>Ga0265293_10000894_pt1 | contig 68768 bp, 59 predicted proteins | sample Munlanlewell138R_FD_192505 | JGI IMG/M metagenome (GOLD analysis project Ga0265293, IMG submission 192505) | Leachate microbial communities from a municipal landfill in Southern Ontario, Canada - Leachate well 138R | ecosystem: Engineered > Solid waste > Landfill > Unclassified | place: Canada... | reverse complement strand
TTTTTGAGGCTTCCTCTAAAACCCTAACCTTTTCTTCGTTTGTAAATTTTCTTTGTTTCATGTCTGACAAAATTATTATATTTATTTAACTATAATCCTGTCCGACTTTTTAGGGGGCTAAAACATTTCCTTTCTTTTAAATAATCTTTCAATTGTTGATAATCTTGGCTTTCAACATGAAACATTCCTACATCTGTATATTTATAAATAGTATTTGTAATTTGTAGTTCACCATTTACATTCAATAATAATCTTAAATTATCTTCTGGGATTACCTTTTCAGAAAAGTCATAAGCATCCCCTAAAGCGTCTCCTTCTATAAGTTCTGGTGCAATTTTGTTCTCAATTAGATAATTACGTGTAGCCTCAAAATTTGCATCACTATATTCGGAATTTAAACTAATAAACTCATTATTATTAAATTGTGTAGCAAAGTCTTTAACATCAATTTTTTCTTCGGCAAGTTGTCTATGGAGAATAACAAGTTCCTCTTCAGAATTAAAATACATCCTACCATCTATAACTTTCCATGACATAGAAGATTTTGCTTTATAGTCTGATTGATGTTCTTGTATCTCAAGAGCATCTTCAGCACATCCACTCAATACACTCAATAATGTGATTGATAAAATTTTTTAGAATCTTTTCATAAATATTATATTAAAATTAAACAGTGTAAAATTATGTTTCTTTTATGAATTATTCAAAACAAAATTGCTTTTTACAAATATTACATATTTATTAAGCTATAAAAAGAAAATAATTGAACTATTATCAAAAATAAAATTGTTTGTTTTATTTATTTCACCAATAAGTGAAGTTTTTATTAATTAGTATTTAAGTATTAAACAATTATCTTTGCAACTTCAAATTATTGACTATGAAACCAAGCAATTTTTTTACGATCATTATAATATCCGCTTTTTCTTGTTTTTCATCTTGCGATAAAGAAGATGAAACTATTGACCCTGCAACAATTAAAATTGTAGGAGAATGGAAATTGGAAAAGAAAAGCATTAATGATTCTGAAGTAACGTTATCTGAATGCGATAAGAAAAAAACTTATATGTTCGATTCATCTATCCATCTAACAACTAACACATATTCTGGAGATTTATGCGATAGTATTTCAACATCAAATTGGGTTTATGACATAACTAATAATATACTTTCTTATTCCAACCAAACAGCTGGTCATAACGGAAGTGAATTTACAAGGAGATTCCATGTTATTGATTTATCTGATGATGCTATGGAACTTGAACTATTTTACGAAGTAGATGGTATTGGAGAAGAGGGAAATCTTCAGGATAAAATAAGAACAATATGGGAAAAATAAAATTGTTAATTGCTACAAACACATTTGTTTTAATCCATGTAAATATGTAATAAAAAAATCCTGACAGCGTTTGAACTCTGTCAGGATTTTGCTAAAGGCTACAAGCCAACAGCTAATTATTTAATATACGTTTCTAAACGGTTCAAAAATCCTGAAAAGCGACAGCTTCTTCCTGTGGTACTCGTTTTGCAAGTTCCACTCCGCGTTTTTGATACTCGTTGATTTTTGTACCTAATTCACGAATCGCTTCTGAATCGTTGTGGTTGTCTGCCACAATATAATCCTTAATAAAAGCAGCATACTCTTTTGCAAACTGATTGGCTTCGGCATATTGAAATTCCGGAACAGGGATTTCACTTGTCACTTCCGGAATGATTTCTGGTACATCATTTACACTTTCAACCGGAGGATCTGTCATCGGTTGCTGAATTTTATCGGCCGCTTTTTTGCACGAAAACATTAAAGCACCGATTACAATAAAACTTAAAAAAAACTTTTTCATAGCTCAAGAAATTATTTATTTAATAAAAATACAAAATAAATAAATATAAATGAATTATTTATTGTTTTTTTCTAATTATCAACAATACTTTCCCATTGCGTTCCACTAATATCAGTCAATCGGATTTTTTTAGGGATTTCCGTAGTATTTAGTTGCAATTCCATTGTAGCTTTTGCTCCTAAAGGAAGTATCAGACTGTGAACGCCCGGTTTTATTTTCGCCACATAATGATTTTTAATTTGTTCTTGCGGCATACTACTTAAATCTTTCATATCCCATTTCTTAATCAATCGATTCTGTGCATCAAAAACTTCCATTTCAATCAAAAACGAACCGTAAACATCGGCTCCCTCTACTCTCATTAAATCAAAGTAGAGCACACGATTTTTAGTTTCAAAATGTGTTTGAGTGATTTCTAATTTTGGTTTTACAGACTTATTGTGCAATGTTCCAAAAACACCTCCATGAAAATGCTGATTAGTAAAAAGAGTGAGTCCAAAAATGGCCAAAGAACCAACGAGAATCGATTGCTTTGGAACATTTACAGGACCTGAACCCATCCACAAAAACCATTTATTATTCGTAAACGACACTTTTTTATTAATGAGTAATTGATCCATTGAATACGAGCTACTTCCTGTTAAAAATAAAACAAAACCTGTAGCAACGCCCAATACACCAATTTGCCATTCATCCAAGCAAGTCGTTCCTATCCACCCAGAACCCAATAAAATTCCCATTGCCAATGAGAAAACACCAACAGACATTAATCGGGAAAACAAACCTAACATCATAAACAAACCAACAATCGCTTCAATTATAGTAAAAGCTATCATCGCTGCCTGTAATTTATCAGGATTTAGAACAAGGTATTCAATAATAGGTTTAATCCCCAAGGCGTGTGGCAAAAAGTGATTGAACTTTTCACCAATATACCCTGCTTCTTCAGGAATTAATTTATTGTCTATGATAAGACGACGCCAAAAGGCAGAGAAGTACGTCCAACCAACTACTAAACGCAAAGCTAAGGTAAACAAACCAGCTTGATTTGCATACCATTTATTTTCAATAGAATTCATATTTTTACAAGATTAAAATTTAACAATTTAGGGTTAACTTATTCTTGTAAAATAGCTGCTATTTTGAGTTTTTGATATAAAATATAAAATGGAGGGCCGCGGTATACCAACTCCTTTTCGTTCCACAACTTAAGAACTTCTTTGTAAGCAAAAAACGAATTTATTTTTGTAAAAAAGGGGTCGAACAGTCTTTGTTTGCTATAGGTTGCAGTAGTTGTGATTTCTGGCGCAGAAGCAACACAAGAGGTGTTTTGAACCGTTTTATTAATATTAAACGTGCGCTGGTATTCTAAAGAAAAGACATCGAAAACTCCTTGTTTTACCGAGCAAGGAGTAAAACCAATCAAGGCAATTAATAAAATGATGTAATTCTTTAGTTTCATTAAATGATTTTTACACTCACAAATCTATAAAGATTTAAATACAAATCTGTTAGCCTATAGTTAAAATATACCAAATAAGGTATTTCAATCAACTACCAAATAGATAAGTCTATCTAATGGCATTGAAAAAAAAGTCGTTTCTAAATTGAATTGAAACGACTTTGCTATTCTTAATTTCCTTTAAAATCTGCTTTGCGTTTTTCCAAAAAGGCAGTGGTCCCTTCTTTAAAATCTTCTGTACCAAAACAAAAACCAAATCGGTCAATTTCAACTTCAAAACCATTAGTGCCATCTGTAAAGTTGGCATTAACCGCTTTAATGGCTTGAGTGATAGCTGTTGGTGAATTTTTAGCAATTTTCCCCGCTAATTCATTTGCTTTTTGAAGCAATTCTGTTTGTGGAACCACATGATTGACCAAACCAAATTTCAATGCAGTTTCCGCATCAATCATATGAGCTGTCATGATCATTTCATTGGCACGTCCTTTACCAATCAATTGTGGCAACCTTTGCGTTCCTCCATAACCAGGAATCACTCCTAATGTCACTTCAGGCAATCCCATTTTAGCATTGTCAGATGCCACACGAAGGTGTGATGCCATTGCCAATTCTAAACCGCCACCCAAAGCAAAACCATTAACCGCTGCAATAACAGGAGTTCCTAATTGCTCTACAAAATCAAAGAGAAGTTCTTGCCCTTTTCGTGCCAATTCTGAACCTTCTGAAGTGCTAAAGTTAGCAAATTCAGAAATATCTGCGCCTGCAACAAAAGCTTTTTCACCCGAACCAGTAATGATGATTGCACGAATTTCTTTATCTTCGTTACAGTCATTAAATGCTGTGTGCAATTCTTCGATTGTTGCTTTATTCAACGCGTTTAATTTAGATGGTCGATTGATTGTAATCGTTGCAATTTGATTATTTTTTTGTACTAAAATGTTTTCAAATGTCATGTTAATATCCTTTTAATTAGTAATTGGTAATCTCACATAAAATGTAGTTCCTTTATCTTTAAGAGTTTCAAAATAAATCACTCCACCATAGCCTTCAATCATATTTTTAATCATTGCCAAGCCAAGTCCCATTCCGCTAGTTTTGGTGGTAAATTTAGGTTCGAAAATCTTCCCTTTATTCTCATCCGAAATTCCTACACCATTATCTGAAACAGAAATCAGCACTTCTTCATCAACCTGAACAACTTTCACCAAAACCCGTGGAAAAGCTTCGTAGGCTGGAATTGCTTGAATTGCATTTTTCACCAGGTTTGTAATGATCCTAATGATTTGCGAACGGTCAAATATAGCAATGATTTCGTGTTTATCAGATTCAAAACGAATAAAATCTTCGTTGAAAATTTCCAAAGCCAGTTGTACTGTTTTTACAACATCTAATTTAGTGTTTTCTTGAGCTGGCATGGAAGCAAAGTTAGAAAAAGCCGAAGCCACTGCACTCATTGTATCAATCTGTTGCACCAAAGTGTCACAAAAATCCTTCATCTTTTCATTGATTTTCGGATCCTCTGGATTGAAACGTCTTTCAAAACTCTGAACAGTCAATCGCATAGGTGTTAGCGGGTTTTTAATTTCGTGAGCAACTTGTTTAGCCATTTCGCGCCAAGCCATTTCGCGCTGTGTTTGTGCTAGTTTATCTGCAGATTCTTCTAATTTATCCACCATTTCGTTGTACGAATTAATTAGAACTTCAATTTCAGAAGATGCCTTATCAACCTTAATTTTCTCATTCTTTCGATTGATGGATGTCTGTTGCATGCGATCGCTAATCATCTGAATAGTTTTCGTTATATAACTCGATAAAATGTAGGCTAAGAAAATCGCCAAAACAAACATAAAAATATAAACCTGACCAAAGCGCCATAAAAATCCGTTGACTTGCTGATTATAAAATGTAGAATCTTCGGTATAGGGCATACTAATGATTCCCAAAGGTTTGAATTTATGATCTTTTATGTAGTTATAAGCAGAGCGATGTGTCATGCCGTCGATAATCCTTAAATCCACAAAACGTTTGGATGCTGTTGATTCAATTATTTTAAGCACATTGGGTGAAATCACATCATTTTCAACAATATCAACAATAAAATTACCTTTGGAAGTAATTAACAAGTTGCCTTCTAAGTCGTAAATATTGATCTGAATATTGTGAATAGTCGATAATTCGAAGATTTTTTCTTTAAAAATAAGTGGTAGATTTTCAGTAGTCAGTGGTAAATTAGTTGTTTGAAGAACAAAATTTACATGTTCATTTACTGCACTTTCCTTTCGAACCAATCGATCTTGCTGATAGTTTCTTGCTTCTTTTTTAAATTGATAAACCGTAATCACCGCCATTAGAACCGAAGAAATAATGGTAAGAAAAATCATAGAGATAAAAATTCTTAATCTCAGTGAAATTTTCATTATATGAAACGGTTTGCTCGTCGCCATAAATTAGCTTTGATTTCTTTCGCGTACTTTTTTATAATATTTAATCCCTAAAGTTAATAAGATTGCTAACGTAAAAATACCTAAAACACCAAAAATCCAATTTATTGCACTTTTTAATATCACTAAGAAAACCACCGAGAACAAAATAATCGTAGCTCCTTCGTTCCAAATTCTAAAAAAACCTCCTTTTTTAACAAGTGAATCTATTTGGATTTGCTTTACAAATTGGTGACATTTAAAATGATACAACCAAAGTAAAACAATAAAAAACAACTTTACGTGCATCCAAGGCAGCTTAAGTAGTGCTTGATTTTCAATCAACATCCAAACACCGAAAACTGTAGCTAAAATGGCAGCGGGATAAGTAATTATAAACCAAAGCCTGTGTGCCATGAGACGGTATTGCACAGACAAAATTTCTTTTTCTATTTCAGGTTTTTCCTGTGCTTCTGCATAATACACAAACAGCCGAACAATGTAGAACAATCCAGCAAACCAACACACCACAAATATTATGTGCAATGCCTTTAAATACAAATACATAACTTGTTATTTTAAAATCCATTCGTTGATCCAACTCGCCATAGTTGTAGTCCATTGGTCATCGTCGTTCAGACAGCGGATCATTTTAAACTCTTCTCCACCGTTTGCTTTAAAATCAGCGCCGGCTTCCATTTCTATTTCTTCTAATGTTTCGATACAGTCTGCAACAAAAGCAGGAGTAATCACCGCCATTTTTTTTACGCCTTTTTGAGCTAATTCACGCACTTTGTCGGCTGTAAAAGGTTGTAACCATTTATCGATTCCTAAACGAGACTGAAAGGTCAACGTATATTTATCTTCTGGTATTCCCAACTTTTCTACAATCTCTCGCGTTGTTTCAAAACAATGAGTTCGATAGCAAAATTCGGATTCTGGTGTACCAGGTTGACAACAATATTTACCTTCTTTTATTTTTTTCCCGCGATGCTTTCCTGTTTTGTCTGTTTTTTTGATATGACGCTCTGGCACACCGTGGTATGAAAATAAAATATGATCATAATCAAAACCATCCAAGTCATTTTTTGTGACATTAGCCAATGATTCGATGTAATCGGGGCGGTTATAAAATGCAGGGAAATTGGTCAATTTTAACTGAGGAAATTTTTCTTTAACCAATTTAGCAGCCAAAACTTCAATAGTTTCGGTAGTTGCCATGGCATATTGAGGATAAAGTGAAAAAAGAAGTACTTCGGTAACACCTTTTTCTACCAACTCTCTCAAACCAGACTCAATCGAAGGATTGCCATAACGCATTGCTAATGCCACAGGAACCTCAACCTTTTCTTGCACTTTTTCCTGCGTTCTTTTAGAAATAACAATGAGAGGAGAACCTTCTTCCCACCAAATTTTTTGGTATGCTGCTGCCGAATTTGCAGGGCGTTTACGTAAAATAATACCACGAACCACAAAAGCTCTCAACAAATAAGGTAAGTCGATCACACGCTCATCCATCAGAAATTGATCCAAATATGGTTTAACAGCTTCTGGTGTTGGTGCATCTGGCGATCCCAAATTAACTAATAAAACTCCTTTCATTATTTATTATTTTTGCAAAAATACTGCTCTTTTTGACAAATCGAGTGAAAAAACAGCTGTTTGAACTAATGTTTAACACTTTGTTTGGAATTTCAAAAAAAACAATTGTTTTTACATTATTATTTTTTTGATTGTCACAAAGATACGATTTTAGGTCGAGAGAAATTCAAAATGCCAATAGAAAACCATAAATGACATTAAAAAAAGATTCCAAATTGTTTGAACCTATTATTACCGATAAATCTTTCTGTTTACCCACCTTAATGATGATCTCGAAGCAAAAAACAATCTACTACAACCCAAAATATTTCTACTTAAAATACGCTAAAATACTGAAAATGTTTTTTTAGCAAAAAGTATTGTATATTGCAAACAATAATAACCAGAACACTTGCTTTTTTTAAGATTTTGCAAGATTAAAACGAGCATTGTTCACAATACTCATAAAAATGAAATAGTTTTACTAGTCTTAAGAATCTTCGCATTCGCAGCGTATGACGGAGATTTGCTTGATCAACAAACCGGGCACCAGTATTGTACCCAGCGAAGTAAATATTTATGGACACACCTTATCTTTTGTAACAGACGCAAATAATGTCTATATCGTTTTTCAATAATTAATTTATTAAATATCAATATTATGAGAATAAAAATCTACACATTCCTTTTTTTAATTTTCTCCATTAACTCGCTACAAGCGCAGTTGTTGTGGAGCGATAATTTTGACAATTACACCATCGGAAATCTAGGACCGATGAATACCACAGATGGCAATATTGTATCACCCAATCCACCAGTACCAGGACAAGGCGGATGGGCTGTTCTTGAATTTCAAACTAACAATGTTGGCTCACAAATCAGAAGTTACGAAGCAAGAATTGAACCAGAAGCAGGCTGAGGAAACGTATTGGTATTCGAAGACATCCCAAAATTAAATGCAACTGGTAGTGGTGTTAGAATCACTAGAGTGCTCGGAAATATAACTTCAGGAGAAGGAGGAGGTATCGAGAGCCATTGGTCTGAAAGAGCAAGTGGCAACAATATTTTGAAGTTTGAATACGACTTATATACTGGAAACTTAAGTCCAACACCTAATTTAATTAATTAAGCCGCTCTTGTTAGATTTACTAAAGCAACAAACAATGGTATTTATTTGTATGAGAGAAACCAACATGTAACAACAAGCACATTTGTAACCTTTTTACCTGCTTTCTCAGGAATGCTGTATTTTACAAAAACTCTGGGAGCGGGTGGTGGAGATTTTTATGGAACGTTTCCTGATGAGACTTGGATCACCATTGCTATGTATATTGATTATACTACTGGTCATATCTATCAAGAAGTACCTTCAATGAATAAAACTATAAAAACCGCACATCCATTACCTTTAACACCCAATACAATTGTGGACCATATTACTTTACTTTTTGTTACAGACCCTTCAGAAATAACTAACAATATTAGTAACGATAGGGATCCTTATTTTGTAAAATTCGATAATCTTAAATTTTCTGCAGTGAATACCTTGCCTTTATCAATGAAAAAATTAGCAAACACAACGTTTACAATATTCCCTAACCCAGCGACAGATCTAATTACAGTTAAAAATAGTGAGAATATAGGTATTGAGCAAATTGAAGTTTTTGATAGCAGTGGTAAAAGTGTAAAAAAACAGAGTTTTGCAAATGAAAGTCAAATACAAATTGACATGTCTACTTTCGAATCTGGTATCTACCTAATGAATATCATAACCAAAGAAGGCATGACAGTAGAAAAAGTAGTAAAAGAATAAAAAAACAAACAGTTTTAATGAATTAAATTTGTAGAACTACTTAAGCAAAACGATCAGTACAAAGACAATTGTCTTTTCATAATTAGATTTAAAAATAATAAGGCCAACTTTAGTAGTTGGTCTTATTTTTTCTATTTCTAATGCACAATTTACCTTGAACTTAGAAACAGTTTTAGAAAACAGACACTGCTTCTTTATTCATCATTACACGATAGCTTAGAGAATTTTAGAACTGCTTTATAATTCAATCTACCTTAACCACTATAACTTAACTAGTATTTAAATTCCAAACAAATTAGAAGTCAATTAGATTGATGTTTATTCTTAATGAAATAAAAAACAAAGGTGAATTGAATTGTATTTTGAAAATTATGAGCTAAATTTGGAGAAATTAATCCGAAAAAATGAAAGCAAAACTAAGCAAAGCTGCCTATTTTTATAGCTTATTAATCCTTATATTTCCTTTTGTGATGTTTTTTTTAATGTATAAATTCCGAATGATTACTGCTGGTTACGAGCATTGGGGAATTACTGCATTTTTAGTTTTTTGTAGTCTGATTACTGCGTTTGTTGTAATTTGGGGTGTTTTTGTAGAAATGACGTTGCGGATGTCAATCATCACAGTAACAGAAAAGAATATTGAAGTAGTTCGATTCTTAGGTTTGGGAAAAAGACGAATTTGGAGCACGGAACAAATCGATGGTTTCATCACTAAAGGGTTTAGATCAAGAGGTCGATACCAAGAATACTGTTATTTAATTCAGAACAATATTGCGATTGCTGTATTTTCAAGTGTTTACTATTCAAATTACACCGAAATTCGATCTGAAATTCAAAAACACATTAAACATTTGGAGTAAATCCGCATTTAATTATCCCAAAAACTTATTAGTATCGCCCATTATTTGTATCTTTAAAGAAAAAAATGAAGAAAAATTGTTTAGAATGTGGGAATAAACTAAACGGGCGCGAAGATAAAAAATTTTGCAACGATGGTTGTCGCAACTCTTATAACAACAAACTCAACAAGGATTCGACCAATTTAATGCGAAATATAAATTATATGTTGCGAAAAAATTATCGCATCTTAAGTGATTTTAATACAGAAGGAAAAACCAAGATACAGAGAAAAAAACTTTTAGATGCAGGCTTTGATTTTAACCTGATGACCTCTATCTATACCACCAAAACAAACAACACTTATTATTTTGTATACGACCAAGGCTACATGCTTTTGGAAGACGATTGGCTGATTTTAGTTCGAAGGAATTAGGATGAAAATTTAAGTTATACTCTACTTCGCTCCTCTTTTTTATCAAGAAAATTTTATTCCTGATTTTTATCATTGATTCCTACCAAAACAGCTCATATTTTTGTTGAAAAACAAAATAAAAATGAAACCGATTGTTCCCGTATCAAGCATCATGACTGAAAACGTTGTGAAATTAAACATCAATGATTCTTTGGTTAAAGCTGACCAATTATTTAAAAAACACCATATTCGACACATTCCCGTTGTTTCTGGCTCCAAGGTGGTGGGTATATTAAGCTATACAGATTTACTTAAAGTTGCTGTTGTTGATTATGCCGAAGATGACTCTGAAGTAATTACAACCACTTATAATATTTTTTCTTTAGAACAAGTAATGACTAAAAATGTTGTAACTGTAGTAAGCTATACAAGCATTAGAGAAGTAGCACAAATTTTTCTTGAAAACGATTTCCGAGCGTTACCTGTTTTATACGAAAACAAGTTGGTTGGTATAGTGACCACTACAGATATCATAAAATATCTTTTAGAACGTTATTAAACGATAATTGACAACCAAAAGTAGGTAGTCTTTTAAACACAAACCGCTTCAACTATTGCTGAAGCGGTTTTATTTTGTTAGCTATTATAATGCTTTAATTCTTTGGATAATCTTTTCCGAAATTGAAAGTCAAAGAAAAACGCAAGGTATTTTCCAATGGATTTTGGATTTTACTTGTTGCGAATAAATAAGAAACATCAATATTTACAATATTGTATTTGAAACCTGCTCCCAAAGTGGCGTATTTTCTTGCTCCTTTATCTTGAGCCTCGTTGAAATAGCCCAAACGGAAAGCAAAAGAATTATCGTACCAATATTCAGCTCCTAATGCCCAAGTAAACTCCCTTAATTCTTCGCCAAAACCTCCTGGTGCGTCTCCGAAGGATTTAAACATCCCTGAAAACCAACCAATGTCTCGGTATTCTTGACGACGATTATCTATACTTTCCATCTCTGCTTGTCCGTTCAAATCTCCATTACCATCAAAGTCTATAAAAGTGGGCTCTAAATTAGAAGGCACCAACAATTTAGTAGCTTCTCCATAAACAGAAACTGTATTGTAACTATCTAGAATAAAGTCATAACCCAATCCCAATCTTAAAGTAGTTGGAATATTACTTACAGCGCCAGCTAAATCAGTATAATTAATTTTAGGGCCCATGTTTTGGAAGTTGAAACCTGCGCGCAATCTTCCTTCATAAGTATCGAACTGCATGCGATCGCTTTCATAATAACCAGCTACATCAACAGCAAAAGTATTTGCAGCAGATTCTGTTGCGTCTCTAAGTTTAAGGTTTGAACTAATGTAACGCCCAGCAACCCCCAATGCAAATCGGTCCGAGAGTTTAATTGTATAAGATACATCAAATGAAAACTCGTTTGGTTTCTCTGTTCCCAAAGGATATCCAACATTATCAGTCAAATTAATTTCACCTAACGTAAAATAGCGCAAACTGGCTCCCATTGCACTTCTTTCGTTCAATTTATTAAAATAGCCTATTCCCATCAATGAAATATCGCTTGCAATATTTGACATATAAGGAGTATAAGACAATGCAAAACCTTGTTGTTTTTCTGCAAAGGCATATTTTGCTGGATTGTAAAACTGCGAAAAACCGTCGACTGAAGTAGCCACACCCATATCGCCCAAAGCTCCTGAACGAGCATCTGGGGTAATGGTTAAAAAAGTAACCCCTGTTGTAATTGCAGGATTATATGCTTGCGGATGTCCTTCTGGAACGGGCAATTTTTGTTGTGCCTGCATGACTAATCCTAAAGTTAAGCTAGCAGCAGTTATAGAAAATCTCTTCATTTAAGTTTTATTGTTAATATCAACAAATATAAAAATTAGTTTCCTTTAAAATCTCGAAACTGTTTAAAATTATCCCTGAAACGTATAAATCATCCGCTACATTCTAATTTCACTTTCCAAATATAAACAGTTTTTTACAAAACAACCAGCTTTTCGATTTTTTCTGCTTGTTGTCCCGAAACCGTTGATTTTACAGTTAATTTGTAAATATAAACTCCTTTTCCAATTCGGTCGCCAAAATCATCTTTTCCGTCCCAAATTATTTCTCTGGAAAGAAATCCATCTGAAACGATAGTATGATTAATGGTTTTAACAATTTTCCCCGATACGGTTAAAATTTGCACCTGAACTTGAAGCGGTTCATACGGGCGATTATGTTGAAACCAGAACTCGGTATAATCTACAAACGGATTCGGATAGTTAAGTACTTTGTCTAATTGTAAATCTGTTGATGACGTTACTACAAAGTCTAACGTAGCAGTTGCTAAATTATTGTATACATCCCAAGCTTTAAATGTAATTGTATGCAATCCTTCTTCTAGATCACTGAAAGGATAATTGACAAATCCTTTTCTAAAATTGTCGGGTTCGGTTTCATAGAATTCATTCATCACGATTGGATTGTTTTCATCTCCATCTAAAATTGCTACCATATCATGCCCGATACCACTTGCAGTGTTCATTCCGTTTTCATCTTCTAAATGTGCTAAAAATAAAGGAGAATGATTGGTAATTCCGCCCGACACAAAAGATTCGTCGTTCATATACAATTTTATTTCTGGCGCCGTATTGTCGTCGGCAGCATTTTCGTTTACACCACCAATTTTAATTGTAGTGTTTGCTCCAGTATAATCATCCAAAACATCGCTTTCTCTGGTAGCGTAGAAACTTGCCTTTCCTTCTCCTACTGCAATTTTAATATCTTTTGGAACCACAAATTCTATTTCAAAAACACCATTTGTTACAGTTGCATTTCCTCTAAAAACAGTTTCTCCCAAAGTTGTAAAAATCATTGGGCTTCCGATTCCATCATTTACCAATGTTTGTTTTTCTTGATTTTTATCGAATAATTGCACCGCTAAATCCCCATTAAAACTCGTTATTGGCTGTCCGTTTTGAGTAGTAACCTGTCCTTTTAATTTAATTCTATCTAAAGCTCTAAGACTTCCTGTAAAATCGGCAATGGGCTCTTCATTGATGTGTGTAATCACAATATCTGGTTGCGGCTGCGCTAATCTTAAAGCTGGATCTCCAATAAAAGATACTATTCCTTGTTCTGCAACCGGTCTAGAAGTATCGTTTTTGGTATGCATTAAAGCCTCTGCCATGGTAACCTGAGGCAAATTGTTGTCGTAATCAAACAACCATCTTGAAACATTTTTTGTAAGCACTTCTGCACTTGAAATTCCAAGCTTTCTAGTTGTTGCCAATATTCCAATTGCTCCTGCATTCTCTCTTAGATACAAACGCTCGCCTCCTGACTCAAGTACAGGATTATCAAAACGAGTAAAATCACAAGTCATGATAGAGAACAATGGGTATCTGTCTTTATTATTTAATTGATCAATGTCTGGTAATTCAAAATAACGTTCACCTCCCAAAACCACTTCAGAACCATGCCCAATATAATTCACCACTAAACTTCCAGAATTGATTCCGTTTAAAAATTCTTCTTTTGCTCTTGGATACCTTGGACCACCAGCAACTACTTGTTGTTGATAAGAATCTGCAAAAATCTTTTTCACGTTGATATAAGGCTTGTTAGTAGCCAATTCATCTGTCATTTCGTTTAAAGACACTTGAAGTCCTGCATCCCAAGTTGCATCCACATCGTCTGCTAAAGCTGTATAGATATTTTTCCATCGTCCCACATTATTGTTGCTCAAATAATGAGCTACTTTGTCGACAGCCGCACGTGCTTGTTGTGGTGTATTCACAGGCATTCTACCAATAGCAACATCAACACCTACATAAGTACTGTAAGTAAACAAACCTTCATTATCGTCTAGTAATCCATAAAAATCATCGGTTGCAAAAGTACTCCAATCATTATGATTACTTGAAGAGTTCTCTTGTAAGGTATTATACAAATAATGAAAAATAGGAACTTGGTTGGTATTATTAGGTATTCTATCTAAATAATCGGTAGAGGCATCTCCAAACATATTTACATATTTCAAAGTTTGACCACCTGCATGATACACATATCTAATAAAATTTCTGATGGCAACGATATCTTGTTGTCCCGATGAAAACTCATTATATATAACTTCTAATGGAACAACTTTTACATTTAAATTACTATGTCTAGTGTGCAAACTCGCTAAACGATTGGCTTCTCCTAAAAACTGATTATTGGTAATTATTAAGTAATCTACATTTCCGTTGGCTAAAATTGTTCCTTTTAAGTTTTGATTTGATATACGACCAACAACTTCAGGCACGTAAGTGTCATTTAAATCCAGCGCAACGAATTCTTTCAAACTGCCCAAAGGCATTTTCATCAACATGGTAGGGGAACTATTTGTTTTAAAAGTTGGATTGTACTGATCTGTAACTTCCCAAACTTGTGAAATTGCTTGAGCTGAATTGATTTGAAAAGATCCAACTCCTATTTCAGAAACAGCATCTTTTATGCGGAATGAAAATTGCTTATTATGACCCGCCAAATGTTTATAATAATCAATCGCTACAAAATCTACAAATCCTTGTGCAGAAGGCACACCATTATTATTAAAAGCGACTTGAATATTGTGTGATTCACCGTTAACTAACAATTCTTCAGTGAAATAACCTTCCCACGCCAAGATTGAAGCATTCTTTGGAGGAAGCGATTTTGTACCCAATGTCTGACTATTCAAAGTAATATTAAAATTAGTAGAATTGGATGAAATAGCCGCTAAGCTAACTCCTACTTTTACTTGTTTAGACGAATTCAACATCGGTGTTTGTAATAGAAACGGTAAACTAAAACTACTTCCGAAATTTTCACCAAACCATTTACGTCCCAATTGAACTATATTGGTCAAATCTTGTTCATGAAATACTCTTGCGTTATAATCGGTGTAAATAATTGAAGCGCTTTCTGAAGGTTCCACATAAGATTGCATTCTCTTTCCACTGCCTCCGCCATAAGTCACATAATAATAAGCATCTTTACTATATAAATTAAGGTGAGTGGCATTTTCTTCATTCCAACCTTTAGTCCCAACTGCATAAAAAAGTGCGTAATCTCCATCATCTAGGCGTCCGTCTTGTTCCCCTTGAAACTGAATAGCCAATTCTGGCAAATCAAAATGAAGGTTTTCGTTATTAGCCAAAGGCAACATATCACCTCCGTAGCCATAAACCTTAATGGTACGAGGATCCACATCCATTGGCACACCCATTTGAGTCAACGTATTTTTATCAAGTCTATAAATTCCCGATTCATTAACTTTTAGTTTAAACCAATTGCCTTGTGATAAAACCGAGTTCGAAATGTTAAAGGATTTTGCAGCATAATTATTTGATGAACCCACTAGTTCGAATTTAATATTCGTTACTTTTTGATAACCATTTGTTGTTTTAATGATAGGATTAAAAGTAATTATTGCAGTTTTTACACCTTTATTAGTATAAAAATGTACTTTGGGATCGATAGAAGTAGATATGTTTTTTTCGTCTAGATCCTTATATTTTTTAACATCTATTGACTGAAAATTCTGTGATACAATGCGAAGGTTGCTTCCTTGAGCATTATTTATGACCACATTTGCTGTTAATTTTTTTGTTCCAGGGTTGAAATTATAGTAGTCAGTTTGGAACGAAGGCACGAAATACGAACGAGCATCACTGGCTAAAAAATCCACATCATCCCACTGTAAATAAACATCTTGCGATTGGGAAACACCTGTCAAACCACTAAGTAACACGAGAGCCGTTATAAGTTTTTTCATTGTTCTGTATAAATTTCAACAAAATTATTTGATAAAAATAATTAAAAATATTACATTAGTCATCAAATTAAAGGAACAGTTTACAAAATTTCTAATTTTAAGTTTTTTTTAAATATTTTTAATTTTATTATTGTTTATCAAAAGCTAATTATTATATTGCAACGAAATTTATTACCTACTTTGACAATGAAGATTAATAAAATTATGACACTGCAATTGATAGCTGTAATGGCAGCATCGATTGGATTTACGAGTTGTGGAAACAGTAATACGAGTACGTCTTCGGTTACCGGTTGGAAAATCAATGACAAGAAAGGCGGTTTTCAGTACAACACAGCATACGATGGCACGGAAGTTCCTTATGGGATGGTTGCTGTTGAGGGCGGTACCTTTACAATGGGACGCGTTCAGGAAGATGTGATGGGCGACTGGAATAACACCGCTACCCAACAGTATGTACAATCATTCTTTATGGATGAAACTGAGGTAACCAACCTCATGTACAACGAGTACCTTGCTTGGACAAAAGCTGTTTATCCACCTTCAGAAGCACGTTATCGTCAGATATACGCAGCTGCGTTGCCAGATACTTTGGTGTGGGCAACCCAACTAGGCTTTACCGAAACTTTGACTAACACCTATTTAAGACACCCGGCCTATGCAAATTATCCGGTTGTTGGAGTTTCATGGGTTCAAGCAAACGACTTCTCTAAGTGGAGAACCGACCGCGTGAACGAATTAAACTTGGAGCGTGCTGGGTATATTGCTAAAGGTGCAAAGACATCTCAAGCACACGGTGAACAGTCGTTTTCTACAGAAACGTATCTAATGGCGCCAACCAGAGCCTATGCAGGAAATGACAGCATTGTATTTAGAGGGGTAAGAAATCGTGCAGACGCAAATGCTTCTAATGTTTATGCAAAAATGGAATACGGTGTTTTTACAGCAGAATTCCGCCTACCAACAGAAGCTGAGTGGGAATATGCAGCAAGCGTAAGAAAGTCTGATCGCGTGTACAATAATAGTCAAGGAAGAAATAGATATCCTTGGGGTTCTGACCAAGTACGTACAAATACTCGTAGAACACAAGGTGATTATTTAGCTAACTTCAAACAAGGACGTGGTGATTATGGCGGAATTGCCGGATGGACTACTGACGGTGGAGAAATCACTTCTGCTGTTAAGACCTTCCCACCGAACGACTGGGGTCTTTACGACATGGCAGGTAACGTAGCAGAATGGGTTGCCGATGTTTATCGACCAGAAGTTTCTGCTAATATAAACGATTTAAATTATTTCCGTGGAAACGTATATAACAAACGTGTAATTGGAGCTGATGGAACTGTTCAAGTAGTTGGTTCTAATATCGAATACGATACTTTACCAAATGGTAGATTACACCCAAGAGCGTTACCTGGACAAGTTCAAGTTGAACAAGTAGGAACTGAAGACACTTTCTTAAGAAGAAACTTCCAAGATCCAAACAGTATCGATTACAAAGATGGCGACAACTTTGAAAGAGCTAATATTTCAGGAAACATGTACAACGCACCTGTAAACAGAGCTAGTTACGACCAAGATGGAAATCTTATGCTAGAATTAGACGATACATCTAGAACAAGCTTAATCAATAATAACTCTCGCGTTATTAAAGGAGGGTCTTGGAAAGATAGAGCGTATTGGTTAGATCCTGCAACACGTAGATTCGTTGACCAATATACAGCAACTGATTTCATCGGATTTAGAAATGCTATGACAAAAATAGGTAACACTAAATCTAATACTAATAAAAAAGCAAGAGGTTAATTTCAAAATCTTCATTACAAAAAAAGTCCCAAATACAGGGACTTTTTTTTATTTTTGACAAATGAAAATATCAGAACTCTATTCCCTGTTTACAAATTGTAATGGGATCAGTACAGACACTAGGAACATTTCTGCTAATAGTATGTTCTTTGCATTGAAAGGCAGTAATTTTGACGCTAATGATTTCGCGCTACAAGCTCTTGAAAAAGGCGCAGCTTATGCCGTAGTAGATAAAAAGGACCTCAAAAAAATTGATAATAATCGTCTAATTTTTGTTGAAGACAGCCTTAAATGCTTGCAAGAACTAGCGGCTTATCATCGATTTCATATCGGTTTACCTATCATTGCACTTACGGGCAGCAACGGAAAAACCACCACCAAAGAATTATTAAACACCGTTTTAAGTCAACATTATTCAACTGTAGCAACTATTGGAAATCTCAACAATCACATAGGTGTTCCCTTAACATTGTTACGCCTTACCGAAGAAACCGATCTTGGAATTATTGAAATGGGGGCCAATCACCAAAAGGAAATCGAATTATTATGTGAAATTGCTCAACCAGATTTTGGACTCATTTCTAATTTTGGTCGTGCACATCTAGACGGATTTGGAGGGATTGAAGGAGTCGTAAAGGCTAAAAGTGAAATGTATGATTATTTAAACCACCATAAAAAAGTTGCTTTTGTCAATTTTGACGATCCAATTCAGGCTGAAAAAACTGAAAAAATGAATCGTTTTGGTTTTTCGATGAAACAACACATGGGTGCTAAGGTGCAAATCACCAAGGCTTATGCAGAACCCATGGCAACTTTGGAAGTCAATCACACTTTAATTTCATCTAATTTAATAGGTCTGTATAACTGTGCCAATATCGCCTTTGCAGTTACAATCGGTTTGTTTTTCAATATTCCAATTGAAACCATAAAAAAAGCAATTGAAAACTACATTCCCACCAACAATCGATCACAATGGATTGAGAAAGGAGAGCAAAAAATACTTTTAGACGCTTACAATGCCAATCCAAGTAGCATGGAGGTCGCCATAGAAAACTTTTCCCAATTAGGCGGAACAACAAAAGCTGTGATTTTGGGAGACATGTTTGAATTGGGCAAATTCTCTGCCGATGAACATCAAAAAATCATTCTGAAAGCTCAACTATCTAAAGGTGAAAGCTTCTTTATTGGTAAAGCTTTTTTTGAAAATCAACTACCTGGAGAGAACACGTATTTCTTCGAAACAGTAGCCGATTTTTTAAATTACATTAAGAAAAATCCTTTGAAACAATCAACTATATTAGTTAAAGGTTCGAGAGGCATGGCTTTAGAACAAATATTAGAGTATCTTTAGCGATGTATTATGAAAAATGTTTTTAGTTTAATTCTAGTTGTCTTCACAAGCTTGACGTTGTTTTCTCAAAACGACTCGAGCTATTACATCCTACAACAAGAAATTGAAAGTTTACGTACTCAACGTCTTCAAGATTCTTTAAAAATGGATCTGCTGACACAAGAGCTTCAACATTTTTTTCGAAAAGCGACGGAGTCGACCAATACAAAAGTTGAGAAAGCACGAGCCGAAGAAGATTCATTGCGTATTGAACAACAATTAGCACACATCAAAAACATCAAAGCAAGTACAGATGGCGCACCTATTATTGTAGAAAACGATACGCTGTTTAAAATTTATGCCAGTTTAGGTCCTTTCAATGCCTTGGAGCGAGCCAAAACAACAAACACCAAAATTGCTTCAATTCTTGACGGAGCATTTTATCATCCCGACTCTTTAAAAATCATTAATTCCACTAATATAACTACAATCAATTATCAACGACAAGTGATTCTTGCTATTGACGAGCTGGATGCTTTATGGGAAAATAGCAGCGTGGAAAAATTGGCTAAAGAACGTTTGGAATTAATCAACGATCATGTTTTAAATTACCGAAAAAACCATAGTTTCAGTAATAAATTAAAAAGTATTGGCGAACTCATTATTATATTAGGTGTTTTTGGGGTATTCATTTTTATAATAAATAAGCTATTCCGTAGATTAAAATTATTTTTACTCTCTGCCAAGTGGTTCAAGAACGGAATTGAATTCAAAAATTATGAATTAGCCAAACGAAGCCAACTTCATAACTTGTTAGACAAAATATTGACGCTTGCAAAAGTTGCACTTATTATTGTGGTGTTTTTCAGTACTTTGCCATTTATTTTAAAACCATTTCCACAAATCTCTCGTTATTCAGAAGATATAAGTACAATCATCTATGAGCCGATCCATTCGTTGAGCGATTCTATTTTTAATTATCTACCCAATCTGATTAGAATGATCATCATATTGGCATTGATACGTTTTGTATTGAAAATTCTTAAATACTTCACTAATGAAATTGAAAAGGAGAAACTAAAGATAAGTGCTTTTTACCCAGAATGGGCAAAACCAACCTATCAGATAGCTCGTTTTTTACTGATTATTTTCGCTTTGATTTTAGTTTTCCCACTTCTTCCCGGTTCAGGCACTATCGCTTTTCAAGGTGTAACAGTTTTCTTAGGTGTTTTGATTTCGATAGGCTCTTCTTCACCAATTTCTAACGCAATTGCTGGTATTGTAATTACTTATATGCGTCCATTTCAAAAAGGAGATTGGATTAAAACTGGAGAAATAATTGGAATAGTTATTGAAAAAAATGCTCTAGTAACTCGATTAAAAACTTTCAATAACGAAGATGTTACAATTCCCAATTCGTCTGTTTTGTCTGGTGCAACGGTGAATTATAGCTCTTTGGGAAAAACTTACGGACTCTCGATCACTGTCTGTGTAGATGTAAAATACAGCGTGAATGAAGACGTAGTTACCAAACATTTATTAAAAGCTGCTAAACAAACTAAAGGAATATCAAATCGGAGACCATCCTATGTTATTCAAATCAGCTTAAATGAAATTAACGCAACATACGAAATCAATGCGATAACATACGACCCAAAAAACATGTATTTCATAAAATCTGATTTGGTTCGCAACATACATAAGGTCTTCAAAGAAGCAGAAATTCCTTTAGCTTCAGTTCAATTTATAGACATACAGGAAACAAAAAACGAGCCGTAAAGCTCGTTTTTTTTATAATATTCCGGTATCCTTCATACACTGTTTAATATTTTCATAAGTGCGAGTAATATCGTGGTCTAAGCCAATAGAAAAACGAATCAATCCATCTGTCAATCCCATTTCTTTTTGTTCATCCATAGGGATTTCTGAAGAAGTTGAAGTACCTGGGGCTGAAAACAATGTTTTGTAAAACCCAAGGCTCACCGCCAAATAACCAATGTTTCTTTCCTGCATTAATTCCATTAACGCATTTGCTTTTTCTAAACTTCCAACGTCGATGGTAAGCATACCACTAAATCCAAATTGTTGACGGTACATTTTCTTAAACAATTCATGACTTGGATGAGAAGACAAACCAGGGTAGACTGTTTTAATTCCATCTGCTTCTAACAATTCTGCTAATTTAAGAGCATTTTCGCTGTGCTTTTGCATACGAATTGGAAGGGTTCTAAGGTTTTTTAAAATACTTGATGCTCTTAAACTGTCCATAGTTGCTCCTAAAAGCATACAAGCCCCATCATTTACATTCTTTATGTCATTTATAAAATCAGTTGACCCACATATCACTCCTCCAACCGTATCACTACTTCCGTTGATGTACTTTGTCAAACTATGAATCACAATATCGGCACCCAATAAAGATGGACTTATAGTCAATGGAGAAAAGGTATTGTCTACGACCAATAAAATACCACGTTGTTTTGCTATTTTAGAAATTCCTTCAATATCGGCAACTTCAAGCAAAGGATTACTTACTGTTTCTAAATAAATTACCTTAGTATTTTGACGAATTGCCTTTTCAATCAAATCGATTTTTGTACTATCAACAAAGTCAACAGCTACACCAAAACCAGGAATGAAGTTTTTAAGAAAAGCATAAGTACCCCCATAGATTGTGCGACTACTAACTATATGATCTCCGTTTTTACACAAGTGCATCAATGTGCCCGTTATAGCTCCCATTCCGCTTCCGCAAACATGAGCTGCTTCTGTACCTTCCATCTTTGCCAGTGCTTCTGACAAGTATGTATTAGAAGGAGAACTGTGGCGGCTGTATAAATAACAACCTTCTGTATTGCCTTCAAAAGTATCGGACATTGCTTTTGCAGTCATAAAAGTATAAGTTGAAGAATCTGAAATAGACGGGTTTACACCGCCAAATTCTCCAAAAAACTGTAAATCTTGAATTTCATTTGCTGGATCAAACATCTTTATTGTTTTTTAAATATTATCAAATTTCCCGAAAATTACTAGCTTCAAATTTGATGACAAAAAATATTTACAACAAACAGAATATAATTGTGTAAATAAAAGAAAATGATTAATTTTATTCGGTATTAACACCATTTTAATTACTAATTATAAGCAGACATGAAATTAGACCAAATAGATTATAGGTTGATAGAGTTATTACAACAAAATTGCAAACAGACCACTAAAGAATTGGCCATTCAACTAGATTTATCAACGACTGCGATACACGAGCGCATTAAAAAACTGGAACGACAAAAAATCATCACAGATTATATAGCTGTGATCAACAAAGATAAAATCAATCGAAGTTTTTTGGCGGTTGCACACATAAAAATCAAGTCGCACTCTAAAGATGCAATATTACAATTTGAGAAAAAAATTCATCAGATTCCTGAAGTTTTAGAATGTTTTCACGTAAGTGGCGAGTACGATTACATTCTTAAAATTGGAGTAAAAGATATGGAAGCTTACAGAGAATTGATGCTTTCAAAGTTAACCACTATGGAAGAAGTACAAAGCTCTCATAGTATGTTTGTTATCAAAGAAGTAAAAAATCTAAAAACCTATCAAATTTTGTAATAAAATTATTTATTTTGAGCCCATGGGTGGTATTTATTCAACTCGTTTTTAAGCGTTTGACGGTCCAAGTGTATGTAAATTTCCGTTGTAGTAATAGATTCGTGTCCCAACATAGCTTGAATGGCACGTAAGTCGGCTCCGTTTTCCAAGAGGTGCGTTGCAAAAGAATGTCGAAATGTATGCGGACTCACATTTTTTTTGATACCAACAAGTTCAGTCAACTTCTTAATGATGGTAAATATCATTGCTCTGGTTAACTTTGCTCCTCTTCTATTTAAAAATAAGTAGTCCTCATTATCCGGTTTAATAACTTGCTTAGAGCGAACCGTTTCTAGATAAACTTCTATTTTTTTAATTGCGGAATGTGAAATAGGTACAAACCTTTGTTTAGATCCTTTTCCTAGTACCCGAATAAAACCTTCTTCAAAATAAAGCTCGGAGTTACGTAAGTCAATCAGTTCAGAAACACGGAGTCCACAACAATAAATAGTTTCAATAATTGCGTCATTCCTAATACCTTCTGGAGTACTTAGATCAATCATGCTTTGTATCGAATCAATCTCATCAACAGACAAAACAGTTGGTAATTTTCTGGTTTGTTTGGGCAATTCTATAAAGGTAACGGGATTGTTTTGGACAATTTTTTGTAACACCAAAAAGCTAAAAAAATGATTAACACTTGCTAAAATCCTTGCTTGTGAGGTAGGTGCTAAAAACTCTGAGATAAAATAAATAAAAGACCGAATATGCTGATCTTTCACTTGATCAACCTTTAATTCATCTCCTAAAAACTGTTGAAATTTTTCTAAATCGTACATATAATTCACAACAGTGTTTTCAGACACACCCCGTTCTAGCTTTAAATAATACTTAAATTGTTCGATATAATTTTCCATAAAAAAACCACCGTAAACGGTGGCTTAAAGATACGCTTTTTGTAGAGATTAATTAAAATTTATACCCTACTCCTATCTGTATTACACTATTTTTAACATCATCAGCTTCAATCGTAATGTTACCTATAGTTTGATCCTCTCCTATTTTAGATAGACCTATGTTATAGCGTGCATTTACAAACAAACCTTGTGGTAAGTCGTAAGCCAAGCCAATTCCTAAACCAAAGTCTATTGATTTGTAGTAATCTTTCATGTCAACCGTAGCGTCACCGTTGCTTGCTTCTGCTTTCATTAAAAACCCAATTTGCGGTCCAGCTTCTACTGAAAATCCTTCAACAAAATAATATTTTGCCATGATTGGGATGTTGATATAATCATTGTTAAGCTTTACATCATCAGATGATTTAGACTTTGCCCCTTGAGCCGAGTACAAAAGCTCTGGTTGAATTGAGAAGGTATCTGAAAATTTAATTTCAGCCACAGCTCCAACATGGAAGCCAATTTTCATCTCTGCATCATCTTGTCCTGACATAGATGCTAAATTTATCCCAGCTTTGGGACCAAATTTTACTTGTTGTTGTGCCAAACCTGTAGCACTGAAACCAACTACTGCTAGTGCAGCGATCATTAATTTTTTCATAATCTATTTTAATTATAATTAAACATTCACTTAAAATTCAAGCACACTGCTTTTAAAATTTATATCCCACAGAAAGTTGGATCGATGAGTTTTTCAAAGGTTCAAAATTAAGATGTTCATTCACGAATCTAATTTCTTGCAACAATTGCTCAAACATTTCAGCAGTCATTCCTGGAACACGACTTGGCTCAGGGATATTGATATATGTATTATCTATTTTATACACATCTTGTAAACCTAAATAATAACGTAAATTAAAGTAAAGGCCTGTTTCTAAATAATACGAAAAGCCTGCAGAAATACCGTAATCCAATTCTTCGTAATAGTTGCCTGGATCTGTACTTCTATATCCTGATTCAAACAATGCTTTGTCTAATTGAGAAAATGTTTGTTGATATTGTGGATCTGACAGATACAACCAATCTCTCGCTGGGTTGAATTTATTTGCATCAAACTGACCTTTTGCATCTAACATATAACCAATCTGTCCACCTAATTCTACTGAAAAATTTGGATTCACATAATATTTAAAGGTAATTGGTAAATATAAGTAATGCATTGTTACGTCTTCTAACTTCAAAGTCTCTATAACCTCTTTAGTTAGAAAGTCTATTTGGTCATAATCTTTTCCATTATAACCCTGTACAGAGTATTGAAGTTCTGCTTGCACCGAAACTTTTTTATAAAAAGACAATGGAATCTCTACAGTTCCGCCTATTTGTAAGCCTGGTTTAAAATTTTGTGAATTACCTCCTGCAAAGGAAGACAAATTCACACCAGCTTTTAAACCCGTTTCAATTGGGTTTCGATGGTTTCGCTGCGCAAAGCCATTTGTCGATAACAATCCTACAAAAGCGATTGATAGTAATATTTTATTCATCATTTCAACTTTAAAGTATTTTCAGGCCTAAAGATATAAAAAAAGTCTTTCAAAAATGAAAGACTTTTAAAATTTTCTTAATATTTCTTTTTTTTGACTATAATTTAAATGTCAAACCGAAACTAGCAGTTCCAAAGAAATTATTAATTTGATTGATATTTACACCAAATTCGTTTGTTTTAACATCTGTATCTTTGTCTTTAACAGTTGAAAAATGCAACAAATCAGTCAATTCAAAGTTGATTGCGATTTTTGGAGTCAAGAAGTAATTTACTCCCAATCCTAATCCTGCACCAAAACCAGAAGTTTTTGTTACAGCTCCAAGGTCATCCGTATATTTAGTATTCATCATTCCAACACCAACTTCAGAATATGTTTTGAAGCGTTCGCCCAATTCTAAAAAGTAGTAACGACCGAAAACACCAGCATAGAATGCGTTACTTTTTTCTTCAGCTTCTGTTGATCCGAAAGTTTCAATTCCTTTTGCTGCACCAATTCCCAATTCAATTCCTAATGCAAATTGATCGTTAATAAAATAACCTGCTTTTGGCGTAAACAATGTTGAACTCTCTTTGTAAGAGAACTCAGTTCCATTGTCATCAAATGAATTTTTTTGTGAGTTAAATTGAAGGCTTCCTTCTAAAAGAATATCTCCTTCGCTAAATCCAAATCCTTCTTGAGCTTGAGCTGCAACCGATGTTGCTACTACAGCTAATGATAAAAAAATTTTTTTCATTTCTATAATTATTTTTATTTGTGCAAAATTACTAATTTACTTTGGTTCAACAATGATTATTTAACGATAATTTAAACTTAAAGAAAAGTCATTTGAAAAAAAACACAAATTATTATTATGCAATAGGTTGAATGAAATTAAAATAATAACTCTTGAAAACTTTTACCGAAACATACCTGGGCAATTGTTCTTTTTACTATTTTTACCAGTTCAATTACATCTGTTTATTATGAAAATATGCATCATCAACGGTCCAAATTTAAATCTTTTAGGGAAAAGAGAACCTGAAACTTATGGTGATAGTTCTTTTGAAGATTATTTTGAAGTTTTGAAAAAAAATTTTCCCACTTTAGAGTTGGATTATTTTCAGTCAAATCACGAGGGAGCATTGATAGATCAATTGCATAAAGTTGGTTTTCATTACGACGGAATTATTTTAAATGCAGCTGCATTTTCACACACATCAATCGCAATAGCTGATGCAATACGGGCGATTTCTACACCAGTAATTGAAGTACATATTAGTAACATATATAAGAGAGAAACTTTTCGTCATCACTCTTATATTTCAGAAGTTGCTCAAGGTGTTATTTCTGGATTTGGTTTGCATTCTTATAAATTAGCTGTTTATTATTTAATGGATGCATAGACTGATTTTACTTCTGACTTTTCTTGTTTGCTCTACCTTATCCGCACAAAACATCGAGCAAAAAAACACAAAAAACGAAGAAATGTCTTTAGAGCTTGCTAACGACACCTTAATCATGCCATCTACAACTGGCGATTTGAACACAAATGATACTATTAAAAACGAAAATAGATTCAGTTTAATACAACTAATTATCGGCTATAAACACCAACGTCCACATAAAAACGAGACCTACAAATACAATGGCTTAGTTTCTACTTTTGCGTTCAACGCTGTTCAGGGATTTAACGTAACTACTGGCTTATCATACCTGAAAGAAAACCCAACAGACAGCACCTATTATGAAGTGGGTGGTTTAGTTAATTATGGAATTGCCGAAAACAAACCTCGTTTTTCAGGTTACTTTTCTCAACTTATTAATTCTGAAAAAAAATCGAAAATCACGATTTCTGGCGGATTAACCGTTCATCAATTTGGAGAAGATTTTCCTATTAAAAAGATTATCAACTCTTTAGCTTCTTCTTATTTTGGAAAAAATTACGCTAAATTCTATCAAAAAGATTTCATTTCCATACATTATCAACAGCGTTTTAATGAAAATTTATTTGGCGAAATTGAATTGGAATATGCAAATAGAAGAATATTATTTAATCACACCGTTCGTTCTCCTTTTGTTAAAAAACGTATTTTCACTTCTAATAACCCGATCGATCCAACAAATTTTGGACAAGCAGGTTTTGAATCCAACAATATTGTAAAACTAAAACTTAAATCTGCTTTTCACTTAGATCAAGTCCGTCGATTACCCGTTATATATTTTAATTTCGAGACAGGCTTTGCTTCAAATTTACCTAAATACAACTACGCTTTGGTTGGACTTTCTACTTTATATCAACATGATTTCAAAGATTTTGGAAACTTTGCCGCCTTTGTAAACGCAGGTTTATTTTTAAGCACAAAAGACCTCGCCTTTATGGATTACAAGCATTTCTACGGCAACGAAACCTTTGTGGGAACTACTAAAAATTATTTACAAAATTTCAACCTTTTGCCCTATTATACCCACAGTACCAATAAAAGTTTTGCAGAGTGGCACGCGGAATACGATTTTAATGGTTTCTTAACCGATGCTGTTCCCTTTTTTGGAAAATTGAAATGGCATTTAATTACTGGAGTTCATGTTTTACATACCTATGATCAACCTACCTATTATGAATGGAGCATTGGCTTGAACAACATTGGTTTTAAAAAATTCCGACCTTTGAGAGTTGATTTCTTTCAATCCTTTAATGGTCTAAAAGCCACAAATGGAATTATTGTTGGTGTTAAAATATTAGACGTTTAGTTTAAAAATAAAAAAAGCCCTTTCTAAATTAGAAAGGGCAATATGACTAATATGCTTTTGCAAATAAAACTCGACCTTTAGATGGTTTCCCTGTCAAGATACAATTTCCGGTCTCTTCTTTTCTGTCCATTGGTATACAACGAATTGTAGCCTTTGTTAGTTCTTTAATCTGCTCTTCGGTTTCTGGTGTTCCATCCCAATGTGCTAATAAGAACCCTCCTTTTGATTCTAAAACTTCTTTAAATTCATCGAATGAATTTACTTCAGTAATATGTTCATTTCTAAAATTAAGTGCTTTTGTAAATAGATTTTCTTGAATTTCACTCAATAAGTTTTCAATAACAGAATCTAAATTTTCTTGCGAAACGTTCTCTTTAGTTTGTGTATCTCTACGAGCAAGCTCTACAGTTTTATTTGCCATATCTCTTGCACCAACAGCTACTCGAACAGGTACTCCTTTCAATTCCCATTCTGCAAATTTAAAACCTGGACGTTGCGTATCACGATCATCAAATTTTACTGAAATTCCTTTTGCTTTCAATTGTGCTATTAACTCATCGGCATAATCACCAATTGCATTCAATTCTTCAGCAGTTTTATAAATCGGAACAATAACCACTTGAATCGGCGCTAATTTTGGAGGTAATACCAAACCACTATCATCAGAATGCGTCATAATTAAAGCACCCATCAATCGAGTTGAAACGCCCCAAGAAGTAGCCCAAACAAATTCTTGTTTTCCTTCTTTATTTGTAAATTTCACATCAAACGCTTTTGCGAAATTTTGACCTAAAAAGTGAGAAGTTCCAGCTTGCAGTGCTTTTCCGTCTTGCATCAATGCTTCGATGGTATAAGTATCTTCGGCACCTGCAAATCGCTCGCTGTCTGTTTTATAACCTTTAACAACAGGTATCCCCATGATGTTTTCAACCACATCAACATATACATTCTGCATTTGTCTAGCTTCGATAATGGCTTCTTCTCTAGTTGCATGAGCTGTATGACCTTCTTGCCATAAAAACTCTGCGGTTCTCAAAAACAAACGTGTACGCATTTCCCAGCGAACGACATTTGCCCATTGATTAATCAAAATTGGTAGATCTCTATAAGATTGAATCCAGTTTTTATAGGTACTCCAAATAATGGCTTCTGAAGTTGGTCTGATGATTAACTCTTCCTCTAATTTTGCTTCAGGATCAATCATCAACTTTCCCTGATTATCAGGATCGTTCTTAAGTCGATAATGGGTTACAATTGCACATTCTTTTGCAAAACCTTCAGCGTTTTTTTCTTCGGCTTCGAACAAACTTTTAGGTACAAACAAAGGAAAATAAGCATTGCTATGTCCGGTTTCTTTAAAACGTTGGTCTAGTTCTGCCTGAATCTTTTCCCAAATTGCATAACCATATGGTTTGATTACCATACATCCTCTTACACTTGAATTCTCTGCTAAATCAGCCTTGACAACCAACTCATTATACCATTTGGAATAATCTTCTGCTCTTGTAGTTATATTTTTGCTCATTTTTTGTATATTGGTACGTGATTTGTTATAATAATATTAACACGTAATTTTGTACAAATCTACTTAAATTTGTAATGTTCAACAATAAAAAGTTTATTATATGCTATCGAGACTATTTCATAAAGCCCATTTTTTGCGATTAAGCCTGTTGATTTCAGGCGGTATTGTTTTGACGGCTTGTTCCAGCTTGAATCAACGCCCTTATGACGTAGATGGAATTTACAACAACAGTAAAATTGTGGTTGAACCTACACATAACAACGCAAAATATTACGATGATTATTTCAAAGAAAAATCAGAAGACGGACAGGAATATTTTACCGATGTAGATAATTATTCTTCAGGATACAATCAAGCCTATGGTGGATGGGGAGATCAAACCTCAGAAACACAAATCATTTATAATTATCCACACTACGCCGACTGGGGTTGGGGTTATCCTTACGGCGGATGGTATGGTTCTAATTGGGGCTGGAGTCTTGGCTTTGGCTACGGTTGGGGCAACTATTGGGGCTATCCTAATTACGGTTGGGGATGGGGTTATCCCTACTTTGGTGGCTATCACGGTTACTATGGTTGGGGCTATCCGTATTATCTGCAACGAAATGTTTCAAGAAACAATTCTTACAGAGCGCTTTCTGCACGTTCTATGTCTAGAACAGGTTTGTCTAATACTAACAGTAGAAACCTAAGAACAAATTCATTAACAACTGGAAGAACAACTCTTAATAATAATCGAACCTTTTCAAGAGTAAATTCTAATGTAACTCGAATGAATGCTGCCAATGATGCTGTTCAGAACAGACGCTCTTCAAGAACGGAGACGATCAATAGAAACGATAGAATTGAGAATAACAGAATTGATAACACTAGAAACAACAACATCAATCGTAACACCAATCGTAACAACACCAACGTACGTTCACAACAGCGTTCAACTCCAACACGTAGTTTTACTCCAAGTCCAAGTACCCGTATGAATTCTGGTAGCATGAGAAGTTCAGGAGGAACTCGCAGCGGAGGTGGTGGAAGAAGATAATTATTAACATAAAAGCAATTCTAATATGAAAAGAATATATCTACCCATCATAGCAATTTTGGGTTTTACACAGGTTAATGCACAAGAATTTAATACGAATGATGCTGTTCGAATTGGCACACCACAACTCAATGGAACGGCTCGTTTCAATGCGATGGGCGGTGCATTTGGAGCATTGGGTGGCGATGTTTCTTCGCTTCAAATCAACCCAGCTGGTTCGGCACTTTTTAATTACAATAATTTCAGTATTACGGGAAACCTGCAAATTCAAAAAAATAAATCAAACTATTTAGGAAGACTTACTGAAGCAAATGAAAGCGATTTTGATTTACCAAGTTTTGGAGCTGTTTTTGTTGTAGATTCAAAAAATGAAAATCAAAGTCTCAAAAAAATAAGCATCGGATTGGGTTATCATACCAATGCACGTTTTAACGATCGTAGATTCAGTAGTGGCATTTCAAATCAATCTGTAACCAATTATTTTCTGGATCATGCCAACTTCGGTTTCAACGGAGGAAGTGTTCCGTTGGATTTGGTGCAAACCATCGATAATGAAACAATTGGCGATTTGTATGATTATTTAAATTCAATTCCCAACGGTTTTTCAGCGCAACAAGCCATGTTGGCCTACCAAGGGTATTTAATCAACGATGTAAATAACGAATATGTCTTGAATGGAACTGGAGGTACTTTTTATCATGAAAACGAAACTTATACCACTGGGTTCAACAATCAATTGACTGCTAACATCGCTTTTGATTTTGACAAAAAATTATATTTAGGAGCAAACCTTAACCTTCATTTTGTGGATTACTTGACCTCATCTGCTATTTATGAAGAAAACATTTCATCTGCCGATGGTTACAGAGAATTGTTATCCAACAACAACAGTTATACCTACGGTTCTGGATTTTCCTTTAATTTAGGAGGAATCTATAAAGCAACAGAAGAATTTAGAATTGGTGCTTCCTATCAATCGCCTACTTGGATGAGTTTACAAGACGAATTTTCTCAAAGTCTTCAAACGAATATTTTCGAAAAGGGCAATAGTACCATTTATAACATCAACCCAAATCTAGTAACGCTTTACAATAAATATAACGTTAAAAATCCCGGTTCATTTACTGGAAGTTTAGCATATGTCTTTGGAACTCAAGGCTTGTTGAGTTTCGATTATACTCGTAAAGATTACAGTACATTAGAATACGGTAAAGGAAGTCAGGAATTTGCTTCTATTAATGACTATTACAACAACACACTTCAAGCAACCAATGAATACCGCATAGGTGGTGAATATCGTTTGGATAGAGTGAGTTTACGTGCGGGATTCCGTCATGTAGATAGTCCATATAAAAACAAAGACATCATGGGAGATATAAAAAGTTATAGCGCAGGAATTGGCTATAGCTTTGGAGCCGCGCGTTTAGATCTTGGTTATATGCTTTGGAAGCAAGATTCACAGCATGATATTATCAGTTCGGGAATTACTCCTGCAGCTCAAATTCAATCCAATAATCACAATATAACATTGACCTATAGCGCAAGCTTCTAAAATAAAGTTTTTAGTAAGTGACTGTTTAAAAATTACCTCTTGTTTAGAAATTTAGGTAGTTTCCCAAAACAATGGTTTACCTTGTTTTAAGAGAAGCTGACATAAGTTCAACTTAACTGAGATGTTTTTTAAACAGTCTTCTTATTTTTAATAATCTTTTTTATGACTTATTAAACAACAAAGTACAAATTAAGTCGTAATTTTGCACACTTAATTCCTAAGGTATGAGAACTAAATCATTAAAGAAAAATAAAATCAACGTAGTGACATTGGGTTGTTCAAAAAACGTTTACGACAGTGAAGTATTGATGGGGCAACTAAAAGCCAATGGTAAAGAGGTAACTCACGAGGCATTAAACGACGAAGCAAACATTGTGGTTATCAATACTTGCGGATTCATCAATAATGCTAAAGAAGAATCTGTCAATACCATTTTGGAATACGTTGATAAAAAAGAAAATGGTTTAGTTGATAAAGTTTTTGTAACCGGATGTTTGTCTGAACGTTACAGACCTGATTTAGAAAGTGAAATACCAGATGTGGATCAATATTTTGGAACCACAGATTTACCTTTACTTTTAAAAGCTTTAGGTGCCGATTACAAACATGAGTTGTTGGGAGAAAGATTAACAACCACTCCAAAAAACTATGCTTATTTAAAAATTTCTGAAGGCTGTGACCGACCTTGCTCCTTTTGTGCGATTCCTTTAATGAGAGGAAAACACGTTTCACAACCCATAGAAAAGCTAGTCAAAGAGGCAGAAAAATTAGCCAAAGACGGCGTAAAAGAATTAATTTTAATTGCGCAAGATTTAACTTATTACGGTTTGGATTTATACAAAAAAAGAAATCTAGCCGAATTACTTGAAAATTTAGTAAAAGTAGAAGGTATTGAATGGATTCGTTTACATTACGCCTTCCCTACTGGTTTCCCTATGGATGTTTTGGAATTGATGAAACGCGAACCAAAAATTTGTAATTATCTTGATATTCCATTGCAACACATTGCCGATAACATTCTAAAATCGATGCGTCGTGGAACAACTTATGCAAAAACCACGCAACTTTTAAAAGATTTTAGAGCAACAGTTCCAGAAATGGCAATTCGTACCACTTTAATTGTGGGTTATCCTGGAGAAACAGAAGAAGATTTTGAAATTTTAAAAAACTGGGTTCAAGAAATGCGTTTTGAACGTTTAGGTTGTTTTACTTATTCACACGAAGAAAACACGCACGCCTATTTGTTAGAAGACAACGTTCCTGAAGAAATCAAACAAAAAAGAGCCAACGAAATCATGGACATCCAAGCACAAATTTCTTGGGATTTAAATCAAGAAAAGATTGGACAAACCTTTCGTTGTATCATCGACAGAAAAGAAGGGAATTACTTTGTGGGAAGAACGGAGTTTGATTCGCCCGATGTAGATAATGAAGTGCTTATTGATGCTTCAGAATTTTATCTAAAAACAGGTGAATTTGCCGAAATAAAAATTTTCAAAGCCACAGAATTTGATCTTTACGGGACTCCCGTTTCTAAATAATTCTAAACCGAAAGTAACTCTTTCGGTTTTTTATTTTCCTAAAATAAACTATATTTTACTTTTGAAAGGATTAGTGAAGTAAACGATTGTTTCAACAATCAACGTGTTTTCAATAGTAAAGCAAAAAAAAAAGAATTCAGCAATTATTCTGCAGTTACCAAAAAATAAAAACCCCAATAAATGGGGTTTTTATAATATTAAATTTTATTTTTTATAATCTCTTGAATTGATTCTGGGTTGGTCATTGTAGAAGTATCTCCAAAATCACTTGTTTGCCCAGCAGCAATAGCGCGAAGCATTCTTCTTAAAATTTTCCCAGATCGAGTTTTAGGTAAATCTTCCACAAATTGAATTTCATCTAACTTACCGATAGGGCCATAATGATCTGCGATTAATTGATTGATTTCTTTTCTTAGGTTATCTCGATCTCTTGATGTACCTTCTTTTTTCAAACAAATAAACACATAAAGTGCATTCCCTTTAACGTCGTGTGGAACTCCAACCACCGCAGATTCAGCAATCGCTGGGTGTTGATTGATCGCATCTTCAATTGGTGCGGTACCCAAATTATGACCAGAAACAATTACAACATCATCTGCACGACCTGTTATTCTGTAATAACCAACTTCATCTCTTAAAGCGTTATCGCCAGTGAAATACCTTCCTTTAAAATCAGAGAAATAAACATCAATAAATCGTTGGTGATCATTCCAAATCGTTCGTGCCATTGATGGCCAAGGAAATTTCACACACAAGCTTCCCGTCACTTGATTACCCGTGATTTCATTATTCCTCTCATCCATTAAAACCGTTTGAATACCTGGCAAAGGCAAGGTTGCATATGTCGGCTTTGTAGGTGTTATCATTGCCAAAGGTGAAATCATAATTGCACCTGTTTCTGTTTGCCACCACGTATCTACAATTGGGCATCGCTTCTTTCCGATAAAGTCATTGAACCAGTGCCAAGCCTCTTCATTAATTGGCTCGCCCACCGATCCCAACACTCTTAATGATGACAGATCGTGAGAAGTTACATACGAATAATCATAAGTCATCAATGAACGAATTGCAGTAGGAGCGGTATAAAATTGAGTTACTTTATACTTGTCTATTACATCCCAAAAACGAGCCGGAGTTGGATATGTAGGCACACCTTCAAACAAAACTGTTGTTGCTCCGTTTAGCAATGCTCCATATAAAATATAAGAATGTCCGGTAATCCAACCTAAATCCGCGGTACACCAAAAGACATCTCCTTCCTGATAATCAAAAACATTTTGGAAAGTGTAAGCTGTCTGAACCATGTATCCGCCTGTGGTATGAACCATTCCTTTGGGTTTTCCGGTAGATCCAGAAGTATAAAGAATGAACAAAGGATCTTCTGAATCCATAATTTCAGCAGTGTTGGTAGAAGCTGCTTCTTGATACAAATCTTCATACCAAACATCTTTTTCTGGATAAAAAGGTATTGTCTGATTTGTTCTTTTCACAACCACAACTTTCTCTACCGTGTCAAGACCTTCAATTGCTTTATCTACAATTTCTTTAACCTTGATGGATTTTGTTCCTCGAAAACCTCCATCTGAAGTAATGATAACTTTAGCTCCACAATCTTCGACTCTTGAGCGAATGGCTGAATCTGAGAAACCAGCAAAAATCACCGAATGAATTGCTCCAATACGAGCACAAGCAAGCATAGAAACAGCCAATTCAGGAATCATTGGTAAATAAATACAAACTCGGTCGCCTTTTTTTACACCTAAAGATTTCAGCATATTAGCAGTTTTTGAAACTCTAGTATAAAGTTCGTTATAGCTAATAATCTGCTCTTTTTCTTCTGGATTATTGGGTTCGAAAATAATAGCCGTTCGATCTCCTCTTTTTGCTAAATGACGATCGATACAATTTTTGGTAATATTCAACTTGCCATCTATGAACCATTTCACTTCTCCTTGGGCCATATCGAATTCACAAACTTTGTCCCAACCTTGGTACCAAACAAAGTTTTCCTGAGCTATGTTGCCCCAAAACTTTCTAGGCTCACGTACTGATTTTTTATAATACTTAAAATATTGTTCTAAATCTGTTATTTTATAGTAACTCATATATAAATGACTTTTAACCTCACAGGTTAATTATTAATTTAAAACCATCAAAGAGATTTTTTGCAAAAAAACCATTCCTGATGTACTTTTTTTTATCAAGGGTTTGATGATGAATTTTTAAAAACCTATTTTAAAAAGCAAACGATTTCTGTATTGACTTTTCAAAGTCTTGAACAATTTCTTTCATGACTTCTTCCACCGACTGAATTTCATCGATAAGTCCAACAATTTGTCCAATTTCTAATTCGCCGTTTTCTAAATCTCCTTCAAACATTCCTCGTTTTGCTCTTGCTCTCCCCAAAAGTTCTTTTAATTCCTCCAAAGTTGCCCCGTTGCTGTAGGCATGTTGCACTTCTTCAAAAAACTTATTTCTTATCAATCTTACTGGAGCCAATTCCTTTAACGTTAAATAAGTATCTCCTTCTTTAGCTTCTACACAGGCTTGTTTAAAAAATTCGTGTGAAGAACTTTCAAAAGTCATAGCAAATCGTGTTCCCATTTGCACGCCATCTGCTCCCAAAACCATGGCGGCATGCATAGCTGTTCCGGTTGCAATACCTCCAGCAGCAATCAACGGAATTGAAATCTGTTTTTTAACCATTGGAATCAGGGTCAGCGTGGTTGTTTCTTCGCGTCCATTGTGCCCACCTGCCTCAAAACCTTCTGCTACTACAGCATCTACACCTGCTTCTTGTGCTTTTAAAGCAAACTTAGTCGAGCTTACTACATGTACCACCGTAATCCCCTTTTCTTTAAGCCATTGCGTCCAAGTTTTAGGATTCCCTGCCGAGGTAAACACGATTTTCACTCCTTCTTCCACAACAATATTCATAATTTCCTCTACATTAGGATACAACATCGGGATGTTAACCCCAAAAGGTTTAGTCGTAACTTTTTTACATTTTTGGATATGTTCACGTAATACTTCCGGGTACATCGACCCAGCTCCGATTAACCCTAAGCCCCCAGCATTGCTGACAGCAGCAGCCAATTTATAACCACTGTTCCAAATCATTCCACCTTGAATGATGGGGTATTGTATATTAAAAAGTTGTGTGATTTTATTCATTCTTTGTTTAATTAGTGTTGTTTTACTGTTCCACTATTCATTTATTAGTGCGTATTTTGCGTTAGGGGTTGAAGTGGAAATCCTTTTTGTGAGGAACGAACCAAAAGATTGGAACGAAAAACCCGACCCGAAGGGAAACGCCCAAATTATTTTAATTTATCGTTGTTGTGATGACGGTCGTGATCGCGTTGCGTTTTCAAATCTAATTTCTTGTCAAAAGCAGCTTGTAAATCTACTCCTGTCTGGTTTGCTAAACACAGAACTACAAAAACCACATCGGCCAATTCTTCACCTAAATCTTTATTTTTATCGCTCTCTTTTTCAGATTGTTCGCCGTATCTTCTTGCAATAATTCTAGCCACCTCTCCTACTTCTTCTGTCAGTTGCGCCATATTTGTCAATTCGTTGAAATAACGTACTCCGTGTTCTTTAATCCAACGATCAACCTCTAATTGTGCATTTTTTATATCCATAATTATTTTTTTCTTTCTCTTAATTTTTTAAACAAGAATACATCTGCCAAACCCATTCCAACAGCAAAAAGAATGGTTTGTATCCAGTCAATTTTCCCATAAAACATATAGGTAATTGCCATCATAGAAATACCAAGTACTATGAATGCTGCTATGAAGTGTGCTATTTTATCTTTCATGAGAATTGTATTTTGAAAGTTGTTTGTTTTTCAATTGTTTTCTAAGTCTGCCCAAGATAAAAAAATCAAATAGAGTCATTACAAGAGTCGAGCCAATAACGAAATTCCAATTAATTTCTGGCATTCCGACATAGCTGACAAGGAGACCACCTATAAAATAAATTAACAAAGCACTCACGAAATTAGTTATTTTTTCTTTCATCTTTTAAATATTTTAGGTTTTACAAATTGGTCAAAAGCTAAAATTAAAATCATAAAGATAATAAACTTTCCTATTAAATTTACCCAACACAACTCTTCTCCTTTAAAAGCACACAAAACCTCATCATGGCTTAGCAATAAAGAAACAACTATGTAAATCAGTGAATATAACAGTAGTTTTTTTAACATATTTACTTTCTTTTTAACACTATTTTTTGATCCATAAATTTGACTAATTCTTCATAAACCGTTTTGACATCGGGATATTCTCTTGCATCAACATGCGCATTATTTTGAGACAAACTCCATCTAACTCGGATTTGTTGTTCATCATACGTTATGACCCATTGCGCTGACACACTACCTGTTCCTGTTGATATTTTTTTGCTTTCAGGTACATTTTCAACTTCATATCCATCGGGAATATTGTAAACCAAAGTGTAAGCCTGTTCTGATGGGTATATAAAATCCAAAGGATATGTTCGTTGATCTAATTTAAAAGGATTTTCATTACGTTTAAAAATAAAAGCAGGAGTCAAATAAATTTTATCGCCAATAATATCAAAACTATGAGGTCTATTTATCGTCATGTTTTCAACTACATTCTCCTCTAGGTCATCAAAATTATTCAAATTAAATGAATCGATTTCAGCACTGTAGCGTTCTTCATAGCCATCAGCAATTTTTTCTAGAGGAAGCTGTTTATTAAAACTTCTATAAAGGTAGGCTTCGTAATTATTTCTACTGGTATACAACTCTCCTTGAATACTTCCATCCGCAGGGTTTAAGTTTAGCAGCGCATTTACACTTTGCCTAGACTTGACCTTCGGTTCCAATAAAACATCTTTAGAAGTTCCATCAGGGCGAACCAAGCGACCGATCCAGTTCAAATTATGAATTGGTAAAATATCTTTTTTAGAAAATTTATCAGAAGCATCAAAAAGCACAACATTTCCCGTATTAGATTCCAGACCAATAATCACATTGTTAAAAGCAGAAATACTTGGCATATAAGCAACTCCTTTATTTCTTGTTGCTAACAAAACAGGATAAGCATTTACATTCACGCTTCGCATCATTGAAACCCCCAAAAGATTGATTTCTACCGAACTACCGTTCTTTGATTGCATAACATCTTTCAAATCTTTGCTGGTTTCAATTCCTATAGTTTGATTCCAAGTGAATTCATTTTGTAAAAACTGGACAATTGCAGTTGCTTTATCTACGTCTGAAGTCAAATTTGCGACAATCTTCATTGCTTGTGATTTAGCGAAATCAGTTCTCTTCAATTGTCCTCCAAAACCATCGTAATCATTGATGGTCTTTACCACCTCAGCCCAAGTACCGCCAAAGGTTTTAAAGCTTCCGCTTGCCTCTCGATAAGCGCTAAAAGTATGAATAATTGAGGCCCTATAATTATCAATGTTATTGACATAACTTTCTTCTTTCAAAGCAGGAACGTTTTTTGCAGTATATACGTATTTATCACCAAGAATACGTTGATTCACCTTTTCAGTTCCTTTAATATATTTATAAAACATATACTTCTCTGGAATTTTCAACTCAAACTCACTTATTTTCACAGGAATATCAAGTTGAAAATACCATTCGGGAATGTCAGTTATATAAGGAGAAGTAATTTTAGTTGTGTATTCAATAATGCTTCCTTCTCTCACATTTGGCATTGTAAAAGAGGCTAAATAATGATTGCCTTGTACTTTTTCTATAAACTCTGCGGATGTATTTAATCTTGTTCTTTCCACCTTGTCGTCAACTAAATTATATGTATAAGCACTTGAGACAGAAAGAAGTTCACGCGTTGAGCGATCGCGATAAAGCGGAACGTTTACCGTTGCATAATCATAAGCGTCTTTCGTGAAAATCTTGATTCTGGTTTTGGTTTCTGTGACCAATTGGTAATGATTTCCCACAACAATAAAATAAGTCTTTCCTAGGTTATGTTCCACAACAGCACTAGCCGTTGGATCCAATTCATAAAACTTTTCTTCAAAATCTTTCTTTGTTACTCTATCAATTTTAAAATCCTGTGCCTCAGAACATAAAGAAACTAATAACAATAAAAGCAGGTATAATTGTTTATTCATGATTTAATCTTGTGTTAAAATAAACTTTGTGTTATTACTTAAAAGTACTTCCGTTGTAAAATTGCGGTATTCTTGATATTCATCTTTGGTATAATCACCGGAATTAAGGACAAATAATTCGTTTACAACAACTTTTTGTCCCTCGTGTTGAACGTCTAAAGAATGCGTACCAAATTTTGATTGAATGGTCTTTGAATCCGGTATAAATGTTACTTTAAAACCTTCGGGTATTAAAAACTCTGTCTTTATTTCATAAGACCTTCCTCTGCTGATACTAAATCCTGTTTTTCGATTTCGATAGCGCTTGGGAGTAGAAATTACTTGTAAAAAAGGATTAACAGAAACCATAAAATCAGTCCCCATCTTGGCACCAATAAAACTGGATTCTAAATTGATATTTTCATGATAGACAAACTCAGTTTCATCATTTTTAAACTCATAGCTCTTTATTTTCAAATCTTTAAGCCCAGAAAAAACATTTTTTAAATAACGTTCTACCTCCACATCATTTTCAAAATTAATTCCAAGAACGGAATGATAAAAACTTCCTTTATTATCAAAACTCACCTGAGTTGTAGTTTGATCCAAATTTCCGAGATCAACTTTGAACACAGCTGTTAAATTATTTTCCAACTCTTTGTTTGAATGGGTCTTTACGAACTCGGCACCGTCAGGTCGAATCATCAAAGCTTTTCTATTGTCCGTCGAAGTTCCAAGGTAACCAAAAGGAATTTTTTGACTGGTACTTTCTAAAAAAACCGCTCCTTCGTGGGTAGGCAAAGTTAAAATAACGTGATTTCCCTGTAAAGAAATAACATTTTCGTTGATATCGGTTATTGAATTTGAAGCATAAATCACAGTATAATATGCGTCCACTCCCACACAATTCAATAAAGCCTTGGTGTAATTAGTCAAAGCTTTACAATCTCCATACCCTAATCTGTCCACCTCTTTTGCAGAGAATGGTTTCCATCCACCTACGCCTACTTGGACTGAAATATAACGTGTGTTATTTTGAACATAATCAAAAATAATCTTAGCTTTTTCAAGATCGCTTGTTGCGTTTTGAGTTAGAGTTTTCATTTTAGAAACCGTTTCTTTTGGTAATTCATCCAAGTTTTCTAGGAAACTTTTGTAATACCAAACTCCGAAGTCATCCCATGAATTAACCACGCCGCGCACCCCACCCAAGGCAAAAGTATTATTAGAAAAACGAACCAATGGAACTAAACTTAAATAACGTGTATTAAGCTCCTCGTATTCAGGCGCTTTTACTTTCTTTGCCACGTAATGCATTTTCCCTGGATAATTTTCAGAAATCACATCAAAATCAGCAAGATTCTGTTCCCATTTAGAAATGGTAAAATCCTGAGGGTAAGTCAACGTATAAGTTGCATTCAAAACTTGCTCCTTTGAGCTTCTGATAGGATGAAACGAAGGAATAGAAATGGTATTTTGTTGTTCTATTTCGTAATCAAACTTTGTGAAAAACGGATAATTATAATAATTTAGATTAAATGTTTTTTTACGATCGTCTGTAAAAATGGAAAATCCATCGGCAACACTTGAATCTTTAAAATCTTTTTGTCTATAAGTTTTCACCAAGTCACCTTTAGAGTCATAAACCCTTAATTCCAAAGACCTTACTCTATTAAGCTTGTCGTAAAAAACTGAAAAATCTAAGGCTTCCAGTGCCTGTTCGTTCGGAACAAAATGAAGCTCTGAAAATTTAGTTCTCAAAATATTTTGGTTCAATATTTCAACCTCATCGATACGCTCTACAATAATTTCTGTAGTTTCGTCTTTGATGATTTGTAGTATTTTTTCTGCATTTACATCAATTTTTTTTTGACAAATTCCCTTGTTTGCGACAAGAAGTATAACAAGTAAAAGTGCTTTTTTCAACATGTTTATTAATTATTCTTTATTCTTCGTATCTATTACAATCGTAACTGGTCCGTCGTTGATTAAAGCTACTTTCATATCTGCTCCAAAACGTCCGGTTTGAATTTTCTTTCCAAATATTTCTTCAAAATGGGCAATAAACTCTTCATACAAAGGCACTGCAACTTCTGGTTTTGCTGCCTTGATGTACGAAGGTCGGTTTCCTTTCTTGGTAGACGCATGTAAAGTGAACTGACTTACCAAAATCACATCTCCCGAAACATCATTTACTGAGCGATTCATCACTCCGTTTTCGTCGTCAAATATACGTAAATTGATAATTTTCCCACTCAGCCACTCAATATCTTCTTTAGAGTCTGCGTCTTCAATGCCCAACAAGATCAATAATCCTGATTTTATATCCGCAACCTTTTCTTCTTCAATTGTTACCGATGCTTGGGAAACACGTTGTATTACTACTTTCATTGTTATTCTTCTTCTTCCTGATTTTTCCCGTTTGCGTAGTGATCTGTTCGGTAGGTTTCTTCTTCACCGTCCATAATTTGCACATAACTTTTATATCTTGTCCAAGAAATCTCATCATTATCAAGAGCATCTTTAACTGCACAATTTGGTTCTTCTCTATGCAAACAATTGTTGAATTTACACTGATCTTTCAATTTGAAAAACTCTGGAAAATAATCTCCCAACTCTTCCGGTTCCATATCTACAATTCCAAAACCTCTAATTCCCGGAGTATCAATAATTTTTGCATCAAAACTTAAATCGTACATTTCTGCAAAAGTTGTGGTGTGTTGTCCTTGTTGATGTTGTTCAGAAATTTCTTTAGTTTTCAATTGCAATGATGGTTCTAAAGCGTTGACTAAAGTAGATTTGCCAACACCGGAATGCCCCGTAAACATGGAAACCTTTTCTGTCATCATTTCCTTTAGAGCTTCTAAACCTTGTTTTTTTTCAGCTGAAACCCTCAGGCATTTATAACCGATTTGTTGATATATATATTGTAAATAAAGTTGTTCATCTAAAGTGTCTTCAGACAATGTGTCTATTTTATTAAACACCAAAACTGCTTCGATACCATAAGCCTCAGCGGTAACCAAAAGTCGATCTATAAAACTAGTAGAAGTTACCGGGTTGTCGATGGTAACTAAAATAAAAAGCAAATCGACGTTGGCAGCAATAATATGCACTTGTTTAGAAAGGTTGACCGATTTTCTAATCAAATAATTTTTTCGCTCGTGAATGTGATTGATCAATCCTGTAGTTTCGTCACCAGTTTTATTGATTTCAAAATCTACCCAATCACCTACTGCAATTGGATTGGTACTTTTGATTCCTTTAATTCGGAATTTCCCTTTGATTCTGCATTCCAAAAAAGTATGATCTTCGGTTAATACCGAATACCAACTTCCTGTGGATTTATACACCAAACCTGTATGTTTCTTTTCTGACATACTTATTTTTTATTGATAATATGATCTTGCCTAGAAAGACTTTCTTGATGAATCGCCTTGTATAAAGCTATAACAAATTCTTCGCCTAATTCAAAACTACCTGCTTCTTTCTTCATTTTTTCTAAAACTTCGCTCCATCGCTCTCTCTGAAAAACCGCTACGTTCTTATCTTTTTTCAATCGACCAATTTCGTCAACTATATGCATTCTTTTATTAAGCAAATGCAATATTTCTGTGTCTAATTCATCTATTTCGCTTCGGAAATTTTTAATATTTGTCAAGTAAATTTCTTCAGAATTAGATAAACTTCTGGTTTTCAAATCCAAAAGAATAGCTTTTAATTTATCTGGAGTTACTTGCTGTGCGGCATCGCTCCACGCCAAATCTGGCGTACAATGCGTTTCAATCATCAAACCATCAAAATTTAAGTCCAATGCTTTTTGAGAAACACCAGCTACCAATTCTCGATTTCCTGAAATATGCGAAGGATCATTCAAAAGAGGAACTTCTGGGAAACGGAGTTGTAAATCAATTGGTATTTGCCATTGTGGTTCGTTTCGATATTTATTTTTCTCATAACTAGAAAAACCTCTGTGAATAAACCCTAACTTTTTAATTCCTGCATTTTGAAGACGCTCGAAACCACCGATCCATAAACTTAAATCTGGATTGACTGGATTTTTTATAAAAACCATCTTATCTGTTCCTTTTAAAGCGTCGGCTATTTCTTGCACAGCAAATGGATTTACCGCAGTTCGCGCTCCAATCCAAAGCAAATCAATATCGTGTTCTAATGCCAATTGCACATGTTCTGCTGTTGCAACTTCTGTAGCCATCAACAAACCCGTTTCTTTTTTTGCTTGTTGCAACCATTTCAGTCCGATTGCTCCAACACCTTCAAACCCTCCTGGACGCGTTCGTGGCTTCCAAATTCCAGCACGAAAAATCTTTGCAGAATCTTTAATTTGATGTGCAATTTCCAATACTTGTTCCGGAGTTTCAGCACTGCACGGACCTGCAATAATTAAAGGTTTGTTTTCCGTTAAGGTTTGAAACCACAGCGCTTTTTCAGTTGTTTTTGCCATGTAGCAAATTTAAACTATTTTTTCTTAAATCTATTTAAAATGCTCGATGGATCTGATTATGAGAATTAATGATTAACTGAAACTTTAATCAGAGGGAAAAACGGTTATTATAAATTGCTTTCGAATAAATTTCTTAAGTAATTACAACAATAATAGTCTCGATTGACGACAATCCTATTTGAACAGATTCAAAGAATTGCATTTTATATGGACTTGCGTAACAACATTAACGCTCATTATCCCTTTTTCTCTCGAGAAAATTAATTAGTTTTGTCTCAAATTGAATAAAATGTCCATCGAAGTAAAAAACATATCAAAGAGTTACGGAGCACAGAAAGCGTTAAATGACATTAGCTTTAGTGTTAATAAAGGAGAAATTGTTGGTTTTTTAGGACCGAATGGTGCTGGAAAATCTACTTTAATGAAGATTCTAACCACCTATATCGAAGCTGATAAGGGCACAGCTATTGTGAATGGTTTTGATGCAAAAAGTCAACAATTAAATGTTCAGAAATCCATTGGTTATTTGCCAGAACACAATCCTTTGTACTTAGATTTATATGTGCGAGAATATTTAGAATTCAATGCTGCTATTTATAAAATTTCAAAAGAAAAGATAGACGAAGTCATTCAATTAACTGGCTTAACTCCAGAAGCTCATAAAAAAATCGGTCAACTTTCAAAAGGGTATCGTCAGCGTGTTGGTTTGGCGACTGCACTTTTGCATGATCCTGAAGTTTTAATTTTAGATGAGCCCACAACAGGATTAGATCCCAATCAATTAGTTGAAATCCGAGAGTTGATTAAAAACATTGGTAAAGACAAAACCGTTTTCTTGTCTACGCACATCATGCAAGAAGTAGAGGCCATTTGTGATCGGGTGATTATAATTAAGAAAGGCGTTATAGTTGCTGATAATAAACTTCAACAAATTTTTTCTTCGGAAAACGACCAAGTGATTGAAGTAGAATTTGATTTTAAAATTGAATCAGAATTCATAGAAAAACTACCTGATTTAAAATCTTACGAAAACATTCACGACATGCAGTGGCAATTGGTTTTTAATTCTGATAAAGACATGCGTCCTATGTTGTTTGATTTTGCTCAAAACAACGGAGTCAAAATTTTATCCATGCAATTAAAAAACAAAAACTTAGAAACAATATTCAGAGAAAAAACGAATTAAAAAAAGCTGCTTAATTTAAAGCAGCTTTCACAAGTAATTCAACATTTATTATTGTTCAAATTCTTTTAATGTTTCTGTAATGATACGCACACAATCAAGCAATTGCTCTTCGTTGATTACTAATGGAGGTGCAAATCTGATGATATTTCCGTGCGTAGGTTTTGCAAGCAATCCATTATCGCGCAATTTTAAACAAATATTCCAAGCAGTATCACTTTCTTCGCTGTCATTAATCACGATAGCATTAAGTAAACCTTTACCGCGAACCAAACTACAAATTGTTGAAGTTTGGATATATTCATTCATTTTATCTCTGAATAACTTTCCTAACTTCTCTGCATTTTCTGCTAAATTCTCGTCTAGAACCACATCTAAAGCTGTTGATGCAATAGCTGCAGCTAAAGGATTTCCACCAAAAGTAGAACCATGCTGACCAGGTTTAATGACATTCATAATTTCGTTGTTTGCCAAAACTGCCGACACTGGATACATTCCACCAGATAATGCTTTTCCTAAAACCAAAACATCTGGTTTCACATTTTCGTGATCAACCGCTAATAGTTTTCCTGTTCGAGCAATTCCTGTTTGAACTTCATCAGCAATAAACAACACATTATTTTGTTTACACAACTCATAAGCTCCGGCTAAATAACCTTCATGCGGTACAAAAACTCCTGCTTCACCTTGAATTGGCTCTACTAAAAACCCAGCAACATTCTTATTTTCAAGAACTGCTTTTAAAGCATCCAGATCATTATAAGGAATTCTTATAAAACCATCGGTATACGGCCCATAATTTTTTCTAGCTTCTGGATCGTTAGAAAAAGAGATTATTGTAGTAGTACGTCCGTGAAAATTATTTTCACAAACAACAATGAGTGCTTGTTCTTCTGCAACACCTTTCACTTCATACGCCCATTTACGCGTAAGCTTGATCGCAGTTTCAACAGCCTCTGCTCCAGAGTTCATAGGTAAAATCTTATCAAAGCCAAAAAGCTCTGTGATTTTTTTCTCATAAACTCCTAATTTATCATTGTAAAATGCGCGTGAAGTCAACGCTAAAGTTTGCGCTTGTTGCGTTAATGCTTGAACCAATTTTGGATGACAATGTCCTTGATTGACCGCAGAATATGCCGACAAAAAGTCGTAATATTTTTTTCCTTCCACGTCCCATACATAGACACCTTCGCCTTTAGAAAGCACTACCGGAAGCGGATGATAATTGTGAGCACCATGTTTTTCTTCTAATGCAATAATTTCGTTTGAAGTTAATTGATTCAAATTCATACAAATAATAATTTATTAATAGTAAAACATTCCTTCTTCCTGGAGAGAAATCATCCGAACGCAAGTTACTCAAAAAAAATGGTTTTTGTTGAAATTTCTCGTACAGATTTTCCAAAAAACTTCATTCTTATACTCATTCTAAATTAACAAAAACAGATACCATACCGCATAAAATTGTATTTTTGCACTATGGCAAGAAAAAAGCAAGAAAAAATCGTATTCGAACACGTAGAAGTCCTTGATGCAGGAGCAAAAGGCGTATGTGTAGCAAAGGCTCCGGACGGAAAAGTAATTTTTGTTCCAAATGTAGTTCCGGGGGATATTGTAGACATTCAAACCGTCAAAAAACGCAAGGCTTATTACGAAGGAAGAGCCACACATATTCACAGCAATTCACCACATAGAATAGAACCGGTGTGTCAACATTTTGGTAGCTGCGGTGGCTGTAAATGGCAAAACATGAAATACAGCCAACAATTGACTTATAAGCAGCAAGAAGTTTTTAATCACTTGAAACGTATTGGGAAAATTGATCTACCTGAGTTTGAACCTATTTTGGGTTCTGAGAAACAGTTTTTCTATCGAAATAAAATGGAGTTTTCCTTTTCCAATGCACGTTGGTTGACGCCAGAAGAAATAGAATCGAACGAAACCTTCGACACTAAAAACGCACTAGGTTTTCACATTCCTAGAATGTGGGATAAAATTTTAAATATTGAAAAATGTTGGTTACAAGAAGATCCTTCCAACGACATTCGAAATAAAATTCGAGAGTTTGCAAACCAGCATCAATTGGAATTTTATAACCCGAGAGAAAACACAGGTTTTTTAAGAACTTTGATGATACGAACAGCTTCAACCGGAGAAATCATGGTATTGCTGCAATTTTTCAAAGAAGATCAAGAACAAAGAGAATTGTTATTGAACTTTGTAAAAGATCATTTCCCTATGATAACTTCTTTGCAATATGTAATCAACACCAAACTTAATGACACCATTTACGATCAAGAAGTCATTTGCTATTCTGGGCGAGATTATATCATAGAAGAAATGGAAGGTTTGCAATTTCGCATCAATGCCAAATCTTTTTATCAAACCAATTCAGAGCAAGCTTATGAACTTTATTCCATTACTAGAGACTTTGCTGGTCTTACTGGCGAGGAATTAGTTTATGATTTATATACTGGAACAGGTACCATTGCTCAATTTGTTTCTAAAAAAGCCAAAAAAGTAGTAGGTGTTGAAGCTGTGCCAGAAGCAATTGCTGACGCAAAAATAAATGCAGAACAAAACGAAATCAAAAACTGTGAATTTTTTGTAGGCGACATGAAAAATGTGTTCAACGATGAATTCATCGCTACTCATGGTCAACCAGACGTAATCATTACGGATCCACCTCGCGATGGAATGCATAAAGACGTAGTGGCACAGATCCTAAAAATTGCACCAAAGCGCGTTGTTTATGTAAGTTGTAACTCAGCTACACAAGCTCGTGATTTGGAATTAATGAACGAGAAATACAAAGTAACCAGAGTACGTCCGGTAGATATGTTTCCACAAACGCACCATGTTGAAAATGTAGTTTTATTAGAAAGAAGAGATTAATAGTTACAAAATAAATTGATTAAAAGTAAATTCATTTGTTCAAACAACCACAAACGTCAAAACAAACAATATAACATCACTTATTAAAAAATGGTGTTGATAACTTGACAAAGAATAAATGCGTTTAAATGCAACAAAATACATTAAATTTTCGTATCTTTGTTGTTTAAGTATATTTTAGCTTACATAAATTATGAGTGAAGAAATAAGTAAAAATTCGTATTCAGCCGATAGTATTCAGGCTTTAGAAGGAATGGAGCACGTACGTATGCGTCCTTCAATGTACATCGGAGATGTAGGCCCTAGAGGTTTACACCATTTAGTTTACGAAGTTGTTGACAACTCTATAGACGAGGCCTTAGCAGGGCATTGCGATACCATTCAAGTAATAATCAACAAAGACAACTCTGTGACCGTTCAAGACAACGGTCGAGGCATTCCTGTTGACATTCATAAAAAAGAAGGAGTATCTGCATTAGAAGTTGTTATGACCAAAATCGGTGCCGGAGGTAAGTTTGACAAAGATTCTTACAAAGTTTCTGGTGGATTGCACGGTGTAGGTGTATCTTGTGTGAACGCACTTTCCGATCATTTAAGAGCAGAAGTTCACCGCGACGGCAAAATTTGGGAACAAGAATATTCACAAGGAAAACCACTTTTCCCAGTTCGCGCTGCAGGCGAAACAAATATTACTGGAACTAAAGTAACTTTTAGACCAGACGCAAGCATCTTTACCCAAACTTTAGAATATTCATATGATATTTTGGCGGGTCGCTTAAGAGAATTATCTTTTTTGAACAAGGGGCTCACCATCACACTTACTGACTTACGTGATATTGACGAAGAAGGTCAACCTAAACTAGAAACCTTTTTTTCTGAAGAAGGTCTAAAAGAATACGTTCGCTTTTTAGATGGTAACCGCGTACCGATCATCAGCAATGTAATCAGTATGGAAAGTGAGAAAGGCGAGATTCCTGTTGAAGTTGCCTTGATTTACAACGATAGTTATTCAGAAAATATTTATTCATACGTAAACAATATTAACACCCACGAAGGAGGAACACACTTACAAGGTTTCCGTATGGGATTGACACGTACTTTGAAGAAATATGCCGACGCTTCTGGATTGTTAGATAAATTGAAGTTTGAAATTACTGGAGACGATTTCCGCGAAGGTTTGACCGCTATTGTTTCTGTTAAAGTAATGGAACCACAGTTCGAGGGACAAACCAAAACCAAACTAGGAAACAGAGAAGTTGTTTCCCCAGTTTCGCAGGCAGTAGCCGATATGCTTGAGGCCTATTTGGAGGAGAATCCAATGGACGCAAAAACAATTGTTCAAAAAGTAATTTTAGCTGCACAAGCACGTCATGCCGCCAAGAAAGCGAGAGAAATGGTCCAAAGAAAAACCGTAATGAGCGGCGGAGGACTTCCTGGAAAGCTTTCAGACTGTTCGGAACAAGACCCTGAAAAATGCGAAATTTTCTTCGTTGAGGGTGACTCGGCGGGTGGAACTGCCAAACAAGGTCGCGACCGAAATTTTCAAGCAATTATGCCCTTGAGAGGTAAAATTCTTAACGTAGAAAAAGCCATGGGGCACAAAGTGTTTGAAAACGAAGAAATTAGAAATATTTTTACTGCACTTGGAGTTACAATCGGAACAGAAGAAGACAGTAAAGCTCTAAACCTTTCAAAACTACGCTATCACAAAGTGGTTATTATGTGTGATGCCGATGTGGATGGAAGTCACATCGCAACATTGATTTTAACCTTCTTCTTTAGATACATGCGTGAATTAATTGAAAAAGGTTATGTTTATATTGCCACACCACCTCTTTACATGGTTAAAAAAGGGAATAGAAAACAATATGCCTGGAACGAAGAAGAGCGCATTGAATTGATGGAACAAATGGGACAAGGAGTGACAGTTCAACGATACAAAGGTTTGGGAGAAATGAATGCGGAACAACTTTGGGAAACCACTTTAAATCCGGAACATAGAACACTTCGCCAAATCACGTTAAACAACTTACAAGAAGCAGACCGTGTATTCTCTATGTTGATGGGTGATGAAGTACCTCCTCGTAGAGAGTTTATTGAGAAAAATGCAACTTATGCTAAAATCGATGCATAATTTATAGACAAATAAAATAAGAAAGCGAGTTCATAAAAAATGAATTCGCTTTCTTTTTAGATAAAACTATTTAAAATCAACACCCGATATAACAAACCTACAAACCACAGGACGAGGCGTATTTTTAACTTTCATTCACTATAAAGTCATCAATTGTCAACCCTTTCCACTAGCTTGAATGTTTTAATCGAACAGCTAGTAAAAATCGTAAGTTTCAAAAAGCGAAAACAAGTTTTTACTAAATAAAAGCAGGCTTTTTATTGTCAAATCTTATATGAAGTTATATATTTGTCCGATTTTAGGTAAAGATTGCTAAAGAACAATCGGATAAAAAACCAAATCAACAAAAAAATTAATTTATAATTATAATGAAGAACAGAGGACTCATTAAATTTTTTGCAATTTTATTTGCATTAGTATGTGCGTACCAGCTTTCGTTTACTTTTGTTACAAATAAAGTAAAAAAAGATGCCGTTGCATTCTCAGGTGGCGACCGAGAAAAAGAATTAGCTTATTACGATTCGATCAAGAACGTAGAAGTTTATCCTGTTTTAGGTTATACATTTGAAGAAGTACAGCAGCGCCAAATCAGTAGAGGTTTGGATTTGGAAGGTGGAATCAACGTAACACTTCAAATTTCGGTTAAAGACATCATTAACCGATTAGCAAACAATTCACAAAATCCGGTTTTTGTTCAAGCGCTTTCCAATACAGAAAAAGGAAGACGTGCACAAGAATCGTATCTCGATGCCTTTTTCAGAGCATTTGACGAAGCAAATCAAGCCAACGGAACCAACTTAAAATTGGCATCGCCTGAGGTTTTCTTAAACAGAAACTTCGACGATAAAGACATCAACACCAACACTTCTGATGCTGATGTAAAAAAAGTATTGGCTGCAAAAGTGGACGAGGCTGTTGAAAGTGCTTATCAAATTTTAAGAGAACGTATCGACAAATTTGGTGTAACCCAACCCAACATTCAAAAAATTGGAAACACCGGACGTATTTTAGTTGAATTACCTGGAGCTAAAGATGAAGCTCGTATCAAACAACTTTTACAAAGTACAGCAGAATTAGAATTTTGGGAAACCTACAAATTCGAAGAAATCATTGAATACGTTTGGAACGCGAATGAAACGTTAAAAGCTCGCAACACATCTGTAGAAACAACGGAAACAGCTACAGACAGCTTGGCTCAGAATCAGGAAGAAGCTATTTCTGATGCAGACAAATTATTGACTGGAGCTTCAGGCGAAAACACCAATCTAAACGAAAGTGCTGATTTAGGTCCGATTTTTTCATTGATGCAAGGTCAAGGGTTTCAAGGCTCGCCAATCATAGGCTTCTTTGCAACTAAAGACACGGCTCAAATCAACACTTACCTAAAAGATCCACAAGTTCGTAGCTTGTTAAAAGGGGATCTTCGTTATGTAAAATTTGCTTGGGGAAAACCAAAAAGCGACTCCAATGTTGCTGAATTATATGCATTAAGAGGGAATGCACAAAATGCAGCACCACTTTCTGGTAGTGTGGTTACCGATGCAAGAGCAGACTTCGACAACCTTGGAAAACCTGTAGTTTCAATGCAAATGAATGCTAAAGGTGCAAGAGATTGGGAAGCATTAACAGGTAAAGCATTTACACAACAATCGAACATTGCGATTGTTTTAGATAACATCGTATATTCTGCACCTGGTGTAACTACTGGAGCAATTTCGGGAGGTAGTTCAAGTATTTCAGGTGACTTTACAGTTCAAGAAACAAAAGACTTAGCCAATATTTTAAAAGCTGGTAAACTACCTGCTTCTGCAGATATTGTTCAGTCTGCTGTTGTTGGTCCTTCATTAGGTCAACAAGCTATTGACAACGGTGTCATGTCGTTTGTTATTGGTTTTGGACTTGTTTTGGTTTATATGGTATTTTACTATGGCCGCACGGGTATGTATGCCAACATTGCTTTGGTTGTAAACTTGCTTTTCATATTTGGTATTTTGGCTTCGCTTGGAGCAGTGTTAACTTTACCTGGTATTGCAGGTATTGTATTAACGATGGGTACCGCAATTGACGCGAATATCATTATAAATGAAAGGGTGAAAGAAGAACTTAGGGCTGGAAAATCTACCTTAGAAGCCGCTAATCACGCTTTTAGCTGGAACGGTGCTTTGTCTTCAATTTTTGATGCCAACATCACTACTGCTCTTGTTGCTATTATCTTATTTATCTTAGGTTCAGGTCCAATTCAAGGATTTGCAACTACCCTATTGATTGGTATTTTTACGTCATTATTCACGGCAATATGTATTCCATTATTGTTTATTTATTCACGTCTTGAAAAAGGAAAAGAAGTAAAGTTCTATACTTCATTCACTAAAAACTGGTTCGTTGGAAATAACTTTAATTTCTTAGGAACGAAAAAAGTGGCATATCTAGTTTCAGGAATTGCTGTACTAGTGTCTCTTGTAGCGCTTTCAACAAAAGGATTAAATCCAGGAGTTGATTTTGTGGGAGGTAGAACTTATCAAGTAAAATTTGATCAACCGGTTGACGCCAATGAAATCAAAGAAAAATTGTCAGATGCTTTTGGAAGTGCCGAAGCAAAAACATTTGGTAGTTCTGATCAATTAAGAATCACTACGAAATATAAAGTTGAAGAGGAAGGTACTGAAGTTGATAACGAAATCAACCAAATGCTTTTCGACAATCTTAAGGAATATCTTCCGACAACTCTAAGTTTTGAAGACTTTATGAGTAGTCATGAAGACAAACAATTAGGAGTTGTACAAAGTTCAAAAGTTGGACCTTCTATTGCCGACGATTTAAAATACGATTCAATGAAAGCTGTATTAGGTGCTCTTGTTGTTATGTTCTTATACATTTTAGTGCGTTTTAGAAGATGGCAGTTTTCTTTGGGAGCTGTTGTAGGTTTGGCTCAAAACGTTATTGTGGTATTAGGAGTTTACTCTCTTACCTATGCAATTATGCCGTTCAATATGGAGTTGGATCAACACCTTATTGCTGCGATTTTAACCGTGGTTGGTTACTCGATCAACGATACAGTAATTGTGTTTGATAGGGTTCGTGAATTCTTAAGAAACAGACAAAGATTACATACAGGCGAAAGTTTTGTTGATACTGTAAACAAAGCATTGAACACAACTTTAAGTAGAACAATCAACGTTTCTATGAGTTTAATTGTGGTACTTTTCGCGATCTTTATTTTTGGAGGTGAATCGTTGAGAGGTTTTATTTTCGCTATTCTCATCGGTATTATAGTAGGTACTTTTACCTCGTTATTTATCGCAACTCCAATCATGGCAGATACTATGATTAAAAGTGGTGCCGACAAGATTGAAGAAGAAGAAACAGAAACAGACGAAGCTACAGAAGGCGTTAATGCTTAATTAAAAAGCTTTAATTTGACCTTATAAATTACAGACAGCAGCCTTGAGTAAAAGGCAGCTGTCTTTTTTTAGCACCGAATCTCAATTTTAGATACAAACAGCGCAGCTTTTCTTAACATTTTCTCGATGCTTTGAGTATAACCATATAAAATACAGCAGAAAAAAGAGCCTACAAATATTTAAATTTCTGTAAGTTACATTTTTGTTATAAAATTTTATCATTTTCATTGTTTGATTATAAAAAAGATTCTTATATTTGCACCCGAATAAAAGAAAGAAAAAAAGCAGATTTAAAATCTCAAAAAAAACTCTTTAATTATTTGGATTGGATAAGTAAAGTTGTATATTTGCACACCAATCACAAGAAAGTTTGGGGCGATTAGCTCAGTTGGTTCAGAGCATCTGGTTTACACCCAGAGGGTCGGGGGTTCGAATCCCTCATCGCCCACAAATAAAAGCTGATTCTCTTTTAAATCCGCTAAAAATCGTAGAAAACCTGCAATATTTTAAATATTGCAGGTTTTTTGTTTTTGGGATAAACCGCCAAAATTGATAAAAATACCCAAAACTTTATGGCGGTTTCGTGGCACTGTTAAACTATGTGAAAAAGTGCCACAGATTTATTTGCAATTCATTGTGTATCAACAAGTAAAATTGGTTAACGACTTGATTTAAAGTGCTTTTTAATCCGACATTTATAAACATTTAAAACCGTAGGATTATGTTAGAACAAAGTTTTGGATTGCCGTTCTTTTTTCCGCCACCGTGCAGTTTGATTTTCGATGTGTGGAAATTCAATCCCGAATGGATTTCTCCGTCCTTGCCAATCCACGCATTACTGCTTGTTTTGCCCAATAGTTCCACCAAAGTCCCTTTGGTCAAAAACTCGGCTATCTTGGTGTTTATCCAATAAGAACAGTTGTAAAAAGTGGCTTGCTCAATGCGTTCGCCTTGTTTGGTTGTGTAGCTGTCATTGATTGCTACTGAAAAATTAACAACTTGTTTGTTATTTGATGTTTGTCTGATTTCTGCATTTCTTGTAATTCTGCCTACGATTGTGTTCATAATTTCTTTGTTTTAAATTGTTACTAAATTTGTGATTGTCGGGTTAAAATTTCGAGTGAATTGATTCGGTATCGAGGACACTCGGCATTTCTTTTTTTACTCTTTTCTTCTGATTGGAAAAGCAGTATTTTTTGTTGTTTTTACTTTAATTTTTTCCATTAATGTCAAAGAACGTTTGTGATTAAATTGATTCGTATAACTGAGGTTCCGGCTTTTTCTTTGCCGATGACCACAGGACAGCATCAGGCATACAAAACCCGATTCGGTTCCGTTTAGAAAACAGAAATTACGTATCGGGCTTGAAATCTTTTTGTCCGAAGGATTCAGGAGTGTCTGGAAAAATTGTTGGAGTGAAACGGAGGGAATTTTTTTAGAAACCCAAAAAGATTTTTTTGAGTGAATGAGGCTGTCCTACATTTGCAAACAGTAAAAAGTCGAACCCGCAGTTAGGAGCAATTTTCAAATGTATTTGATGCGGAAAAAATTAAAGTAAACTCATTGATGAAATCGGGGTTTTTAGAGGTGTTTTTTGAAGTAGATTTTACTTTTTTTTTTCAAAAAATCCGTCTAATATATTTTTGAGGTAAAGAAAAGAATTGTCATTATTTTTGACAAAATTTGTATTGTGAAACAGAAAGTTAACATAGCGACCATTTTTCCTAAAACACCTCTTTTGGGACATGGATTATAGTAAACTTAACCAGTGCTACAAACCGTTTTACGAAAAAGGATATTTACGATTTGGATTTTATTACCGATGAAATTTCTTTAACGGAATTGTTTAATCTTTTGTCTGAGAAAAGAAAGAAATTCAGTTTTTCCGAGCATCAATGTTTATTTGATTTAGATATAGAAAAAGATGTATTGGAATATCCGGAGCTCCTGACTTCCGCAAATTAACACCCAAAATTAAAAAGTTCGTTAACTCTTTATATTCTTGAGTGAGTAAATGTGTTTTTTGTATTATTTGTTTAGTTTCCTGAATTAGTACCTCAATTTGGTAAATACTCTGTACAATTACAATTACCTTTTCTGGCAATAGGTCTGACTTTTTTTCTTTAAGCTGTCTTTCAAGTTCTTTATACACCTTGTATGGAACAAAAGTAAGACAGATATGAGCTTCAATCCGTTTTTGCTTTCTGTAAAAATGGGTCTAATTTTCAAATCTGTCTTTGTCTTATTAAACACTTTTCCATTTGCCATAAATGATGGTGATTTTTCAGAATTTCTTTTTTATTGAGCCTAGCATTAGTTAAATAATCTTTTAATCGACCTCACTCTGCGTCATTTTCATACTTCTGTTTATCAATTACCACCAGTATTTCGCCTTCTTACATACATAAAACTAAAATTAACACCCAAAACTGACAAACATATCATTTCAACTAAAATATTATCAACAACTTATGTTTTTGGTAAAAAAATGTGCGGAAGTCAGGAGACTTTGACAAGTTGGACATCGCTTTTTTTTGATTTTTTCATAAATAAAAAAAGTTTATTGAAACGAATTTCAATAAACTTATGGAAACATCACTGTTTATAAGGTTTTCAAAGTATTTTACCGACTATTTTTGACTATTAAACTTTTTTTAAAACTGGAATATTGCATAGCAGGGCATGAGTATAAATAAAAATCTGTTCATAATATAAAAAATTACAAAAGGTTTAACAGCTACTCCACAATAACTTTTTTGCTGGCTTTACCTTGATTGGTTGTTACTTCTACGAAGTACAACCCTTTTGCAAGGGTACTGACATCAACAGTATTTTGCTTGATGGTTTTTATTTTCTGTCCTAAGTTGTTATAGATAGTTACATTTTCCAAGATTGCATTATCTTGAAGTTCAATATTTAGTACATCCGTTGCAGGGTTGGGATAAATCGTGAAATTCGCTTGTGTAAACTTGTCCGAAGATAAAACACCGGATAGGTCGTACACTTTGGCATAACCATTTTTTATAGTTGAAGTCGTTTGTGTTTTTGCACCAACTATTAATGTATCACCGCTACCGGATATTGAAACATTTTCTCCAAAATAGTCGCTGGGATCTTCACCGTCAATATCACTTCCTACCTGCGACCATGTATTTGACGTATGCTGATACACACGAACATGACCAGAAAAGTTTCCGGCAGCATCATTTCCGGCAGCACCTATGGCAACAATACTACCGTTGGAAGATAGTGAAATACTGATACCACTATTATCATTTGCAGCTTCACCGATAATATTTGAACCTTTCTGTGTCCATGTACCTGATACATTCTCAAATATTCTAACATTCCCAATCTGAAAATTACTACCTGTAGAATAACCTGATTCTCCAATCGCCACAATGTTACCATCAGAAGAAAGCGAAACACTGCGACCACTTTGATCTAAGGGAGAAACAGCATCAATAACCTGTCCGATCTGTGTCCAAGTGCCCGAAACATTTTCATAAATGATAGTATAACTGGCAGGAGCCGCAGCTGTATTACGTGCAATAGCCCCGACAGCTAAAATACTACCATCTGAAGATAATGAGGTGCTGATACCTAATCCATGTCCCATTTGCAACCCGTAGATATCACTCCCGATTTGTGTCCATGTACCTTGCACATTTTCAAAAACGCGCACCTGTCCGGATTCATTGCCGTTCCCATTGTGACGGGGAGCACCTATGGCAACAATTGTTCCGTCCGCAGACAAGGCAACACTTGTTCCGCTTTCGTCCCATATACCATCGCCGTCAATAGCATTACCGACTTGTGTCCAAATTCCTGAAATATTTTCGAAAATGCGTACGTGACTTGTGTCAGTAACTTCTGCTCCTGTCAACCTAAAAGTGTAAGATAAATTACCACTACTATTATTGAAAAATTCATGAAGTGGAAAGTTTTGATTATTGCGGAGCATATGAAGATCCTGACCTTGGTAACCTGTTGAATTATTATATATACTTAGCATAATCTATATATTTTAGTTGTTATTGCTTATGAAAAATAATTTGCGGCTCATTTTTGTAGTAAATATTACCTCTTTTAATTTTGAAAGTACCTTGCTTCAATGTTTTATATTCGTATTGATCCTCTGAAGTCTTATAAGCCGCGTATAAATCCCATTTATTTTTACCCTTCCTTTTTAAGCTCACACTGTTAAATCCAAGGAACATTAGCGATTCCATACGATCTGACAAATCAGGTTGATTTATTAAATAAAATTCAGATATGCGCTTCATTTTCGTTTTATTTATTTCATAGAATGCTTTTAACCTGCCATCGTTATCAAAATTCAGCAAACTCAAGGTCTCCTTAAAATTGTTAACTTCGTTGGTATGATAGCTATAAATAGAATTTTGTTTAGACTTTAAATCATTTGTAATAATATGGTTTTTATTATCCCTTTCAGTATCGCTAATATCAAGATAATAAGTTGACGGATGCGTTAATATTAAATCTTCTTGACGAATAAATTCTTTAATATCATTATGGGGGTAGTAAATAGAACTTGGCAGAGTGCGTAATCTAAATCGTTTAAAGTCACTTTTTTCAACAAATTTTAAAGTGTTTTCTTTATCGCCATACTGAAATGAAATCGTATCGGAATGCCTCGTTATTACTTTGACTAAATTATCTGTTGATTTTTGAAAGTGATATTGCATTTTGAATGAATATGGTTTATCCCACGATTCGTCAATTGATACATCAATTATCGTTTGCGAATTATCCTCATTATAGGAATAAGTTCTCATTTCAAGCGTGTCGATAATAGCTTTACTATTTCTATCAACATAAAATATCTTGGTCTCTTTAACAAATCCCGTCGATAAATCATAAGTGTCAATTCTTTTCATCTCAATAGGACGTTTTAGTGAATTGACTATCTCTTCGTCAAAATTAAAATTAGCTCTATTTAAATAATGCCCATGACTAAATGAGTATCTTGAATACCACTGGTACTCTTCGATACTAATTACATTTTCTGGTGCTTTAAAATTTTCTAATAACCAATTATGATAAGTACCTCTAAAAGTTATAAGAGTTTTGTTCCCATAATACTTCAACGCATAATCATACGTAAACATCGGCTCCAATGGGTGTATCTCACGTTGGGAGTAGCTTTTGTTTCCGACGGAGAAAAAAAGCAGTGTACAGAAGATTTTATTTATGTATTGAAGCGGATTCATGCAGCTAAAAATTCAGTTTCTTTGACTACGTTATAATATCCGTAATCAAATATATTCGACCATAGTGCAGCAGGTTGAGAACGTTTCATTTGTATTGAGAGAGGATAATTAAATAGTGGAGAATAGTTTTCTATTGTTTCCGGTATTACTTGAAATGGAAAACTTGGTTTATCTCGAAAAGGATCCAATGTGCCGTACTTCATAGTAGATCCGAAATTACTATCAGTATATAAACCAACTATATTTCTTTTGTGGGGTCATTTGGATCAATACTTAGATTAAGTTCGTATTTGAAAACCAAATCAGCACCACTATCTTGTGTGAAAAATTCGTGAAGAGGGAATGGCTTCCCATTACGCCATATATGAATATCTTGTCCGTTGTAACCTATTTGATTGTTAAATAAAATTGTCATATTGTTTAATTTTTAGTTAATAGTCGTAAACGATTAGCGGAATGTTTTTAAAATAGATTTTATCATTTTCTATTGTAAAATATCCTTGATTCTGTTTCTTATAGCGCAATCGCTTATGGTTGTAATCATATAGATACTGTCCCCACTTTTTTTTATCTAATTTTTTAAATGTAATTGAATAATTAGGTTTCGATCTTTTTCTCAACTTAGCATAATAATCTGACATAGATTTAGAAAAGAGTGAATTTGGTTTGTCTGTTAAACCATATGCGGGTGGCTCTTCGTTAATGTGATATGCTATTAGTTTTTTAGTATCATCAAATAATAAGCCTATAGTTCTTCGAGGTACAAAAAGGGTACTAACCTCAATATAATAATCATTACTTATGATATATACTGAATATGGCGTTGGTACGCCTTCAAACTTTAAGTCTGTTTGATTGGCGATTATCACTTTGTCAGTTAAAAGATTTCTCTTATCAGGTACATAATAGTGTTTTTCAGCAAAGAACTCAAACGTGTTTTCTTGTAAAACTTCTTTGTTTTTATATACAAATTTTTTAGAAGAATTTGAAGAATTTACTTCAAGAACATGATGTATATTTTCGATAGAATAAAGAAAATCTATTGTGTCATTTTGTGAAGTAATGAGTTGAAGAAGATTTCCAGTTTTTTCATCAAAAGTATATTCCTCATTTTGAGATGTCCTAATTATTATTTGATTATTTTTGAACGTATAAAGGTATTCAGTTACTGCATCTTCTTCATTGTTTAGTTTAGGTCTTTCTTTTACACGCTTTTCTAAAAAACCTGTGTCGGAATTATAGTAATAGATAATCTTGTGTAACTTCATACGTTTTGTCGATAGGGCTAAAGACATAAAGTGTTCATCATCACTTAACTCTATTCTTTTCAAACCGACAGGAGCTTTAAAATTTTCAATGGAGCAAAATTTAGCGCCGAAATTCTTGTCAATCAAATCTATAACACCTACATTCCCATAATACTTCAACGCATAATCATATGTAAACATCGGCTCTAATGGGTGTATCTCACGTTGGGAGTAGCTTTTGTTTCCGGTAGAGAAAAAAAGTAGTGTACAGAAGATTTTATTTATGTATTGAAGCGGATTCATGCAGCTATAAGAGATGTTTTTTGGTAAATTCGTTTATTTGTTTTTCTGGTTTTCGATCTTACGTAGCTGTTTGCTATCGTTAACGCGTCTATAACCTCCTGGAAAGAAGAAAAAATATCAAGCACAGACACTTTTTTAATCAGTGTACTGTTATATATTGTAACAGAAGCTTTGCTTTTGTTTATAATATGACCAACATTGCTGCAACGTCGGTGGTTATATCAATGAAAGAGAGGGGTATATTTTGTTTCTGAGTGTGTGTTATCATTAGATTCTCTTTCTCAGATATAATGACACAATAAAAGTACCCCATTAAAAATGAATGAGAAAACAATTATGCAAGTATTTTGGAATTTTTATGAGAAAAAAAATAAATCGCTGTTTTGGTTTAACAATCCTCAATGAAAAGGCTATTTGACTAATTTTCTTCAAAGAGAGAAAGTGTATACTGTAACATAACGTGTTGTAAATTACAGATTTCGTGAAAAAAAATTGTTACAATCAGTATAGGATAATGGGGCAATAGGGTACGACATTCTTTATATTAATAGTTTTTCTTTAACTTCGTTTTAGTAAAACAATCTAATTACCATAGATCGAAGCCTACAAAAATGAACCGTACCCACATCCAAGATGAACGGGAACTGCTGGTAAAACTGCGGGACGGGGATCATCGTGCTTATGATCTACTTTATAACAACTATTCCGAAAAACTGACCGCGAAACTATTTAAGTTGCTCAAATCATGGGACGAAGTGGAAGACGCTCTCCAAGAGCTTTTCGTGAAAGTATGGGAAAACAGGGAGAAGATTGATCCTGACAAATCCTTTTCATCCTACCTTTACAGGATTGCCGTGAACATTGTCAATGACTACTACCGACAAGTATCAAAAGATAGAGTACTTGCACAAAATCTGTCGGAGCATATTTCATACCTATACAGCATAGACACTCTGACCTCGCAGGTAACCGCTGATGAAGAACTGATGCGTACCATTGAAAAACTACCTCCCCAACGTAAGATCATTTTTAAGCTCTGTAAATTAGAGGGAAAAACCTATGCTGAAGTAAGCAAGATGCTTTCTATCTCCGAAGCTACAATAGGCGACCACATCACCAAAGCCAATCGGTTTATATACGGGAACTATGATAAGTCCGCATTAATTCTCTCCCTTTTGTATTTTGTTTCTGTATTAGACCAATAATATTTTCTCATTGATAATAAGTGATTTACGTTTGTTTTCTGATTTTTTGTAAAATCGAAGCAATAGGATTTGGCTGCTTCTCCGTATTACATCTAAAGAGCAGCATTGGAAAACAACCAACATATCAAGGAGCTATATAGGAAATTTCTCGACAATTCCATAAGTGATGCGGACTATGAGGAGTTATTGCAATATTTTGGTTCTGATATGAGCCGTGAGCGATTGCGTGAGCTTATATTGCAAGCCCTCGAACACGATGATGAAGAAAAGATCATTCACATCCATAAGCAGAAGATTGATCAGACTACTCGCCTTGTAAAAGAGAGATTAAGCTATACGATTGATGGAACAGAGCCAGAAAAAAGTAGCTTGTTCCGCAGGCTTAGCCCTTATATCGCCGCCGCCGCTTTATTGGTCATTGGTATTTTTTCCTATCACTACTTTATCCCATCGACAGAACGACAGGCACCATTGGTCTCTACTACAACGGAAGATGTCGATCCCGGTTCCAATCGTGCTATACTGACATTGTCAGATGGTTCGGTTTACAACCTTAGTGAGCAGCAGGATGGAATTACTACGGATGAAAAAGGAATACGATACAGTGATGGAGAGCGGATTATAGAAGACGCAGAGCCAACCATCGTTACGTTAAGTACACCACGAGGTGGACAATACCGGATTATCCTCCCTGACGGAACTAAAGTTTTTGTCAATTCAGCATCGATTATCAAATATCCTACACAGTTTACAGACCGCAATAGAGCGGTCGAACTTAAAGGGGAAGCCTATTTTGAGGTTGCTCCTGACCATAGCCGCCCCTTTATTGTCCAAAGTGATAATCAGCAGATCAGAGTTTTGGGAACAAAATTCAACCTGAATAGCTATGATAACGAACCAGCAATCACCACATTGTTGGAGGGCAGTGTGCAGATTGACTTTTCCGGTAGTAGAGACCCCATAAAGTTACGTCCCGGACAGCAGACTGTATTTAAAGACAATAATATCAAGGTCAGCGAAGTAAACCCACAGGACTATATAGGCTGGACACAGGACGTATTTGTGTTCAGCGATGTTCCGCTTACGCAGATCATGAAGCAACTGGAAAGATGGTACGATATAGAAGTGCATTACCCACAAAACTTTCATGATACCCACTTTTTTGCAGAAATTCCTCGCAACCGAAAGCTGTCCGAAGTACTTCGGTCACTGGAAAAGGCAGGGAATTATAAGTTTGAGCAACGGGAAAGGAGGGTAACGGTCAGACAGTAGAATTTTTTGTTTCATATAATTGCCGCCCATTTAAAAATGCCGGAACTGTTCGCGCAGTTCCGGCGGTGTGGCGGTCAATAGTAAAAATCTTTTGCGGATTAATAGTTTAATAATTAACCTACCGATACAAATGTACTTTTTATAGACTGCAAATACAATAGTCTATGATCGGCTATTCATCGCCTGTACATCAGTATCCTTAATGATGAATAAATGACAATACATTATATGCGGCAACATTGTCGCTATCACAACAAAAACGAATGGACACAGGCTATCCGAATCATGAAACTGACACTTTCCATATTATTCCTATTCTGTGTTGCTGCATGTGGCAAGACCTATTCCCAACAGGTTACTATTTCGGCTAAGAACGAAAGCTTGGTCAATGTGATCAAGCAGATGCGGCAGCAAAGCGATTACGCTTTTGTGTTTCGTGCAGACCAGCTTAAAAAGTCAGTACCTGTTAATGTTTTGTTGAGGTCAGTAAGCATGGAGGAGGCACTCCGCGAGATCTTTAAGAATCAGCCATTGGAGTATGAGATCAGTGAAAAGACGATTTACATCAAAGAAAAGCCTGTAACAAAGACCAATACCACCACACAGCTACCTGCACAGGAACAACAGCAAGACCCCATCCGTGGACGTGTCACTGACGAGGACGGCGAGCCATTGGCGGGAACTACGATACGTATCAAAGATACCGATATTACCTATGTGACGGATCGCAATGGCTACTTCGAGATACCCTATACATACCGTGATGCGACACTGCAAGTAGATTACATCGGTTATAAGCGGATAGAGATAACGGCACATCAGGCGAGCAATATCAGGCTTGTTGCCGATCAATCGGAGATAGATAATATAAACATTGTTGTCAATACAGGATACCAATCGCTCCCCAAAGTGCGGGCAACCGGCTCATTTGTCCAATTGGATAATGAAATGATTAACCGTCGTGTCAGCACTAATATTCTGGATAGGTTGGAGGGAATAACCAGTGGTATGGTCTTCAATAAAAACCAACTGGCAGGAAATGAACAGACTGGCATCACTATTAGAGGAAGAAGTACCCTTGACCTTAATGTTAATGCCGACCCCCTTATTATTGTTGACAACTTTCCTTTTGAGGGAGATCTAAGCAGTATCAATCCAAACGACATTGAGAATATTACCGTATTAAAGGATGCAGCAGCAGCGAGTATATGGGGTAGCCGTGCTGGAAACGGTGTTATCGTAATGACCACTAAAAAAGCCAATTACAATCAGCCATTATGCATAAACTTTAATGCTAACACCAGTGTAGGTGGTAGACCAGACTTATATTATTCACGTGGTTTTATATCAGCACCCGAATATATAGAAGCCGAGAAGACCTTGTTTGATAACGGGTATTTTAACTCAAGTATCAATAATGTAACATCAAGACCAGCTTTATCCCCAGTTGTTGAAATCCTGTTAGCACAAAGAAATAATGAAATAACCGAAAGCGAAGCAGAAAGTAAACTAAGTGAACTAAAAAGTATCGACGCAAGACAGGACATTTCACGTTATTTTTATCGCAATTCCATAAACCAACAATATGCACTTAATATTCAGGGCGGTACAGCCAATAGCAATTATAGAGTTTCCGGTGGATACGACAATAACAAGACTAACTTAGTAAAAAATGATTTAGAACGATTCACATTAAACACCACCGGAAATTTTATTTTACTACCGAACTTAACTCTCAGTACAGGGATGAATTTTTATCAAAGTAGATTGAATAATAATTCCCAAGGGTTAGATTATGGAAGTATTACCGGTGGCTCATATGGTATTATTTACCCTTATTCCCAGTTAGTCGATCATCAAGGACAGGCGATGGATGTAACACAGGCATTGAGCAACTCTTATCTAAATGAACGAGAAATATTAGGCTTTCTTGACTGGCGTTATCGTCCCTATGATGAATTAGGTTTTGCAGACAATACGAGTACTGTTAATAACCTAATTTTTAGATCTACTTTAAATTACAAATTTCTCTCTCACTTCAATGCCAGTTTACAATATCAGTGGGAAAACCAGAAACGAAATAGCAGAGATCATCAAAGTATTGAAACATTTTATACTCGTAACCTCATAAATAGGTATACTCAATACAATAGTGCCACAGAAGCATTTACATATCCAATACCTCTGGGAGGTATTCTCGATCTAATAAATCATGACTTGATTTCTGAAAATTGGCGTGGACAGCTTAACTACGAACAGTCTTTTTCAGATAAGCATGATATTAATGCTCTTGGTGGGTTTGAAGTTCGTGAAATAGAAACTGAAAATTTTGCACGACGGTCGTATGGCTATAATGAAGAATATGGAACCGCAGTTGCAAACTTAAATTATAATCAGCTATATCCATATAACCCTAATGGTAATCAACGTATAACGGCACCTCCCGCAACTGTCGGGGGGACTATTAATCGATTTATATCGTATTATGGGAATGCTGCCTACACGTATGATAATCGCTACACGTTCTCTGCCAGTGCTCGTAGAGATGGTGCAAATATTTTTGGCGTTAGGACTAACGAAAAAATTACTCCTTTGTGGTCTGTCGGCGGTGTTTGGCAAATGAATAACGAAGACTTTTATAATATTGATTTTTTACCTCTACTGAGATTACGTTCCACGTTTGGTTATAACGGGAACGTATATAATGCATCCGCTTTTTTAACAGCAACCTATCGTAACAGCTTTTTCACTGGGGAGCGAATGGCAACAATTACCAGTCCACCTAACCCAGACCTCAGATGGGAACAAGTACAGAATACAAACATAGCTGTTGATTTTGCTTTCAGAAACAATAGATTATCGGGTTCGATTGATTGGTATCAGAAGAAAGGTCTTGATTTGATAGCTAATACTATCCTTGCACCATCAAGTAGTTTTTACAGTTACAAAGGGAACTCAACGTCTACACAGACAAGAGGTATAGACGTGGAACTTAATAGTAAGAATCTGACAGGATCTTTCAAATGGAATACTACTATATTATTTAATTACCTTTCTGACAAAGTTCTTAAATATGATGATATATATACAGTACAGCAATTGGTTGGAACTATAAACACAGAGAATCTCTCTACTGTAGAAGCTTCTGGTCTATATGCAGTAGAGGGGAACCCCCTATACGGCTTATATAGCTACCAGTGGGCAGGATTGGATCCCACAAATGGAGATCCGCAAGGTTATCTAAATGGAGAGATAAGTAAAGACTATTTAGCTATTATTCAATCTTCTTCTCCCGAAAGCCTTGTTCTCCACGGTTCAAGCCGCCCTACGACATTTGGCAGTTTGATCAATACCTTTTCATGGAAATCGTTTACCATAACCGCAAACATCAGCTATAAGCTTGGGTATTACTTTAGAAAACCTACTTCAAGTGCAAATTTGCAGGAAGTGATAGTTTGGGCTGGAAACAACAAAGATTATGAACAAAGGTGACAAAGTACAGGAGATGAAGCGTTCACATCTGTTCCATCCACAGTTTATCCAAGCAATGCAAATAGAAATGCTTTCTATCGGGGAAGCGAGGTAAATGTCTTGAAAGGCGACCATATCCGTTTACAGGATATTACGTTGGGATACGATTTCAAATCGGGTTTACTATCATCCAAATTGAAAAGTATAAGGGTATATGCTTATGCGAGTAATCTTGGGTTGCTTTGGAAAGCCAATAAGGAAAATATAGACCCTGATTTTGTACAACGTTATGATTTCCCTAATCCAAGAACGTTTGCATTAGGAATAAGGTTAGGAATTTAAAACGAAAAAATCATGAAAAAAATCTACTATATCTTAACAATACTCATCCTGTTGAATGGATGTAATCAATCGGAATGGCTGGATATTAAATCAAATAAATCCGATGTGATTCCGTCAACATTGGAAGACTATCAGGCTTTACTGAATTATGGAAAAGCGAATTAACCTACTGCTATATTTTTTCATTTTTGTAGTCTTGATTTCACTATTAGGTTTTTTCAATACTTATTTGAAGTTTTTTCCTGATTTAAATAAATTTCCAATCATCATCCATATCCATTTTTTGGCATTTGTTGCTTGGTTTTCCTTACTAATCATTCAACCAATTCTGATTAAGCGAAACAAAATTAACTTACATCGTAAAATTGGTAAACTATCTTATTTCCTTGCAATTGTTTTAGTAATTACGATTCTAATACTAGCATATAATCAAATTAGCCGAGAAATTGTATTACCTCAAAATAGTGCAGCAATTACTGCATTCATAGCATTGATTGATATCGTTTCATTTTCATTATTCTACATCATAGCAATGACTAAAAGCAAAAATCTTAGATGGCACATTGCGTTTTTAATGGCTGCGACATTAGTGGTGCTCAATCCTGGTTTGTCGAGGCTCCTAAATCAAATACAACACGGATTGGGAATGATTACCGCTGTCTTTTTACCATTTGCAATTTCTATATCTTTGGTCATCTTTGAAAAAATTAAATATAAAAGACCTATTTTTAAAAGTCCTTATTTTCTGTATTTATGTATCTGGTCAATAATCATTGTATTATTCGCAACAGTTCCAAAAACAGAAGTATGGATAAATTTTATACAAGACACTTTCATTAGCAGTTAAAACAGATACAGCCAACATCCCAATCTCAGAAGTGGTTCGAAAATACTGAATTAAAGTTCCAACTTCCTTTCCCATCTAAAATGAATTTTATTCGCTTTTTATTCTTACATTTAATTTACAATAATTCGTTTTGGCTTGACTTGGTGCTAAATCAAAAAAGCCATGCCTCATTTTATAACACACAAAATGGACAAAAAAATAAAATTGATATACCTACTATTCATATTGACTCTGAACTTTTCTTGCGTTGAAAAGAAATCAACAGAAAAAGTAGCAATCAAGTCTGAAATAGTGGCGACTTCAAAAACCGACACCTTGAAATTTACTTCTGCAATTCGTGCTATCTTTCAAGACAGTAAAGGAAATTATTGGATTGGAAGTCACACTGAAGGTGTAAGTTTATATAATGGAAAATCGTTTGAATACTTTACAACGAAGGAAGGATTATCCGACAATCAAATTCGTTCCATTCAGGAAGATAAGGATGGAAAAATTTGGCTGGGAACCCCAAAAATAATTAATTCAGCTCAAGGAAGTCAGTTCACCAGTAAACATTGGGTAGAAACCTTAAAGGAAAAACACGTTCAAATCAGTATGGATGAGAAAGGCAGGGCGATAGTCAACGTTTATATAGAAAGGGTTTTCAGAACAATAAAGCAGGATTATATCTATTTGAACCCGCCTAATGACGGACTGGAATTGTATGAAGAGATAAAAAAACTCATGAATAAATACAATCATAGAAGACATCAAGAAATAAACCGAGAGAAGCCTTATGAAAAGTATAAAAACGTGGCTTAAAGGGAGTGTAACACGAACTGTGTCATCTCCTTTTTCCAAGTCTTGGGGGCTTAAGCCCCCAAGACTTGGAAAAAGGGTTTTATTACGGTTGTAATCTATCCCCAAATTTAATATAAAGTTGAGACATT
>Ga0265293_10000893_pt1 | contig 68769 bp, 69 predicted proteins | sample Munlanlewell138R_FD_192505 | JGI IMG/M metagenome (GOLD analysis project Ga0265293, IMG submission 192505) | Leachate microbial communities from a municipal landfill in Southern Ontario, Canada - Leachate well 138R | ecosystem: Engineered > Solid waste > Landfill > Unclassified | place: Canada... | reverse complement strand
ACGTTCGACCCGCAGTTCTCGCGGAGCCTCGGGATCCGCACGGGGCTCCTGAACACCGCCTTCATGTTCCTCGTCTCGCTCACGGTGACGGCCGCCTTTCACGCGGCCGGGGCGATCCTCGTCATCGCACTCGTCGTTGTTCCGCCCGCGACTGCCTTCCTGCTGAGCACCCGGCTCGAGGTCATGGTCGCACTCACCGCGATCATCGCCGTCGTCGGCGCTGCGGCCGGGTTCTGGACGGCCTACGTGCTCGACGCCGCGACGAGCGCGGGCATGGCCGTCTTCTTCGGCCTGTGCTTCGTCGTCGCGCTCGCCGCCGTGCGGGTGCGGCGCTTCGTACGCCGGCGCGCAGTTGTTGCGAGGGATCGGCGGTGACCCCTGCACCCGCGCGAGCGTGGGCCGCGCTTGCTGCACTCTGCGTCGGCCTCTTCACGACGATGGCCGACCTCACGCTCATTGCCGTCGCGATCCCGCATATCCAGAGTGACCTTGATGCGACCGTCGGCGAAGCCGTGTGGGTGTCGGCGATCTACCTGCTCGCCTTCGCGGCGCCACTGCTCCTCACCGGCCGGCTCGGGGATCGCTACGGGGCCAAGAACCTCTACCTCGCAGGGATGAGCCTGTTCGTCGTGGCGTCGGCGGCCTCGGCATTCGCCCCCGGCATCGAGATCCTGATCGTCACGCGCGGACTCCAGGGGCTCGGGGCGGCGCTCCTCAACCCGCAACCGCTCAGCGTGATCAACCAGCTGTTTCCCCTGCATCGCAGGGGTGCCGCCATGGGGGTGTGGGCGGCCGTCGCTGCATCTGCGGGCGTCGTCGGGCCGACCCTCGGCGGACTGATCGTGTCCACCGCGGGCTGGCGGTGGGTGTTCGTCATCTACCTCCCGCTCGGGCTCCTCTCGATCGTGCTCACGGCCGTGTTCGTTCCGCGACTGCCGCGGCGCCCGGTCCGGATCGACACCGTGAGCGTTCTCCTCTCTTTCGCGGCGATCACCGCCGTGGTCGTCGCCCTGCAGCAGGGGCCGGGTTCGGACTGGGCGGCCTGGATCTGGGCGTTGCTCCTGGTCGGTATTGCCGCCTTGATCGTGTTCGTGTGGCGGCAGCGGAGCGTGGACCGCAAATTCGGCACGGCGCTCGTGCCGCCCGCGCTCTTCCGATACCGAAACTTCGCCGTCGGGATCGCCGCGAACAGTGTGCTCGGTTTCGTCGGCTATTCCGTTGCGTTGCCCATCATGCTGTATTTCCAGACCGCGGCGGGGTTGAGCGCCGCCGACGCCGGCCTCCTCATGCTGCCGATGGCGGTGACCTCCATCTTGCTCTCCCCGGTCACCGGGCGTCTCGCCGACCGCTTCCCACCCGGAAACCTCACGGTTTCGGGCTTCGCGCTCATGCTGCTATCGATGCTGGTGTTCGCGGTGATGATGTTCTCGCGCATGGCGCCGTTGTGGGGGATCGTGCCGCTCGTCATGCTTGGCGCCGCGAACGCCCTGTGCTGGGGGTCGAATTCGGTGGCTGCGCTGCGGGAGCTCCCCGCCTCGATCCTTGGTGCGGGCTCGGGTGCCTACAACACGTCCCGCCAGGTCGGTGCGGCAGTCGGGGCGGCGACCCTCGGGGCGGCGATGCAGATCGGGGTCGCACGGATGAGCTTCGCCGACGCGATGGCCGGCACCATGCTTGTTCCGGCAGCCGTGCTTGTCGTCGGCCTGGTCGTCGCGACACGGTTCAGGAACAGCCGCGAATAAAAGCCACAGGCCATTTGTCCCGGAGCTGTGACAGGATGACCACATGGGCCTCCTCATTTACGGAAATCACGAGTTCAACTTCGACGATCGAGTCCTTACTCACCTGAAGCTCGCCGTCGGGCAGAAACTGACTCGCCAGGAGAGCTTCTTCCTTAGCTGGGTCAAGCCGCTCGAAGAGGGCAGCGGTCGAGTCTCCATCTGGGTCTCTCCCTACGTGGCGATGGTCTTTCGCTTCGCCGGAAGTCGCCAACCGCAGGTCAACGAAGCGTGGGTGCGGGCGATGGTGTCGCTCGCGAATACGCCTCGAGGGCTCGTCGTGCTCACCGAGGCCGAGGCCGAAAAGCTCATCAAACAGGGATTGCCGTTGCGCTGACCATCTGAATTCTCGACGCTTCAGCCTTGTCAAGGGGCTTGGGCGCGCAGCAGTTCACCGACAGACTCGAGCCGTGGACAGCTACTGTGCTCGGCGCGGCCGGCGTTCGCTCAACCGGTCTGCGGGTCATCGAATCGCTGCGGGCGCCGTCGGGTTGCTCAGCGCGGCAGTACTCTCGGGCTGCGGTATCCAGATCCCAACGGACCCCGGCGGCACACTCGAGGAGGTGCGTGGCGGGACGCTGCGCGTGGGGATCTCTGCGGAACCCGAGCTCGCCGAGATCACTGACGCTGGACCATCTGGAGCGCTCGTCGACCTGATCGACGGGTTCGCGGAAGGGATCGAAGCCGACGTCGACTGGCAGATCGCGAGCGAAGAACATCTCGTCGGCCTCCTTGAGGCAGACCGACTTGACGTTGCGATCGGCGGGTTCACGACTGACACACCCTGGGTCGACCGGGTCGGAACGACCCGCGAAGTCGGCAGCCTCACGGGAAGCGAGGGGCGGCCGGTCGTGATCCTCGTGGAAGCCGGTGAGAACGCGTTCCTCAGCGAACTCGAACGCTACATCGACGCGGAGGCAGGGTCGTGACCCGGGCAGCATTCGTACAGGGTGACCGTGAGGAGCTGCCCGAGGAGCAGCGGGACGCGCGGCGTCGAGCGATCCGTTGGCAGATCTTCACGGTGAGCTACACCCTCGCCACGATCGTGCTCGTCGCATTCGTACTTGGTAACTCGCAGGCGATGAAGACGGCCTGGATCGAGGACATGCTCTCCCTCATCCCGCAGATCGCCTTCTTCATTTCCATCGTTCTCGTACGAAAAAAGCCCTCGCAACGACACCCTTACGGCTGGCATCGCGCAGCGGGGGTCGGCCACCTCGTGGCCGGCGTGGCCCTGCTCACCGTAGGCGGCACCCTCGCGTTTGAATCGGTGATGGGCCTCATCAAGGCCGAGCACCCGACCATTGGCACGGTGCAGCTCTTCGGCGTGACCATCTGGCTCGGGTGGCTGATGGTCGGGGTCATGGCACTCGTCGTGGTCGGCCCCCTCATCTACGGGCCAGCGAAGTCTCGCCTCGCCTCGCCGCTCCACAACAAGCTGCTCCACGCGGACGCCGATATGGCGAGGGCGGACTGGCACACGAACGCCGCGTCAATCGTGGGCGTGCTCGGCGTCGGTGTCGGCCTGTGGTGGCTGGATGGAGTAGCCGCCACCTTCATCGCGCTCGGCATTGTTTGGGACGGGCTGCGGAATACGGGAACTGCGCTCTCCGACCTCATGGATCAGCGGGCGCGAACCGTCGACGGCTCCGAACCGCACCCCGTTCGTCAACAGATCATTGACCACCTCAGCGCGCTCACGTGGGTCGACGAGGTTGCCGTACGTATCCGTGATCAGGGGCAGGTCCTCCACGTCGAGGCGTTCGTCCGGCCAAACGCACGGGAGGTGACCCTCGAACAGCTGGGAGACGCGGCTGCCGGTATTGCGGAGCTCGACTGGAAGATCCACGACTTGGTGATTGTGCCGACCGATCCCTTGCCGCAGTATGCCGACCGCGGATGAGAGCGGGCCAGGATCGCGCGAGGTTACTCCACCTCACGGGTCCTGTCGAGGGGGTTCGACTGGTGCCGCCGCCAACGTACCGTCGGTAGCGAGCCTCGTGCCTGCTACGGCCCGGGTAGGCATAGGTGCGAACCGAACCCGCTGATGACAGGAGCGTGATTACCGTGCCCGAGGAGGAAACCCCGCAGCTGAAGGACCCCGAACTCTACGAGAAGCTGCGTGAGGACGGTGCATCCGAGGAGAAGGCAGCCCGCATCTCGAACGCAGCCGCCCGCGATGGCCGCTCGGAGCTCGGCCGCCGCGGGGGAACGGCAGAGGATTACGAGGATCGAACGGTCGACGAGCTTCGGGAGCGGGCGCGGGAGCTCGACCTCAGCGGGTACTCGAACCTGCGGAAGGCCGAACTCATCGATCTACTACGCAACCACTGAATCAGCCCGCGCAGGCACTGAACATGATTCTGCGAGGCGCACTCGCATCTGAGGAGGAAGTCACGTGACACTCAAGGCAGATCCACGCACAAAATATCCGACGCCGCCGATGCCCGAACAGCAGCAGCCCGAGCAGCCGGGGCACACTCGTGACATGGCGCTACGCCCCGATCACGGAGAGGAGAGCTACCGCGGGAATGCGCGGCTCGAAGGCTACCGAACACTGATTACCGGGGGTGACTCGGGCATCGGTCGAGCCGTGGCTATCGCCTACGCGCGGGAGGGCGCGGATGTCGCGATCTCGTATCTCCCTGAGGAGCAGGGCGACGCCGAGACGACCCGCAGCTTGGTCGAACAAGCCGGGCGAACCTGCGTGCTGCTGCCAGGAGACCTTCGCGAAGAATCCACCTGCGTTGATATCGTCGCGCGTACGGTCGCCGAACTTGGGGGCCTCGATGTGCTTGTACTCAACGCGGGCGTTCAGTGGGAACGAGCGCCTGACGCGCGGATTGACCGCGAGCAGATTCGCCGGGTGTTCGATACCAACCTCGTCGCGCCGCTGCTCCTTATGCGCGAAGCGGCACCGCATCTCGAGCCAGGCTCCAGCGTCATCGTCACTGCCTCGATCCAGTCGTTCAATCCCTCGCCCGATCTCCTCGACTACGCCATGACGAAGGCAGCACTCGTTGCGTTTACGCGCGCGCTGGCGGAGCAGCAGGGTGAACGTGGCGTTCGCGTGAACGCGGTAGCGCCGGGGCCGATCTGGACGCCGCTTATCCCCGCGACCGGATGGTCGGAGAAACTCACCCACTTCGGTGAGGATACGCCACTCGGACGCCCGGGTCAGCCCGCCGAACTCGCCGGCGCGTACGTCTATCTCGCGACGGAGGAAGCCTCGTACGTGTCTGGAGCCGTGGTGCCGGTGACCGGCGGGAAGCATCCCTGATCCACCGAGGAAGCGCGCATAAGTCGCACATCTGGGCAGTCGGTGCAAGCCCCTCGCGCGTGAGTCGACAGACCCGTAGCGTCAGGAGAGATGGAAACGGAGGAGGTTCCCGTGAACGAGAAGAACACGAAATGGAACGACCAGGACACCCCCGAGGGCACGATGGACGAGCCCGTCATGGACGGCGCTGAAGAGCACCGCGAGGAGGATGTCGACCCGCGAAAAGGAATGACCGATCCCGCGCTCATTCGCGACATCGAGGCGGGAAAGAAGACGACGAACCCCTACGGGTGAGCCGATGCACGACGAACGCGTGAAAGTGCTGGCCCGACGCATCGGAGAGCTGTGCGCCGACCGACAGTTCACAGTGGCGGTCGCGGAGTCGTTGACCGGCGGGCAGATCGCCGCAGCGCTCGCGGCCGTCCCCGACTCGGCCGAATGGTTTCGCGGCGGTATCGTCGCCTACCATCCCCAAGTGAAGTACGACGTGCTGAGCGTGCCACGGGGGCCCGTCGTGACGCTCGAGGCCGCTTCGCGCATGGCCGTGTCGACGGCGAGGATTATGGGCGCCGACTTCAGCGTGGCCGTTACGGGCGTCGGCGGCCCCACCCCGGCCGAGGGGAAGCACCCGGGAACGGTCTGCCTTGCCACGACCGGCGCGCATCGCGTGGTCGAAGCCGCCGTTTTTCGTTTCGACGGTGAACCGCTCGACGTGCTCAGACAGACGATGGAAGAAGCCTTGGGCGCCCTGCTCGGCCGCCTCGACACGGCCTGACACCGGCGGCACCTGCCGCGTCACGGGGCGCGCCGAGTGGCGTGACCGTTGACTTGCCGCGGCGGGCTCGAAATGATGGGGGCATGAACGAAGAAGTCACGCTGACGAGCGACCTTGCGCGTGCCGCCCGCGCATTCACGAAGGTGTCCACGAAGACCATCGCCCAGGGCGCCGGCCTCACCAAGGAGCAGGTGCGCAGCTTCGAGCAGGGGGTGACCGACCTGCCCGAGGCGGCGAAGGTGCGCCTTCGCGAGTCCCTTGAAAAGTATGGGGCGCTGTTCATCCCTGAGGACGAGGAAGCCGGATACGGGGTGCGCCGCCGCTACCCGAGAGAGAAGCTCATGCGCTTAAACACGTGGGAGAGCGAGGGCGGCCACGTCTGAACTCGCGGCCAGCTGCAGCGTCGGTCGCGAGTGATAGTTTGCATAGCAGCCGCCCTTCGATGCGCGAGGGCGGCGCGGTTTGTGATTCCAACGCTGGAGGATAGATAACCATGGCCAAGTACCGCGTGCAGAACCCCGCGACCGGTGAAATTCTCGAGTCGTTCGAATCCGCGACTGACGCCCAGATCGAGGAGGCGCTCGCCGCTGCGGACGCCGTGTACCGCGAATGGCGTGAGCGAAGCGTGCAAGAACGCGCGGCGGTCGTCGAGCGCGTTGCCGAGCTGTTCGAGGAGCACAAGCAGGAGCTTGCCCGACTGATTGCCGTCGAGATGGGGAAGTCGCTCGCGGAATCCGTTGACGAAGTCGAGTTCGCCCGCGACATCATCGAGTACTACGCCGTGCACGGGCCGAGCCTCATCACCGACTTCGAGATTCCGTCGACCGTTCCGGGGAAGGCAATGATCGAGCACCTGCCCGTGGGCGCGCTGCTCGGGGTGATGCCGTGGAACTTCCCCTACTACCAGGTCGCAAGGTTTGCGGCGCCAAACCTGCTGCTCGGCAACACGATCCTGCTCAAGCACGCCGACATCTGCGGGCGATCCGCGCTGCGGATACAAGAAATCTTCGAGGAGGCCGGGGTGCCCGTGGGCGGGTACCAACACCTCTTCGCCTCCCACGAACAGGTCGCCACCATCATTGCGGACCCGAGGGTGCAGGGGGTCTCCCTCACCGGCTCGGAACGCGCGGGGGCCATCATCGGGGAACAGGCCGGTCGCCACCTCAAGAAGTGCGTGCTCGAACTCGGCGGCATCGACCCCATGGTGGTGCTCGATGCGGATGACGTCGCCGCCGTTGCGAGGGAGGCGTGGGAGTTCCGCACATACAACGTGGGCCAGGTGTGCAACTCGAACAAGCGCCTCATCGTGATGGACGACATCTACGACGAGTTCGTGGCAGAACTGGTGAGACTCGCCGAGGGCCTGCGCCCGGGAGACCAGCTGAACCTCAATGACGGGGAGTTCGTTCCCATGTCGTCTCGTGCGGCGGCGGAGACCGTGGACCGTCAGGTGCGTCAGGCCGTCGCCGAGGGTGCCAAGCTTCTCGCGGGCGGAGTGCTGTCCGACGGACCCGCCGCCTACTACTCGCCGGCGGTGCTCGTCGACGTGCCGAGAAACTCAGCCTCGTACGGTGAGGAACTCTTCGGGCCGGTGGCCACCGTCTACCGCGTGTCGAGCGACGAGGAGGCGCTCGAACTCGCTAACGACTGCGCCCTGGGCCTCGGCGGCTCGGTGTTCTCGACCGATGAGGCTCGTGCAGCCCGCGTCGCATCACGACTCGAGGTCGGAATGGCGCACGTCAACACGATCGCCGCTGAGGCTGCGGAGTTGCCGTTCGGTGGAGTCAAGCGTTCGGGGTTCGGTCGCGAGATGGGGCCGCTCGGCATCGGAGAGTTCGCGAACAAGCGGCTGTACTTCGTCGCGCGGTAGGCAAGAGACGGCGTCTGGGGGTCTTGACCAGAATGTTATCTCGTGGTGACCCTCACAACGGCGGTGTGAATCTGCGACTTTCCATCGTGGTTCCATACAGAATATGGACCCGACGAGAGAGCCGGTGCTGATTCCGGTGGAGCCTGACGATACACTCAGAGCGAGATTCACGGAAGAGAAGACGGCCTGCCTCCGGCACCGCGCCGACCCCTGAATGAACAGGAGAGATCAATGAAGATTCGCTACGCGATTCCCGCACTTGCTGCAGCCGCCGCGCTCGCACTGACCGGATGCAGCAATGCCGACGCTGAGAGCGGCGCAACCGAGGGTTCGGAGTCGAGCCCGGGCAACATCACCACGGTCGAGGACATCATGGAATCGGGTGTGCTCATCCTCGCCACCGACGCGGAGTACCCGCCGAACGAGTTCAAGGACGACAGCGGCCAGCCCACCGGCTGGGGCGTCGAGCTCGCCAACGCACTCGCCGAGGAGATGGGCCTGGAGCCCGAGTGGGAGATCATGGGCTTCGACTCGATTCTGCCCCGCATCGAAGAGGGTGTCGTGAACGTCGGCGCATCGTCGTTCACCGACAACGTCGAACGGCAGAAGACCGTCGACTTCGTCAACTACCTAAACGCTGGAAGCCAGTGGGCGGCGCTCGCGGGCACCGACATCGACCCCGAGAACGCGTGCGGTCTCACGATTGCCGTGCAGCAGGGCACGATTCAGCACACCGACGAGCTTCCCGCGCGCGACAAGGCCTGCACCGACGCCGGTGAAGCGAGCATCGAGATCCTGCCCTTCGACGGACAGCCCGAGGTGACCAACGCGGTGGTCAACGGCCAGGCCGACGCCTTCTCCGCCGATTCACCCGTGACCGGCGACGCAGTCATCAAGACCGGTGACCAGCTCGTACTCGTGGGCGAGCTCTTCGACGCCGCACCCTACGGCTTCGCCGTGCAGAAGGAGTCCGGCATGGCAGAGGCCGTCCAAGAGGCGCTCCAGGCGCTCATCGACAACGGCACCTACCTGAAGATCCTCACCGACGCCGGCATCGAGTCGGGCGCCCTCACCGAGGCGACCATTAACGCCGGCGCGTAACGACAGGAGCCCGCGAGTCATGTCCGACACGCGTGACGGGGGTGCGAAGTCTCAGGCTTCGCACCCCCTCACTGCAGCAGAACCCGAGGCGATCGAGGCGATCCGACTGCGCCACCCGTGGCGCACCGTCTTCGCGACGGTCATCGTCATCATCGCCGCACTGTTCATCTACGACGCGGCCGTCAACCGGCCCGTCTACTCGTGGGATGTCGTCGGGCAATACCTCTTCGACGTCCGAGTCGTCTCCGCGATCGGCTACACCCTACAGCTCACCGTGTACTCGATGATCATCGCGATCCTCCTGGGTGTGGCGCTCGCCGTGATGCGACTCTCGCCGAACCCGGTCGTACGTGCCGTCGCCTGGGTCTACCTGTGGGTCTTCCGCGGCACCCCGGTGTACGTGCAGCTCGTCTTCTGGGGTCTCGTACCGGTCATCTACAAGACCATCGACATGGGCATCCCCTTTACCGAAGCGATGGTGAGCTTCACGACGAAGGACTTCCTCAACTACTTCGTGCTTGCCATCATCGGCCTCGCGCTCAACGAAGCAGCCTATATGGCGGAGATCGTCCGCGCCGGCCTGCTGTCGGTCGACAAGGGACAGGACGAAGCCGCCGTCGCGCTCGGCCTCGGCTGGTGGCACACGATGACCCGCGTCATCCTGCCGCAGGCCATGCGCGTGATCATCCCGCCCACCGGCAACGAGGTCATCTCGATGCTGAAGACGACCTCTCTCGTCACCGCCGTTCCATTCACCCTCGAGCTGTACACGCGCACCCGCGACATCGCCGCCGTCACCTACAAACCGGTGCCGATGCTCATCGTCGCCTCGATTTGGTACCTCGTGATTACGTCGATTCTCATGGTCGGTCAGTACTACCTCGAGAAGCACTTCGCCAAGGGCGCGGGCGACCGCCCCGACGTACAAAAGCCGACCGTTGAGACGGACACGGTACTCGTCGTCGGCAAGGGCGATGCCAGCGGCGCGAGGTATCCGACCTACCCGAATGCGGGAGGCGGAGAAACCATCGTGCCCCCGCACGACCGACCCGGAGGAGGAGGCGCATGAGCGTGGCAGATACCCCGATGGTGAAAGCGGAGGCGGTCTCAAAATCCTTCGGCTCGAACCAGGTGCTCAAGTCGATCACGCTCGAGGTGCAGCGCGGCGAAGTCATGTGCCTCGTCGGCCCCTCGGGCTCCGGCAAGTCCACCTTCCTCCGCTGCATCAACCACCTCGAGACCGTCAGTGCCGGGCGGCTCGCAGTCGACGGCGTGCTCGTCGGATACCGGCAGCAGGGCGACAAACTCTACGAGATGCACCCGCGCGAAGCGGCGAAGCAGCGGCGTGACATCGGCATGGTGTTCCAGCGGTTCAACCTCTTCCCACACATGACCGCGCTCGAGAACGTGATGCTCGCGCCCACCCTGCTGAAGAAGGGTGGCAAGGCCGACCTCAAACGGCGGGCCATGGAACTGCTCACGCGCGTCGGCCTCGCCGACCGGCACGACTACTATCCGGCGCACCTCTCAGGTGGACAGCAGCAGCGCGTCGCAATCGCCCGAGCGCTCGCGATGGAACCGAAGCTGATGCTCTTCGATGAGCCGACCTCCGCCTTAGACCCGGAACTCGTGGGGGAGGTGCTCGAGGTCATGCAGGGCCTCGCCGAAAGCGGCATGACCATGATCGTCGTCACCCACGAGATGGGGTTCGCCCGACAGGTCGCAGATCAGCTCGTCTTCATGGACGGCGGCGTCGTCGTCGAGGCCGGCGACCCGACAGAGGTGCTTTCGAACCCCCAGCGCGAGCGCACGAAGGCGTTCCTCTCGAAAGTGCTGTAGGCCTCAACTGCATCCGTTCGGGGAAGAGGCGGGGTGGCGAGCGCATCAGGGTTGGCGCGGCGCGATGCGACGCGCCGGGGTCCCCTGTGGTTAGCTCGCCACCCCGCCTCTTCCCCGAAGCCGGTCAGCTGACGCGATGTCCGTTACGCGTTGACGCCGAGGTCGCGTTTGATCTTCGTCGTGGAGACGCCCTCGGTGCGGTCGAGATAGATGACCTCGCAGTGGTCACGGAGGATCTCGAAGCGCTCATCGCCGGCCCAGTCACCACCCATGACGACCGCGTCGATCTCGTACTTCTGCACGTCACGGATCTTCTGGTCCCACGCCTCCTCCGGGATGACGAGGTCGACGTAGCGGACGGCCTCAAGCATGTTCTTCCGGGTCTGGAAATCGTGGTAAGTCTTCTTGCCCTTGCCTGCGTTGAACTCCTCGGTGGAGGCGGCGACGACGAGGTAGTCGCCCAGATCCCTCGCCCGCTTGAGGAGTCGGATGTGACCCCAGTGCAGGAGGTCGAAGGTGCCGTAGGTCAAGATCCGCTTCATCCCACCAGTCTACGGCGGGGTGGGTGAGCGCGCCTCGACGGCCGCTGCGTGCAACCCCTTCCCGACCGTCGTGCGCCAGCGTACGCTTGGAGAAGGCGGCACGCTCCTCCGGAGCGGTGCCCCTGAGCGAAGGAGGCCGACGATGTCGAACGAACAGCAGCGAGTCCCGGACCACGAGTCGGACCCCGCACGCACCCCCGGCGACGGCTGGGTTGGTGAGGGTGGAGCCTCGCATCTCGGCCCGGCCACGCACATCAGCTCGGGCCACCCGGAGCACGAGGAAGCCGCGGCGGAGAAGTCGTCGGAAGACTCCGACGCGGGCTAAGCGCCGCCAGAGCGTTACGCGACGAGCAACATGATGCCGGCGACCGCAGACACCACCGCGATCACCAGCGCCAGAATGATGAGGATCGCGTGCACGATGAGAAACTTCGTCGGCCGCCCCTCGGGGGTCCGGGCGCGCTCATCCTTGGCAACGCGCGTCCAGAAGCGCGGCCACACGATGATGTTGTAAAACGCGTTGACGAGCAGCATGATTCCTGCGAAGGCGGCCATGAGGCAAGTCTACGACCCGCCGGAGGGTCGGTGGATCCCTCAGCGACCGGAATGGGGGAAACGAGGTCGAGAGTGATCCCTCAGCTGAGACGCTCAACCTCAACGAAGACCACATCGGCCGCCGTGTCACGGTTCTCGATCTGGTGCTCGGCTCCGGCGGGCCGCGTGTAGCTCACGCCCTCGCTGAGGTCCGCGACGATCTCGCTGCCGTCGGCGTTGACGACGTGCATGGACGCATTCACGAGCGGGATCACGACGTACTCGAAATCGTGGCGGTGCATCGGAATGGCGCCACCAGGTTTGACCGTCCACCGGGTGACCCGGAAGAACTCGTTCTCCAGTTGAACCTCGCCGTGCGATCCGGTGTGCATGAGTCCTCCTTGAAGCGGCCCTCGAGAGCTCGTCGGTGCACCGGTCGGTGCTCCTATCAGCGCTCTTTTGCACAGCATACGCCCGCGAGATTTCCTGCGCACCGGCGTGAAACCTCCAACGGCGACCGTTTTTGCGGAATGATGGGGCACAGGCCCGACACTTGACGGATCGGCTGTACTCACAGGAGGTACCATGACAACCGCGGAAACCACGACCGGCCACCGGACGCACGATGGGCTGCGCATCGCACTCGGCGTCGGCGGCCTCATTGCATTCGTACTCGGACTGTTCGTCATCTTCGCCCCCGGCGCTTCGGCGGCCGTCGCGCTCACGATTACCGCAGTGCTGCTCGCCGTCTACGCGATCATCACGGGCATCGTCTACCTGGGGTCGTCGATCTTCTCGCGCACACTCGGTGGGTGGGCACGCACCGGCTACATCCTGCTCGGCCTGCTCTACATCATCGGCGGCGTGATCATGCTGACGAACCTGATGGCGACCGGCGCGCTGCTCGCACTGTTCATCACGATCACGATCGGCGTCCTGTGGCTGTTCGAGGGCATCATGGCGTTCTCGCTCGCAGGCAAGAGCGAGAGTAAGACCTGGGCGATCATCATGGGCATCGTCAGCGTGCTGGCCGGCCTCGTGCTCCTCTTCTCGCCGCTCATCAGCGCCGCAGCGCTGTGGCTGCTGCTCGGCATCTCGATGGTGGTGCTCGGCGTCGTGCAGATGGTCCGCGCATTCGGGATGAAGCCGCGCGCGTAGCGCACACACTGTTTCGGGCCGGGTTCCTTCGATGAGGGATCCGGCCCGACGCGTTTCAGCGGTCAGCGCATTCGACGCGGTCCGCGCGGCGCACGAGCGGCCGCACCAGCAGGCTCAGCGCATCGACTCGACTGCATCCGCCGTGATCGGGTCGTCGCCTGCCGCGAGAGCGACATACTTCCGGAGCACCACGAGGGACGCCGAGCCCTTGTCGAACTCCGCAGCGACGAACCGGTCCGTGCTGATGAGTGCGAGCGCCTCGCGCGCCGGCATGACGGCGCCGCGCAGCTGATCGCGTCGGTCCGCGGGCACGATCGCACGCAGCTCGGCCATCGAGGAGAAGAGCGGGAGCACGAGCTGCCCCTTCGTCGACCGAATCGTGCGAATCCGGGTGCCCTTCTTCTTCGACGGGGCCCCCGACACGTCGACGACGAGATAGCCGTGCCGCAGCGACTCGAGGAATGCGGCGAGACGCGTGTAGTCCGGTGTCTCCTGCAGCGCGCGCAGTGCCGCCTGCACCTCCGTGTTCGCGTAATCCGCGTGCACCTCGTCGGGGATCTGCGCTTCAGTCATGCGTCCAGCCTACGGGTCGTGCCGGTCAGACCTGCGAGGTGGTGCGCTCATCTTCCGCGGCGCGGGCATCGGCGATGCGCTGCTGCTGCTCGGGGGTGCGCACGAGCGGCGGCACGACCTCGTGCTGGTCGTTGACGATCACCACGTCGTGATCGACGTGATCGACCATCGCGTGCACGGCGTCGATGAAGTCGCGGCGCCGTATGGCGTCGAGCACTCGTGCGTGATCACGCTCCATCTCGTGGCCGGTCGCAACGTTCGCGAGCCGGCCCCGGTGCTCGGGGGTGCGCAGCTGGTCGTTGATGCCAGCGTACAGTGAGCCGAGCAGACGGTTCTTCGCGGCATCGAAGATGAGCCGGTGGAACTTGCTGTCGAACGCGTTGTTGTCTTCACCGCCCGCGAGGCCGAGCACGGGGCAGCGGGTGCAACCGACCTCTTCGATTGCGGCCTGCTCCAGCGCCGCGACATCTTCCTCAGTGCGGTGCAGCGCGGCCTGCTGTGCGGCCTCGATCTCGAGCGCACGGCGGTAGCTGAGGATCTCTTCGAGCGTGAAGTCGTTCAAAAACTCGTTGAGCAGGGTACTCGTGGGTGCGGCCGAGCGCACGAATGTGCCGCGGCCCGGAAGCGTCTCGAGCATGCCCATCGTGGCAAGGGATCGCACGGCCTCGCGCACGGTTGAGCGGCCAACGCCGGTCTGCTCTGCGAGCTCCGGTTCGATCGGGATGCGGCTGCCGACCGGCCACTCGCCGGTCGAGATCTTGCGGCGCAGGTAGGCGAGGGTCATGCGTGCGCGATCCGAACCTGTTACTACTGCCACGGGTACCTCACTTCTGTGCGGCGGGGTGCCGGATGCGGCCCAGTATATCGACCGGAGCCGCTTCCGGCCCCGGAACCGGGGGTGCGGCTAGGCTGGTGGCGTATCGCATGGGACTTCGAAGGGGAGGATTCGACGATGACGCTGCAGCCGAGTCAGGGCAAGATCAATCCATACGCGGGAATGCGCGAGGTGCCGTCGTTCACGCTGACGAGCTCCGACATTCAAGATGGAGAGCCGCTGCCGGCCGAGACCTACGCAGTGCACGCGGGCGGAGCGAATCGCTCGCCGCACCTGAGCTGGTCAGGCTTCCCTGAAGGAACGAAGAGCTTTGCGGTGACCTGCTTCGACCCCGACGCGCCGACGGGCTCGGGCTACTGGCACTGGTCGATGATCAACATTCCGGCTTCGGTCACCGAACTTCCGGCCGGCGCGGGAGCACTGAACAGCGAGTTGCTCCCCGAGGGCGTGACGGTCATGCCGAATGAGGCCCGTGAACCCGCATTCACCGGTGCGGCCCCACCCGAGGGCACCGGCGTGCACCACTACTGGTTCGTGGTGCACGCGCTCAGCGAGGAGCGCATCGAGGTCGACCCGCAGGCGACGCCCGCGGTGATGGGCTTCATGATGCGCGATGCGCTGCTTGCCCGCGCGATCATCGTGGCGACCGGGGAGTACGGGCAAGCCGCCTGAGGTCTGCGCCGGGTCGAGTGCCGGCGCGCCTGGTGAGTGGGTGATGGCGCTGCGGATGCGAGGATCCCTCAGAAAACAATGACCGATAGACAACGGCTCGATCACGAACCCTCCAGTCGGTGAGGGATCGCGTCGCGCTACGTTTACGATGCTGTGAGCGGTCGTTCACAGAAGAATCTACGACGGCCGCGTCCGTATTCCATCTGTAAGGAACCGATACACATGCGACAGACCTCGTTCCGCCGTCGTGCGCTGGCCTTCGTCGGCCTCGCCGCCGCTGCCTCACTCACACTGACCGCCTGCTCCGGTGGCGGTAGCTCCGACGACTCAGCAGACGATGCCGCCAGCGGCGATTCGTTCAAGATCGGCATCAGCCAGTTCGCGCCGCACCCCGCGCTCGACGCGGCGGCCGAAGGGTTCCAGGAAGCGATCACCGCGGCCGGGCTCGACGTCGAATTCGACCTGCAGAACGCGCAAGGCGAGCAGCAGAACGCAGTGACGATCGCGGAAGGGTTCGCCACATCCGACGCCGACCTGGTGCTCGCGATCGCGACCCCGGCGGCGCAGGCTGCGGTGAACTCGATCACCGAGGTGCCGGTGCTGTTCACCGCCGTCACCGATCCGGTCGAGGCGGAGCTCGTCACCTCCAATGAGGAGCCCGGCGCGAACGTCACCGGCACGAGTGACGCGGTTCCCGCCGACGCGCTCGCGGGCCAGTTTGAACTCATCGTCGAGCTCGTACCCGACGCCAAGAAGGTCGGCATCGTCTACGCCTCCGGTGAGGTCAATTCCGAGGTGCAGGTGAAGGATGCGACGGCCGTGGCCGAGGGCATGGGCATCGAAATCGTCACGCAGACCGTGACGACCGGCAACGACATCGCTCAGGCGACTGAGGCACTTGGCGACGTCGACGCGATCTACGTGCCGACCGACAACATGGTGGTGACCGGCGTCGCCGCGCTCATCCAGGTCGCTGAAGACAAGCAGATCCCGGTCATCGCAGCCGAGGCCGGCACCGTCGAGGGCGGCGCGATCGCCACCCTCGGCATCGACTACTTCGAGCTCGGCAAGCAGACCGGCGAGATGGCCGTCAAGATTCTGCAGGACGGCGAGGACCCCGCCACGCTGCCCGTCGAGTTCGCAACGCTGCTCGCGAACACCGTCAACCCGGGCGCCGCCGAGCGCATGGGCGTTGAACTCCCCGCGTCGGTGCTCGAGGGCGCCGAAACCGTAGAGTAAAACCGTCGCAGTCGGGTGGTGCGCGTACGGTGCACCACCCCTCGCGGGCGGCCCGAATGGCCGCCCGCTTCGACGTTAGGCAAGAAAAGAGGAATAGGATCACCTCATGATTGGCGCGCTAGAGATCGGCCTTATCTACGGGGTGATGGCCCTCGGGGTCTACCTCACGTTCCGGGTGCTCAACTTCCCCGACCTCACCGTCGACGGTAGCTTCACCACCGGCGCGGCGACCGCGGCGGCCCTCATCACGCTGGGTCACAACCCGGTGTTCGCGACGGTCGCGGGCGGGGCGGCGGGCCTCGTCGCCGGTGCGATCACCGGCGTGCTCCACACCAAGGGGAAGATCGACGGACTCCTCGCGGGAATCCTCACGATGATCGCGCTGTGGTCGATCAACCTGCGGATCATGGGCACCACGAAACCCGATGCGACGAGCACCTCGAACCTTCCACTGTTGCGCGCCGAGACCGTCTTCACCCCGCTGAAGAATCTCGAAATCGACAAGACCTGGTTGAGCATGCTCATCATCTTCGTCGGTGTCATGATCATGAAGTTCATCGTCGACTGGTTCCTCTCCACGAACCTCGGCCTTGCCATTCAAGCGACGGGCGACAACGGCCCGATGATCGCGAGCTTCGGGGTGAGCACGGATCGCATGAAGATCCTCACGCTCGCACTCTCCAACGGGCTCGTGGCCGCCTGCGGTGCGCTCGTCGCCCAGTATCAGGGCTTCGCCGACATCAGCATGGGCATCGGCCTCATCCTCGTCGGCCTCGCCTCCGTGATCCTCGGCCAGGCGATTTTCGGCCAGCGATTTATCTGGGTCGCGACCTTCGCCGTCGTGTTCGGCGCGGTGCTCTACCGGATGATCATCTTCTTCGCGCTGCAGGTCGGCCTCGACCCGAACGACATGAAGCTCATCACGGCGCTGCTCGTCATCGCGGCACTGCTGCTCCCCCGGTGGGGGTTCCTCAAGCGCATTCCGTCGTGGAAGGACCGCGGGGGTAAGGTGACGCCGCGCGAGACGCCGCCGGATCCCTCGCCGCCCGGTGAAGCAGCGGCGCCCGCTTCCGCTGCGACCGCACCGCCTGCATCCACACCGTCAGCATCTGCGCCATCAGCATCTGCGCCATCAGCATCTGCGCCATCTCCATCAACGCCGTCGGGCCCGACCGAAACCTCAGGGAGGTAGTCGTGCTCGTCATCGACAACATCGCAAAGACCTTCTTCCCCGGGACCGTTAACGAGCGGAAGGCGCTCGCCGGCCTCAGCCTGCGCATGAGCGAGGGTGACTTCGTCACCGTGATCGGCTCGAACGGCGCCGGTAAGTCCACTCTGCTCAACGCGATCTCCGGCCGCTACACGGTCGACACCGGCACTATCGAGGTCGACGGTACGCGCGTCAACCGGCTCCGCGAATTCCAGCGGGCGAAGTACATCGGTCGTGTCTTCCAGGACCCGATGGCCGGCACCGCGCCGAATCTCACCATTGAGCAGAACCTGGCGCTCGCCGTGCGGCGCGGCCGAACCCGCGGCCTCGGGCCCGCGCTCACCAAGGCGCAGCGCGCGGAGTTCCGCGAGCAATTGACCACCCTCGAACTCGGGCTCGAGAACCGGCTCACCGCGAAGGTCGGGCTCCTCTCCGGTGGGCAGCGCCAGGCGCTTTCGTTGCTCATGGCGGGGTTCACCCACCCCAGCATCCTGCTGCTTGACGAGCACACCGCCGCGCTTGATCCGCAGCGCGCCGCGCTCGTCACCGAACTCACCGAACGCATCGTTCAGCAGGGCAAACTCACGACCCTCATGGTCACCCACAACATGGAGCAGGCGCTGCGGCTCGGCAACCGGCTCATCATGATGCACGAGGGCCGCATCGTCTTTGAAGCCGGGGAGCAGGCTAAGCAGCAGCTGACCGTGCCGGCGCTGCTCGAGGAGTTCGCGAAGATCAAGGGCGCTCAGCTCGACGATCGCGCCCTGCTGACGTAGGGTGATCCCTCGCCCCTCCTACGCTTCTGCTTGCGCGCTTCCTTCACTGCGCGAGGTTTCTTCGCTGTGCGGGGGGCTTCCTCTTTCCGCGTGGGACTTCTGCGCTGCGCGGGGGATCTCTGCTCTGCGTACCAGAATTGCGGGATCCCGGTACGCAGACGCGAGATCGCCCGCTGAGGGTAGAGATGAGCCGAGCGTGCGGGTAGGGATCGCCCACACTCTTGCCGGCAACTTCGTGCTCGGCTGAGAGACGCGTGATCTGCGGCGCGTATCCACCGCCACGGCGCACCCGCACCATACAGTGGGCACATGGGTGATCAGGAAGTCATCGTCTGGAGTGACATCGTCGACGCCGCGGGCGACCTTGCCGAGCGCTGGATCGCCGATACGAGCCGCAGCTCGACGGGCGACAGCCTTCTCGGCGGCCTGCGGCGAGACCCCGAGAGCTTCGAATTCACCCGTCGACTCATCGACCTCGTGGCGGGCACCGACGACGCCGTCACCTCCGCAGTCGGGCTGCGAGAAATCGCCCAGGACCTTCCCGCCTCGATGCCGGTCAAGGACCGGATCGCGGTGCGCGCGGGCGGCGCCGTCTCGCTCGGGCTGCCGTGGGCCGTCATGCCGGTCGCCCGGAAGTGGCTGCGTGACCGCGTCTCGGAGCTCGTCCTTGCAACCCGGCTGCCCGACGACGCACGCCACCCCGGCCGGCTCACCGCACTGGGTGAGGCGCTCCGGCAGCACGGCGAGGCCGGGCTCGCACCCGTGATCGCGCCGCTCGGGGAAATCGTGCACGGGCCCGACGGGGTGCGCGCGGAAGTGGCGCGGCTCTCAGGTCTTGCCGGCCATCCGCTCGTGAAGCACCTCGTCGTCGATCCGGGCCGCTTCGCACCCGGTGGCAGCGACTGGTCTGCCGAGGATGACGTGCGCCGGGCCGCCGAAGCGCTTGATCCGCTGCTCCGAGCGGTCGTAACGCACGACACGACCCTGCACCTCACTCCGACGACGGTGCGGTGGGCGCGGCTCGTGCCGGCAATCCTCTCCCGTGCCCTCGCCGACCCCTCGCTCGACCGCGCACGAATCGGAGTGCGACTCTTCGCCGACCTGCCTGAATCGCGCGAACAGTATGCGGCGATCGCGCGGTGGGCGCAGCGCCGCGTTGCCGACGGTGGCTCACCTTCCGAGGTCACGATCGGGCTGAGTCACGCACTCCACACGGAACGTATCGTCTCCATCCAGACCGGCCTCGCTGTGCCACTCATCGAGGACCGCGACGACGCTCGGGCGCAGCTCCTCCGACTCGTGGAGCTCGCCCTCCACCCGGGCCGCGCCGCATCCCTCCGCCCCGTCATCGCCACCGAGGACCCGCTCGTGCTCGCCGGAACCGCTGCACTCGCCGCGCGGCTCGACTCAGCGGATCTCTTCAGCGTGCAACTGCGCAGTGGATTCGCCCCCGGATTCGCCGCTCGCATCGCGCAAGACCTTCCCGAAGTGCGCCTCGTGCTTCCCGTGGTGACCCCGCAGGAATACACCGGGGCGCTCGACCTGCTCCTCGGGTTCGCCGCTGAAGCCGCGGACCCGGAGTCGGAAATCGCGCGCCTCGAAGCATGCCTCGCTGCCGCGGCGGTCCGCAGCGCTGCAACTGCATCGGACGCCGAAGCGGCGAACACCGCGCCCGAGTCTGACGCACTGCCCGGGTCCGCATCTCCTTCCGAGTCCGACGAGACTCCAGGATCCGCTGCTACGTCTGAGTCCGACTCGGTGTCTGCGTCTGCGCCGGTGTCTGCGTCTGAGTCTGCCCGCGACGCGACCGAGCGATCCCTCTTCCGTGAGGCGGCACGAGCGGCGGAGGATCCCTCGCCACCTCCGCATCGCACCCAGCTCCGGGCGCGCGAGTGGGATCCGAGCGAACGCGACAGCGCCCTGTTCTACCGCGCACCCGACGAGCCGGCCCGATTCGACACCGGCGGGCTCACCGCCGCAGTGCTCGGCCTCACTCGCGGATCCACCGGTGAACTGAAGCTGCAGGAGCACGGCAGCGCCCGACCCATCCCGCCGATCTCACGATCGGGATTTGCGAACGAACCCGAGACCGATGCGAGCCTCGCCCCGAACCGCGAGTGGGCCCGCGGCCTCCTCCGTCGCGCCGCCGAAACCGCCGCCGAGATCGACGAAGAGAACCCCACCGTCGCCCTCTCCCGCGCCGACATCGACCCGGAAGCCGCAGCGGCAGAGGCCAGACGTGCAGGTGACGCCTGGGGCGCGCAACCCACACACACCCGCGCAACTCGACTGCGTCGCATCGCGCTCGCCACCGTCGCGGCCCGCGACCGCATGTTCCAACTCCTCGCCCAAGATACCGGCGCACCAATCGCCGAGCTAGACCGCGAGGTCAATGACATCGTCGACTCCGCGCGCTACTCCGGCCAGCTCGCCGACGCGCTCGGCGCAGTGCGCGGTGCGGTCTTCGAACCGGAAGGTCTTGCCCTCGTCGTCGCCGACGAGTCGACACCGCTCTCGATGCAGGCGGAATCAGTACTCGCCGCACTCGCCGCGGGCAGTGGAGTGCTCTGGGCCGTCTCGCTCAGGGTCGCAAGCTCCGCCGCCGTCCTCCTCGAAGAGTGGGAGGTCGGCGGACTACCGGCAGGCACCGTGCGCCTCGAACCGGTCGCCGCCGACCGCACGCTCGGCGCGCTCGCCGCAGCGGTCGGAATCGACCGTGCCGTGGTGCTCGGCAACCGCGCCGTCGCGAGGGATCTTGCGCACCGCCGACCAGACCTCCGCGTCGACGGTGTGTTCCCCGGGCCCGGCACGATCATCTTGGGCCCCTCCGCCGACTTCGGGGCCGCCGTCTCAGACGTCGTCGCCTCGGCGTTCGTGGGCGGCGGCGCGGACCCGCGCTGCGTGCGCGGCGCGATCCTGATGGGCAGTGCCTCCCGTTCCCGGCGGTTCCGCGACGGTCTCGCCGACGCGGTGCGCGCGCTGCGGGTGGGGGACACGGCCCACCCCGGCGATGCCGACCCGCTGAGTTTCGACGTTGGCCCGCTCCCCGAGCCACCCAGCGCGGCAGGGCTGCGCGCGCTTACCGAGCTCGGGCGTGGAGAGGAGTGGCTCGTCCGCCCCGAACAGCTCGACGACGAGGGCCTGCTCTGGCAGCCCGGGGTGCGGGTCGGAGTCTCGGCGTCGTCTTCGTTCTGGGCCGACTCCGTAGGGGTGCCGGTTCTCGGCGTTGCGCACGCGCACACGCTGACGGAGGCAATTGCTCTGCAGAAGCGCGGGGGAGCGGTGGCGGGTCTGCTGTCGCACGACGCCGACGAGGTGCAGGTGTGGCTCGGCCGAGCCGAAGCCGCGACGCTCTTCATCAACCGGCCGACGACCTGCACTCGCGTCGAACGGCAACCGCTCGGCGGCTGGAATGAGTCCGCGATGGGTCTCGGTGCTCTGAGCGGAGGCCCGAACCGCTTGCTCACACTCGGATCCTGGCAGCCACGGGAGGGCACGCGGAGCGAGACCCTGCACCTGCGCGGCCTCGAACCCGAGGTGCGACTGCTCATCGAGGCGGCACAACCGTCGCTCACCTACGAGGACTTTGATCGGGTGCGCCGTGCCGCGCTCGCGGACGCGCTCACCTGGCGCACGACCTTCGGTGCAATGCGAGACACCGTCGATCTCGGAGTGGAACGCAATGTGCTGCGCTACGATCCGGTGCCGACGCAGGTAAGACTCGCCGAGGGTGGGCCGGCGGCCGCGCTTGTCCGAGTGGTCGCGGCGGCGCTCCTCACGCGCGCCCCCGTCTCCGTTTCCACGGGCGAGGTGCTGCCCCACGAGCTCACCGCTGTGCTCGCGAAGCTCGACATCGAGGTGTCGCTCGAGCGCGATGACGACTGGGTTGAGCGGCTCGCTGTCTCCGGTCCGGTCGGTGACGCTGGGACGCCGGCCGCGCGGGTGCGCCTCATCGGCGGCGACCGGGTGCGGGCCGCCGAGTGGCTCGGAGGTCTCGACCGGGTGTCGCTGTGGGCGGAGCCGGTGACGATGGCCGGGCCGGTAGAGCTCATGACACTGCTGCGGGAGCAGTCGGTGTCGGCGCGCGCGCACCGTCACGGGCTCGCGGTCTCCGTGCCGGGCATCGACGAACTCATCGAGGACGCATCGGCCGGCGCGTGAGGGATCAGCCGATCCGCATCGGCAGGTGAGGGATCCCGTCCTCGAGAAAGCCCGGGCCACTCGTCACGAACCCGAACCCGCCGTACCAGTCCTCCAGGTGCGCCTGCGCGTGAATCAGGATCGGGTGCCCCTCGCACTGCGCGATTGCGGAGCGGAGGAGGGCTGCTGCGATCCCTCGCCCGCGCCATGCTGCGCCCGTGACGACACGACCGATGCTGCGTAGCCCGGGCTCGCGCTCGTCTTCGTTCAGGATCCGGACGGAGCCGGCGACAGCGCCGTTCGGATCCTCGACCCAGAGCTGCAGTGTGTCGAGTTCAAGGTCGCGGCCGTCGAGGTCGAGATACACGCAGTCCTGCTCAACGACGAACACTTCCTGACGCAGCTGCGCGATCCGGTAGAAGGTCGAGGTGGGGATGCCGGCGAGGCTGCGAGCGATGCGCAGTGTCAGGCCGGCGGGGAGTTCGCTCATGCGTCGATCCTTCCACACCGCAGGTGGGAGGTCTGCCGCGACTCCGATTTCCGTTCGCGGAAGTGAGACGGTAAACTCGACTCCTGGCCGTATTGTTGCGGTCGACGGCGGATTACCCGAGCGGCCAAAGGGAGCTGACTGTAAATCAGCTGGCAATGCCTACGGGGGTTCGAATCCCTCATCCGCCACAGCAAGAAAATAGCCCCTGACCAGGTATTTAGGTACCGAGGTCAGGGGCTTTTTGTGTTCCATGTGCTGTCTCATGCGGCAAGCGGGGTCCCTGGGCCTATGGGCCCCGCGCGCAATCCGGCACTTGTGCGCGCTATTCTGCCCGGGAATCCTGCACGACTGCCGGATTGGTTGGGGCTGGGGGCTGAGCGCTGGGGATTCGGGGCGGTTGGGGCATGGTGGGCTTGCCTGGCACGCGATAGCCGGGCCGGCAGCGTGGAGCGAGCAGGGATCACCCCGTGGCGCCACCCCTCGGGGTGTCGAGCGACCACATCTCGGCCCGATCCCAGTCGATAGTGTTCCAGCCGTGGTCAGCCTGACCGCTCGAGCCCGGCACCGTCCAGGCGAAACGGGCGACAGCGCCCGTGGGGAGGTGGGTGATTTCGCCCGCCGAAGCCCGCTCGGCGAGCTCGGTGATGCCGGGGTCGTGCGCGACGAGCATGACGCGGCGCACGCCGGAGTCCGCAGCCATTGAAGCGAGCGTCGAGGGTGATGACGCGTACATTTCGGGACGGAGCTCGACGGGCAAACCGAGAACGTCGCCGAACGCCTGAGCGGTCGTGCGAGCGCGCAGCGCGGTGCTCGAGAGGATCCGGTCGACCCGGGCTCTCGAGGCTGCGAACCGCTGCGCCATTTCGGGTGCGTTGCGCCGACCGCGCGCGTTGAGCGGTCGATCGTGGTCCGCGAGCGAGGGATCACCCCAGTCGGACTTTGCGTGCCGCACGAGGACCAGTTCAAGCGTTGATGTGTCTGGAGTCACTCCCATGCCGAAATTGTAGGTCAGGGCGACGAATGGGGGCGCATGCGCCGGACACGTCGCGCGCCGATGCCGGAATCAAGTCAATCCGGAGTGTCGAGAGTGATGATGTCCTCGTCGTCTCGGCGCTGCTGCGCATCCTTGATGCGGTGAGCCTCACGACGGGTTTCGAGCACGTCAGCAGCCTCCTCCGGTTCAAGGTCCGCTGGCGGAGCGTCATCCTCAGCCTCGCCGGATTTCCTGGCGGCTCGTGGAGGGTCGGCCGCGTCAGGTCCGCTCTTGCCCGCGTGGTTTGCTTCGCCATAGACGGACTTTTCGACGGAGTCCGGAGCTGCTGCCGTCGGGTCCTTACGTTCCTCTGTTGACATGTTCACGTCTCCTTTCGGCGTTCCGGCATTCGTTCGACGGCCGGCGTTCGGGCTCGACGTGCTTGCGGGGCCGACATGCTTGTCGATACCGCCCTGCTCGTCGGCCCGCACCGCTCGACTGGCCGCAGTCCCGTGAGCGTAGCAACGTTGTTGAGCGGGAATATAGGGGATTGCTTTTCAGGGTGGAGTCGGATCCCTGACTCAGGGCGTCTGCAAAATGAGCTGTCGTAGTCCGTTGTGTTGAGCGGGTTGGCACCAAATCTCAGCATGAAAAACGCCCTGCCCTTCCCGCGGTCGCGGGCGGACAGGGCGTCGTGAATGCGCTTAGAAAATGCGTTCGGGGCGGTAGGGTGGAAGCACCTGCGTGTCTTCCAGGTCTGACGACGACTCCGTCTTGATCTCCGCGGGCTCCGGCCGCTCCCATGGACTTCGCCCGCTCGCGCTTGCACTGCTCATGATGATCCCCTCGATCGGCTGGACCCCCAGTATCGGACATTCCTGGAGCAAAGGGGAGGAATCGCAGGGAATTCACCGGTCAGCGCTGAACTGGCAGTGGCGAACCAACAGCAAACATGTGCGCGAGCTGGGAGTTGAGCGCTGGAGGCTCAAGTTTGGGTCGATCGACTTGACGGGATCCCTGGCCGCGGTAAACTTGAGTGCATCGGGCTCAAGGTCAGGTGGCGAGGGATCCTCACCGCCGAGAGTCGCAGACGTAGACCACGAACTCCTGGCATCGACGCGTTGACCGGAGAGTTCGGCAGTAAGCAGATCAGAGCAAGCGGATCAGGAAGATCAGAAGGAGAACACATGTCACGTGCAGTAGGCATCGACCTCGGCACCACCAACTCGGTCGTATCCGTTCTTGAGGGCGGCGAACCGACCGTCATCGCGAACGCGGAAGGGTTCCGCACGACCCCCTCGATCGTCGCATTCACGAAGGATGGCGAGGTGCTCGTCGGTGAAACCGCGAAGCGCCAGGCCGTCACCAACGTCGACCGCACGATCGCGTCGGTCAAGCGCCACATGGGCACCGACTGGAAGACCGACGACATCGACGGTAAGAAGTACACCGCTCAGGAGATCAGCGCGCGCACGCTCATGAAGCTGAAGCGTGACGCCGAAACCTACCTCGGCGACAAGGTAACTGACGCAGTCATCACCGTTCCCGCATACTTCAACGACGCCGAGCGCCAGGCCACCAAGGAGGCCGGCGAAATCGCGGGCCTCAACGTGCTCCGCATTATCAACGAGCCGACCGCCGCAGCCCTCGCGTACGGCCTCGATAAGGGCAAGGAGGACGAACTCATCCTCGTCTTCGACCTCGGCGGCGGGACGTTCGATGTGTCACTCCTCGAGGTGGGCAAGGACGACGACTTCTCGACGATCCAGGTGCGTTCGACCGCGGGCGACAACCGCCTCGGCGGCGACGACTGGGATCAGCGCGTCGTGGACTGGTTGATCACGCAGTTCAAGAACTCCACGGGAGTCGACGTCTCGAAGGACAAGATCGCCCTGCAGCGCCTCAAGGAGGCTGCTGAGCAGGCGAAGAAGGAGCTGTCGAACTCCACGAGCACCCAGATTCAGCTGCCGTACCTCTCCCTCACGGAGAACGGCCCTGCGAACCTCGACGAGACGCTCACCCGCGCCAAGTTCGAGGAGCTCACCAAGGATCTGCTCGAGCGCACCCGCAAGCCCTTCGAGGATGTCATCCGTGAGGCCGGGGTCAAGGTTGGCGACATCGCACACGTCGTGCTCGTCGGTGGTTCGACCCGTATGCCCGCCGTCACGGAGCTCGTGAAGCAGCTCACCGGCGGTCGCGAACCCAACAAGGGTGTCAACCCGGACGAGGTCGTGGCAGTGGGCGCGGCGCTCCAGGCTGGCGTGCTGAAGGGTGAGCGCAAGGACGTGCTGCTCATCGACGTCACCCCGCTCTCCCTCGGCATCGAAACCAAGGGCGGCATCATGACGAAGCTCATCGAGCGCAACACGGCCATCCCGACGAAGCGCAGCGAGACCTTCACGACGGCAGAGGACAACCAGCCGTCGGTTGCGATCCAGGTGTTCCAGGGCGAACGCGAGTTCACCCGAGACAACAAGAACCTCGGCACCTTCGAGCTGACTGGCATCGCGCCAGCCCCGCGCGGCGTGCCCCAGGTCGAGGTGACCTTCGACATCGACGCCAACGGCATCGTGCAGGTCTCCGCGAAGGACAAGGGCACCGGCAAGGAGCAGACGATCACGATCTCGGGCGGCTCGCAGCTCTCCGAGGAAGATATCGAGCGCATGGTGCGCGAAGCAGAGGAGCACGCCGCCGAAGACAAGCAGCGTCGTGAAGCCGCGGAGACGCGCAACAACGCCGAGCAGCTCGCCTACTCGACCGAGAAGCTCATCATCGAGAACGAGGACAAGCTCCCGGAAGATGTGAAGACCGAAGTGCAGGGCGACGTCGACGCGCTGAAGCAGGCGCTCGCGGGCGAGGACGACGACGCGGTGAAGACCGCCGCCGACAAGCTGGGCGAGAGCCAGACGAAGCTCGGTGAGGCGATCTACGCTGCAGCGCAGGCCGAAGCTCCGGAAGCCGACGCCGCGGGCGACGCGTCGAGCGACGACGATGACGTGGTAGATGCCGAGGTCGTCGAGGACGAGGACGAGGAGCAGAAGTAACGATGACGAACGAGGAGCAGCGTACACCGGGGCCCGGTGGCGAGGACGAGGCTCCCGCGACGGGGTCGGAGGCGAATGCCTCCGGCCCCGTGCCGCAGGAAGGCTCGTCTGACGAGGGCCTCACGGTCGAAGACATTCTGAACTCGGAGCAGAACGCGGCGGCTTCGGCCGCCGACCAGGCGGGGGAGGCTGCTGAGGCTGTGGATCCCTTGCAGGATGAAGAGAACCCCTACCTGGAGGACCTGCGCCGTCTGACTGCGGAGTATGCGAACTACCGCAAGCGCACAGAGGCGAACGCCGAGCTCGAGAAGCAGCGTGCCACCGCAACGGTGGTCATGCCGCTGCTCCCGGTGCTCGATGATCTCGACCGTGCAGAACAGCACGGCGATCTCGTCGAGGGATCTGCGTTCACGACAATCGCTCAAAAGATTCGGGGCTCGCTCGAGCGGCTCGGCCTGCAGGCCTTCGGCGAGAAGGGGGAACCCTTCGACCCGCAGGTGCACGAGGCCATCGCTCAGGTACCCGTGCCGGGTACCGAAGAGGAAACGGTCCTCGACGTCGTCGAGCGGGGGTACCGTCTCGGCGAGGTCGAGCTGCGCCCCGCCAAGGTCGCGGTGGCGGTGGGGGCTGATGGCTAGTCAGGATTGGCTCGAGAAGGATTTCTATCAGATTCTCGGCGTCTCGAAGGGCGCCGACGAGGCTGAGATCAAGAAGGTCTACCGGAAACTCGCGCGCAAGTATCACCCGGACTCCAATCCGGGTGATACGGCGGCCGAGGCGAAGTTCAAAGAGATCAGCGAGGCCTACTCGGTGCTCTCCGACAAGGAACAGCGCCAGGAGTACGACCAGATCCGTGCGATGGGTGCCGGCGGCGCGAGGTTTACCTCGGGTGGCGGCGGGTCGCAGGGCTTCGAGGACGTTTTCGGGGGCATGTTCGGCGGTGGCGGCGGAGGCCGGCAGTACAACTTCCAGCAGGGAGGGTTCCCGCAGGGGGGTGCCGGTGGGTACGACGACATCTTCAACCTCTTCGGCGGGGGCGCCCCGCGCGGTCCGCAGCCGGGGCGTGACATCCAGGCGTCGACCACGCTCGATTTTGAGACCGCGGTGACCGGCCAGACCGTAACATTGCAGGCCCCGAGTGGATCCGTGAAGGTGAAAATTCCCGCGGGCGTTGCGGACGGCCAGAAGATCAAGGTTCGCGGCAAGGGAGAGCCCGGCCCGAACGGCGGACCCGCCGGGGACATCATCCTCACGGTGAGCGTGCGGAAGCACCCGGTGTTTGAGCGTGACGGCCAAAACCTGCGGCTGAAGCTGCCGGTGACGTTCTCTGAAGCCGCGCTCGGCGCAACCGTCGAGGTGCCGACGCTGGGCGGCGCACCCGTGCGGCTGAAAGTGCAGCCAGGCACCCCGAGTGGCCGCGTGCTGCGGGTCAAGGGGCGCGGAGTGAAGAGCGCGAAGGGCACGGGCGATCTCCTCGCCGAGGTGCAGGTCGTCGTGCCGGCACACCTCTCGGACGAGGCGAAGGCCGCGCTCGAAGCGTTCCGCGAAGTAGAGCCGAAGGAGAGCCCGCGCGAGGACCTCCTCGCACGGGCACGCGGCTAGCAGCAGAAGCGGGGCCGGGAGAGCGCCAACCAGGCAGTGTTTGGGCGGAGGTTGGCACTCCCGGATCCCTCGCAGATCACATGAACGAAAGCAGGTGAGTTCCATGGCCGAACCTCAGATGGACCGGTACACCCCGGTGTTCGCGATCGCTGCGGCGGCCGAACTCGCCGAGATGCATCCGCAAACGCTGCGGCAGTACGACCGAATCGGGCTCGTCTCGCCGCAGCGGACCCGCGGCAACACGCGCCGGTACTCGCTGCACGACATTGCCAGGTTGCAGGAGGTCGCGCGCCTCTCGTCTGAGGGGCTGAGCCTCGAGGGGATCCGGCGGGTGCTGCAACTCGAGGATCGCGTGCGCGACCTCGAACGGCACGTGCGCGATCTCGAGCGCGCCCTCTCCGAGGAGCGGCTGCAACGCCCCGAACGTCGAGTATTCGCCGCGGGGTCGACCGGCGGCGAGGTCGTGACCCTGCGCCGCGGCACCAGGGTGCGCCGCAGCGCCGAGGTCGTCGTGTGGAAGCCGTAGTTCACGGGGCGCGTGGCCGTCGATCCCTTCGCACCTTCTTCCCGAATCAATCCGACAGTTGTGCGCGATTCGACCGAGGAATAGCCTGCACAAGTGACCGATTGTTGGGGGATGGGTAGGGGAGAGGGATCCGCCGACGCCGAGCTGCTTGCGAAGCTCGAGGCGCTCTTCGCGGAACTCTCACGCGCACCAGACCTTGAGGCACCGGAACTGCGCGCGTTCGACGCGGCCGACGAATTGATCCTCATGACGGGCGCGGCCGCGGTGCACGCGGTGGCGCGGGGTGAGCTCGCCGTCATCGGCGACCGTCACGGCGCCCTCACGATCGGCGCGGCGGAACTCCTCGGTGCGCGAGGGATCCGCACGCACCAGGATCCGCTGCTCGGAGAGCGGGCCCTCGCACGCAACGCGGAACGGCTCGGACTCTCAGGAGCCTACGAGGCGCACGCGCTCGACGCCGACCTGCTGCGGGGCGCTCGCGTGGTGCTCCTGCAACTGCCACGCAGCCTCGATGAGCTGCACGAGATCGCGTGGTCGATCGCGCAATGGGCCGCGCCCGAGGTGACCGTGTACGCGGGCGGCCGCGCGAAGCACATGACCCGGTCGATGAACGACGTACTCGCGCGCTCCTTCACCGACGTCACCGCCGGCCTGGGGTGGCGAAAGTCGCGCGTGATCACCGCCACAGGTGCGCTACCCGCCTCGGGCCCAGCGCCGTCTCCCCGCTGGGGTGCAGACCCCGATCTCTCGTTCCGAATCGCGGCCCACGGTGCCACGTTCGGTGGGCCCACCCTCGACCACGGGAGCCGGTTGCTGCTGTCGACACTGGGTCGAGATGCACCGGGCGGAAATGCGCCGCGCCGAGCCGCGCCGCGCCCGTCGCGCATCGTCGACCTCGGGTGCGGGAATGGATCCCTCGCGGTATTTGCTGCGCTCAGCTGGCCCGAGGCGCAGGTCATCGCGACCGACCAGTCTGCCGCGGCCGTCGCCGCCACACGTCTCACCGCCGAGGCCGCAGGCGTCGCCGACCGGGTCGATGTGCACCGCGGCGACGCGCTCGAGGCGGTTCCAGACGGTTGGGCGGAGCTCATCCTGCTCAACCCGCCATTCCACACGGGCGCGACCGTGCACGCGGGAGTCGCTCATCGTCTGATCCGCGCGTGCGGGGCCGCGCTCGTCCCGGGCGGCGAAGCTCGCATCGTCTTCAACTCGCACCTGCGTTACCGGTCGCTCATCGAACGGACCATCGGGCCCGTGCGAGAACTCGCGCGCAACCGCACCTTCACGGTGCTGGCGGCGACGAAAGGCCCGTGATGAAGCGGCTCAGGCCTTTCGCTGCTCCTGTTCGGCGCGGGCCCGAATGAGGTCGCGCGCCGAGAGCTGGTGCAGTCTTCGGCCGTAGTCGTTCGCCGTGATGCCGCTCAGAAAGCTGCCGGGGTCAACCTCGAGGGCGGTGGCGAGCCGCACGAGCGTCTCCGCGGTCGGGCTCGAGACACCCCGCTCGATCTTCCCGATGCTCGTCCAGCTGATTTCGGAGAGTTCACCGAGATCCTCGAGGGAAATACCGAGCCGATGTCGGACGGATCGGATACGCTGACCGATCTTGAGCGCGGCTTCGGAGTGGATCTTGGGCACGGATCAAGCGTGCTCGACCCATGCGACAAGCACCAGAACTCAAACACCTTGGATGCAAACGCTTCAAAGAGCTGGCAGACGGATGCGAATGCGGGAGCGGCTGCGGGCGTCGCGAGAATCGGTGCTGAGCGCCGCCCCACCGCGGGGCTGCCCGGATATTGGGTGAGGACTTCTAGACTGGAGCCGGCCCACCTACCTGTGTGCCGACCACCGACCGATAGGACTCCCGCATCACCGTGAGCACCAGCGATCGACCCGAGCACCTGCGCATCCTCATCGGCTGCGACACTTTCGCCCCCGACGTAAACGGGGCTGCCCGCTTCGCGGAGCGGCTCGCCGCCGGCTTCGTTCGTCGCGGCAACGAGGTACACATCGCTGCGCCGTCGGTCGGGCACCGAAATACGGGTACGTTCACCGAAGAGGTGGAGGGCGAGCGGCTCACGGTCCATCGCTGGGCGAGCTGGCGTTGGTACCCGCACGACTGGCTGCGATTCGTGCTGCCGTGGCGCGCGGGGGTGTACGCACGTCGGCTGCTCGATCGCATCAAACCCGACGTGATCCATATTCAGTCGCACATCATTATCGGGCGCGCGCTCGCGAAGGAGGGCGCGAAACGAGGGATCCGCATCGTCGCCACGAACCACGTCATGCCCGAAAACGTGCTCGACTTCACGATGCTGCCCGAACGCACGAAGCGGCTCTTCGTTCGTTGGGGCTGGTGGGACGCGGATCGGATCATGGCGCGGGCCGCCGCGGTGACGACGCCCACGCAGCGCGCCGCGGATTTCCTGGAGCGCAACACCCACCAGCGAGACGTACTGCCGGTGAGCTGCGGGCTCCGGGCCTCCGACTACACGGCGGACCTCACCCCGCGCAGCCGGAACGAGATCGTGTTCGTCGGTCGCGTGACCGCCGAAAAGCAGGTGGACACGATTATTCGTGCGCTGCCGAGGTTTGCTCCCGAGCTCGACGTGCACCTGCGGGTCGTCGGTCACGGCGACCAGCTGAAGAACCTCGAGAAGCTCGTGGAGGAACTCGGCCTCGCCGACCGCGTTCACTTCGACGGGAGGGTGAGCGATACTGAGTTGCGCGCCGCCCTCACGCAGGCGAGCGTCTTTGCGATCGCCTCGATCGCGGAACTGCAGTCGATCGCGACGATGGAGGCCATGGCGTCGGGGCTGCCGATCGTCGCCGCCGACGCGATGGCGCTGCCGCACCTCGTTCGCGATGGGGAGAATGGTTACCTGTTCCAGCCCGGCAACGACCGCGAACTCGCCGTCGCCGTCGAGAAGATCCTCACCATGCCGGCGGATGACTACCTGGCGATGCAGGAGGCCTCGCTGCGCATGGTGCAGGCCCACGACATCGACCGCACCCTCGACACCTTCGACGCGCTCTACCGCGGGGAGCCGGTCCCCGAGTGATCAGGCTGTTCTTCGACGCGCGGTATATCCGCACCGACTTTCACGATGGAATCAGTCGATTCTCCGCGGAGCTCGCGCGCGCCACGAGCGGGCTCGCGGCCGAAGCCGGCGTCACCGTCGTCTACCTCATCCATGACGACGCGCAGATTCCTCTGCTGCCGCCCGGCGCCCGCACCCACCGCATCCACGCGCCAACGTCGCCACTCGAACCGTTCACCGCTCTGATCCTCAACCGCTTCAGACCCGACGCGGTGTTCTCGCCGATGCAGACGATCGGATCCCTCGGCCGTCGGTACGCACTCATCCTCACCCTGCACGACACCATCTACTACCGACATCGGACGCCGCCGCGAGATCTCCCCGCGCTCGTCAGATTCGGGTGGCGCATCTTCCACCTCAGCGCCGCACCCCAGCGCCTCGTGCTCAATCGAGCCGACGTCGTCGCAACGGTGAGCGACACGAGCCGGCGTCAGTTCGCGGCGATGCGGCTCACGAAGCGCCCCGTGGTGGTCATCGGGAACGCGCCACAACGACTCGCTGAACTCCTCCCCGAGCGCGGGCAGCGCGTCGATGCGTCGCCTCGCAACATCGTCTACATGGGCTCGTTCATGCCCTACAAGAACGTCGAAACGCTCGTCCGCGCGATGGGCGACCTCCCCGAGTACACCCTGCACCTGCTGAGCCGGGTGAGCGACCGGCGACGCGAGGAGCTCGAGGAGCTCGCCGCCCCCGGCGCGAACATCGTGTTCCACGACGGGGTTTCCGACGCGGAGTACGCGCGGCTCCTCGACGACCGGGCGATCCTCGCAACCCTCTCCCTCGACGAAGGCTACGGGCTCCCGATCGCGGAGGCGCTGGAGTTCGGCGTCCCCGCGATCGTCAGCGACCTCGAGATTTTCCGTGAGGTCGCGGGCCAGGGGGCGCTCTTCGTACCGGCGAGGGATCCGCAAGCCTTCGCCGCCGCGGTGAGATCCCTCGACGACCCCGCGACCCGTGCGGAAACGATCGCGGCCGGGCGCGCCCACGCCGCCGAATACTCGTGGGAACGTTCGGCTGCCACGCTCCTCGACACCGTGCGATCCCTCGTCGCGGGCGAAGGCGCCGCTCCTGGCCGTGACGAACCCCACGGCGCTTCCGCAGAACGCGACGTCCCGGGCAGCTAATGCACATCCTCATCGTCGCCGACCAGCACCCGGCGTCACTCGGGGGCGTACAGGTCGCGATTCGGCAGCAGCGGCGCTTCCTCGAACGGCTCGGGCACCGCGTCAGCATTGCGGCGCCGGCGCTCCACCGACCCGGCTTCGTGACGCCGCAGGCCGACCGAGAAGCCATCATCAATCTCCCCTCCCGCCCCATCACGAGGGATCGCGAATACGCCGTGAGCTGGCCGAGCGCCCGGTCCGACCGCGAACTCGCACGGGCGCTCGCGAAGCGACCACCGGTGGACCTCGTGCACATCCAGGGTGACTTCTGGGGCGCGATGATCGGGCTCCGTGCCGCGCGCGGCCTGCGCGTGCCCGTCGTTCACACGATGCACAACCACGTCGATGCCGGCATGCGGGCCGTCACGCGGGTCGCGCCCGTCGCGTTCGCGCTGCTGCGGCTGTGGCGATCCCTCGCCCTGGGCCGCCCGCGCGCACCAGTCTCGACGCGGGCGCGGGGCGTCTGGCGGTACCTCGCGGCGCTCGCCGCCGAGGCCGACATCGTGACCGCGCCGTCGCAGCACTTCGCCGAAGAGCTCATGGGTCGGGCGGTTGCCGAACGCGTGCTCGTCACCCCGACCGGGGTGGATGACGACGCGGTCGCGGCCGTGCGCGCACTGCCACGCACCGCCCGTGAGCGGCCCCGACTCGTGTGGCTCGGCCGCATGAGCGGCGAAAAGCGGGTGCTCGAACTCATCGAGGCGCTCGCAGAGGCCCGGCTCGACGCCGACATCGAGCTCTACGGTGCGGGTCTCCTCCTGCCCCGGGTGCTCGAACGGATCGAGGCGCACGGGCTGCAGAGCCGTGTCACCGTGCGTGGTCCGGTTCCCCACCACGAGGCGCTCGTTGCGATCCGTGATGCGGACGCGCTCGTGCAGACCTCGGTTGGTTTCGAAACGCAGGGGCTTACCCCGTTCGAGGCCGCGGCACTCGGAACGCCGACGGTGTACTGCGACCCGAGGATCGCCGACGACGTTTCGGCGCGACCGGAATGGCGGGTGCGAGACTCGAACGTCACAGCGCTCGCGGAGGCGCTGCGCGGCGTGGTCTCCGAGCTGCGAGCGGCAGGCCCGGATGGGCTGCGCGTCGCGGAGGGGGCTTCGGGATCCCTATTCCAATCGAAACGCACCGAGCGAATGCTCGAGATCTACGATCAAGCGGTGTCGGGCCGCTGAACCGCCCGCTACTTCTTGAAAATGCTGCGAAGCAGCTGGTTCACGACCGTGCGAGCATCCGAGGTGATGACCGAACCTACGCGGTCAGCGGTCTTCTTGACCGCGGCGTTCCGCCCGCGCTCCTTGCGCGCGTCTTCCCGCTCGCGGGCCCGCTCGGCTGCCGCCGCTTCGCGTTCGGCCTGCTTCGCCTCGGCATCGGCCGCTTTCTCCGCCGCTTTCGCTTCGGCCGCCGCTTCTGCTGCCGCCACGGCCTGACGCTCCGCTTCTGCCTCCGCCTCGGCGTGATCGGTCGCCCGCTCCTCGAGCATCTCCGCCGCGGAATGCGCGTCGACGGGCTCACCGTACTTCGCCTGCAAGGGTGAGACGAGCACGGCCGCCTGCATCGTCATCTCCGGCAGCGGCTCCATCGAAGCCTGCGGGGCGCGCAGCCTCGTCCAGGCCACCGGCGTGGGGGCACCCTTCTCGCTCATCACGGTGACGACCGCCTCGCCGGTACCGAGCTGCTGCAGTACCTCGGCGAGATCGTACGGCGACTTGGGATAGGTCGAGACGGTCGCCTTCAAAGCCTTGGCATCCTCGGGGGTGTGCGCTCGGAGGGCGTGCTGCACGCCGGGCACTTCGAGCAGACTGATGATGCCGGTCCCGTCGGGGGCCGTGCGAAGGAGGTCCGCGGGGTCGAAGGCCGGCTCGCCGAAGAACGCGTCGGCACCCCGAGCGGCGAAGGCGATGACGTTCCGCTGGATCACCCCGACGGTCTGCTTGGAGAGCCCCCGATCACCGCGATCTCCGCCTTGCCCTCGTCTCCGGTGAGGTAGGCGAGCAGTGCCTGCAGGTCTCGGAGATCGATGAGGGGCATCCCCTGCTCGGCCGCGTAGTGGAAGATGAGCCCGAGGCTCGACTCCTGGGTCTGATTGAGCCCCAACACCTTCGCGAGTATCACGGGCCCGAACTGCTCGAGCGTCGCGCGGATCGGCGTGCCGATCCCTTTCCCGCCCAGCGTGAAGAACTCGGCGCTGGCGGCACGGGGCTACCAGTCCTGCCCGAGACTCGCGGTGCGGGCGAGGAGCTTCTCAGACGATTCACCAGGTGCAGCAAGGCCCGACAGGTCGCCCTTGATGTCGGCCGCAAAGACCGGAACGCCGTGCGCGGCGATCTGCTCGGCGAGAAGCTGCAGCGTGCGGGTCTTCCCGGTGCCGGTGGCGCCGGCGACGAGGCCGTGACGATTGAGCATTCCGAGAGGGATCGTGACCTGCACGTCAGGGCGCGGTTCGCCGTTCACGAGGGCTCCGAGTTCGAGTATCGGCGGCCCCTCTGGGGTGACGCTCGCGTATCCCGCACGGATCGTGTCGACGTGCTCTTCGCTCAGTGTCGACGGCTCGGCTGCCTCGGACATACTGCGCCTCCTCGGCTTGATTTCGGCTCCGAGGCGATGCCATCAGCGGCGTGTGACGCTCGTACGGCTCGTTTGGCTCGTACGTGCGTATGGGTGTGACCCGTCCGTGCGGCTAGAAGCGCCAGACGACGGCCTGGAAGCCGGCGGGGGGAGCCGGGGTCCAGCTTTCGTCCTTGCTGACGAGGCCCGATCCGCCGGGGTTGTTCGACTCGATGATCACGAAGGTGCCGTCGTCGTTCACGTCCACGATGAGGAGCGTGTGCACGCCCGTCACCCAGGAGGTGGGGGATCCGATGTACTCGTACTGGACGATGTCGCCGGGCTGCGCGTCGGCGAGGGTGAGACGTGCGGCACCGTCGTAGTTGCTGACCGGGTTGCCGCCGCCGACCCAGTTGCCGCCGCCGGCCTTGATCCACCGCTGGGCGGACATGATGCATTCACCGGGCTGGCTCCAGCCGGTGGCGCGGCTCGTGCCGATCTCGCTCTCGGCGAGCGCGATCGTCGCTGCGACATCGAAGTTGTGGGGGATGGTCACTGATTCTGCGAGCGTCAACACGGATTCGAGCGACTCGCCGGAGAGCTCTTCCTCGCTCATGCTGGTGTCGAGCGTCTGTGCAGTGGTCGTGGGGAGCACTGCAGCGGCCGAGGCTTCGAAGGTCTCGAACGGCTCTGCTGCGACGGCTGGCGCGGCCCCAAAGGCGAATGTGATCGAGGACACGAGTCCGACGATGAATGCCTTGGAAGGTGCTTGCACGCGTAGTTCTCCTGAAATGTAACCAATAGAAAGCGCGGGTTCGAATCCCGCGCCTGAACCAGTATGCGTTACCAATCTGTTACTTTCAAGTTCTCCCAGGAAGTTCTCACTGCTCGAGGTGGAGCTGGCACCGGAGCTGGAGGTGTGGCTGCGTCCCGGACGGTGAGCGCGTCGAGGCCTCGAGGTTCGGCAGAACGTTTCGCCCGATATGACGCAGGTGTCGGATAACGCTAGACTGGTGCGCGCTGGTCTCGCGCCAGTGAGGAGGATTCGCCTAGCGGCCTATGGCGCACGCCTGGAACGCGTGTTGGGTTCACGCCCTCGGGGGTTCAAATCCCCCATCCTCCGCCAAATTGCACAGCCCCTGACCCGGAGTATTGATACTCGAGGTCAGGGGCTGTTCTCGTTTATTCCTCGTTCATGCGGTCGAGGCGCATCTGGGCCGTCGCCTCGTGCGCGGCCATTCCCTCCGACGCCGAGATCGTCACCGTCGCCGGAGCCACGAGCGGTGTGGCTTCGCACTCGACGCGCTGGTAGGTGAGCGGCTTCAGGAATCGTGACACGGAAAGGCCCGCGCTGTGCTTCGCGCCGCCGGCGGTTGGCAGGGTGTGGTTTGTGCCGGCCATCCCTTTGTCGGAGTACGCGACCGTGCTCCACGGGCCGAGGAAGATCGAGCCGTAGTTGCGCAGATTGGCGTGGTACCAGGCGTCGTCGGCAGTGATCACCTCAAGGTGCTCGGGTGCGAGGTCGTCCATGAGCGCAACCGCGGCTTCCCGGTCTGCGGCGACCGTCACCGAGCCGTAGTCGCGCCAGGCCGGTCCGCAGATCTCCGCGGTCGCGAGCGTCCAAAGCTGGCGTTCGACTTCGGCGATGACCGCACGCCCGTGCGCCTCGTCGGTGGTGATGAGCGCCGTCGGAGAGTTCGGGCCGTGCTCGGCCTGGCCGAGTAGATCCGCGGCGACGAGTTCGGGGTCCGCGCTCGCGTCAGACAGCACGGCGACCTCGGAGGGGCCGGCCGGCAGATCGATCGCGACCCGACCGTAGAGCTGCCGCTTCGCCTCCGCGACGTAGGCGTTTCCGGCGCCGACGAGCATGTCGGCGGGCAGATCGTCGATGAGCCCGAACGCCATCGCCGCGAGCGCCTGGACCCCGCCGAGCAGGTAGATACGGTCGGCACCGGAAACGTGCGCGGTGTAGAGGACGGCGTCGTTCGCGCGGCCGTCCGGCTGCGGCGGCGTGCACGCGACCACGTGCGGCACGCCCGCCGCCTTCGCGACGCCCACCGTCATGAACGCGCTCGCGGTGAGCGGGAAGCGGCCCGCGGGCATGTAGGCGCCGACTCGGCCCACCGGTATGTAGCGGACCCCGGTGTGCAGCCCCGGGGCGAGCTCGGCGTCGAAGTCGACGTGCCCCTCCCGCTGGCGCCGCGCGAACGCCTGGGTGCGTTCCGACCCGAGTTCGATCGCCGCACGCAGTTCGGGATCGAGGCGGTCGCCGCTCGACGCGATGACCTCGCGGGGGATCTCGAAGTCGCCGCTCGTGGTGCCGTCGAGCTTTGCCGCGTAGTCGCGGACGGCGTCGATCCCTCTCCGCTCGAGATCGAGGAGCATCTCGGAGACCGTGGCGATCACCTTCGGGTCGCGCTGCGCGGCAGGTTCGTCGAGTGGAGTCTTGAGGTGCGAATAGCGTCCGTCGAGGGCGCGGAGAACTGGAGCGGTGAACTTCATATCTCGAATGCTACGAGCGGTTTATCCGAAGGAAAAGAGGGGGAAAAGTATCTCCATGCATAGAGTGAAGCTATGACTCTCACGCAGCTCCGCGCCTTCGTGCGGTCAGTCGAGCTCGGCTCCTTCACCGCAGCCGCCGCGCAGCTCGGTGTGTCGCAGCCCACGGTCTCGGCGCTCGTCCGCAAACTCGAGGAGCACCACGGGCTTCCGCTCCTCATCCGCTCGGGGCGCCGGCTCGCCGTGACAGGCGCAGGCGAAGAGCTCCTCGGATGGGCCCGTACGATCGTCGACGCGGCGGAGCACGCGGACGAGGCACTGAGCGAGTTCCGCGGGCTGCAGCGAGGGATCGTCATGCTCGGCGTGCTGCGGAACGCGAACCTCTACTTCCTCGCCGAGGCCGTCGAACGGTTCCGCAGCCAGCGGCCCGGTGTGAGGCTGCGCCTCGTCGGGCAGAACTCATACGAGGTGGTTGCCGGGGTACGAGAGGGCAGGTTCGAAGCCGGGATCGTCGTGCTGCCCGTCCCTGATGACGAGCTGGAGGTGTTTCCGCTCGCCCGCGACGAGGTGCTCTGGGCGAGCAGCGACCCCGCGCGCGTAGCCGAGCCCGTACAAATCGAGCGGATCCTCGAACACCCGGTCGTGCTTTACGACGCGAGCTACGGTTGGGACGACCCGACGCGCAGGCAGATCGTCGAGCGGCTCCAGGAACGGGGGCTGCGGTTGGAGCCCGAGGTGGAGGTCGAGTACCTCGAGGCCGCGCTCGAACTTGCCTCTCGCGGTGTTGGCGACACGATGGTTTCGCGGGCGGTCACGCAACGCGCCAGTTTCCCCACCGGGATACACGTCGCGCCGTTCGCGGAGCCCCTCTACGACACCATCGCGCTCATTCGTCGACGCAACAGCGTCATGTCCCCGGCGGTCGTCGAACTCGTCGACGTGATCCGCGGCGTGCTGCATCGCGCAGGGCTGAGCGCACTGTGAACGCTCGGGGATCCCTCGCAACACGCCCGGCAGTTGCCGACATCCCGGATCTCGCGTAAAGTAACCCCTTGGCTGTGTTCCGTCCCAGAGCACAGACCGCGGGAGTTCGGTCACGAACATCATCGAACGCCTGCAGACAAGAAATCTTGGGTGAGGCCGTCCGGCTTCACGGTATGAGAGGAAACACCATGGCAGCAGTGTGCCAGGTGACCGGCGCCGTTCCCGGCTTCGGTCACAACATTTCGCACTCGCACCGCCGCACCAAGCGACGGTTCGACCCGAACATCCAAAAGAAGACCTACTACGTGCCGTCGCTCGGCCGCAAGGTGACCCTCACCCTGTCGGTGCGGGGCATCAAGGTTATCGATGCCCGCGGCATCGAGGCCGTGGTTGCTGATCTGCAGAAGCGTGGGGTGAAGATCTAATGGCTAAGGACAAGGACGTACGTCCGATCATCAAGCTCCGCTCCACCGCGGGCACCGGCTTCACCTACGTGACGCGCAAGAACCGTCGCAACACCCCCGACCGCCTCGTGCTGAAGAAGTACGACCCGGTCGTTCGTAAGCACGTCGAATTCCGAGAGGAGCGCTAAGCATGGCTAAGAAGAGCATGATCGCCAAGAACAAGCAGCGCCAGGCAATCGTTGAGCGGTACGCCGAGAAGCGTGCCGAGCTCAAGAAGGCGCTCGTCGACCCCAACGGCACCGATGAGAGCCGTGAGGCCGCTCGCGTGGGCCTGCAGAAGCTGCCCCGCAACGCCTCGCCGGTGCGCGTTCGCAGCCGCGACGTCATCGACGGCCGCCCCCGTGGCGTGCTGTCGAAGTACGGCATCTCGCGTGTGCGCTTCCGTGAGATGGCGCACCGCGGCGAGCTGCCCGGCATCACCAAGTCGAGCTGGTAACAAGACGACGCTAGGCAGGCGGGCCCGGATCCATCAAGATCCAGGCTCGCCTGCATTTTTCCCCCGGTTTCGCGACTCGTGGGCGTGAGTTCGCACGGGTTACGAGTTGCTCAGTACGTGGACGGCTGCAGGGACGGCTGCGAGGATGTGCGCCTGCATGGCCGCGGCGCTGAGCTCGGAATTTCGTTGTTCGATGCCTCGGATGATGTCGCGGTGCGCGACGATCGTCCGCTGCAGATCCTGGCTGGAATAGCCGCGAAACGCTCGCCGGACGAATGAGGCCGAGTGCAGCGTGGCGATGATGCCGCTAAGGAACGGGGTGGCTGCGAGCTCGATGATGACGGCGTGGAACCGGGAATTGGCATCGGCTACCGTGTCGAGCCATCCGGCCGGTCGGCGCTCTACGGCATTCTCCAATTCGTCCTGGAGCTCGCGGAGCCGGGCGAGGCCCACTTCGTCAGAGCGCTCCACCGCCCGGCGGGCAGCGTAGCCCTCGAGTAGGGAGCGAAGCGCGTAGGTGTCCTCGAGCTGTTCGACGGTCCAGCTGCGCACCTGAGCGCCCCGATTGCGGATGATGTCGACCAGACCCTCGGCGGCGAGTGATCGTAGGGCCTCCCGCACCGGGGTGCGGCTCACCCCGAGCTCATCCGCGAGGGCGGCCTCGCGCAGGCGCGCGCCCGGCGGAAGCTCCCCGTTGGTGATCCGCTCGAGAAGCTGGGCGTAGGCCGAGGTGTGGCTCTGCCCAGCCGCTTCGACCGGGGGGGAGTCCTGGCGGTTGTTGCTGTGATCCGTCATACTGCACCAGCGTATCGTCGTCGTGCAGATTGGGTGCCGCGCGCCGCAGATGGTGCAACAGTGCTCACGGGTCTGGACTTTAGTAAAGGGGTGAGCTGCTCAGCACAGGGGCGTTCAGTTCTCCGGGGAGAGTGAGAACTCTGCGCGGATCGCCTCGGTTTGCTCGCCGATGCTCGGCACCGGATCCCATCGGTATTCGAATGAGTCGACATCTACCGGTGGCTTGATCACCCGCACTCTTCCCCCGGGAGTTTCGATGTATGACCACCGTGCGCGCTCGGCGAGCTGTGGATGATCGGCGAAGCCCTCGACTGATCGCAGTACGGCGTTCGGGACCTCCGCCTCGTCAAGTCGGGTGATCGCCTCGGCGGTGGTGAGTTGCCCGAGCCGGCTCTCGATCAGCTCCTGCAGCTCTGTACGATGCTCGACACGCAGGTCGTTGGTAACGAAGTCCGGGTGATCGACGAGGCTAGAGTCCTGGAGTACGACCTCGCAGAACCGCTCCCATGCACCCTGGTTCTGCACGCTGAAGAACACGGCCCCGTCGCTCGTCGTCGCAGGTCCGTACGGGGCGATTGTCACGTGATTGGCCCCCGAGCGCTGGATGAGCCGCCCAGAATAGGTCGAAAAGAGATAGGGCTGACTCATCCACTCCCCGACAGCGTCGAGCAGCGAGATCCGCAGGTGATCACCCCGGCCGGTGCGTGACCTCTGGATGAGTGCGGCGAGGATCCCGCTGAACGCGTAGCTGCCGGCAGCAATATCGACGACCGAGATGCCGACCCGGGCTGGTTGTTCTGAGGTGCCGGTGATGCTGACAAGTCCGGCCTCGCAGGCGACGAGCAAGTCGTAGGCTTTCTTTTCCCGGTAAGAACCCGTATCTCCGTAACCGCTGATCGACGTGTAAATGATCTTCGGATTCGCGGTGCTGACCGTTTCGTAGTCGAAGCCGAGTCGTTCGATCGCCCCCGGGCCAAGGTTCTGGATGAAGATGTCGGCGCTTCGAAGCATTTCACGCAGGAGTTCGCGATCCTCAGGCGACTTCAGGTCGAGTACGATGCTTTCCTTGTTCCTGTTGAGCCACACGAAATAGCTTGACTGCCCGTGCACCGATGTGTCGTATGCGCGGGCGAAGTCTCCGCTCGGGCGTTCGACCTTGATCACCCGTGCTCCGAGGTCGGCGAGGTGGCGTGTCGCGAAGGGTGCGGCGACAGCCTGTTCGATGGCTACGACGGTGATGTCGTCAAGAGGTTGCATGGGTGACCTACTTACTTTCGATAGCTCGGACGATGCGGTTCGCACGTTTCAGCACGGGGGCATCGACCATGTCGTCGCCGACGCGGGATGCGCCGGACTCGGATGCGCCGTCGATAACCTTCCAGGCCCAGGCAATTTCGTCGGTGCTCGGGAGATAGCCCTCCCGGATGTAGGGGATCTGCACGGGATGGATGCACAGTGATCCGCCGAACCCCAGTTCGCGCCCCTGGCGGGCGTGATCGCGAATTGCTTCCGAATCCTCGATGGAGAAGCAGGGGGTATCGAGTGGGGGGGTGAGCGCGTTCGCAGCCGACGCGACGGCGATGGCGCTCCGCGGGAGGAGCAGACTCTCCGCAGTGAGCGCGCAGCCGACGTCCGCCGCGTAATCGGCTGCGCCGAATGCGAGCTGATCGACCCGGGCATGCCCGGCGATCTCACCGATGCGCATAATGCCCGCTGCTGATTCGACGAGCGCGATGCATGAGGTCGCGTCGTCGAGTTGATGCGCCACCTCGTCGAGGGACCGAGGGTCCTCCGATTTCGGGATGATGACGGCCTCGGGAAGATGCCGAGCTGCCCTAAGCGTGGCGAGCAATTCGGCGTCGGCGGTGAACTCCTCGCTTCCGACCGGATTAACCCGGATCGCAAAGCCGGAAGTGTCATCCATCTTTCCCAGATGCAAGGCGACCGCCTCGCGCGCGGCAGCCTTATCCTCAGTGGGGACGGCGTCTTCGAGGTCGATGATGACGATGTCGGCGCCCGCCCGACTGGCCTTCTCGAACCGATCCGGGCGTGAACCTGGAACGAACAGCGCGGCGAGTACCGGCCTCATCATCAACCTGCCAGGGAGGCGATCTTGAAGATCGTCGTCTTCGTTTGCGTCGTGGCGAAGAGCGCCTCGATACCCTTCTCGCGGCCGTAGCCTGACTTCTTGAAACCGCCGAAGGGGAGCTCGACACCGCCTCCGGCGCCGAAGTTGTTCACGAAGACCTGGCCCACGTGGACTCCTTGCGACACTCGGAACGCGGTGTCGATGTTCTGCGTCCACACGGCGGCGATGAGGCCGTACTCGGTCGAGTTCGCGAGGTCGATCGCTTCATGCTCGTCGTCGAACGGCATCGAGACCAGCACGGGCCCGAAGATTTCCTCCTGGGCGATGGGGGAGCGCGGATCCACCTCATCGATCAGGGTCGCCTGGAAAAAGCATCCGCCGCTCCCTGTCTCGGCCGTCGCGCCGCCGGCGATGATGTTTCCGGAGGCGCCCGATACGTACCCTTCGACCCGGGAAAGCTGTTTCTGCGAGATGAGTGGTCCGAGGTCGGGGTCGTCGGTGCCTCGGCCGATCCGGAGCTGCTCCATCTCGCGGGCGATGCGGTCGATCACTTCGGCATGGACTCGACGATCCACGATAAGGCGGGATCCTGCCGAGCAGGTCTGCCCGGCGTTCTGGATGATGGTCTTGACCGCGGTCGGGACAACGGTGTCGAGATCGGCATCTGCGAAGACGATGTGCGGAGATTTCCCGCCGAGTTCGAGGACCGCGGGGATGAGGTTCTCAGAGGCTGATGCCGCGATCGACTTGCCGACCACGGTCGAGCCGACAAAACCGATGTGGTCGATGCCGGTGTGCGAAGAGAGCACCGCGCCCGCCTCGGTGCCGATGCCGGGTATGACGTTGATTACACCGGCCGGGATGCCGGCCTCGACGGCGAGTTGCGCGAGTCGGACCGCGGTTCGCGGGGTCTCATCGGCGGGCTTCACGACGACCGCATTGCCCGTTGCGATCGCGGGGCCGACAGCACGTGCGAAAAGCTGCATCGGATAGTTCCACGCCAGGATGTGTGCGATGACGCCGTAGGGTTCGCGTGTGATCACCGTCTGGAACTGCGGTTCGAGCGGGATCTGGTAGCCGTAGAAGGTCTCGATCGCCCGTGAGTAGAACTGGAAGTAGCGGGCGCAGACGTTCACATCATTGCGGGCCTGCGAGATCGGCTTCCCGGTGTCCTCGCTCTCGAGGAGGCTGAGCTCGTCGATGTGCTCGCGGATGAGGTCGGCGAACGCATTGATCGCGTTCGCGCGCGCCGTCGTCGACGACGCGGCCCACCCCCGCTGCGCCTTGCGGGCGGCGTCGACCGCCATGTCGACTTCCGCAGAACCGGCTCGGGCGACTTCTCCGAGCACCGTTCCGGTCGAGGGGTCGATATTGTCGTAGTGAGCCTTGGTCGCGACGTCGGTGCCATCGATGAAGCAGTGCGTGGTCATAAGTGGTCTCCTAAATCTTCAATCCTCGGTGCGTGTCGGCTCAGATGGACGGGTCGAAGACGATGCCGCCCCGGGTGATGGATCGCTCGGCGACCGCTTTGATGCCATCCATCGCCTGGTCGAAGGTGTACTCCTGATCGACGAGGGTCTCCCATGGGAGGTCGGTTGTTGATGAGATGAAGTTCACAGCGCGCCCGAGCACGGGGGCCGGGTAGCGCAGCGCTGCTCGCATCTGGATACCGCTGCGAGTGAAGTATCCGGGGTCGAAATCCGTGTAGCGACCTGGGCTGATGCTGCCGATGGAGATGAAAACGCCGCCCTTTCGCACGGCCTGCACCCCCTCCCAGAACGCGCCGGGGACGCCGGTGAGGTCGATGACGACATCGGCGCCGTCGCCACCGGTCGCGGTGCGGAGCTGCTCGATGCGACCTGCGCCGTCCCCCGACTGCGAGAGGTCGATCGCGTTATGTGCGCCGAATTCGAGCGCCTTCGGCAAGCGAGTGGGCACCATCTCGGCGACGTGCACTTCAGCGCCTCGTTTCGAGGCGACTGCGCTTGCGCACACCCCAAGCCCGCCGGCGCCGAGGACGATCACTGACTGGCCGCGGGTGACCTCGGCGAGCTCGATGCCGAAGGTCACCTGGGAGAGAGCGCAGTTGGCAGAGGAGACGGCGCGACTGGTCACATGGTCGGGCACCTTGTAGACGAACTGGTTCGGCCCGACGGCCCAGTGGGTGCCGTATGTGCCGTGGAAGTGAGGGGCTTCATCGGCACTCTTGCTCCACCCCTCGTAGCCGTTTCGGCACAGGTTCCAGTGACCTGAGTTGCACTCGGGGCAGCGGCGGCAAGCCTGGAAGTACGTCACGACGACACGGTCGCCTTCCTGGAGGGGCTTTCCTGAGAAATCGGTGGTGACACCGGCGCCCAGTGCGTGGACGATGCCGATCCCTTCATGTCCCATGCAGCAGCCGACATTGATGCTCGGGTGCTTGCCGTTCAAGATTGCTACGTCGGATCCGCAGACGTTCGCGCGGACCATCTTGAGTACGAGGCCTCCCGGAACCGGGTCCGGGATCGGGTATTCTCGATGCTCCATCTCACCTGGTTCGGTGATGATTGTGGTGATACCGGTGGCTGCCATGGTGTGCTCCCTCTGATGGTGTTCGTCATTGAACCGCACGAATCCAAATATCTTGCGATTTGCGTAAATTATTGTGACATCGGACCTGGCGCGGAGTCAAGTACTCGCCAGAATGCGCGGAATTTCGGAGATTCGATAACATTTGCGAAGTTATTATTTGCGAAAAACGCATAGCGCAATATAGTTACAGAAGCTTCCCGGTCGTCGGCAGATGCATGCGAGGGGAACTACTCAACCGACAAGGTCAAGGAGGATCACATGGTTACGGACATTAATAACCGGACTCGCTTCAAGCGCCACGCGAAGTGGATCGCACCGATCGCTGCGGCATCACTGCTGTTCACCGGTTGCACCAAGGCCGACACCGGCACAGGGGCCGCGAGCGGGAGCGGCAGTTCTTCAGAGCCGGTCCTTGAGGGGGATATCTGCGAGGACTACACGAACAAGACCATCGGCGTCGTGCACCTCACGTCCGCTGATGAGAACGAGGGCACCCTCGTCGCCGCGCTCAAGCAGGCGTCGGAGAAGGCAGGCTTGAACTGGGAGTTCCTGGAATCCGATTCGCAGGGCGAGGCTGCCAAGTCGCAGCAGGCCGTTTCGGCCTATGTGAACCAGGGCGTCGACGCCATCATCCTCATGGTCGTGAGCGCCCGCGACGTGCAGGCACAGCTCGAGGAGGCGGAGGCAGCGGGCATCCCGGTGTTTGGGCAGTGGTCGTTCTCGGCACTCGATCCGATGATCACCAGTGACTACACGGTCCCGATGAGTATGGATGGTGCGCTGCTCGCGACATACATGTTCTCCGACCTCTCCCTCAAGTACCCTGAAGGCGATATCGAGGTCGCGCTGGTCAACTCGAACGGTGACATCTTCCAGCCACGCAACCAGGCGGTGCAGAGCCTCGCCGAGAGCTACCCGCGTATCAAGATTGTCGACAGCGCCGATATCGACTTCACCGATCTCGAGGGCAGCACCACCCGCATGGTCGACGGCTTCATGACGAAGCACCCCGATCTAAAGGCCATCTGGAACATATATCCGGTGACAGTGACCACGAGTGCGCAGGCGGTGCTGAAGAATGGCGCCGACATCGGGGTCTACGGCCCGGTCGCTCAGTCGGTCGGCATCGCGGCGCTCCAGGACCCGGAGAACCCGTTCCAGGCGATGACCTGGATGGACTTCGACTACGAGTCGTACAAGACCGTCGAGAGCATCTTGAACCAGCTCGCCGGTAATGACGCGAACCGGCTCGAGGCGTTCGAGAATCCTGCGCCCTTGAAGCTCTTCACCAAGTCGACGGCGGACGAGCTCAACGGTGAGGGTGTCGCCTCGGGTATCGGCTGGAGCCAGAACGGCGGCGAGTGGAAGGACTCGATGGTCAAGGCCTGGGGCGGTCAGTTCCAGTGCGACGCCTAGGCCAACGACGAGACTGAGGAGATTTCAGCATGACCGAGACGGCGGAAAGAGTAGCCGAGGCGGCCCCTGCACGAGTGGTGTCGCGGGGCACGATTCTGCGACGGAGACTGGGTCCGTGGGGAGTGCCATTCACCATGGTCGTACTCGTACTGGTGTTCCAGCTGATCAACGAGAGATTCCTGTCGTGGGGGAACATCACTACGATTCTGGAGTCGGCGATGCTGCCCGCGATCGTTGCGTGCGGTCTGACCGTCGTACTAATTATGGGCCAGTTCGACCTCTCGATCCAGGCCGTGGCGGGCTTCGCGACGGTCTTCTCGGCCGCGCTGATGGCGAACTTCAACCTGACGCTCGGTTCGATGTTGCTGATCATGGTGGTCGTGGCGCTGGCGATCGGCACGATCATCGGGTGGTTCGTTGCGTATCGGGGACTGAACGCCCTTGTGGTGACGATCGCTGCGGGATCGCTGCTCAACGGTGGGGAGTTCTTTGTCTCGGACAGCAAGTCGATCGCGGTCGGGATCGACCCGGCGCTCGTCGATTTCGTCCGTTCCTCGCCGCTTGGCATCCCGATGCTCGTCTGGATCGCTCCGATCGTGGCGGGTCTCGTCTGGCTCATGCTGGACAAGACCCGCCTCGGGCGAGAGCTAAAGGCAGTCGGATCGAACGTCGAGGCGGCGAAGTTCTCCGGTGTCAATGTACGCCGGGTGATCCTTGTCGGATTCATCATCACCGCGGTGCTCTGTGTCCTCGCCGGTGTCCTTTACACCGGCCGCCAGGCACAGGCCTACCCGCTCACGGGACTACAGGTTCTGCTGCCCTCCTTCGCCGCCTGCTTCATCGGCGCAGCGATGTTCAAGGTGGGTAAGTTTAACATCCCAGGGACGCTCGTCGGCGCGCTGTTGGCCTCCATCGTCTCGAACGGTCTGCTGCTCGCCAACGTCGGCGGCTACACGAGCTACTTTTTCCAGGGCGGTATCCTGCTCGGTGCAGTCTGGTTCGCGCGCGCGATCACGGGTAAGGGAGGCGTCTGACATGTCGGAGCAGCCCGTTCCGGTGCTGCGTGCTCAGCACCTCTCAAAGCGTTACGGCGGCACTACCGCACTCCGGGACTTCTCCATGGATCTCGCTCCCGGTGAGGTAGTGGCGTTCGTTGGGCACAACGGCGCAGGGAAATCGACCGTGAGTAAGATCATCGCCGGATTCGTACAAGCGGATGAGGGCACGTTGGAGATCGCCGGGGAGGTGGTGGAGAACTGGAGCCCTAAGGAGGCCACTAAACAGGGGGTGAGTTTGGTGCCTCAGCAGTTCGCTATCGTCCCTGAGCTCACCGTCGAGGAGAACATCCTGCTCGGTGGACTCGTTTCGCGGGAGAAGTTAGAGTCCGCAGCCCAGTCGCTCGGACTGACAGGGGTTCTGCGCACTCCTGCGGGAGATGTGTCACCTGCGTTGCACCGCTTGACCATGATCGGCCGGGCCCTGGTCCGTGAGCCGAAGATCATGATCCTCGACGAGCCCACGGCGGCGTTCTCGAGTGCGGAGACGCGTCGGCTCTTTACCATCGTCGAAACGCTGAAGCAGCAGGGCATCGCGTTCATCTATATCTCCACCGGCTCCAAGAGGTGCTTGATATCTCCGACCGAGTGATCGGGATGTCGATGGGAGCTATCATCTGCGACCTACCATCCGGTGAGCTCACGAAAGACGGTCTGGCCGACATCATCTCCGGCAGCCATGGTGTAATGCATGGCGGTCAGACGGATGCGCAAGTCGCCAGGCGCGAGTCCGTGGGCCAGGCGGAGGCGCTCATGCGTGTTGAGAACTTGCGCACCCCTGAGAAGCTCAGGGAGGTGAGCTTTGAGGTCCATCGGGGCGAGGTGCTCGGTATCACAGGCCTGATTGGGGCCGGTCGGAGCTCGCTGCTCAACACGATCTGGGGTATGCATGGCCGGCCGGAGGCAGATCGCCTCGAGGTCGGTGGGCGGCCGCTCAGCGCCTCGTCGCCACGAGCTGCTGTCAAGCAGGGGCTGGCGTTCGTGCCGGAGGGGCGGATGCGTACCTCGGTCATCCCTGACCTCGACGTGACGGAGAACGTCATGATGGCGACGTTGAGAGCGGGGAAGCGATTGAAAAACCCGCTCATAAACAAGGCCGGTGAGGTAAAGACGGTCACCCGAGTTCTCGATCAGCTCGATACGAAGCCCGCCGGCGCAGCGCGCATGTACGTCGGCGAGCTCAGCGGTGGCAATCAACAGAAGGTCGTCATCGCCCGCTGGTTGCTCAGCGACGCGAAGGTCTTCATGTTCGACGAGCCGACGGAGGGTGTCGACATCGCCGCGCGCAAGGAGATCTATGCGGGGCTGCGCGAGCTCGCCGATCGTGGCTGCGCGGTGATCGTCTCGTCATCCGACATTGAGGAGGTCGTGGAGTACGCCGATCGGATCTTGATCATGCGTGACGGTGCGATCGTCGAGGAGATCCCCGAGGACTGCCAGAATGTCGAGTACGTCAGCCGGGCCTGTCTGTGAGTGGCGCGAAATCCAATGAATAGTAACGAGAGGGTGAAAAGAAGTGAGTTTCGACTTGCAAGATGTGGTGACAGGGATGAGGTTCCCTGAAGGAAACCGTTGGCGAGACGGCAAGCTCTGGTTCTCGGACATGCACACCGGGGAGGTGTTCGTCTTCGATCCCGCCGTTGATCAGCAGCCCCGCTTGCTGGCAACACTGGACTGTCAGTCCTCGGGGCTCGGCTGGTTGCCCGACGGGCGATTCATCGTGAGCGCGATGAATGAGCGCGTGCTTCGGACGATCAAGGCGGACGGATCGACCGAGGTGTTCGCGGACCTCACGGGCGTGAGCGATTCGCTCATCAACGACCTCATGGTTGACGAGGACACCGGGCGCACCTATGTCGGCGCCTTCGGCTACGACGTGTACGGAGGCGAGGAACCGAAGCTTGGGCCACTCTATGTGGTCGAGACCGATGGATCCGCAAGTTTGGCCGCCGATGGCTTCGTGTTCCCGAACAGTGCGAACATCATCCCCGGCACTCGCACATTGGTCCTCGGGGAGACCTGGGGTCATCTGATGACGGCGTTCGACATCCAGCCCGATGGCGGGCTGGATAATCGGCGGACCTGGGCGGAACTGCCGGACGACAAGACCCCGGATGGGAGCTGTGTTGATCTCGAGGGGGGGATCTGGATCTCATCCCTCGACACCGGTGAGTTCCTGCGTGTCCTGGAGGGTGGTGAGATCACGGATCGTATCGAGGTGCCGGGCAGATGCGCGATCGACTGCGTGTTGGGCGGTCCCGATGGGCGGACGCTATACATCTCGACCGCTGACAGCTACATGCCCCCGGTGACAGAAGCGACCAGGGACGGCAAGATCCAAGCCGTCCGGGTTTCGGTTCCCGGACCCGTATAATCTGGATCAACAAATCTCGGGGCTGATTTATTGTCGATCAGCCCCGTTTTTTGTAGGTGGCTCGCGCTGATGCAGGGAGAGCCTGCAGCGATCCCCGGCCGGACTGTGAGAAGGTGATGAGATGTCCGCATTGTTAGGACCCCTCGATGACAACGTGACGAAGAGCTCTATGGCTGCTCGGGTGCTCCGTGAGGCGATTCGTGACGGCGTCTTCCCCCCGGGAACCCAGCTGAAGCTCACGATGCTGGCCGAGGAGCTCAATATGAGCTACACGCCGCTTCGCGAGGCGCTGCAGATGCTGCATGCTGAGGGGCTGGTGGCGACGCGCCCTCATTCGAGCGCCGTCGTCCTCGGGCTCGATGTCGAACGGGCTCGAGAAGTCTATCGGCTGCGCATGGTACTTGAGCCATACGCCGCTCGGCTCGCCTGTGAACGGGTGACCTACGATGAGATCACCGAGCTCATGCGGATCAACGACCGGATGAAACAGGTGGTAGCCGACGACCGACTCGATCTCATCCCCTCACTAAATAAGCAGTTCCACATGAAGCTCTACGAGTTCTCGGGCTCTCCGATCCTGCTCGACTTCACCCAGCGGCTGTGGAATGGTGTCCCATACCAGGCCATCAGCCTCAGCGATCGGGCGCTCGACTCGATCGCAGGGCATGATGAGGTGCTTGCCGCGCTCCGCTCGAGCGATCCTGACGCGGTGGAGAAGCAACTGCGGGAGCACATCTCCTCGGGCTCCGAGGCGGCGATGAAGTTCCTCGAGGAGACCGGGGAAGATGAGTCGGCCGGTTCAGACCGTTCCTGACCGCTTCAACGCATCGATCTCGTCCGGGGATTTGCTGAGAATCCGTGTAAGCACGGCCTCGGTGTCGGTACCGAGTTCGGGTCCCGCGTGTTTGATGACGCCGGGCGTGCGGGAGAGACGAGGCATCGGCGCGGGCATTGGCACGTCGCCGATACCTGCGGCATCGACCCATGCGACTGCCCCGCGCTCGAGGATGTGCGGGTCTCGGAGTATGTCTCGCGCCGTGTTGATTCCGCCGGTGGGCACCCCTGCGGCATTAAGTTCAGTGATGAGCTCCTCCGAGGGGACCGTTTTCGCCCAGTCGCCGATGATGCCGTCGATCTCGTCCTGGTGCTCGCCGCGGGCGATGTGGGTTGCGAAGCGCGGGTCGTCGGCGAGCTCGGGCTGCCCCATTGCTTCGGCGAGGCGGCGGAACACCGTGTCCTGATTTGCCGCGATTACGACGTACCTGCCGTCCGACGCGGCGTAGGCGTTGGACGGCGCGATCTTTGGCAAGGTCGGGCCGGTCCGCTCACGGATGACATCGAAGATGGCGAAGTCGGCGAGCAGAGACTCGGTGAAGGCGAGCACCGACTCATAGATCGCGGTGTCCACCTCTTGTCCCCTGCCGGAACGCTCGCGTTCGTAGATCGCGGTGATAACGCCAAGGGCGGTGTAGAGGCCCGCCAGTGAGTCGCCGACGGAAAGGCCAACGCGGACGGGTTCCCGATCGGGAAAGCCGGTCAGATAGCGCAGACCGGCCATCGCCTCGCCGATGGCGGCATAGCCCGCGCGCTGGGCATACGGTCCGTCCTGGCCGAATCCGCTTACGTGGGCCACGATGAGGCGCGGATCCCGCTCCATCAAGTCGGACGGCGCTAGATTCCACCTAGCAAGAGTGCCCGGACGGAAGTTCTCGATCAATACGTCTGATTCGGCGATGAGGTCCCTGGCGATCTCCTGGCCTGCCTCCGTACGCAGGTCGCACGTCACTGACTGCTTGTTCCGGGCGATCGCAGCCCACCAGACGCCCCGACCGTCTTCCGTCTGCCGGCCCCAGGTGCGCATGGCATCCCCCTGCCCAGGCGGCTCAATCTTGATGACCTCGGCGCCGAGGTCGCCGAGCACTTGGCCGCAGTAGGGGCCCGCGATCAGAGAGCCCATTTCGATAACGCGGACTCCTGAGAGCGGGCCGGTGTGGTGAGCCATAGGACATGCCCCCTAATTGTATGCAAAAGGTGCAAGACGAGTGGATGGATTGCCCCAATTCTGCCGCACGCTAAACGAAAGGACAAGAGGTCATCCGCATGAATTAGTCACTTTTGAATCTTTGAGATATTGACATGGGGCGCCCTGGGCCACATAGTTGTATGCAATAAGATCTGTGGTGGTGCAGGCGGCAGGTCTTGCAAGAGTTTGTATTCAGTGATGCCGGATCGCCGTCTCCGACGAGTGGGCCGGCCGTGGAAGGGAAGCCATGACCGAGCGCAATGATGCCGACGTCATCATCGTCGGGGCGGGTCTATCCGGGGCGATCGCCGCAATCGAGCTCGCACGTGCGGGCCGCTCTGTGTTGTGTCTCGAGCAGGGTGACTGGCCTGATTACGCGGCTGATGGAGCCGTGCACGATCTCGATTCCGAGATCCTTGCCGAACGCTGCTGGAAGCGGGACCCGAATGCTCGGCGGAACCCGGCCGACTACCCCATTGACGACACCGATTCGGACATCACCGCGCTTATGTGGAACGGTGTCGGGGGGAGCACGGTTCTCTATCTCGCGAAGTGGAATCGAATGACTCCCGGGGACTTCCGAGTGCGTTCTCAGGACGGTGTCGCAGACGACTGGCCCCTCAGTTACGAGGACCTGGAGCCGTACTACGTTGAGGTTGAGCGGGAGCTCCGAGTGGGCGGGCTTGCCGGAGATCCCGCCTATCCAGCTGGTGATGGGCCCGAGCTCCCGCCGATCCCGCTGCGCGAGTTTGGTCGCCGGGTCGCAGGGGCGTTCAACGATCTCGGCATGGCGTGGTGGCCAGGCGCGAGCTCGATCTATCCGGGCAAGCGGGCGGCCGCGTCCGGCGAGCTGGACGGGGCGGTGAAGCTCTCTACCGATGTGCTCGGTTGGCCGACCGCGCTGGAGCTAGGGGTCGAGCTCCGTGTCGGAGCGCGGGTGAGTCGTGTTCTGACCGAAGGAGATCGCGCGGTCGGCTGCGAGTACATCGATGCGGACGGTGAGCGCCACGAGGTGCGGTCTGGGTCGGTGATCCTCTGCGCCAACGGACTGGGCACTCCGCGCATCCTGCTTATGTCGGCGAGCGATGAGCATCCGGCGGGCCTGGCTAACTCCTCCGGTCTCGTGGGGAAGCGGCTAATGATGCATCCGTTCGGTGCGGTCGCCGGGGTCTTCCCCGATGAGGTCGATTCGGCGGTGAGCCCGCTCGGCCAGCAGATCCAGAGCATGCACTTCTACGAGAGCGACCCGACGCGAGGCTTTGTCCGTGGCGTCAAGTGGGGATTGCAGCCCACAGGAGGCCCGCTGAGCCTCACTCGGTCCTATCCATGGGAGGCCGCGAACGAGACGCTATGGTACGAGAACTTTCACCGCACGATCAAGCGCCGGTACAATCGTTCGGCGATGTTTAGCTTCGTTGGCGAGGACCTGCCGCTCGAATCGAACCGTATCGAGCTAGATGCGTCCGCCGTCGATGCCGCCGGGCTGCCGGGGATCCGAATCCACTATCGGGCCGACGAGAACTCGCGCGCGCTGCTCGACTGGCACACGCAGCAGGCGAAGCGCGTGTTCGAGGCTGCAGGGGCCATCGAGGTCGTCGTGGCCCCCATGGTGAGACAGAGCGGCTGGCACCTCATGGGTACGACGGTGATGGGTGAAGATCCCGCGACCTCCGTGACGGATCGGTATGGGCGCTGCCACGATGTGCCGAACCTTTTCATCTTCGATTCAAGCACGTGGGTGACCTCAGGCGGGCTGAACCCCGTCGCGACTCAGGCGGCGCTGGCCCTGTGGTCGGCCCGCGCATTCATTGATCAGGGGGAGCGGCGATGACGAACGAACTGAGCGACGAGCAGAGGGAAGCGCTCGGTGTGCTTGCAGTGACCTTGATCCCGCAGAGCGATGACGGCCCGTCCGCACGAGAGGCGGGAGTCACCGAGATCTGGATTGATGTCACCCTGGCCGAGCGCCCGGACCTTGCGGAGCAGCTTCGAATGACGCTCGATGCCTATAAACCAGAGGAAGGGGCACGTGCCTATCTCGATCGACTGGAGCGTGATGCGCCGGCGGAGTTCGCGCAGCTAACCTATGCGATCGCGGCTTCGTTCTTTAAGTCTCCGGTGGCTCAAGAGTGGTTGGGCTCAGGGCGGATCCTCGATGAGTACGAGGGCGCCGAACCAGAGCCGACAGCCGTGACGGAGGAGCTGTTGCGGCCGGTGCGGGCGATGCCCTCGTTCTATCGGCCGACTGATTTCGTGGGAGGAAACGGCGATGAGCGAAATTGAGATCCTTGAGGTCGGGCCTCGTGACGGGCTGCAGAATGAGGCGAAGACCCTCGATGTGGAGACCCGTGTTGAGTTCATCGAGCGGCTGGTCGAATCGGGCGCGCGCAGGATCGAGGCGGTGAGCTTCGTCCACCCCGATCGCGTGCCGCAGATGGCGCATGCGGAGGCAGTGCTGGCGGCGTTGCCGCAAGCGGATGAAGTCTCCTACATCGGGCTGATCTTGAATCTGCGCGGCGCAGAGCGTGCCGTCGAGACCGGTGTGCACGAACTCAACATGGTCGTTCCGGTCACGGACGGATTCGCGATGCGCAATCAGGGTCGTACAACCGAGCAACTGCTCAATGAATCGGAGACGGCGGTCAGGATTGCGCGCGACGCCGGTCGGCGATCGAGCGTCACCTTGGCTGTCGCCTTCGGCTGTCCCTTCGACGGCCCGGTCCCGCTGGAACGCGTGCGTGACGCAACGCTCCGGGTGCTCGATATGGGGGCTGATGAGATCGCCTTCGCCGATACGGTCGGAGTCGGCGGTGCGCATCGGGTGCGTGAGCTCACGGATCTCGCCGCGGAGCGATTTGCCGATGAAGGGTTGCGCTTCCACTTCCATAACACCCGAAATACCGGCTACAGCAACGCTATCGCTGCCGCCACCGCTGCGGAGGCAATCGGCCGCCCTGTCGCGCTCGACGCGTCGGTGGGTGGATTCGGGGGGTGCCCCTTCGCCCCTGCGGCAACTGGCAATATCGCGACGGAAGACTTACTCTACAGCCTCACCATGGACGGTGCAGACGTGCGCGAGCGATTCGACGCGGAGCAGTTGATCGAGATCGCCGGATGGCTCTCGCGACAGCTCGAAAAGCCGGTGGATTCGCTATTGCCGAGGGCAGGGTGGTTCCCCGGGTGAGCAGGGCTGGTCATCCGGACGACACCGTTATATATTTACGATCAACATTTAACGCAAATTCGAAGACATCAGAAATGCGTGACATGCAGCCGGCGACGAGGTCGGCGCCCGATTCGAGAGGCAGGTAACAGAATTGAGTACACCCGGCGGCCGTATCGAAGTGGCAGGTCTTCTCGACCTGCTCGCGCTCCCGACCCAAGGAGAGGTCTTCGATCTCGACCCCGGCCGGTGGCCGGGGATGCCCATCTGGGCAGGGCATCCGCCGTTCCAGGTGATGACCTACCGGAGCCCGCGAGGGATCCGCGTCGACGGAGACCAGGAATGGCTCGCCCCCGAGGTGAACTCGGAGAATATTGGCCTGATCTCCGAACTAATGATCGCGACGAACCACTCGGGCTCCCATGTGGATGCCTTGGGCCACATCAGCTGCGGTGAGGACGACGAGTGGAACGGCGCGAACGCTGCCGAGCATCTAGGCGACTTTGGCGTGCGCAAGGGCGATGCGGCATCGATCGTGCCGTTCATCACCCGGGGCGTGCTGATCGATATCCCAGCCTTTCTCGGGGTCGACCAGCTCGAGGCCCACTATCCGATCTCATTGGAGGAGTTCTTAGGTGCGGCCGAGGCTCAGGGGGTCGACGTACGGGAGAACGACGTAGTGTTTGTGCGCACCGGTCTGATGCGGTCGTGGCCTGACACCAGCAAGTCGATCGGTGCCGGGATCACCAAACCCATTGCGGAGTATTGCGCCGAGCGGAAGGTTCGGGGCGTGGGAGTTGATACGGAGGCCTGCGAGGTCATGCCGTCGATCATCGAGGGCAATCCGCACCCAGTGCACCAGGTGCTGCTTATCAAGAACGGGATCCACATCCTGGAGAACATCTACCTCGAAGAACTCGCGGCGGAGAACGTGCATGAGTTCCTGTTCGTCGGCCTGCCGCTCAAGATCCGGGGGGCAACTGGCTCCATGCTCCGTCCGATCGCGATCGTCTGACTCGGGGCTCGCACGGGAGGATCCTTTCGCTCGAGTGCTAGTACCCGGTCGGAAGGATGGGCACCTTGTGTAGCCACCGGGGCACGTCGTCCCTTGACGGTGCTTCCGGGGCCCGAGGCCTTAGCGGGGTGGCAACACGAGAACTCGCGGGCCGCAGCAGCGTGTCGCTGATCCAGGCGCTCGTCTCTGCAAGCGCATCGAGGTCGATGCCGGAGTCGAGCCCGAGACCGTTGAGCAGCCACACGAGATCGTCGGTGGCCAGATTGCCGTTTGCTGAACGTGCAAAGGGGCAGCCTCCAATGCCGGCCGCTGGGGCACCGAAGCGACGAATCCCGGCTTCCAAGCTGGCATAGACGTTCACGAGCGCCTGCCCGTATGCGTCGTGGAGATGTAGCGCGAGCTCGGTGTGGGGGATCCCCGCATCGGTGAGCGCCCGTATGATTTCTACGACCCGGCCGGGGGTCGCGACGCCGATCGTGTCGTCGAATGAGAACTCGCGGATCCCCCAAGACCGCATGAGCGAGGTGAGACGCACGACCTTGGAGACCGGAACTCGCCCCTCCCACGGGTCGCCGAATACCATCGAGAGGTAGCCGCGAACCCTTACGCCTTCTGTCAGGGCACGTCGCGTCACCGCTTCGATCTCGCACTCCATCGTTTGACGGGAAGCTCCGAGGTTGTTCCTGGAGAAGGTCTCGGTGACGCTGAGAACGACGGCGATGTCATTGGCACCCGCCGCTCGTGCGAGGTCGTAGCCGCGAGGGTTCGGAACCAGGACGGGCAGGCGGGCAAGCAGGTCGGTCACGCCCGCCAGAACTTCGGCAGAGCCAGCCATTGCCGGAACGCGGTCGGGTCGCACGAAGCTTCCCGCCTCGACGATCCGGGCGCCTGCTCTCACGAGGCGCCCGATCAGCTCGATCCGGGACGCCACGTCGAGGATCATGCGTTCGGCCTGGAGCCCGCCGCGCGGCGAGACCTCCCAGAGCTCGACCTGATCATCGAGGCCGGCCCGGGGTGCCGGCTCCTGCAAGCCGAGGTCCCGGATTGCGCTCACTCCCGCAACCTGAGCTCTGTGAGCACGACCTCTGCGACATCGGCGCGCACCGCTCCGCGCTCGACGAGGGCGGCTGCTACCGTGTCGATTTCAAATGACTTTGCGCCGGCGGCGATGGCGACATTTCGGGCATGGAGCCCCATGTGTCCGCGTTGGATGCCCTCAGCGGCGAGCGCCCGCACGGCTGCGACGTTTTGTGCCAGGCCGACAGCGCAGATGAGCTGCGCGAGTTCGATCGCGCTACCTACCTCAGTCAGAGCGACCGCGGCGCGCGCGGCAGGATGGGACTTGGTGGCTCCGCCGACCAGACCGACGGCCATCGGCAGTTCGAGGGTCGCGACGAGGTTCCCGTCACGGTCGGCTTCGAAACGGGAGAGCGCTCGATACTGACCGCTGCGGGCGGCATAGGCATGCGCGCCGGATTCGACCGCACGGCTGTCGTTCCCGGTGGCGAGCACCACGGCGGTGATGCCGTTCATGATTCCCTTGTTGTGCGTCGCGGCTCGGTAGGGATCGTCGTAGGCCAATGCGGCTCCAGCGATCATGTTCGATGCCACCTCGGGCCCGCCGAGTTCGTTGGGGTGGATCGTCACTCGCGCACGGGTCAGTCGACGGTCCGCCAGATTGGTCAGGATGCGCAGCAGCTGTCGGCCCTCGGCGATTTCCGCCACGCGGGGTGCGACGGCTTCCGCCATGGTGTTCACGGCGTTCGCCCCCATGGCGTCTCCAACGTCGACGATCAGATGCGCGACAAGGTGGTGGCCGAGCACGCCATCGATGGTGCGTACGATCAGGTCGCGAGCGCCACCGCCGATCTCGACGAGCTTCGGGTCCTGCGCGTTGGCGAGATCGAGGATCTCGGTACGGGCGTCGAGGATACGGGCACGCGCCCCAGCAGGATCCGTCACGTCCACGATCTGGATCTGTGCCTGCATGAGCGGAGGATCCGCGGTGACGGTGATGCCACCCGTACGGCGTGCCATTCGTGCGATGTTGGAGGCGGCCGCGATGACAGAGGGCTCCTCGGTGGCCATCGGCACGAGCACCTCGCGGTCGTTTACGATGAAGTTCGTTGCGACACCGACCGGGATACCGATCTGCCCGATGACGTTCTCCACCATGCGGTCCGCCTGCTCCGGGCTCAGCCCGTTCTCGGCGAGCGGCGCGAGGAGCTCTGGTTCCACTCCGAGCGCCTCACACACCGCAGCCCTCCGTTCGTCGACACCGAGGTTGCGGAGTCCGCGAATTCTGGAGGTGCTGGTCACGTCGTTGTCCTTCCTGAAGTGCGGCTTCGTCGCCGCTTCTGCCATGCAAGCAGAACGGTGTGTTGGATTTGAGGTCTTTCTCGGACATAAATTTTGTCGAACCTATGGCTGATCGAGTGAGCGTCGAGCGAGTTCCGCGCGTACGGCGAGCTCCAGCCGGAATCGTCCCTCAGGTTGCCTGAGATCTTCTCCCAGGATCTCTCGCAAGCGCTGCACCCGCTGTTTGACGGTGTTCAGATGGAGGTGTAGGGAACGTGATGCAGCGGTGAGGTTCCAACGCTCGTCGAAGAGTGTCACGAGCGTGTCGAAGAGGCGGCTGCCATGCGAGCGATCGCGATTGAACACCTCGCCGAGACGCTCTCGGATGAAGGCCCCGAGCAGTGCACCGTCCCCCGCGAACAGCGTCGCATAGGGCGCGAGAGTGGCCTCGGGGTGGATGCCGTGCGAGAGCTCAAGGCCCTTTGCGAGCTCGGTGGCGAGCCAGACGCGTTCTGCTGCTGCTGCTGCTGCGCCGAGGCCGTTCCTCTCAGCTGTCAGCGCGAGTTCGGCCCCTGAGCCGGCATGATCGAGGATCCGTTGCGGTGACGGCCCGTCCGCACCGAAGGGCGCGAGTACTGCGACACCGCCCGGTGCCGTGGTCACGAGCCAGGCTGGATCCCCGCGCAGCCGACTCAGCACCGCGCCGCGCTGCTCCGGTGCGCATGCGATCGTTACCAATGTCCACGGCCCGTCGACCGGATATCCGCGATCGGCGGCCCGTTGCACACCAACATTGCGTGAGGCTTCACCGAAGAGTTCCGCGGCCAGCTCCCCGCGGACCCGGTCCTCGGCATCTGTGATCGCGTCGCGCCGCAAGGTGACGAGGGCGGCGACCATGGCAGCCCGTTCGGCTGTGCGTTGTTGGACCGGGGACAGAGGTGTCACACCACGGGCGACCACGAGGGCGCCCGAGTGCCCAGCCGCGGTCACGAGCGGTGCCACGAACTCAATGGGGCCCTTCCCCAGCACCTCGCTGCGTCCGGTCGAGGCTGCGCGCGCGATATCCGGTGCGACCGGGGCCGCTGAGATAGCGGTTCCGGTCGGGATGACGGGGGATCCGTCGGTGCCGACCAGGGCGACGTCACGGCCGAGGGCGTCGGCGAGGGTTTCGATGATTCCGCCGGAATCAGCATCGTATGCGGCGAGCCGGGTGAAGCGTTCGTGGATCAACGCGCCCCACTCCGCCTCGCGTTGTCTTTCAGCCGCACGCGATGTGGCGTCACGGGCTTCGTGCAGCAGGTTCGTTCGGTGTAGCACCAGGGCCGCGTGCCCGGCAAAGGTCGACAGCAGCGAGACCTCGTCGGGGCGGAATGCGTGAGGGGTCCGGCTCGCCCCGAAGAGCACGCCGAGCACCTTGCCGGCGACCACCAGCGGTGCGCCGAGCAGTGAACGAAGCTGCTCTTCCCGCACTATCTCGTCGATGACTGGATCGTGCGGGACGGCCGACAGGTTCACGTAGTCCTCGACCCAGTGGGGCTGTCGTGTGTGGACCGCCAGGCTTGCGATGCCGATACCGGCAGGCACGACCATGTTCACGAAGCGCGGTGAGGTAACCCCGGTTGCTGCGCGCACGTGCAACTGGTCCGTGGCCTCGTCGTGGACCGAGAGGTAGGCGACGTCGAGTTCCATGAGCTCGTGCGCGCGGTCGACGATCCGCTGCAGCAGCTTATCTGGATCTGTGATGGCAAGGAGATCACGGGTTGAGGACATGACTGCCCGCAGTTCTGTGCTGCGGCGTCGGAGTGCCTCGGTGCGATGGGCGAGCTCGATCAGGGCGTCTGCTGTGGTATCGTCCGTCGCGGCGCGTCTGATTTGCTCTGCCTCGATCGGGGCATCGGTGCTGATCGCCTCGACGATTTGGGCGAGCGAGGGTGGCTGTGCGACGTCGGACATGCCTCCCATTGTGCCTGGGGTTTTGATGGCGCGCGGAGCTTGATGGCCGTGGCCCGTTGAGCGCGGGGCGCTGGGGATCAATGGGCCGGTGCAAGCGTCGTCGCGAGAGGGCCTCGCACGTCCGAACTCTTGCCCGTCGGGGACTCGTGGGCGCGACTCCGCTCGAAAATCCGCGGGCTCTCGCCGCCTTCACGCAGAAATTTCGGAGATTCCGTGACGAATCCCCGCGAAATTCCGCATGAAACCGCCGAACTAGGGTAGATTCGTTCGCGATCACCCGATCGGAACCGCCTCCCGGCGGAACACCTGAACCAGATCAGGGGCGTGGCCAAACGCGGCGGATGCCCTGGAAGGAAACAACATGGCACTCAACAAGACCGAGCTCGTTGCCAAGATCGCCGCTGAGACCGGCCAGAGCCAGGCTGCCGTCTCCAGCGTGCTCGACGGTCTGTTCGCCGCGGTCTCCGAGACCGTCGCTGCGGGCGAGAAGGTTTCTATCCCCGGCTGGATCTCCTTCGAGACCGCCACCACCGCAGCTCGCACCGGCCGCAACCCGCGCACCGGCGAGACCATCGAGATCCCCGCGGGCAAGCGCGTCAAGGTCTCGGTCGGCTCGAAGCTTAAGGCTGCCGTGAAGTAGGCTTCTCAAGGTATTTGGAACCCTCGGTCCGCGCATGCGGATCGGGGGTTTTCCTTTTGGCGTGCCGGGTCCCTTGCCTGCGAACGGTATGCGGTCTGCAAGATATATAGCGAAAACGGCGATTTCCGGTAGATATTTTGCGGATTCCATGTGACTTGCTTGGGCGAGGCACGGCTGGACGGAGAGTGGAGAGCGGCGGCGAAGGATCCGCGCTTCGGCGGGGGATCCGCGCTACTCGTCCACCGCAAAGAGGCCGCTCGCGCCGCGCTCGGCGTCCACCATCAGGTGCGAGACGAAGGGATAGTTCCCAGCCTCGGGGAAGACGAGCTCGACGTACCCGCCCTGTGCCGGCTGCAGGGCGAGCGCCTGCGATCCCGTGTCTGCCGAGCGATCGAGCAGAAACGCACCCTCGGCCCACACCGTGTCGAACTGACCGCCGATCACGTGGAAGCTCGTGGCGCGATTCGGCCCCGCATCGAGCAGCCACACCCGCACCCTCTCACCAACGCGGGCCGGCAGCGGGTCACGCTCGTACTGTGCGGCGACACCGTTGAACACCACGAGGTCGGGCTGCTCGGCCGCGATCTTTTCGACGTCTACCTCGCCTCCCTCAGCGCCGAGATAGTACTCGGACTGCATCAGCACGTAACTGCGGTCGACCGGGGGCAGATCCGTGGGCTCGATAATCACGGCGCCGAACATGCCGTTCGCAATGTGCGCCGACATCGGCATAGTGGCGCAGTGGTACATCCAAATCCCCGCGCGCGTTGCGGTGAACGTGTAAGTCAGGGAGTCTCCGGGCGCGATCGTGCGCATCGGTTCGTCAGGGGCGAGGGATCCCGCGTGGAAGTCAATCGAGTGCCCAATCGTGCCGTCGTTCACGAGCGTGATCTCGAACCGATCCCCGACGCGGCCGTGGAGCACCGGGCCGGGCGCGGTGCCCCCGAACGTCCACAACCGCTGGGACACCGGCCCCTCGGCTCCCGGAGCGACTGCCAGATCAAGCTCGGTTACGGGCATGGTTAACGTGTGCACGACCGGCCCACTCGCTGCCGGGAGTTCGGAAAGCACTGCGTTCACCGGCTGGAAGTTCTCACCGAGGTCTCCCGACATGAGGTCGACGAGCCCTGCGGCGCTGCCGTCGTCTGCCGCCGCACTCGACCCGGCGGTGTTGCTGTGATTGTGAGCTCCGGGTGCCGTGGGGCCCGCACCCGAGTCGTCGCCAGAGTGGGTGCTGGTGTCTGTGCCGGTGCCTGTGCCGGTCGCTACGATGTCGAGGGTCATTCCCATTTCTCGGTGCCCGATGATGGAGCACCAGCCCTCCAGGTCCTCGGTGATCACTCCGACGTCGATCGTCGTGGAGTCGCCCGGAGCGAGTCGCTGCCCGCCAGCGCCGTTCGCGAAGACGAGGTCGTGGGGTTGCTCGTCGTCCGTGTTCGTGAGCTCGATCACGAGACGGGTGCCGGCCGGCACGTCGATCCGGTCAGGAGTGAATCGCATGTCGGCTGCGGATACCGACACCCGCTGCACCGGCGCCTCAGCGTCAGATCCCGCGCCGCCGGAGGAGGCTGCGAGCCCCGAGACTGAGCCCGAGACGGAACCCAGACTGTGCGGTGCCAGCGCACCGCCCACCACTGCGACGAGAATCACCGCGAGGAGGCCCGCCATCGCCTGCCCTGCACGGCGCGTACCGGGCGGAGGTTCGAGCGGCCCGGCCTCTGCGGTCGCCCCGGCCGGCTGAACTGCCCCGGCTGGCGCGGCCTGTGTTGTCTGCGCGGGCTGCCCGGCCTGCGTCTTTCCGGGTTGCCCGGCGGGCCCCGGTAGTCCGGCGGGCCCCGGCAGCCCAGTGCCAGCTGCTGCTTTCGCGCGTCGTTGTGCGCGCAGCCCGATGACGAAGATCGGGAGGAACGAGGCCATTGCGACGAGGTACACGAGCGATGCGGCGACGCGTATAACACTCGAGACCGGCAGCACGCAGACGAACAGCGCTGTGTTCGCGGCGGCCACGCGCAGTGCGGCGCCCCGATCGAACGCCGCGGTGCCGATGCGCACCGGCCCCGGTCCGCCGCCCAGCGCCACGGGGATGAGGTAGCTCAGCGCGCCGAGGATCACCTGCGCGACGAACCCCGCGGCGAGGTAGGGCGCGAGCCAGTCCATCGCGGATCGCAGTTGCCCCGGCCCGCCTCCCGCGAGCCAGGCCACGATGGCGATCACGGCGAGACCCACGGTACTCCCGAACCACCACAGCAGCGCCGCGGCGACCGACAGTGATGCGTAGCTGCTCGGCGGCGCGTTCCGAGCCGCGCGCCCGAGTGAGACGCCGATGAGTGACAACCCGGAGGCATACGCGAGCAGGCCGACCGCGAGCACGGGAAGGAAGCCGAGAGCAGCACCGAGCGCTGCGACCGCGACGCCGGCCGCGAGGATCGGCAGCGCACGGGCGGCCTCGCGTGCGGCCGAAGTCGCGGCCCGGGTGCGCAGCATCGTCGGCCACAGCGTGACCACGGTGCCGGCGACGGTGAGCCCGATCCAACCGAGCAGGTTCGTCAGGGCGTGCGCGAGCACGAGGCCGCCGCTGCTCGCAGGGGTCGCGATCCACACGCCGAGCACCACGCCGACCGGAAGGAACGCGGCCGACGCGAGATAGTACCGCAGCGTGCGCGTGAAGTGCCCGGGCAACGCCCCGCGCAGGCGCCGCCAGATGCTCAGCCCGTGCCAGATGACGGCGGTGACGATGAGGGCGGCGCCCGCGACAGTCAACGCGAGGACGGGGGTTGGTACTCCAATGAGCACCAGCACGGCGCCGAGATTTCCCAGGATGAGACGAAGATTCTGCGAGCGCCGTGCTGCGTGAGTGTGCCGACTTCGCGTCAGCGCGAAGCTGAAGTGCTGGCTCCACACGAGGATCGAGTGCGTCGCGACGCCGAGAAACAGAAGATGGAGGAGTAGCCATCCCGGCATCGGCAGCCAGCGGTGGAACGCGGCCGCCGCCACGAGCAGAACGAGCCACACGAGGGTCGGGAGATCCCTCATCACCCAAAACCCACGACCCGGAGGCCGGTCTGCCGGCGGCTGCACACCAATCATCGGTTCGGCCGTCGCAGAGCTAGTAACGCGCTGCCCACTGCGGTGAGGAGGAAGAGGAGGATCGCGATGATGCCGAGCACGCCGCCGAGCTGCCAGGCGAGCCGCAGGCCGAAGGCGTCGCCGAACCACAGACGGATCACGAGACTCAGGTGGAGGAGGACCGCGGGGATCCACATGATCGAGCGGTAGGGGAGCGTGACGCCGAGTACCGCCGGCAGGATCGTCGTCGCGTGCGCCATGATCATCGAGATCGCGAAGCCCAAGAGCACGCCGTGGGTCACGGCGTCGTATGCGGCAGCGGACGTTGGGTGCCCGAAGAGCAGCACGACGCCCGCGATGAACAGCCAGAAGTAGCCCGCGAGCATGGACGCCGCCATGAACCGGGTTGCACCGCGCGCGCGAATCGTACGGCGCGCGATATCGGCGCGAAAGAGCCACACCGTGAGCGACACGAAGGCGAGACCCAGCACGATCGCGCCCGCGTGAGGCAGAGCCAGCCCCACGAGCAGCGCTCCGGCGACGACCCACGCGTGAACGAGGAGCACGAGGTTCGCGCGGGCACCCATCGTGATCGCGGCGAGCTCCACCCGCTCAGCAGCGATCGTGAGCACGACAAAGGCGAGGAGCCACGGCAGCACTCGGCTTGTCGCCGCTCCGCCGGCCCACAGGATCGCGGCCGCGAGCGCGAGCCCGGCGGCGAGGAGCTGCACGAGGATCGGAGTGTCGTAGCGCCTGCGCCACAGCGGCACGTAGATCGCGGTGAAGGCGGCGGTGCCGGCGACGAGGACCCACTGGCCTACCGCGAGCGGGAGCGCATCCACGAAGAGCAAGATCCCTCCGAGACCGAGGAGCGCAGGCGCCGCGTAACCGAACCAGCGGCCGAGGGCGGTCGCGCGTTCGAGTGAGATCAGCGTGCCGAGAAAGCCGAGCACGAGCAGCACCCCGTGCACTTCGGCGAAGCGCTGCGCCGAGAGGGGAGCGGGGAGCCCGAGCAGGATCAGCGCGGCGTCAAGCCCGACGAGCAGGGCGAGGCCGCCGGGGATCATCCAGACGAGTTTCAGCGGAGATCGGCGGCGAGCACCAGTCGTCGTGTGCACCGCCATCAGGCCACTCGCAGCCGCAGCAGGCACTCGCCGGGCGCGCTGAAGGGGAGGAGCTCGGATCCCTCGTCGCGAGCACCAATTGCTTCGAGAGCCCCCGTGACCATGCCGTGGTGAGCCGCGCACACCACCTCCCGGTGCCGCGAGGCCGCCTCGATGAGCGGGCAGCGGTGCAGCACGATTTCCGTCGGGATCGTGGTCGTGGTCGTCGTCTTCGACGGTTCGGGGGCGAACCCCTGGCTGCGCATGAGCTCGAGAATGCTGCGCCGCGCGGCATCGGGTGAGGCGGCTCGCGGGAGCGTGTTCCCGAGGGTTTCCCCCCACGCGTGTCCGGCCGCGCGGGCGTCGGAGGCTGGGGCCTCGCTGACCTTCGCGAGCGTTGCGGCGAACACCGAAGCGAGGGCGGCATAGGGATCCGCCGGCGCCCGCCACGTCGCCCGCCACTGCTGCGAGGGTCGCCCGCGCCCCTCACTGCGCTTGTCACCGCATGCCGTACCGCGCCCCTCGCCGCGCACCGACGGCTCGGTTGTCGCGTACCCATCGCGGTGCAGAGCCTGCAGGTGTCCGCGCACGGTGTTCTCGTGCCACCCGGTTTCGCGGGCGACCTCTGCGACCGTCGTCGCCGCGCTGCGCGATTCCAGCACCCGCAGGATCGTCTCCCGCGTTTGGGTGGGGGAGCGTCGCGTCGCGCGGTCGCGGGGGGTTCGCTTATTTTCCACATCATCTAGTGTAGTAAATGCTGGGGCGGGCGTTCCAGTTCGGAGTTTCGAGGCTGCGAGGCCTCTGGACAGGGGGAAAGATGGCCGACATTCAGATTCATCAGAGCCGGGAAACGGCTACTGTGGGTTCGTCCTGCGCGTGCGGTGGACACGACGAGGAGCTGCCCGAACTCGATGTGCAGACGATCCCTCACGCCGTTCGTCACTCGGCGATCTTCGGCGTGCTCGACGGCTTGCGCCCAGGGTTCGCGGTCGTGATCTCCGCGACCCACGACCCGGTGCCTCTACTGCAGCAACTGGGAGAGCGCTCGCCCGATCAGTACGACGTCGAATACCTCGACCGCGGGCCCGAACGCTGGCGGTTGCAGATCCGTCGGCGCTGAACGCGCCGTCGCCCTGTCCCTCCCCCCATTTCTCCACTCCGCGGGGGATCTCCGCTCTGCGTACCGCAACCCCCACGTAGCTGGTACGCAGAGCGGAGAGCCCCCGCGTTGTGGAGAACGCGTGCGGGGTGTGGCGCGTGCGGAGCGCGGGGCATGGGAATCACGCGGGGCATGGGATCCAGGTGCGGGGTGCGAAGGCCCCAGCGGCGCCCGCCTTGGGCAGGGGCGGAGTCGCAGGGATCAGCGCGTAGGCTAGTGGGGTGGTCCGATCCCTGCGCGTCTTCGCTCCCGCCGTGCTGCTCGCGGCGACGCTCGCGGCGCTCATGCTCGGCCTCGCGATCGGTGGTGCTGCGGATGAGCGGACTCTCCTCGACCCCGGCGCGGTCGTCCGCTACGGGTCGCCGATCGCGCGCACGCTGGTCAATGTGTCGATGGCGGGGCTCATCGGCTCGGTCGTGATGGCGGTGTGGGCGCTCGCCAACGTGAACCCGACGGTGGGGCAGCACACGCGCAGGCCCGCTGCCGGCGCTGAGCCCGCCGCCGAAACCCGGGTCGCGATGGACGTTGCGGCTGCATCGGCGGCGGTGCTCACCGTGGCGAGTGCGGCAACGCTGCTCCTCTCTTACGTCGACGTTTCGGGCATGCCGTTCTCGACGGATCCCTCGTTCGGTGCGGGCCTCGCGCAGTACGTCACCGAGATCGAGCTCGGGCAGCTGTGGCTGTTCGAGCTTCTGCTGGCGGCGATCACCACGGTGCTCGCCTTCGCGATCCGCGGCCGGCGCCTCACGCTTCTCGTGCTGCTCGCGGCGATGACGACGGCGCTCCCGCTCGCCCAGCAGGGCCACGCGGCCGGCGCATCGGGGCACGCGCAGGCCGTCAACTCCCTGCTCGTGCACCTCATCGGAGCGTCGGTCTGGCTCGGGGGGCTGCTCACGCTCGTCTTCATCGCCCAGGTTGTGGATCGACGCAGACTCGCGGTGCTCACGTCCCGCTACTCGACGCTCGCGCTGTTCGCCTTCATTGGGGTGGCCGCTTCGGGAGTGGTGAGCGCGTGGCTGCGCGTGGGATCCCTCGCCCAGCTGTTCGAGACCGGTTACGGGCAGCTGGTGCTCATCAAGACCGCGGCGCTCGTGGTGCTCGGCGTTTTTGGTGCGGTGCAGCGCACGCGACTGATTCCGCGCATTGCCGCGGCGCGCGAGCGGGCGTTCCTGTGGTTCGTGCTCGCCGAGCTCGCCGTGATGGGCGTCGCGAGCGGAATTGCGGGCGCCCTCGGCCGCACCGCGACGCCGGTCGCGCTCGAGCCGCTGCGAGATCAGGGCGGGAACATCAGCCCGGCAGAGTGGCTCACGGGAGACCCGCTGCCCCCCGAGCTCACCGTCGAGAGGTATTTCACCGAGTGGCGGTTCGATCTCGCCTGGGTGCTCGTGTGTGCGTTCGGCGCGGTGCTCTATCTCGGCGGCGTGATTCGACTCGCACGCCGGGGCGACCGCTGGCCGATCGGCCGCACCATCGCGTGGCTCGTGGGGCTCGCGCTCCTCTTCTACTCAACGAACGGCGCACTCAACGCCTACGAGCAGTACCTGTTCAGCATGCACATGCTCGCCCACATGATGCTTGCCATGCTCATCCCGCTCGTCCTCGTACTCGGCGCCCCGGTGACGCTCGCGCTGCGTGCGACGGAGAAACGCGACGACGGGTCGTGGGGCGGTCGCGAGTGGATCCTGTGGGCGGTGCAGACGCCGTACTCGAAGGTGATCACCCACCCGGCGGTGGCGGCGGTGATCTTCGTGGGATCCCTCTGGGTGTTCTATTTCACCCCCATCGCCCGTTGGGCGGCTTCCGAGCACCTGGGGCACCAGTGGATGATCATCCACTTCCTGATCGGCGGCTACCTCTTCAGCCTGTCGATGGTCGGGATCGATCCGGTGCCCTATCGCTTT
>Ga0265293_10000892_pt1 | contig 68887 bp, 77 predicted proteins | sample Munlanlewell138R_FD_192505 | JGI IMG/M metagenome (GOLD analysis project Ga0265293, IMG submission 192505) | Leachate microbial communities from a municipal landfill in Southern Ontario, Canada - Leachate well 138R | ecosystem: Engineered > Solid waste > Landfill > Unclassified | place: Canada... | reverse complement strand
CAAACCTAAAATCTTAGAAAGATCCAAAGTTAAAGATGTTTTATTATCGTTCCGTTAATACCTTTTCCAAAAGAAAAGACAAAGAATATAGCAAATGTATAAGTTTGTATATATTTTAATTTTCGGACCCATTTGAAAATATCAGAAGTAACATGTTGTTTTATTTTTCTCAATCTTACTAAATAAGAAACAAAAGTTGTTTTCATATATTTTTTGAAATATATGGTTTTTTATATTTTTTACTACATAAGGAACATTTTTTAAAACATTTTTATCTTATTTCTCTATTTTCTTGTTTAATTTCTTGTTCCATTTGTTTTATTTTTCAAAATTATCAACAATAGGAACAACATCAATCAAATCAGCACTTATGCATTTTAAGGCTACTTTCACTGCAATTGAGAATTTAAAACCACTCATATGGATTATGTATATTTTTTAATAAAAATTCAATAATTAATATAGGAATGAGAATTCTTGTTTTAGTTTTTCTCGAATTTCATTTTCAGTTTCAGTATCCATGATATCATATTTATCATTGTACCAATTTATTATTTTATCTAATATAATTTCTTGTGCTTCACCATTATTGTTTTTTTCATACCACTCTATACCTTTATCAGTCCATTCTTCAATTTCCTTAGTATACATATCTAATACTATATTATGATTATATTTATTTTTAATATTAGCTATTATATAGTCATAATTATTATTCATTTCATTTATTTGTTTCAAATATTTCATGTTATTATTTTATTTTTATATAGATATAAAGCCAAAAAGAACTACCATTTACTTTATATGTGATTTTATTTTTCCATTTTTTACTTAAGATGAAAGATTTTAATTTATTTTTAATATTTAATAATTCTTCCTCATCCAATTTACCATCATCCCATTTCCCACAACCATAATATCCAAATGATATTATTTTATCACTTATAAAAGGATTCATTTTCTTTTCATGAAAACCTATATCAAATGATTTCATATCATCTTTTATAGTATTTAATAATATCATATCATTCATAGATAAATTAACTATTTCTTTTTTCAATGAATATGCTGATTTATTTTGCAATTGAGAAATCCATTTAAGATTTTGAGTATTTAACTTAAAAGAACCTATCGGTATTAATTCTTCATATAAAAATCCATATTCTAAATTATTATTTTTTACACCAAAATATAATTTAGTTATGTCTTTAGTATAATCAATTTTATCAATATAATTAACCAATGACTTAAACCTATTAAATATTTGTTTAACATCATTTGATGGTATTTCACAAGTAAATATAAATAAAAAATCATCTGGACAATCATCTAAATTAGGTTGAATATCTTTTTTACCTAAAGCAGTCAATACTTTTAAGAAAGAAGTAAATACTCCCCTTCCACTCAATATTTGTTTAGTTATATCAACATAAGCATTTACTTCTGGGTTTTTCATTGTTAAACCATTTTTCAAATAATCATCTACTTGTTTTTTAAGATCATTTTTAATATTAATATCTAATGAATTAATAACATTTGATAATTTAATTGAAGGATCAATATCTTTAGTATATTTAATTACTAAATTTTTAATATATTCATCGTTAAATAAAGATTCTATCTGCTTACCCAAATCATCAGAATTATTATTTTCTACTATAAATTCTAAATATCTTTTTATCATAATTTATATATTAATTTTCAATTGATTATATTAATTTAAAGTCCAACCTTTATCAGTAGCTATTAATTTTTCTGTTACACTCATTCTCGCTAAATTAGTAGGTCCAAGAGTAAGTGTTAACCCAGTTACACCACTTGCAAGATTATTGAAAATATCTAAAATACATCTATGAGTTAAAACACAATCTGTGGTAGTTGTACTTGCCACTAAATTTATTGTTTTATTCCAACCTGAAGGTAGTGTTACATTATATACCTTTCTTGTGCTGCTAATTATTGAGGTTGTTGGAAAAGTTGTCGGTATTGATAAAAATGTTATAGAGGTAAGAGAAGAGCAACTTTGGAACGCAAAATCACCTATGCTTGTAACAGAGTTAGGAATAGTGATAGAGGTAAGAGAAGAGCAACTGCCAAACGCAAAATAACCTATGCTTGTAACAGAGTTAGGAATATTGATTGAGGTAAGAGAAGTGCAACCGTGGAACGTATAATGGTATATGCTTGTAACAGAGTTAGGAATATTGATTGAGGTAAGAGAAGTGCAACCGTAGAACATATCATTACCTATGTTTGTAACAGAGTTAGGAATAGTGATAGAGGTAAGAGAAGTGCAACCGTAGAACACAACATCACCTATGTTTGTAACAGAGTTAGTAATATTGATTGAGGCAAGAGAGTAGCAATTGTAGAACACATTATAACCTATGCTTGTAACAGAGTTAGGAATAGTGATAGAGGTAAGAGAAGAGCAACTGCCGAACGCATAATAACCTATGCTTGTAACAGAGTTAGGAATAGTGATAGAGGTAAGAGAAGAGCAACTGTTGAACGCATATTCACCTATGCTTGTAACAGAGTTAGGGATATTGATTGAGGTAAGAGAAGAGCAACTGCTGAACGCATAATAACCTATGCTTGTAACAGAGTTAGGAATAGTGATAGAGGTAAGAGAAGAGCAACCGCTGAACACATAATCACCTATGCTTGTAACAGAGTTAGGAATAGTGATAGAGGTAAGAGAAGAGCAACGGTCGAACACATCATCACCTATGCTTGTAACAGAGTTAGGAATAGTGATAGAGGTAAGAGAAGAGCAACTGCCGAACGCATAATCACCTATGCTTGTAACAGAGTTGGGGATATTGATTGAGGTAAGAGAGTAGCAATAGCGGAACACATTATAACCTATGCTTGTAACATTAGTGACTGGAGAAAATCTAACCCCCTCTACTTTTGATGAATTATTTCCATTGGTGCTGAATACTAAATTTGGAGTACAATTCCCAAAATAGCAATACAAATAGTTTTTATTAGTAGCATCATTAATATCAATATTAACAGTTGCAACATTCGTGTATAAAATTACCCACCTAATATAATACTTAATATTAATTCCATCTTCAAGGTAAATAGGAATATCTTGACTTTCATCAAATATATGATTTTTATTAACACCCAAGTATCCGTCAGAAGTCTTATAATAGTCTCCTCCTAATTGGGATAGTGTAGTGCTTAAATTAGCACTATGGATAACTGCAATAGCTCTTTTTTTCTTTGTACCACCTAACTCTAAATCGTTAGTAGCTTCATAAATATTATCAAAATACTTAGACCAACCAGTAGTATATATTCTTGGAGTTACATAATTATTAGTAGTTCCGGTAATATAAGCTCTTACTTCATATCTATTATTATTTTCTCTTAAAGCACCTAAATTAGCATCCCAAGATTGTTGGTATAATAACTCTGATAGAGTTGTAGTTGCTATTTTGTCAAAGCTGTGTAGTGTCTTAACATCTGTATTATTAGTTACAACTGGGGTTGGAGCTTCAATCCAATTCACAGTACCAACTGGACGATATTGCACACCATAAGTTGCATTTGCACCATTACTCATAATCCTAACCACCACATCTATATCCGTAGATTCAGCATTTTCAACTAGATTAGCAAACACAACATCTACTATTTCAGGAGCTCCACCACCTTGCTCGATGCTATCTATAAGAGCAGGTAAAGCATTAAGTTTAGCTTCTGCTGGTACTGTAACACCTTTATTACTTATACTTGTTTTTATACTTGTTTTGCTATCAATAATAGACTGTAAATTTTCTAATATGCTCGCCATTTTATATTATTTATTATTATATTTATTATTATATTCATCTTCAATAATAGGTAATATTTTTTCCTCATCCGGGATTTCTAAATATTTACTTTTACAATATTCTAAATCCAAATTTAAGGGTAAATATGCTATTTTGAAATAATAAGGTATTTCACCTTCTGAATATTCTTTGTTTTCATATAAAGATATATTATCACCACATACTAAAATTTTATAATTAAATTCTGTTTCTATTATTTTCATGTTATTATTGATTTTATTTTTAATTTAATATCCAACCTTTGTTAGTTGCAATTTCTTTAATTTCATTAGGTAACATATTTACATAATCAAATCCTATAGTGAGAGTTTTACCACTCACATTACCTAAATTATAAATAATATTTATTATTGAATCTAATGATAAAATAAAACTACGATTGTGTTGATTTAGATACTCAATAACCAAAGACTCACTTCTACCATTATCAATTGATATATCATATAAACTATAACAAGAATAAAACACATTCATATGAGATTTATATGTAACATTATTTGGTATGTGTATTTTTTCTAAGCAATAACAATTATAAAAAGTATAATCCAATTCTAATAAATGATAATTGGGTATATTTACATTTTTTAATTTATAACAACCATAAAATGTTGATGCCATAGATTTAACATTATCTGGTATATATACAGATTCTAAATTAGTACAATACTTAAAAATACCATCTAAAGTTTCTGCTGTAGTTGGTATAACAACATTTTTTAAATTACTACAACTAACTAAAGTATCATAAAAATTGATTACATTATTTGGTAAGACAATACCTTTTAAGGAATAACAACCATTAAATATATAACTATCCATATTTGTAATTGTATTTGGTATATTAACACTCTCAATTGAATAACAATATTTAAAACAACTACTATCTAAAAAATTTATAGTACTAGGGATTATTATACTTTTTAAAGAATAACATTCACTAAATGCATTAAGTTGAGTTAAATTATTTGGTATAATTATACTCTCTAAATTACAACATGAAGAAAAACTAAAGTAACTATTATCAACAAAAATAACATTACTTCCGAATCTTACATTTTCTATATAACTATATGGAGTTGAATTATACATAGCTCCAATTAATCCATTATTTATATACATATAAATATATTTGTTAACATTTATGCTTGATATTTCATTATTATCTACCTTATAAACTATAATATATTTAACTTTTCTTTTTATATATCCATTTTGTGTGTATATAGATATATCATAATTTGTATCAAAAGTATGTGTTTTTGCTACACCTGAATAACCATCAGATGTTACATAATAATTATCACCTTGTATACCACTCAAATCAATTGTAGGTGATATAGTAACTAAAATATGACTTTTTTTCCCATCAGTATCTAATATATCAGGTGCTGATTCAAAAATATTATCAAAATATTTACCCCATCCTGTAATATATGTTCTTGGTTCTGAATATATAATATTATCAATTGAACATCTTATTTCATATCTATTATCATTTTCTTTCAATCCACCTAAGGTTTCATCATAATAATTTTTATATACTAAATTTGTTAAAGTACTAGTTACTATTTTATCAAAACCATGTTGTGTAGTAACATCAGTATTATCAGTAATTGTAAAATCAGTAATTTGAGTCCAGTTAATGGTTTTAGATTGTTTAATTTCAATAATAAAATTATTATTATCTATAACACCACCATTGCTCTTAATTCTAAATATAACATCAACATTTGTACTATTTTCATATTCTATAGGATTATCAAAAATAACATCAACTATTCAGATTCATTATTATATTCATTTGATATATTATCAATATAATTATTATAATTTTCCATTTTTTCATATATTGGCACCTCAACACCTTTATTTATAATACTATTTCTAATATTACTCTTTGTGTTAATTAATTTCTGTAAATTTTCTTCTATATTTGACATTTTGTGTATTTATTTTCACTATTTATATACTCTCTAATATAGTATTTATATCTCCTATTGTACCATTTAATTCATTAATAGCTCCAACTAATGTCTTATTAGAAGTAGTTAAATCTTCAAAAATAGTATCTGAAATCGAAATACTATTGAATATACATTTCCAATTAGTTACATTATTTATAGTTGGTATTGAATTAATATTATTAGCAATACACTTAAATATACCATTTTCATTATATACTAAATCATTTGAAACATAATTAGTTAAAGCTGACCATGCTCCCATTTCATTATAAGATTGTGAATCTGACCCACCACTATTATCTTCTACATACAATTGATTATACCAATTTTCTTTATCAGTGTTATCAAATAATTTCCATTCTTCATACAAATTATTGTATACTATTCTTTGATAAGAAGGTGGAATATTACTTATATTGGTATTATGTATAGTATATAATTCACTAAAAGATAAAGTTAACCACCAATTATTTAATTCTTGTTCATTCATATTTTATATTTTTATTTTATAATAATTTATATATCAGGATTATCAATTATAGAATAAGCTTGTATAGCATCATTTTTAGTTAAGAATTTAAGCATAATAGTTCCATTATTAACATCATTCAATGTTAAAGTATCAAAATCTATCTTTATTTCAGTTATATTAGCTAATAATAAGTATATTAAAGGTTTAACTGGTGTGCTTTTATCATTTATTACAATTGATTCACCCATTATATGATTTTTAATATCTGTATATTCTAACCCCCTGAAATATGCCACAGACTGATTAGATGGTACATTATTAGCATATGCATTATCAATAACAGCTACCATAACATCTAAAGTTACATCATAATCAAGATTAGGGTTAGTTAAGTACAATTGTGGAATTCTATGTATTGAATTACCAGTTAATAACATAACATCATCCATAAAATTAATCTTAGATATGTTATCAGAATAATTCCAACATATATAATTATCACTTTCTATAATAGATTTTTGATTATAAATAGCTTTTATTAAAATAAAAGTAGCTTCATTACCTAACCCAAGGTGATTTAATAAATAATTCACTTGACCAGCTTTTAATATAATTCTGCTTTTTAGTATTTGTTTATAAGGTATTTTAAGATCTGATAGTAATAATTTTTCTGTGGTTATACTACCCTCTATAGATACTACATCACCATTATATGTTTTTATATATTGGCTTTTATTTCCAAATAAATTTGTTGAACAACTCATAAATATGATTTTATATTTTAATTATATATTAAAATATAAAATCATGTTATTTCAATTCAGTGATTTCTATTTGATATTTATCTGATATGATAGTATCTAATTCATTAATTCTAGTAATTCTTATTTTCATACCCTTATTTAATTTGAAATATGGGGTATTTACTAAAATGCTTGATGTAGCTGAATGTATAAGTGGTGTATATTTACAAAAATTAGTCAATTGATCATTTGAACTTATATCCATATATACTATACTATTAGTAACACCTACATTATTGACTTCATATTGACCTGAATAATCTATAGAATATGTTCCAGTATTTAAGTGTAAATTAGATAAATTAAGAACATCTCCAGCTTTAATAGAATTATTTACTATTAAGTGATTCATATTCATTGGTATTTCTAATAAATCATTATTATATTGTATAGTTTTATCAAAATCTATATCAATTTTAAAATCTGACCAATTATAAGCACTATTAGGTTGATTTAATTTAGTGTTGAAATAAATAGGTAAATCCAATTCACCAATTAATAAAGCTTCAGTTGTTACTAAATTATTCATAGATGGAACTATAGTATTTACATAAATATCTAATTTCTTATTTTGAGTTGATAATTCAGTTGCATTTATAATTATATCTACACTTTGTTTATAATAAAGATCCTTATCTAATAATAAAGTTAGATTATCTGTATTTAATTCAGTAACATCATCATTAATAACATTAATTAAAAAGTTTTTATTTTCAGGAACTGATATATTAGTAGGAATTATTGTATTTATATTATATAAATTAGATGTTTTAATATTAAATATTTTATCATATGAGGGTTCTATATTATATAAAGCAATTGAACTTGGACTAGTTGGTAAAATTGATACTTTAATACTATTACTATCAGTAATTTGATTAGTAGAATACAATCTTAATAATTTTTCAAGACTACTAATTTTAGAATTTATTGTGTTTATATCAGTTTGTGTATAAAGTAATTGCTTTAGATTATTAAGTTCCTCTTTAACTGCAATATTTTCAGATATTATCTGTAGAAAACTATCATTAGTAGAAGCTAATCGTCTCATAGCATCATTAAATAAGTTCATACTAAATAATGAATTATTTGCTTCTGGATTATATGATAGTTGTGGATTATCATTAATTATATTAAAATTAAGATTTAGACTAAATGCATATGATGTACCATCTTGTTCTCCATTTGATACTAATTTTTTATAAGTTGGAAATCTTTTATATTTTTCAGATTCAATTGGATTATTATCTGGATTATCTAAAAATGATATCCCATAAAGATTAGTAGTTGTATGTAGATTACCATCACTATCTGTTTTTTGTACATCATAATACCACAAAATAGCATTGAATTCAAAATCAGAAGGTATTTCATTATTAACTTCAAGAGCATTGAACTGATCAAAATTAGTTATAGTATTATTATAACCATTCATCTTGACATAATGATTTGTATTGAAATCTATACCTAATCCATCTAATTTATTACTATTAACAATTGGATTATTAATATCACCACTTATACCAAAATAACCACCACTTCTTCTTAAATAATCACCAGTTGAGGTTTCATAAGTAAAATCAGGGGTATCATATTGAGCAAAATATGAACCTGGATAATTTTGAGGATTCATCACTATTGGTGAACTAAATAATTCAGCACCTAATATTTCTGGTTGATATTGACTTGGTAATATGGGAAATGTTAAATTTGGTTTATAATTGATATCATATCTTGTTCTAAATAAAATATCAGGTGTTCTTCCAGTATGATCTGGTATATGAGCATAAACCTCTGTATAACTACGATTGGCCTCTTGTACATTTGAAACACCACTAATTTCACCAATATATTGTATAAATCTATTATACACTAATTGAATTAAACCAGTGCTATCTGTTTGTGTTGATATTGTAGTATCTATATCAGTTACTATTCTTTGACCTTTGGTTGAATCTGCTGGTATAATATACAACACTTCAGCATATACTCCCTCTTCAGTATCTGATCCAATTAAACGATCATTATAACCACCATTGTTAATAATAGTAGTATTTGATATATTATAAATATTTATTTTATCACCTACTTTGAAATTGGTATTGCTAGAAAATTCTATTTCCATTTTACCAACAAATCCACTTACACCAGATTCATAAAAATATAATGGTATCCAATCTATAACATCTCTTTCTTTCCATAGATATTCAGGGAAATAAGTAGGATCATTTAAGTTTCCTCGTTGAAATTCTAATAAATTACTAAAATATTCATCTTCTGGTATAGCTGGTTCAAAATCAATAAGATTTAATTTTTTAAGCCATTTGAAAAATATTTTTTCACTAGTTGTCTCTAATATATTAGTATCATAAAAATATTTATTATTAGACAATCTACTTTCTTTTATAATAACTTCTTGATTTGCTACATAATTTCGTAAAGATTCTATAATAGCTGAACTAAAATTAGTTGTTGGGGTGGCATTAACTGACTTATAGAATGAATTATCAAAATCCATAATTATTGGATTTGATGATGTCCCTGCAATTAAATTTTGTTTAGGAAAATTAACCAAAGCAAATTTAGAAAAATACATTTTATAGTTACTATTTTGATAAGCAGCATTGAAATCTTCTGCACTACTTGGTAAACAATAAAATGATGTAGCTTGATTTTTTAAGAATTTATATAAAGGGGTTGATGCCATTTAATTTATTTATTTTTATTTATATATTACTATTTTATATTTTCATTGACTAAAATCTGTACAATTTCTGTTATAGATCTATTTGTACCTGTTATTATATATTCATATAAACCAAGAACATTTAATTCACTTGGTATTGTATCAAAAAATCTAACATCATTTAATAGTTCATCTATTTCATTTCTATATTTTATATAGAAATCATAAATATCACTATCATTTATCAAACCCTCTATTTTTACATCTTCTGGTGACTTGATATAACTATCAATAAACATACTATACTCTCCACCTGAATTTTCAATAGTTTGTTCGATCATTTCTTTGATGTTTTTAGTTAATTCTGGATATTCTTTAGTATTATTTGAAATATCATCATTTTCAAATATACTAACATATTCTTTATATTTTTTTATCATAACATATATATTAATTTTTTATTGCCAAAATCCTTTTTCAAAAATACCATTATACCAAATTCCACCATACCAAGTTCCATTTCTAAATACACCATTGGACCATATACCAGATTCCCAATATATATTATCAAAAACAGATACTAACCTATATCCAGTATCATTATTAATAATAATATTAAAATCATAATTAATAATTAATTCTGTGGTATTAATATTTTCAATTATTTGCAATACTATATAATCTGTTGATACATTATCTTTCAATAATGTTATTGTATCACCTATCTTAAACTTAAATACACCATTTAATAATATTTTATTATTATTGATACCAATAACTTCAATTTCTTCTAATATACCTCCGTGCCATGTCATATTTTTACTATTCATATAATAAGCAATTCCACCATACCACTTACCAGAAACCCATTTACCAGTTTTCCAAATTGAGTATTTATGATTATCAGAAACACTATCAATAGATCCTGATGAAAATACACCATCTACCCATGTCCCATTTTGCCAATTTGCTGTTCTTGAATTGAAAGCCTTTGTTCCAAATCTTGATACATTATTTCTTTGTTCCCATATTCCATCATACCACATACCATTTTCAAAATCACCACCCAACCATCTACCTGTTAACCAATAGGCATGACCTAAATCACAATTGAAAGTACCATTGTTCCAAGTACCATTTACCCAAACACCACCACTAAAAAATCCATTATTCCAAGTACCATTATTCCAAATACCATCACACCAAACCCCATTATTCCAAGTACCATCATAAAATCTACCATTGTTCCAAGTACCATTGTTCCAAGTACCACCAAACCATCTACCATCATACCACATTGATAATTTATTATCTATTGTATTGTAATCAACCTCAACACTTAATATATTATCATCGATATAATTAGAATTCCAAACACCACCATACCAATCCCCAGATTTCCAAGTACCAGATTCCCATATACCACCAAACCATCTACCACTTAACCAAGTTCCCTTATACCATATTAATTTATTGTCTTTTATACCTAATATAGCATCTGATATTTCAGCTTCAAATATCCAAGGGAAATTATCATTAATTGTTTTAATATTTAATCCATCAACCATTCTAAATCTATATTTATCATAATTAATATTATAAAGGCCATATTTATTATTTCTATATTCAACATTTTCAATTGATAATTCTATTGCTTGTTTACCCTCCCCATTAATTCCCAATTCAATTAAATCAATTGGTTGGTATTTTAAGAATGGATCACTTTTAACATATCTTAAATAACCAATGGTAGTAGGTACATAATCTATATCAGTTAATAAATCATAATCATTAATTCTTTCTATATTGTGATAACCATTATAAATGAAATCATCACCTAAATATAAATTAATTGAATCTCCATCTTCTAATCCATGTTTTTCTAAACAAGTAATATATATCTTATTATTATATTCAGAAGTATTTATAATCTGTATTTCCTTATTTTCATCAAATGATGTAATATTTAACGCAAGTTCATTTTTATAATCTACATATAAAATAGAAGATAAATTACTAACAATATTATAATCTGATAATAATATTTTAGCATAAGAATCAGTAGGTATTTTGAATTTCAATTCATTTTCATAACTATAATAAGTATCACCCATGTCCATATATGAGTTACTTTTACTCTTATTTTGTTGTATATTATTTAATATACTTAAATCATCACTAATTTGTTGTAAAGTTCTCCTTGATACAACATCAATAGTACCAATATTACTTCCCTCTATTTTTTTATGAAACTCAATTATATAAGAATCTGTAATTGTGTCATAATATTTTTTCATAACTAATAATTTATTAGTAGTTACACCATTAATTATAATATCTACAAAAGTATTAATAAATATAGTATCATATTCTAATTTCAAATCTGTCCCAAATAACAATTTATTAGATTCTTTGTAAATTGAAGTAGTACTTAAAGCACCTAATGTCATATTTCTATAAATTGGCATTACTAAATATTCCTTATCTAAATTTGTATTAATATTCATTAGATAATCCTTAATATTATAAGTTGGGGAATATCCAAAATTGAGGAAACTATCTTTATATTGCATTAATTTATTATTCGAATCTGTAATAACATTAATTTGTAAATTATAATAAGCAGTATTAGTATTAAATACAGAGGATATAGTAAATATATTATCATAATCTAAATTATAACCATTTGATATATAATGTTTATTAAATTTATTTACTAATTCTGTATTAGATAAATATTTATTTAAATTGGTTATATTTAACCCAATTTTCAAATCAGTATTAATATTTTCATTAAATTCACTATACATATATAAATATTTAATAGATCCAAATTCAACTATTTTATTGACAATAAGATTAGTATCAATTATATCACTCTCAATTCTCATAACATCTCCAATAGATACTGGATAATTACTTGATACTTTATAGATTAATAAATAATCATACAAAAGTATTTTATAAGTTGAATTTGGATTTGTAATAGAAGATAAACCAGTTGAATCATATCTACTTTGTGTTGTAGGCATTAATAATTTAATATCATCATAACTATTTGAAATATAATTGCTTAATATATTTTCAGTAGTATTTATACTAGATTTTTCAAAAGTAGTAGAAAATAATATTTCAGGGTTTAATGGAGTTGTACTACAATATTCAAAAGTTTTTATAGAATCTTTATAATATGTAAGCCAACTTTTTTGATCTACTATATCTGTAATTGATAGATTATCAGTAGAACTAAAAGTTACATTAATTGGCAATCTATAATTCCCAAAATCATCAAAGAAATTTAATTTGCTTGCAATATCATAATCTAATATTAACATTTTAGGTTTTAATCTATCTTCAAATGTAGAATCAAAAGTTATAAAATCTGTTATATAATCATTAATACCCAATAATGAATTATTTCCACATATAAGTAGATTAGTATCATCATAATTAAATAAACTATTTACATATAAAGAATACTCCAAATCTGCTATTTGTCCATTTATAACATTAGTAGTAATATCAGTATTTGTATAATTATTTATATCAAAGCTATATATATTTTCACCTATAAAATAAAATATATCTCCTTTATTGATAATCTTTCTAATATCATTATAATTAGTATTAAAATTCATATAAACAAAATCAGTAGGTAAATTATAGTGATTGTTTATATCATATATTATGATATTTCCTTCGTCTGTAGTAATATAAATTAAATCATTAACCTTATGTAAATTATTAATATCATCTACTAATAGATATTCTTCATGATTAATTTTAGCAATTCTTCTTTTATATGGTTTCCATCCATTTGATATTTTATTAAAACTAATAAATACTCCATTATCACCACCAACATAAAATGTGTTATTATCATAAATAACTGAATTATAATTATATAAGTTAAAAGCTTCAAATTGTACTTTATGCCAAGTTTCACCACCATCCTTTGTAGTAAATATAGTATTCAATTCACCAACTACGACCCCATTGAGATTATCAATAAAAGAAATGCTTTTTAATTTATATGTGGTATCAATACTTATTTTTTCAATATTAAAATCATATTTTCGTATTTTCAATAATATACCATCATCACCACAAACCCAATAATAATTAGAGGTTTGTGTAATTGACCTTAAATTAACATGATATTTATTATTAATAATATTTGATACACCTTCTTGTGTATTCAAAATAACTCCAAATTCTCCTATACTAATTATTCTTTCAGGTATACTATAAGTAAACCCATCTAAGATACAAGTTTCTATTGGATTTTTTATTATATCATAATAATTTATTTCATATAAGTTATTATAATCTATAGCATTACGAAGTATCCAATTTTTATTTTCCTTAAACTCAATAGGATCTTTATCTATAGTAGGATAATAACCATTAAGCAATCTTGATAAATGAAATTGTTTACCTATATTAACTTCACCTAATTTAACGTTAACACTATATTGTATTGTGTTATCATATAAATCTAAATCAACATCTCTTATTAAAACACCATCATTATATACATAAATACCATTAGTATTATTATAGTATTGATATTCAATAGTTCCTCCTAAATTTTCTATAATTTCATATTTTGATGTAAAATAAGTATTTGGATCAGTTGTGTTTAATAATACAACATTAGTGGTTTGGTCCTTAACTAATATTCTATGCCCATTTAATAATCTCACTCCATCAATATAATAATCTTTACCAATAAGTGAGATGTTAATAACACCAGTTGTTGCCACATCTACATATTTATAATTATTAGTATCTTTTATCAAACGAGAAGGAGTGAATAGATTTTTCATTGTTAATCCATATTCAGATATGAATTTATTATAATCAGATAATGTTACATTAGTTATAGGATTTGCATATTCTAATGGTAATGAGGTATCAGTATATACAGAACCTTCTAAACTTATATACCAATTTCTTGGTATATAAGAAGTTGTATATATATCACTTAAATCTTGTTGTAATGTATAAGTTGAACCACTTAAACATCTTGAGTAAAAACGAGTTAAACTCAATTCTTCTTTCAAATAATCAAAATCCACCTTAGAAATTGAATCAGTGATTGAATACCACTTCTTACTATCATTATTATATTCCCACATATTTTATTTTTTTACTTTTATAACCCAAATAACAGATCTGCTACTAAGTTTTACTTCTTCTGAAAATAGTTTGACTTTAGCTCTTTTCATTATTACTTTCATTTTTTTAATAAAAGTTTCATAATCATAAATATCTGATATATATTCTGATATATCAATATTATATTCTGTTTTAGTGGAAAAAATCAAATCATATATTAAATCATTTTCGTTTTTCACTTATATTAATCTTTTTTATTATATATTAAAAAACTCATTGCTTTATTTATATCCAATAACAAACAGCATTTTTAATATATAAAAATAAAAAATGTATGGCGAAAAAAAAGTCTAATGTAGAAGAATCTTATGATAAACCAGATTCAAAGAAACCCAAAAAAAATGATGAATCTTATATTGTCCCTCATTTTAAGATAAATTGCAAATTCAAAAACAAAAAACAAAGGGAAATGTACGATACTATAATGGCTAATAGAATTACTATTGTTAAGGGTTGTGCTGGTACAGGTAAAACAATGATTGCACTAATGGCTGGTTTAGAATGTGTTAAAGATCCTAAGATAAACATAGATAGTATAATTTTAACAAAAACATATGTAGAGGTTAGTAATAATAAAATAGGTACTTTACCTGGAGAGTTAAATGAAAAAATCTTTTTCCACTACACACACTTTTATGATAACATAACCAAATTAGTAGGTAATGCTATGTCTAAATTACTTAAAGAAAGAAATATTATAAAAGATACAGTATTAAACTTTCTTAGAGGTTCAACATTTGGGAAATGGGATGAAAATGGGAAACCAGTTGGATCATTTTGTATATTTGATGAATGTCAAAATAGTACAGTAACAGAAATGAAAACTTTTATATCCAGAATATCTGAAAACACAAAAATAGTAATATTAGGAGATACTGACCAAATAGATATAAAATTATATAAAGATGAAAAATGTGGGTTAGAAGATGCATGGGATAGATTACAAAATATAGAAGGTATAGGCTTTATTGAGTTCACTGAAGATGATATTGTTCGTGATCCATTCTTAATAGAAATTATGAAACGATATAAAAAATAATAAAATATTTTAATATATATGATATGAAATACATAGTAGAATATAAATCTTATTATAAAGAGGGTGATATAGTTTTAATTGAATATTGGTATAATAATAAAATAACACCAGTTGTTATTAAAGAAAAAATAAATAAAAAGTCTTATTTAATATCACATAATAATGAACATTCAATTATTAAAAATGCACCAGATGAAATAATAAATACAAATAGTATTATAGATTTTTATCGATAAAAAAGAAAATATTTTTAGATTTTCTTTTTATATATATATACAAACAAAAAACATATGAAATTAAAAAAGTATTTAGATTTTATTAATGAAAATATTATAGAAGAATTAGATTTTCTAAAACAACATAAATATCAAAGTGATGCTGTTTTTTATGATGCTTTTATAGATCTAATTGATAATGGATATAAAGTCACATTAGAAGATAGAGGATTATCTTTTCCAGATAAATATTGGGATGATTCTTATATTAGAAAAATAAAAAAAACATCTTTTACAAATATATTATTATATGGTGGGGAAAATGTACATTTAGCATATAAGATATTAATAATTGCAAATGATAAAAATAAAAAGGATTTAACAAATGAATTTAATTTTATTTGTAATTCGATAATAGAAAATGCTGGATTAAACATATCAATTAGTAACAATAGTTATTGGAATTATAATAGTTTGAATTTTGAAGATATCAAAGACATTAAAATTAAAGATAAATTCTATATTAATGGTAAGGAGTTAAATGATATAAGTTTAATTATATCAGAAAAAGAGCCATTTCAAATATCAATTGAGGATTTTATTGAATTTTATGAATGGACAAATGTTCAGATTATTGACAATAAAATGTATTGTGATATAGAAAGGGTTGATTTAGCATCTAATTTACTTGGTAATAATGATTATTATAAAAAATTTTTAGATACTGAAGATGGATATAATGAATTATGGGATGATATAGATTATGAATATAATGTAGAAGATTTAGAATCTGATATTGAATATAACATAAATGACTCTAATATTAGATTAATATATGAAAAAATACAAAAAGAATTAGGTGAAGATGAATTTAATCAATTATTAGAAGAATATGATATAGAGGGAGATCCAATTGATTATATTATGAAAAATGATCCTGAAAATTTTATTAAATTATTTGAAGATTGTGATATTGTAATAGAAATTAAACAAACATTAAGGATTTTATACAATGATGACATAGTATCATCATATTATGATGCTATAGAATCTAATTTTGAAAAATCAATTAAAAAATATATATCTGAAGATTATACTAAAATTGAAAAAAATGATAAAATATATTATCGTTTTTTATATTCAAATGATTGGATAGTAGATTTAAAATTGGATAATATAATAGGTGATAGTATAGAAAGTATTTTTATTAATTTTATAAATGATTCATGTAGTGGTTGTAAACTTGATTATATAGGAGATATCTATCCATCACCAAGTAAAGAAGATATAAATAATGAAATAGAATCAATATTAAAATGAAAATAAAAAAATTTTTAAGTTTTATAAATGAAAATAATAATTTTGATATAAAAGAACTATATAAATTTAGTGAAATCGAAGAAATTGAGAATTATTTCTTAGATTTTTATGATAATAAATATAATATAAACATTGATTATACATTTATAGAAGATTATGTAAAAACAAAAGGCAATTCATATAAATCAACTGATATATTAAAATTAGGAAATAATATACTTGGTTATAAAATTATCATAAAACCAAGTAAAAGATCAAAATTAGATCTCACTTCTGAATTTACGGATTCTATAAGATTAATAACTAAACATCTTAAACTAAAAGTAGTTTTAGATGGATATGTATACGATACCTATGATCTCAATAATATTGGATTTAATAATGGTTTAATAACATATAAAAATAAAATCATGGAAGAAGGTATAACAATGTTATTAGTAGAGGATAAACCAGTAAACATAACTTATAAACAATTAGCAGATTATTATAATTGGTCTCTTAAAACACCATATATTGATATTGAATATTATGAATTCAATTATATAATAACAGATCAAAATAAATATTTTAGCAAATCTGGTAAAATGGAATTATTAAAAGATTGTATGCATTTTAATGATTTTGAGCCAAATGTAAGTGATTTTAGGTCTATGTTATCATATCACACTTTAGAAACTATTTTACAATATATCATTGATTCATATAATGGGGTAGGTAATTTTATCAATATCATAAATACTGAAATAACAGATGAAGATTATAAAATAGATAATCAATTAGGTGATGATGATTTGATTGATTATATTATATTAAATTATTATAATTTTGATTTAGTTTTTAATATTTTAGAGAATCTTAATGTTCCCATTCTTAATGATATAAAAAAATTAATTGGAGATATAACCAGAGATAAATATGTAGATGATCTATATAATGAATATATGCAAAAACTTAATGAAGGAATAAAACATTTACCAAAACATGAAATAATAGAAAAAAATAATATCAAGTACTATAGATTTTATTTTGATAATATATATTTAGATAATATTAGAGTATATTTAGATTTAAAAAATTTAGATATCAGAGAAATAATGGAAATTCAACTATCTGATGAACAAATAACTATAAATAAAATAACTGATATTGAAAGTTATGTAGATGAAGATGAATTAAATGAAAAAATAACAGATTATATAAATAAAAAAGCCACTAATTAGTGGCTTTTTTTATAATGTATTATTCAAATATTCTTTCATTTTACCTAACATATATTCTGTGATTAAGTCTGAAGCATTTATACTATCTATATATTTAACATTAACTTTAACGGATTTGCTTTTTTTCTCTACTATTGATCCATCAGTTGGTGGTATAATTTCCTCATATTCTCTTTCATTAATTGGAATTATACATGGATAGAATTTATTGATAGAACCCTTTGATATATAAAGAGGTTTTAACAATTCAACTTTATAATTATCATTTAATACAATACCTGCCTCTTCTTTTAATTCACGTACAATTGCTTCTTCTGGTGTTTCATTATCTTCAATACAACCACCTACTAAAGTAACATGATATTCTTGACCATCAACATATTTATAAGTTGGTATATATTCATTACGAAGTATAATTTGATTAGTTTCAATTAAATATGGAATACATATAACTATATCATTATCATTAATTAAAGTCCAATCTTCATATTTAATTAATTGTATACAATCATTACTAAATATCACATCATCTTTTTTAACTCTTTCTTTTTTTGGTTTCATTTTACTGAATTTTTTCATATATACTTTACTATTTTTATTATATATTAAATTAATTAGTTTGATTCTTTATTTCCTAAATATTCTTTTGTTTTGTATGAATCATCATTAATTAATCTACTATATTTTAATAATTTTTTATAATTACTAACTTTCATATGTTTTAATGTCCAAAATCTCGAAAGTCATTTTACCACCAGGTGTTACAACTTCACATAAGTCACCTTTTACTTTACCAAGTAAGCCAGAAGCAATAGGACTTGTAGTAGATATTTTCATAGATTTAGGATCTATTTCATTATCTGGGACAATATGAAATATCATTTCTTTATTAAGAGTTTTATTAATAACTTTAATACTAGTTAATATAGAAACTTTATCAGTTTTGATAGTAGATGCATCAATCACCACAGAATTTCTCAATATATTTTCCAATTCTTCAATTTTAGTTTGTATTCTTTTACATTCTTCTTTAGCATTTAAGTATTGGGTATTTTCTGATAAATCACCATTTTCTTTAGATTCTGCTAATTCTTCTATAGCTCGTTTTTTTTCAATTGTAATAAGGAAATTCAATTCTTCTTGCATTTTAACCTTACCCTCTTTAGTTAATACTTTTCTCATATTTATATTTTAATTTTCTTTAGTATGTATTTTTATAAGTTTCTTATATAGTGTTTTTATCAATTTGTTGTATATTTTATTCAAAAGATATTTTCAAACCATCTACATACCACATTGCCAACTCTTTATCCATTCTAAAAAATAAATCTCTAATTTCAATATCTTCATTCAAAAGATATTTCTTTAAGTAGATGAAAAATAAATTACCTTTACATCCTTTGAATTCTTTATACATTGGCTTATAATTTACATTAGAATAAATAGTATTTATATTGAAATCTTTAACCATTTCAGTAGTGAAAAGTTTTATTTTATAAATATTTTCATCTATATTTAATTCTTTAATAATATTAAAATCTTTAATACTGTAAATAATTTCATCATTTTTGATACATACCACATTGATATCCAAATGGGAATTATTTTTTATTACATTTTCAATCAAAGCACGTTGTACTTTACCTTGTTTTTTTGGATTAATATTACCAAAAATAAATTGTCTAAATTGTTTAGAATACTTAAAAACTTCAGGTAAATCAAATTTATCTAAAAATGATTCATATGTGTCACTTAATTCATTTTTAGTATCAAATTCTTTAAGACTTATAAAATTAGCAGATCTAATATCTATCGATAGATATATTTTATTATCAAGTAATTGACCACTTTGATTTGGATAATCTATCAAAGTACTATTATTTAATGTTTCATAAGCTTTTGTGTTTTTCAAAAAATCTATAATAATGTTAGATTTTTTCATTCTATAATTATACAAATTTCCAACCTCTTCCTCACCATTTTCATATAACTCAATTAATCTGTAAATATTCTTAAATTTTTCTGTTTTTGAATATTGTTTTATATAATAATCAAAATGTTCTTCAGTTGGTATATTTATACCAAATAATTTACTAAATCCTTTAATATCATTCATGATTTTTATTTTTATGTTTTTATTTTCTATTATATTTTATTAAGTTTTATATTTCTAAATTGAGATTCTGTTAAAAAATTATTTCTAATAATTTTTATATCATAACTGTAATCTATATAAACACAAATATTATCACATAACAATTCAATTACATAAACATCACAATTAAAATTATAACTATAATTAATATCTTTTATTCTACATTTAATGTATCCATATATACAATTTTTCAATCTCTTCAAAATATGTACTGATATGCCACTATGATTTGAATATCTATGATATGGTACATATAAAATTTTATTAATTGTTAATTCTTCATTCTTCATTTATAATAAATTTTTAAGTTTCAAATTTCTATATTCAGACAATATCATAAAAGATTCATTTATAAAACAAAAGATGATCAGTAAATATATCATAAAATGTGGTTTCATTTATAACATATATTATACTACCTATTTGTATATTTATTTATTTTTCATTAATTCTATTATTTCATCAAAATTAAATGGTCTAAATTCTGGATGAGAATCAAACCCAACATCCATTGATTTGCCAACACCCTCTATAGTACCATGTGAATGCCCAAATAAGTGTATTGAACCCTTATGACTTTCAGGCCATATTAAATGAGCATAATGAGATAAATGAAAGTATTTATCACCAATTTTACCACTATATACCTGATTAATTGTAGTAAATAATTCAATTGGATTGAATAATATACCATCTTTTGTCTTAAAATATTTATTTTTTATATTATGGTCATGATTCCCTAATATTAGATGTATATTTTTACATCTAATTTGATTATGAAATGATAATATATTATCAGCACCACCAAAACTAAAATCACCTAATATATACAAAATATCATCTTCCTTTACTATATTGATATTATTGACTATATTTTCATTCATTTCATTCAAAGAAGAAAATTTTCTAAATCCTTTATCCCAATTAGATTCATTCTGACTTGATATATTCTTGTGTCCAAAATGTGGATCACTAGTAAACCATATATTTCTCATACCTTCTATTTTTATTTTGCAAAGATATAAAAAATAATTAGAGTAACAAAACCGTTAATAATTTTTAATATATAAATCATGATATATTTGAAAAGATTTAATGAATCTATAGATAGGTCAGATATTGATGCTATTTGTGAAAAATATAATATAAAAAACTATAATATCAATGATGATGGTTCTATTGATGTAAATGGTAATGTTGATCTATATAATAGAAAATTAAAAGTGTTACCTTTGGAATTTAGAAATGTATATGGTAGTTTTGATTGTGAAGATAATAAATTAACTAATTTAATAGGTTGTCCTCAATATGTAGATGGGTATTTTTCTTGTGGTGGTAATAAATTAACCACCTTAGAAGGTGCTCCTCAAAGTATAGGTGGTGATTTTTATTGTAATTATAATAACTTAACAAGCTTAGAGGGTGCTCCTAAAAGAGTAAGTGGTTTATTTTTGTGTGATTCTAATAATCTTAAAAATATAGATTATTTGCCAAAATATTATAAAGAATTATTTATACAGAATGATCCAATTTCTAAAATAATAAAGTTATTTACAACATCTAATAAATATGGAAGGATATCTAATATAGAAGATAAAGAATTAATTATGGATTTTATAGATAGAGAAATTATACAACAAGATAAATTATTAGTTAATAGGTTAGTAGAATTCTTAGATGATATAGGAAAACCAAAATCTAAAGAAGAACTCATAGAGTTATTAAAAAATGATTATAAAATACGATAAATATTTAATTTTGTATTTTAATATATAATAAAAATAAAAATGAAAAAAAATGAAAAGAATATTAAATTTTGATAGTTTTATCAAAGAAGAATTAACAATGGCTGATGAACCTTTAGTAGCCCCTAAGCAAGTTCCTTCCCCAAGTCCAAAAACCACACCAAGTCCTACTCCAACTAAAAGACCAAGACCCAGTAGACCAGGTGTAACCCCAACTCACATACCTTCTGAAAAAGATGCACCAATGGCATATGCTGAGGATGTGATCAAAAGACTTGAAGATATTTATAATGATTTAGATAACGATGAAAAAGAAGAAATAAATATATATTTCAAAAATAAATAATATAAAATGAAAAAGATAAATGAAGAAATTGACTTAAGATCAAATAAGGGAATTCCTGATAATTTTATGTCTGATATAGAAGATCAAGCAGAGAAAAATCTAAATATATCAATTGATGATGATTCTAAAGCTCGATCTTTATCAGAAGAATTAAATAGATTAGATCAGATATGTAATAGAATTATATCTACTGATGAAGATGGTAATATATTATCTAGAAAAAATATCAACCAAAGATATAGATTTTTGGAAGATTTAGCTGAAAAAGTAGTGAGGGAAAAGTATGGAAATTTATTAGATGCTTCAATTTTACCAATAGTATTAGATATTAATTATGTAAAACATGGTCAAGTTGCAAATAATATTGATTTAGCAGTAATACCTAAATTTGCTAAAAAACCTACACCTATAGATATAAAAAAGAGTAAAGAGAGAGATGATGAAAGAAATAAAGACAGAGATGAGGGGATAGAAGAAAAAAAAATATATGATAAAAACAATGAATATAACGAGTCTGTGAGAATAATAGAGACAGATATAAACGCTGCTATTGATAAGAAAAAACTCTTAAATATGATAACTCAAGCAGCTGGAAAAACTACTAAAAATATTATCCAAGTATCTGATTTAGTGGAAAATGAATTGAAAAAGGAATTTGGTAAAAATGCTGAAGAATTATTAAAAAATTGGATTGAAATTTCTAACATTGCTGATAAATTAGATTGGACTATTCCTTTAGATATAAAATCTAATCTTATGGCAAATATTCCCCAAGGTTTTGCAGGTGGTGTTGATGTGCTATGGGAAAGTTTATCAGGTAATGAATATAATATTAATTTATTATTGGAAAAAGAAGCTACTAAAGTAGTAATTAGAGCAGTTGGTGTTGATTTTCCTATGTTATTACATGAAACTATTAAGGGTATTTATTTATATTTGCAATCAGGTGCAATAAAACAAGATAAAAAAACAGCACAGCTAATAAAAGCAGCTACATCTTCATTTTCAGATGAATCACAGGATTTTAGATATGGTCCAGCTACCTTACAAATGTTAATAACATTCGTTAATAAATTTCCAATAGTTAAAAAATATAGTAACATGGAAACCATGTTATTCACTATGTTATCTTTAGATAAGGAAAGGGCAGAAGAAGAAGCTAAATCATCTAAAGAATATAAAGAATATTTAACACAAAAAGCTAAAATGGCTTTAACAGATAAAAATTTCCTTATAATCATGAAAAGTATGTTCTCTACCTTTGATAAAACTGAAATCAATGGTAAGATAAAATTTACTATAAATGAAAAAAGATTCGAAGAATCAATAGCTAAAATAGCAATAGGTAAATTGATAACATATATAGCTAATGATATTGCTGAATATGAAAAAGAACTTGCTGAATGGGAAGCTGAAGAATTCAGTAGAAAAGAATATGAACTTTATCAACAAAATTTGAATAAACCAAATGATGAAATAGATCCAGATATCAAAAAATTATTTAATAAAGATGATGATTATGCTAATATGACACAAGCAGAAATAAATGATCTTATAGATGATGCATTAGATAATAAAGATTATGATTTGGTTGAAAAATTAGCAGTATATCTTAAAGAAGGTGCAGAAATCTATTTAAGAGAACTTGAAAATATAAATGAAAATAAAAAATAAATTACAAAAATATGAAAATATTAAATTATAGTCAATTTAATAAATTAGATTTTATTAATGAGGATGTTCAGAGAGCAAAAAAACTATTAAAAGATAGGTATTTAATTGATAAAATATCTAAAGAATTAGGATTTATCGATGATAGACTTCAATATGAATTATCACATGAAGGTAAACGTAGTTTATCATTGAATGACTTTAATGCAGATCAGCAAAAAGAATTAAAGTCTAAACTCCGTGAAATTAAGTTAACAGATCAACAAGTAAAAGATATTGAAAGAGATCCTGACTTTAGGAAAATTAGAATATTAACAGTTGAACTTGATAATGATAATGCTAAAAAATATACTTTAGAAAGGGATAATACTGGTTGGGTATATGCTTTTACATATTTTTATTTTATTGAAAATATAACAATAGAAGAATTAAAGGATGCTTATAAAAATCTATTAGAGTATAAAGATTTATTGGATAAATTACCTAAGAAGTTTGATAGCAATTTTATAGATCCTACCATACCTAATAACTTTGAGATTTTAATAGATGGATTTGAAATAATAGAAACCTATACTTATATTAGAGATTTGTTTAATATATTAAATCCTAAATTAAAAAAACAATATAAAAATGCAAGTAAAATTATTAAAGATAAATTTGATTCAGTTGCAGTTGCTTTTAAGGAGCTTGATGAAGAACAAAGAAAACAAGACCTTAAGAATATAGCTAAAAAGATGGGTAGATATAATCCAAATCCTAATTCAAAATTAGAAAAAAATCTTAAAGATTTTATAGAAGATATAGAAAATTTCCTTAAAAGTGCAAATAATGCAGAAATGAGTGATTTCTTAGAAAAAATAGAAGAATGTAATGATAAATTTGGAGATTTTGGTGCTGATATAAAATTTAATGATAAAGGTATATTAATCATAGATGTTAAATCATTTAATGCTAATGTTATGTTAAATTCACATACATCTCATTGTATTAAAAATAGTCAATCCACTTGGGATAGTTATGTACCTGATGATAGAAAACAATATTATATTTATAACTTTAATATACCATCATATAATAATCTTTCTGTAATTGGTGTTACTATAGATATTGATCACACTATTGGATATGCTCATGCTAAAAATGATCTTAATGTAAAATCTGAGTTAAAATCACATTTGATAAATATACAAAAAGAATATGGGATTACTATAGATTTATTTAAAAAAGTATTAGTACCAATATCACCAGAAGAAATGGAGAGAAAAAGAAAATCAAAAGAAGCTAATATTAAATTAGCAAGTAAACGTCTATCAATTGATAAAATTAAAGAGTTGATTAAAGATGGTGGTGATATTAATATTGATAATTCCAGACAATTATATTTAGCTGTATCAAATAACGAATTATTTGAAAAAGATGTAGATGAGTATCATAATACAATAGAAGAATTATTGAAGTTGGGTGCTAGTCCTGTTATTAATGATGGTAACTCAATCATAGATGAAGCTAAAGATATAACTGTTATTAAATTATTAGTTAATTATGGTTCTGATATAACAGAAGAAGCATTTAATAATATTTATGATGATCCAGAAGCTGTTGAATATTGTTTAAAAGCAGGTATTGATCCAAATTTTGGTAGAAAAACTTTTATAAGAAGATGTATAAAAGGTAGTTGGGAAAGTAAAGAAAATATAGGCGAACCATATTATGAATCTATAGATTTGTTAGTTAAATATGGTGCTACTTATTTAACTAAGGAAAATTTCAAAACAGCTGTAGCTTATGGTAGAATTAAAATTATAGATGATATGATTCAAAAAGGATACATTGATGAAGTTGCTAGTAAAAGTAAATTTGGTAATATATCTACAATTAAAGATGATTATTTAGATAGTTTTACTAAACACATAAATGATAAAGAAATGAAAAAAGTAATAAAACATTTAGATAATTTAATAGATAAATATGAAAAATAAAAAAAATAAAAACCAGCTTTATAGCTGGTTTTTTTGTTTCAATGATATAATTTTATATAACAAATAAGCATCATTACAATCCTCATATGGTTTAGGTATAGTACTTATAGTCATAATATCATCTTTTATTAATTTAATATGTTTAGCCCATCTATCATTCAAATTATCATTCTCTACTATTGAATATAATATATCAGTTTTAGTAAATTTTCCACCAGCCATTCCAATAGTATTTTTCCAAATATATTCAGTCCTTGGGTTTTTTCCACGAATTTCTTTTATAATTGGTGGATATGTTAATTTACAACTTTCTAATTTCAATGTAGATGGTGATAATACTATAATATCTTCAGATACTATGTCAAATAATTTCTTTCTTAATAGTGTGGAAAAAGTAACTAAGTCTATAATATCTCCACTACTACTTGAATAAGAAAAACCTTCTATACCTATTATAGTAGGTTCGGTTCTATCTATATTATCTAATATATCTTTTATTATACCTTCAGTAATTTTATCAAAATCTTTCAATTTTATCAATTCACCTGTAGAATAATCATCAAATTCTCTATATTCAATGAATCTATATGTTATATATTCCTCAGCTAACTTAAACCATTTTTTTAATCCATTTTTACCACAAGCAGAAGATTCTCTGCAATAATTAAATATCTTGAAATTTTCTTCATCACCAATAATTAAAGCAGTTGATATGAGTGATGGATCTATTGCAACTATATTCATATTTTATTATATTTTATTTTAATATATATATATTAAAATAAATAACAAACTGATAAAATATATGTTTTTAGAAAATATTTATAGAAGATTATCTATAAAAGATTTGAAAAGATTCAAAAACTATATACATAAATATATTAAAAAATAATAGTTTTTTGCTATATCTAAAATAATTTGTTTTTATATTAAAATATAATAGTATTATTATCAACATTAAAGTCAATACAATAAAAAAGGATCTAAATAAGATCCTTTTTTATTAAAGTTTATTTCTTAATGAGAAACTTGCTTATAGCTTTCCTTCTGCAACAGAAGCAGCTCTGTATTCAGTAACCAATTTCTTGATTTCACCAATAGCTTTTCTAGCCTTGGAATCTGATACTTTAGTAGTTGCGTTGTGATTTTTTTCAAAATCATCCCATAACGTCTTCATTTGTTCAAAAATTTCTTGTTTTGTCATTTTTTTATTTTTATTTTTATTTTTATTTTCCCTATTAAGGGATATTTTTTATTCAAATATATCATTTGCATCTGATGCATCTGTGAAACCATTGGTTTCATCATCATCATTTATAATTTCATTGAATTTTCTTTCTGATTCTTCTATTTCATCAATTGATTTGAATCTAAAATAATCATTTACAATTGGTGCCATCTTTTCTAAAACCTCTTGGGTAAATACATCTGGTTTGAATAGTTTTTTAGCTGATACTGTTTTACCCAAATGTCTAACATACCATCTATTACCACCTGGTTTGAAAATTAATTCACCAGTTTCTTTATCTACTTCCTCTTTACCCTTAGCAATGCCAATTTGATCAAAATATTCAGGTCTACAAAAAGCATCTAATCCAGAGTATGGGTTAAGTCCATTGACAAAAGATATATCAAACTTAATTTTTTTAGGTTTAGCTAATCTATTTTTTTGTGTTTTGAATGATACTGTTATACCAGATGCACCTAAGTCCATATCATCCATATCATCAGCTTCTTTTAATTTAGATTTAGACATAAAACCTAAAACAGAAGCAGCATATACTAACCCCATTCCTCCCTTAGATATCTCCTTTGGATACATGCTTCCAATTTCTAGATAACTGTGGTTACATACGATTGATGGTATATTTAAATACCCTAAATCTGAACTTATACTTCTAAACAAAGCATTTAGTCCTTTTGCTCTGGTCATATCTTGTTTGATATTACCACTCAATAAATCTTCTTTTTCCTTATTAGAGGACATCATACCAATAGAATCTATTACTAATAATAATTTTGGTATTTCATAACCACCCATTTTTGCTTCCTTTAACTCATCAAGTAATTTTGTCAAAAATATATTAATATCTTCAACTTTATTAGATCTAATTAATCTGAATTTTTCAGGTGATATATCAATGCCAAATTTTGTAACTCCCTCTAAATCAATTGAAAATTCAGTATCTATATAAATAACAGAATAACCCTTTTTTTGAGCAGCATGGGCTGTTGAATAAGCAATAAAAGATTTACCACTACCACTTTCACCAATCAAACCAAATATTCGACCATCCTGAATACCACCATCCAACATCCTTGTTGATAATGCGGCATCCAATAGATAACAACCAGTTGATATAAATGTTTTTTCTTTTATATCCTTTTCAATTACAATTGGAATTTTTTTAGATATATCATCCATAATGGAACCAATCTTTGAAAATTCAAACTTTTTAGTTTCTTTTTGTTTTGCCATTTTATTTAACTTAATTTTCTTTTTATATTATATTAATATTAAAAGTTTTTCATTTATAGTAATAATATTTTATTATATACATTATATAAAAATAAATTAATAAAATACAAAATTCAATAAATTAAATAATTAATCATAATTATAATTTATTTGTAGAATTTGATGACATTCAACATTTTGAGGTATCTGATTTTTATAGTGGAGAAGAGGCATTAAGAAAGACACATGACCAAGATAAAGTTAAGAATGAGTATTGTATTCAAAATGATGTTAAAATGTTTAGAATTAAGTATGATGAGTTAGATGAGATTATAAATTTCATTTTCAATTTTTGTAATTCTATCATTTCTACTTTTGTAAATATTAAATTCAATATTTAGATTATTTTCATATGTGAAAACTATTTTTGTTTCATCTGAGATGTTTTCATTAAAATTTTTTAAGCATTTCATCATATTGTATATATTTTTAATATATATTTTTAATATATATTAAAATTACAAAATTAAATATTTATCGTATTTCATAATTATTTTTTAATAACTCTATGAGTTCTTCTCTGGTTTTTAGTTTTCCTATATCATCTAAGAATTCTACTAATCTATTTACTAATAATTTATCTTGTTGGATAATTTCTCTATCTATAAAATCCATAATTAAATCTTTATCTTCTCTATTAGATATCCATCCATATTCATTAGATGTTGTAAATAAATTTATTATTTTAGTAATTGGATTATTAGATATATATAATTCTTTATAATATTTTGGTAAATAATCTATATTTTTAAGATTATTAGAATCACACCAAAATAAACCATCTACTCTTTTAGGAGCACCATCTAAGGTTGTTAACTGATTGACACTACAAGAAAAATCCCCACCTATATTTTGAGGAGCACCTTCTAAGGTTGTTAATTGATTACTACTACAATAAAAATTACCACCTATAGTATGTGGAGCACCCTCTAAGGTGATTAATTGACATTTATAACAATAAAAACTCCCACCTATACTTTGAGGAGCACCCTCTAAGGATGTTAATTGATTATCATTACAATCGAACCACCCACCTACACTCTGAGGACTACCTTTTAATGATGTTAGTTTATTAAAACTACATTTAAAATTCCCACTGACCTTTCTAAATTTCAAAGGTAATACTTTTAATCCTTTATTAAACAAATCAACATTTCCATCTACATCAATAGAATCATCTTCATTGATTATGTAGTTTTTTATATTATATTTTTCACAAATAGCTTCAATTTCTGAAGTGTTTGTAGATTCATTAAACATTTTTATATATTTCATCGTATTTCATAATCATTTTTTAATAACTCTATTAGTTCTTCTTTATATTTTGGTTTTCCTATATCATGTGAGAATTCTACTAACCTATTAACTAATAATTTATCTTGTTGGATAATTTCTGCATATATAAAATCCATAATTAATTCTTTATCTTCTCTATTAGATATCCATCCATATTCATTAGATGTTGTAAATAAATTTATTATTTTAGTAATTGGATTATTAGATATATCTAATTCTTTATAATATTTTGATAAATAATCTATATTTTTAAGATTATTAGAATTACACAAAAATAAACCACTTACTCTTTTAGGAGCACCTTCTAAACTTGTTAACTGATTACAACTACAATTAAAACTCCCACCTATACTTTGAGGACTACCTTTTAATGAAGTTAGTTCATTAAAACTACAAGAAAAATTACCACCTATATTTTGAGGAGAACCCACCAAAGAAGTTAATTTATTAAAACTACAATTAAAATCCCCACCTATATATTGAGGACAACCCACCAAAGAAGTTAATTGATTAGAAGTACAATAAAAATCCCCACCTACACTTTGTGGAGCACCTTCTAAGGTTGTTAATTGATTATCATTACAATCAAAATTCCCACTAACCTTTCTAAATTTCAAAGGTAATACTTTTAATTTTTTATTATATAAATAAACATCACCATCTACATCAATGGAGACATCTTCATTTATAGTATAATTAGTTATATTATATTTTTTACAAATAGCTTCGATTTCAGAATTATTTATATTTTCATTAAATGTCCTTATATATTTCATCGTATTTCATAATCTTTTTTTAATAACTCTATGAGTTCTTCTCTGGATTTTGGTTTACCTATATCATCTAAGAATTCTACTAACCTATTAACTAATAATTTATCTTGTTGGATAATTTCTACATCTATAAAATCCATAATTAATTCTTTATCTGTTATATTAGATATCTGATCATATTCATCAGGTTTAGTAAATAAATCTATTATTTTAGTAATTGGATTATGACTTATATTTAATTCTTTATAATATTTTGGTAAATAATCTATATTTTTAAGATTATTAGAATAACACAAAAATAAACCACTTACTCTTTTGGGAACACCCTCTAAGCTTGTTAAGTTATTATTATTACATTCAAAATCACCACCTACTCTTTGAGGACTACCCACCAAAGAAGTTAATTTATTAATACTACAATAAAAACCCTCACCTACACTTTGAGGACAACCCACCAAAGAAGTTAATTGATTATCATTACAATAAAAACCACCACCTACACTTTGAGGACCACCCTCTAAAGATGTTAAATGATTAGAAATACAATAAAAATTACCAGCTACTCTTTGAGGAGCACCCTCTAAGGTTGTTAATTGATTATCATTACAATCAAAATCCCCACTTATATTTTGAGGACCACCCTCTAAAGATGTTAAATGATTAGAAATACATTCAAAAAAACCACCTACACTTTGTGGAGCACCTTCTAAGGATGTTAATTGATTATAACTACAAGAAAAATAACCACCTATACTTTGAGGAGCACCCTCTAAGGATGTTAATTGATTATCACTACAATTAAAATCACCATAAACTCTTTTAGGAGCACCCTCTAAGGTTGTTAATTTATTAAACTCACAATGGAAATTCCCACTAACCTTTCTAAATTTCAAAGGTAACTCTTTTAATTTTTTTCGTCTTAAGTCAACATCACCATTTACATCAATAGAATCATCATCATTTATAGTATAATTAGTTATATTATATATTTCACAAATAGCTTCAATTTCTGATATGTTCGTAGATTCATTAAACATTTTTAAGTATTTCATCTTATTGTATAATCATTTTTTAATAATTCTATGAGTTCTTCTCTGGTTTTTGGTTTATCTATATCATATAAGAATTCTACTAACCTATTAACTAATAGTATATCTTGTTGTATCATTTCTCTATCTATAAAATCCATAATTAATTCATTATCTTCTCTATTAGATATCAGACCATATTCATCAGGTTTAGTAAATAAATTTATTATTTTAGAAATTGGATTATTAGATATATCTAATTCTTTATAATATTTTGGTAAATAATCTATATTTTTAAGTTTATTAGAATAACACAAAAATAAACCACTTACTCTTTTGGGAACACCCTCTAAGCTTGTTAAGTTATTATTATTACATTCAAAATCACCACCTACTCTTTGAGGACTACCCACCAAAGATGTTAATTTATTAATACCACAATAAAAATCCCCACCTATACTTTGAGGACAACCCACCAAAGAACTTAATTGATTATAACTACAATAAAAATCACCACTAACCTTTCTAAATTTCAAAGGTAACTCTTTTAATTTTTTTCGACTTAAGTCAACATCACCATTTACATCAATAGAATCATCATCATTTATAGTATAATTAGTTATATTATATATTTCACAAATAGCTTCTATTTCTGATATGTTTGTAGATTCATTAAATGGTTTTAGATATTTCATTGTATTTCATCGTATTTCATAATCATTTTTTAATAACTCTATTAGTTCTTCTTTAGATTTTGGTTTTCCTATATCATGTGAGAATTCTATTAATCTATTTACTAATAATATATCTTGTTGTATAATTTCTCTATCTATAAAATCCACAATTAAATCTTTATCTTCTCTATTAGATATCCTTCCATATTCATTAGATGTTGTAAATAAATCTATTATTTTAGAAATTGGATTATTCAGCATAAATAATTCTTTATAATATTTTGGTAAATAATCTATATTTTTAAGATTATTAGAATAACACCAAAATATACCACCTACTCTTTGTGGAGCACCTTCTAAGGAGGTTAATTTATTATCAATACAATAAAAATTACCACCTACTCTTTGAGGAGTACCTTCTAAGGAGGTTAATTGATTATAACTACAAGAAAAATCCCCACCTATACTTTGAGGACAACCCACCAAAGAAGTTAATTGATTAGAATCACAATAAAAATTACCACCTATACTTTTAGGAGCACCCTCTAAGGTTGTTAATTCATTAAACTCACAATGGAAATTCCCACTAACCTTTCTAAATTTCAAAGGTAATACTTTTAATTTTTGTTTATATAAATAAACATCACCATCTACATCAATGGAGCCATCTTCATTAATTATGTAGTTTTTTATATTATATTTTTCACAAATAGCTTCGATTTCAGAATTATTTATATTTTCATTAAACATTTTTAAGTATTTCATCGTATTTCATAATCATTTTTTAATAACTCTATGAGTTCTTCTCTGGATTTTGGTTTTCCTATATCATCTAAAAATTCTACTAATCTATTCACTAATAATTTATCTTGTTGTATAATTTCTCTATCTATAAAATCCATAATTAAATCTTTATTTTCCCTATTAGATATCCCTACATATCCATTATATGTTATAAATAACTTTATTATTTTAGAAATTGGATTATTCAGTATAAATAATTCTTTATAATATTTTGGTAAATAATCTATATTTTTAAGTTTATTATTTCTACAAGAAAAATATTTTCCCACTCTTTGAGGAACACCTTCTAAGGTTGTTAACTGATTATAACTACATTTAAAATACCCACTGACCTTTCTAAATTTCAAAGGTAATGCTTTTAATTTTTTATTATATAAATCAACATCACCATCTACATCAATAGAACCATCATCATTTATAGTATAATTAGTTATATTATATTTTTCACAAATAGCTTCAATATCTGATCTATTTATAGATTCATTAAACATTTTTAAGTATTTCATCTTATTGTATAATCATTTTTTAATAATTCTATGAGTTCTTCTCTGGTTTTTGGTTTATCTATATCATATAAGAATTCTACTAACCTATTAACTAATAGTATATCTTGTTGTATCATTTCTCTATCTATAAAATCCATAATTAATTCATTATCTTCTCTATTAGATATCAGACCATATTCATCAGGTTTAGTAAATAAATATATTATTTTAGAAATTGGATTATTAGATATATCTAATTCTTTATAATATTTTGGTAAATAATCTATATTTTTAAGATTATTAGAATAACACAAAAATAAACCACTTACTCTTTTGGGAACACCCTCTAAGCTTGTTAACTGATTGTCACTACATTCAAAATCACCACCTACACTTTGAGGACTACCCACCAAAGATGTTAATTTATTATCATAACAAGAAAAATCACCACCTACACTTTGAGGAACACCCTCTAAGGATATTAACTGATTACTACTACAAGAAAAATGACCACCTACACTTTGAGGACTACCCACCAAAGAAGTTAATTGGTTGTCATAACAATAAAAGCCACCACCTACACTTTTAGGACTACCCACCAAAGAAGTTAATTGATTATCACTACAATCAAATTCACCACCTACTCTTTGTGGAGCACCTTCTAAGGTTGTTAATTGATTATCATTACATTTAAAATTTCCACCTATACTTTGAGGACAACCCATCAAAGATGTTAATTGATTATAACTACATCTAAAATTCCCATTAACCTTTCTAAATTTCAAAGGTAATGCTTTTAATTTTTTACTATATAAATCAACATCACCATCTACATCAATAGAACCATCATCATTTATAGTATAATTAGTTATATTATATTTTTTACAAATAGCTTCAATTTTAGAACTATTTATATTTTCATTAAATTTTTTTAAGTATTTCATCTTATTGTATAATCATTTTTTAATAATTCTATGAGTTCTTCTCTGGTTTTTGGTTTATCTATATCATATAAGAATTCTACTAACCTATTAACTAATAGTATATCTTGTTGTATAATTTCTCTATCTATAAAATCCATAATTAAATCTTTATCTTCTCTATTAGATATCCTTCTATATTCATTAGATGTTGTAAATAACTTTATTATTTTAGAAATTGGATTATCTCCTATAAATAATTCTTTATAATATTTTGGTAAATAATCTATATTTTTAAGATTATTAGAATAACACCAAAATATACTACCTACTTTTTTAGGAGCACCCTCTAAGGAGGTTAATTTATTATCTCTACAATTAAAATCCCCACCTATAGTATGTGGACCACCCTCTAAGGAGGTTAATTGATTACCTCTACAATCAAAATTCCCACCTATACTTTGAGGACAACCAACCAAAGAAGTTAATTGATTAATAGCACAATAAAAATTACCACCTATACTTTGAGGACAACCCATCAAAGAAGTTAATTTATTATCTCTACAATCAAAATAACCACCTATACTTTGAGGACCACCCACCAAAGAAGTTAATTGATTAGAATCACAATAAAAGTCACCACCTACACTTTGAGGAGCACCTTCTAAGGAAGTTAATTGATTATAACTACAAGAAAAATAACCACCTACACTTTGAGGACTACCCACCAAAGATGTTAATTGATTATCATTACACAAAAAATAACCACCTATACATTGAGAACTACCCTCTAATGATGTTAATTGATTACTACTACATTCAAAATAACCACCTATCGTATGTGGAGCACCCTCTAAGGTTGTTAACTGATTACCACTACATTCAAAATCACCACCTATAGTATGTGGAGCACCCTCTAAGGTGATTAATTGACATTTATAACAATAAAAATCCCCACCTACAGTTTGAGGTCCCCCTTCTAAGCTTGTTAATTGATTATATCTACAATTAAATTTCCCACCTATACTTTGAGGACTACCCTTTAATGATGTTAAATTATTATAACCACAATGGAAATCACCACTAACCTTTCTAAATTTCAAAGGTAATACTTTTAATTTTTCACGACTTAAATCAACATCACCATCTACATCAATTGTACCATCATCATTAATTATGTAGTTTTTTATATTATATTTTTTACAAATAGAATCAATTTCAGATCTATTTATATTTTCATTAAATGTTTTTATATATTTCATCGTATTGTATAATCATTTTTTAATAACTCTATGAGTTCTTCTTTGGATTTTGGTTTTCCTACATCATCTAAGAATTCTACTAATCTATTTACTAATAATTTATCTTGTTGGATAATTTCTGCATCTATAAAATCCATAATTAAATCTTTATCTGTTGTATTAGATATCCGACCATATTCGTCAGGTTTAGTAAATAAATCTATTATTTTAGAAATTGGATTATTAGATATATATAATTCTTTATAATATTTTGGTAAATAATCTATATTTTTAAGATTATTAGAATAACACAAAAATATACCACTTACTCTTTTAGGACCACCTACTAAAGAAGTTAATTGATTACCACTACAATTAAAATTCCCACCTACTCTTTGGGGTGCACCCTCTAAGGAGGTTAATTTATTATCACTACAATAAAAATTACCACCTACTCTTTGAGGAGCACCTTCTAAGGAGGTTAATTGATTATAACTACAAGAAAAATAACCATCTATACTTTGAGGAACACCCTCTAAGGATGTTAATTGATTACTACCACAATAAAAATCACCATAAACTCTTTTAGGAGCACCCTCTAAGGTTGTTAATTCATTAAACTCACTATGGAAATTCCCACTAACCTTTCTAAATTTCAAAGGTAATACTTTTAATTTTTGTTTATATAAATAAACATCACCATCTACATCAATGGAACCATCTTCATTAATTATGTAGTTTTTTATATTATATTTTTCACAAATAGAATCAATTTCAGAACTATTTATATTTTCATTAAAATTTTTTAAGTATTTCATCGTATTTCATAATCATTTTTTAATAACTCTATGAGTTCTTCTCTGGTTTTTGGTTTATCTATATCATCTAAAAATTCTACTAATCTATTTACCAATAATTTATCTTGTTGGATAATTTCTCTATCTATAAAATCCATAATTAATTCTTTATCTTCTCTATTAGATATCCCTACATATTCATTAGATAATGTTAATAACTTTATTATTTTAGAAATTGGATTATCTCCTATAAATAATTCTTTATAATATTTTGGTAAATAATCTATATTTTTAAGATTATTAGAATTACACCAAAATATACCACCTACTCTTTGGGGAGCACCCTCTAAGGAGGTTAATTTATTAACACTACAATAAAAATTACCACCTACTCTTTGAGGACTACCCACCAAAGAAGTTAATTGATTACTACTACAAGAAAAATAACCACCTACACTTTGAGGACCACCCTCTAAGGATGTTAATTGATTACCACTACATTCAAAATCCCCACCTATACTTTTAGGAGCACCCTCTAAGGTTGTTAATTTATTAAACTCACAATGGAAATTCCTACTAACCTTTCTAAATTTCAAAGGTAATACTTTTAATTTTTGTTTATATAAATAAACATTATCATCTACATCAATGGAGCCATCTTCATTAATTATGTAGTTTTTAATATTAAATTTTTCACAAATAGCTTCAATTTCTGAGGTGTTTGTAGATTCATTAAATGTCCTTATATATTTCATCGTATTTCATAATCATTTTTTAATAACTCTATGAGTTCTTCTCTGTTTTTTGGTTTATCTATATCATCTAAATATTCTACTAATCTATTTACCAATAATATATCTTGTTGGATAATTTCTCTATCTATAAAATCCAATATTAAATCTTTATTTTCTCTATTATCATATATCATTCCTATTCCATTAGATGTTGTAAATAACTTTACTATTTTATAAATTGGATTATCTCCTATTAATAATTCTTTATAATATTTTGGTAAATAATCTATATTTTTAAGTTTATTATTTCCACAAGAAAAATATTTTCCCACTCTTTGAGGAACACCTTCTAAGGTTGTTAACTGATTATCACTACAATTAAAAATCCCACCTATATTTTGAGGACTACCCACTAAGGATGTTAATTGATTATTATTACAATCAAAATTCTCACCTATAGTATGTGGAGCACCCTCTAATGATGTTAATTGATTAGAATAACACCTAAAATCACCACCTACACTTTGAGGACAACCCATCAAAGATGTTAATTGATTATAACTACAATAAAAATCACCAGTAACATTTCTAAAATTCAAAGGTAATACTTTTAATTTTTTATTATATAAATAAAAATCACCATCTACATCAATAGAACCATCTTCATTAATTATGTAGTTTTTTATATTATATTTTTTACAAATAGCTTCGATTTCAGATCTATTTATATTTTCATTAAAATTTTTTAAGTATTTCATCGTATTTCATAATCATTTTTTAATAACTCTATGAGTTCTTCTCTGTTTTTTGGTTTATCTATATCATCTAAGAATTCTACTAATCTATTTACCAATAATTTATCTTGTTGGATAATTTCTCTATCTATAAAATCCATAATTAAATCTTTATTTTTTCTATTAGATATCCCTACCAGTTCATTAGATGTTATAAATAACTTTATTATTTTAGAAATTGGATTATTATATATATATAATTCTTTATAATATTTTGGTAAATAATCTATATTTTTAAGTTTATTATTTCTACAAGAAAAATATTTTCCCACTCTTTGAGGAACACCTTCTAAGGTTGTTAACTGATTATAACTACAAGAAAAATAACCACCTACACTTTGAGGACCACCATCTAAGGAGGTTAATTGATTACCACTACAATTAAAATACCCACCTATACTTTGAGGACTACCCACCAAAGAAGTTAATTTATTATCTCTACATTCAAAATTCCCACCAACTCTTTGTGGAACACCTTCTAAGGAGGTTAATTGATTACCACTACAATTAAAATACCCACCTATACTTTGAGGACTACCCACCAAAGAAGTTAATTTATTATCTCCACAAGAAAAATCCCCACCTACTCTTTGGGGAACACCTTCTAAGGTTGTTAATTGATTATCATTACAATAAAAATCACCACCTATATATTGAGGACTACCCACCAAAGAAGTTAATTGATTATCATTACATTCGAACCACCCACCTACACTCTGAGGACTACCATTTAATGATGTTAGTTTATTAAAACTACATTTAAAATACCCACTGACTTTTCTAAATTTCAAAGGTAATACTTTTAATCCTTTATTAAACAATTCAACATTTCCATCTACATCAATGGAGCCATCTTCATTTATAGTATAATTAGTTATATTATATTTTTTACAAATAGCTTCAATTTCTGATGTGTTCGTAGATTCATTAAATGTCCTTATGTATTTCATCGTATTTCATAATCATTTTTTAATAACTCTATGAGTTCTTCTTTAGATTTTGGGTTTCCTACATCATGTAAGAATTCTACTAACCTATTAACTAATAGTATATCTTGTTGTATCATTTCTCTATCTATAAAATCCATAATTAATTCATTATCTTCTCTATTAGATATCCTTCCATATTCATTAGATGTTGTAAATAACTTTATTATTTTATAAATTGGATTATTAGATATATCTAATTCTTTATAATATTTTGGTAAATAATCTATATTTTTAAGATTATTAGAATCACACCAAAATACATCACCTACTCTTTTAGGAGCACCCTCTAAGCTTGTTAAGTTATTACCATTACAATAAAAATAACCACCTACACTTTGAGGACTACCCACTAAAGAAATTAATTGGTTATTATAGCTATAAAAGCCACCACCTACACTTTTAGGACTACCCACCAAAGATGTTAATTTATTATAACTACAATCAAATTCACCACCTACTCTTTGTGGAGCACCTTCTAAGGTTGTTAATTGATTATCATTACATTTAAAATTCCCACCTACATTTTGAGGACTACCCTCTAAGGTTGTTAATTGATTACTATTACAATCAAACTCCCTACTAACATTTCTAAATTTCAAAGGTAATACTTTTAATTTTTCATGACTTAAATCAACAACACCATCTACATCAATAGAATCATCTTCATTGATTATGTAGTTTTTTATATTATATTTTTCACAAATAGCTTCAATTTCTGAAGTGTTCGTAGATTCATTAAATGTCCTTATATATTTCATCGTATTTCATAATTATTTTTTAATAACTCTATGAGTTCTTCTCTGGATTTTGGTTTTCCTATATCATCTAAAAATTCTACTAATCTATTCACTAATAATTTATCTTGTTGGATAATTTCTGCATCTATAAAATCCATAATTAAATCTTTATCTTCTCTATTAGATATCCTTCTATATTCATTAGATAATGTAAATAAATCTATTATTTTAGAAATTGGATTATTAGATATATCTAATTCTTTATAATATTTAGGTAAATAATCTATATTTTTAAGATTATTAGAATCACACCAAAATACATCACCTACTCTTTTAGGAGCACCCTCTAAGGATATTAATTGATTATAACTACAATAAAAATTACCACCTATACTTTGAGGACAACCTACCAAAGAAGTTAATTGATTACCAGCACAAGAAAAATCACCACCTATAGTATGTGGAGCACCCTCTAAGGATGTTAATTGATTATATCCACTATAAAAACCACCGCCTATATATTGAGGACAACCCACCAAAGAAGTTAATTTATTATTTCTACAATCAAAAAAACCACCTATACTTTGAGGACAACCCTTCAAAGAAGTTAATTGATTATCATAACAAGAAAAATAACCACCTACATTTTGTGGACTACCCTCTAATGATGTTAAATTATTACTATCACAATTAAACTCCCTACTAACATTTCTAAATTTCAAAGGTAATACTTTTAATTTTTCATGACTTAAATCAACAACACCATCTACATCAATAGAATCATCTTCATTAATTATGTAGTTTTTTATATTATATTTTTCACAAATAGCTTCAATTTCTGAAGTGTTCGTAGATTCATTAAATGTCCTTATATATTTCATCGTATTGTATAATCATTTTTTAATAACTCTATGAGTTCTTCTCTGGTTTTTGGTTTATCTATATCATATAATAATTCTACTAATCTATTTACCAATAATTTATCTTGCTGTATAATTTCTCTATCTATAAAATCCATAATTAATTCTTTATCTTCTCTATTAGATATCCTTCCATATTCATTAGATGTTGTAAATAATTTTATTATTTTAGAAATTGGATTATTAGATATATCTAATTCTTTATAATATTTAGGTAAATAATCTATATTTTTAAGTTTATTAGAATCACACCAAAATATATCACCTACTCTTTTAGGAACACCATCTAAGGTTGTTAACTGATTGCCACTACAAGAAAAACCCCCACCTATACTTTGAGGACAACCCACCAAAGAAGTTAAATGATTAGAAATACAAGAAAAACCACCACCTACTCTTTGGGGAGCACCCTCTAAGGATGTTAATTGATTATATCCACAATAAAAACCACCATCTATACTTTGAGGACAACCCACCAAAGAAGTTAATTGATTATCATCACAAGAAAAATCCCCACCTATACTTTGAGGACTACCCTCTAATGATGTTAAATTATTATTATTACAATCAAAATTCCCACTAACATTTCTAAATTTCAAAGGTAATACTTTTAATTTTTTATGACATAAATCAACATCACCATCTACATCAATAGAATCATCTTCATTGATTATGTAGTTTTTTATATTATATTCGTTACAAATAGCTTCGATTTCAGAACTATTTATATTTTCATTAAATTTTTTTAAGTATTTCATCGTATTTCATAATCATTTTTTAATAACTCTATGAGTTCTTCTCTGGTTTTTGGTTTATCTATATCATCTAAAAATTCTACTAATCTATTTACCAATAATTTATCTTGCTGTATAATTTCTCTATCTATAAAATCCATAATTAAATCTTTATCTTCTCTATTAGATATCCTTAAATATTCATTAGATGTTGTAAATAACTTTATTATTTTAGAAATTGGATTATCTCCTATATATAATTTTTTATAATATTTTGGTAAATAATCTATATTTTTAAGATTATTATTATCACAAGAAAAATATCTTCCCACTCTTTGAGGAACACCTTCTAAGGTTGTTAACTGATTACCACTACAATCAAAAAAACCACCTACACTCTGAGGAGCACCTTCTAAGGATGTTAATTGATTATCATTAAAATCAAAATTCCCACCTATACTTTGAGGACAACCCACTAAAGAAGTTAAATGATTAGAAATACAATTAAAATCCCCACCTATACTTTGAGGACTACCCACCAAAGAAGTTAATTTATTATCTCTACAAGAAAAATTCCCACCTACTCTTTGTGGAGCACCTTCTAAGGTGGTTAATTGATTACCACTACAATAAAATCCCCTACCTATACTTTGAGGACCACCCTCTAAGGATGTTAATTGATTATTATTACAATCAAAAATCCCACCTATAGTATGTGGAGCACCTTCTAAGGACGTTAATTTATTAAAACTACAATCAAAATTCCCACCTACTCTTTGAGGACTACCCACCAAAGAAGTTAATTTATTATTATGACCATAAAAATAACCACCTATACTTTGAGGACTACCCTCTAATGATGTTAAATTATTACAACTACAATCAAAATAACCACTAACCTTTCTAAATTTCAAAGGTAATACTTTTAATTTTTTATTATATAAATAAACATCACCATCTACATCAATAGAGCCATCTTCATTAATTATGTAGTTTTTTATATAATATTTTTCACAAATAGCTTCAATTTCTGAGGTGTTTGTAGATTCATTAAATGTCCTTATATATTTCATCGTATTTTATAATCATTTTTTAATAACTCTATGAGTTCTTCTCTGATTTTTGGTTTATCTATATCATATAAGAATTCTACTAATCTATTAACTAATAGTATATCTTGTTGTATCATTTCTCTATCTATAAAATCCATAATTAATTCATTATCTTCTCTATTAGATATCAGACCATATTCATCAGGTTTAGTAAATAAATCTATTATTTTAGAAATTGGATTATTAGATATATCTAATTCTTTATAATATTTTGGTAAATAATCTATATTTTTAAGTTTATTAGAATAACACAAAAAACCACCACCTACTCTTTTAGGACCACCTACTAAAGAAGTTAACTGATTACCACTACAATTAAAAATCCCACCTATATTTTGAGGACCACCCTCTAAAGATGTTAAATGATTAGAAATACAAGAAAAACCACCACCTACTCTTTGGGGAGCACCTTCTAAGGAGGTTAATTGATTACCACTACAATAAAATCCCCTACCTACACTTTGAGGACTACCCTCTAATGATGTTAATTGATTATCATAACAAGAAAAAACACCACCTACTCTTTGGGGAGCACCCTCTAAGGATATTAATTGATTATCATTACAATCAAAATCCCCACCTATAGTATGTGGAGCACCCTCTAAGGTGATTAATTGACATTTATAACAATTAAAATTCCCACCTATACTTTGAGGAGCACCCTCTAAGGATGTTAATTGATTACTACTACAATAAAAATCCCCACCTACAGTTTGAGGACTACCTTTTAATGATGTTAGTTTATTATAACTACATTTAAAATTACCAATAACATTTCTAAATTTCAAAGGTAATACTTTTAATTTTTTATTATATAAATCAACTTCACCATCTACATCAATAGAACCATTATCATTTATAGTATAATTAGTTATATTATATTTTTCACAAATAGAATCAATCTCAGTTGTATTTATATTTTCATTAAAATTTTTTAAGTATTTCATCGTATTTCATAATCATTTTTTAATAGCTCTATGAGTTCTTCTTTAGATTTTGGGTTTCCTATATCATCTAAGAATTCTACTAATCTATTTACTAATAATTTATCTTGTTGGATAATTTCTCTATCTATAAAATCCATAATTAAATCTTTATTTTCTCTATTATCATATATAGTTCCTGTCCTATAAGATGTTATAAATAACTTTATTATTTTATAAATTGGATTATCTCCTATAAATAATTCTTTATAATATTTTGGTAAATAATCTATATTTTTAAGTTTATTAGAATAACACAAAAAACCACCACCTACTCTTTTAGGACTACCCTCTAAAGATGTTAATTTATTAGCAGCACATTCAAAATTCCCACCTATACTTTGAGGACAACCCACCAAAGAAGTTAATTGATTAGAAATACAATAAAAATCCCCACCTACACTTTGTGGAGCACCTTCTAAGGTTGTTAATTGATTATAACTACAATTAAATTCACCACCTATATATTGAGGACAACCCACCAAAGAAGTTAATTGATTAGAAATACAATAAAAATTCCCACCTATACTTTGAGGAGCACCCTCTAAGGATGTTAATTTATTATCACTACAATAAAAATTCCCAATAACATTTCTAAATTTCAAAGGTAACTCTTTTAAACTTTTTCCATATAAATCAACATGACCATCTACATCAATAGAACCATCATCATTAATTATGTAGTTTTTTATATTATATTTTTCACAAATAGCTTCAATTTCTGAAGTGTTCGTAGATTCATTAAATGTCCTTATATATTTCATCGTATTTCATAATCATTTTTTAATAACTCTATGAGTTCTTCTCTGGTTTTTGGTTTATCTATATCATATAAGAATTCTACTAATCTATTTACCAATAATTTATCTTGTTGTATTATTTCTCTATCTATAAATTCAGATATTAATTCTTTATCTATTGTATTAGATATCCGACCATATTCATCAGGTTTAGTAAATAAATCTAATATTTTAGAAATTGGATTTCCGTTAATACCTAATTTCTTATAAGTTTTAGGTAAATAATCTATATTTTTAAGTTTATTATTTCTACAAAAAAAATCACCATAAACTCTTTTAGGAGCACCTTCTAAACTTGTTAATTGATTATCTTCACAAGAGAAATATCCACCTACATATTGGGGTGCACTTATTAAATTAGTTAATTGGTTATTATCACAACTAAAACCTTCATCTACATGTTGTGGATAACCATTCAAGTTTGTTAATTTATTATAAGCACAATTAAAATTACCATTAACATTTCTAATTTTCAAAGGTAACACTCTTAAATTATTTCTTTTTAAGTTAACATTTCCATTTACATCAATAGAACCATCTTCATTAATTATGTAGTTTTTAATATAATATTTTTCACAAATAGCTTCAATTTCTGAGGTGTTTGTAGATTCATTAAATGTCCTTATATATTTCATCGTATTTCATAATCATTTTTTAATAACTCTATGAGTTCTTCTCTGGTTGTTGGTTTATCTATATCATATAAGAATTCTACTAATCTATTTACCAATAATTTATCTTGTTGTATTATTTCTCTATCTATAAATTCATCTATGTTATCTTTATCATCCCGAGTTTTTGTATATTCAACATAATTATATTTAAGTATTAAATCTAATATTAGGTTTATTGGATTTCCAATATGTTTAATATTTCTTATTTGTTTTGGGTAATAATCTAATGATTTTATATTATTATGATTACATGAAAATAAATTACCACATATCTTAGGTGCCCCTTTCAACGAAGTCAATTTGTTAAATTCACAATTATAATTATAATTAACTATTGTCGGACCACCTTCTAATGATGTGAGTTTATTATGACTGCAATCAAAACTATGTTCTATGGTTTGTAGACATCCATTGAGAGAAGTCAACTCATTAAATTGACAAATGAAACAATAACCAATATGTTCTGGCATATAATTTAAGTCTATTATGTAATTATTGGAACAATCAAAATCTACACCTATATATTTAGGTACATATTTTAAGGTTTTTAATCTATTATTAGAACAATTAAAATCTAAAATAATTTTATCTGGTGAACCTTTAAGACTAATTAGATTGTTATTATTACATAAAAAATTTCCTAATACATAATAAGGAGAACCCATTAAATTGGTTAATTCATTATTACTACAATTAAAATCACCTATTACTTTCCCAAATTTTAAGGGTAGCACTTTTAATTTTCTATTGGATAAATCAACATCACCATTTACATCAATGGTGTCATCATCATTTATAGTATATTTTTTAATATTATATTTTTCACAAATAGCATCAATATCTGATCTATTTATAGATTCATTAAACATTTTTAAGTATTTCATATTTTTCATATTTAATATATATTAAAAATAAAATATATCAAATGAAAAAATTCACAAAAATTGTAGAAAAAATAGAATCAAATAATTCATACATTATTAAAGCTGAAATTGAATTAGAAGTAAAGGCTGAGAATGAAGGTGAGGCTGGATATTTAGCTGATAGTATATTACAAGGAATTGAAGAATCAACTGGTAATTATATTATTAATGATATAGCAAAATTGAAAGAATAATATGAAATACATTTTAGAATATAATCAGTATAATAAGGATGAAAACCTTAAAAAATATAGACAAATAGATGAACAAGGTTATATAAAAACTGGTATAATCAGAATTGATGATGATTATGAACCAGATGATGTTGAATATAAACAAGAAAAGGTTTATGTACCTAATTATGTTAATGAATGGCATTATTATGATAATACTGATCCAGATATTAGTATATTTGATAATTTAGAATCTGCATTAAAAGATTTAGAAATATGTGGTAGTTATACTGATGTGAAAGATGGTTATAGTCCAGTTAAGGTAACTAGAATATTTTTTAAGGAAGGTTGGATAGATAAAAATGGTGAGATATATGATTTAGAAGATGAATTATTAGATGTGTATCAGATAATAGATTTTCCATCAGATATTAAAATAAGTGATGATATCATTGCATCAAAAAGTTTTGATCCACCTAATGTTGAAGTTGATAATTTACATGATATGGTACGTGATAGATTTAGAACAGGTGAAGGATTGCTTGATACTTATGAAATTGATGGATATGAACTTAAAATAGATTGGAGTGATTGTGCATCAGGTAAATATTGTAGAATTAATATATATGATTTAGAAGATGAAAAAGTAGGTCATATTCAAATGAGAATATCTAACCATTCATATAATCCAAGAAATAATGATGAATCAGCTTTAAGAGGTGATTTTATATCACTCGTAATAACAAATAAAGATGAAACATCACATAGATTTTTTGGTAGATATAATCTATGTTTTGATGGATATGATGATATACAAGATGTAATTGATGCTCTTAATGAAAGAGTTAGTGATATATTGTTTTTTTGGGATATTGAGAAAAAAAGAATAGAATATAATGCTTAAATATATTTTAGAATATAATGAATTTAATGATCTAAGCATTGAAGAACAAGATATTAAAGATAATGCAATTTAAAATGATGTTAAAATTAAAGAATTGGAAAAATATAACTATGATGGAATAATGGATTATGGTTATGGTAAGAAAATAAATAAATTATTGTATGAAATAATTGCATTTGAACCTAATCAAATTAAATCAGCTACATATAATAATGGTGATTTTAATAAAAATAATAATGATATTAGATTTTAATATATACAAATAAAAACAATCAATATGAAAAAGTTTTCAGATTTCAAACCTATTAAAAAACCTATTATAATAAAAGAATCTGATGAATCAGATCAAATAGAAGATGTGCAAATCACTCAAGTAGCATATCAAACTGATATAGCTAAATTTTTCTCTAAATTATTTGAAAGTAGAGAAGTTGCTCATATATATCATTTACAAATACAAGGGGAAGGTTCTTATGTTGCCCATTTGGCATTAAATGAATATTATGATAATATATTAGAATTAATTGATGAATTAATTGAAGTATATCAAGGTCAATATGATATAATTGAAAATTATGATATAATTAATCCTGATATTACATTATCTAAAGATAAAATAGATTATTTTATAGAATTAGCTGATTTTATCAAAAATAATAAAAATTGTATATTGCCTGATGACACACATTTATTAAGTATTGTTGATGAAGTATTAATATTGATTTATAAGACATTATATAAATTGAAAACATTAAAATAATAATGAAATATATAAAATTGTTTAATGAATCAGATAATTATTATAATTATGATGAAATTAAGAATGTTGTTAAATATTGCTTAATAGCTCAAAATTATTCAGATGCTGCTAAAGGTATAACCATATATAAAGATGAACTTCACTATAAACAGATTGAAAAAATACTTTATAATGATAATTTAAGTTATAATCAAATAAAAAATGATCTTTATTATTATAAAAGTTTCTATTTAGTTAAAGCAGTTAAAGTTGCTAAAAATGCTAAAATAGATGTTTATTTAGATGAAGACGAGAAAGGATATGAAGTATTATATTTTGAATTTCCTTTTGGTCAGGTATCTTTTCATTTTTATGATGACTATTGGCTTAATCAATTACCAAATAATGTAATTAAAGAAAAACATAAATGGGATGGGTTAAAAGATACTCGTGATATTTTATTAAAAGCATATAAAAATATAAAAATGTAAAAATGAAATATTTACAGAATTTTAATGAGGCTTATAATACACAAATAGATTATAATCTATTAGATATCACTAATAAAGTAGTACATATAGAGGATATATTTGGTGATGTTTTATATACTAATGCACCTTCTCGTAAAGACTTAAATGAAATGAATAGATGGTTAAAAAATAATCCAAATACTTTAATTAGATTATATCATGGTACTAGTACTAATCATAATATATTAGAGCAAGGAATTAAAAAAACAAGTGTTAAAAATGTAAATAGCTTATCTTCTTCATTTGGTTATGTATATTTATCACCTTTTGAAAGTACTGCTAAAATGTTTGGTGAATTAGGAAATCCATATGGTAGTATAGTATATACAGTTGATGTACCAATTAGATTATTGAAACCTGATAAAGATCAATTATTTAATAAGAGAAATGTTGAAGATTCTAATGATATAAGAAATACATTAGCAGATAGTATAGTTTATGGTAGATCAGTTTGTATAAAAGGAAATATACCACCTTATATGATAAATAGAGATGATAAATAAAGAAATTATAGAAATATAATTTCTTTTTTAATTTTCACTATATAAGAAATTTCTACCTTCATCTATATAGTTAGTTAGATTATTTACTATGTTATCTACCTTATCTATTGAATCTGATATATTTTTCTTAATTACATATAAAGATAAAATTGAATCATCAATCTGATCATTTGAAGTTTTTGATGGACTTTTATAATTATTTAATTCATTTAATAATTTTTCAGTATATTTAGATTTCTCTTCCATATTTGATGCAATTTCTTTTAATTCTTCTATAATTTTATTAACTCTTTCTGGAGATATTTCTATACTCTCATATTCGTAAAATTTCTTCAATCTCATTTCTATTTTTTATTTTTAATATATATATTAATTATGAAAAGATTAAAATATATTTTAGAATATAAAGAATTTGATAATTTAAGTATAGAAGAACAAGAAATCAAGGATATAGCAATATCTAATGGAACTTTCATGAAAGCACCAAATGGTAAAAAGACTATATTAAATACAAAACAATGGTTACAAGTAAGGACCAAGAATTTTATCAATTGGTTTGGTGATTGGATTAATGATCCAAAAAATGCAAGTAAAATTGTGGATGAAAATGGAGAACCTTTAGTAGTATATCATGGTAGTAGATATAAATTTGATAAATTTGATAAATCTAAATTGGGTGAATCAACAAAAGTAGCAAGAGTTGGTTTTTGGTTTGGTGAAACTAAAAACTTTGCTAAAAACTTTGCTAATTCAACTTGGTATGGTGATTCAGGCACAACTAATGTATTCGAAGTATACTTGAATATTAAAACACCAAAAATATATCAAACTACTGATAATACTGAAGCTAAAAATTCACTAAAAAAAGAAATTGATATAATTGAAAAAGAAATTGATTCATTATATAATCAATGGAGTTTTCGTAATCCTATTTGTGATTATGATACTATTAAAGTTTTTCAATTGGCTATGGATGGGAAATCTATAAATAACAATAATAGATCTTATTTTGAAAATAAAACACTTTATAGTAAAGAAGCAATTAAAGATGGTGAAATGGTATTTGAACTGAAGAACAAACTTAAATCTTTAGAAGATGAATATTATAATTGTATTTATTCAGATGCTTATGAGCAATTTAGAACAGATATATATAAAATTGAAGATAAAAATGCTGAAATTGCTAATACTGGTGGATTGGGTATGGCACTGAAAAATAATGAGGAAACTATAAATATTTACTTAGATAATTTAAAAAATGATGGTTATGATGGGATCATTATAAAAAATACTAGATTTGATAAAGATGAAGCAGGTGGTATAAATACTCAATATGTTGCTTTATCTTCAAAACAAATCAAATCAATTGTCAATAATGGTGATTTTGATATAAATAATGAAAATATAAATGAAAATAATGAAACATATCTTAGAATTCAGGGAATTTGATAATTTAACTATTGAGGAGCAGGATATTAGAGATAAAGCAATTTCTAATAATACTTTCATGAAAGCTCCAAATGGTAAAAAGACTAAATTGAATATTAAAAATTGGCTTCAAGTAAGGACTAAGAATTTTATTAATTGGTTTGGTGATTGGTTAAATGACCCAGAAAATTCAAGTAAGATTGTAGATGAAAATGGTGAACCTAAGATAGTTTATCATGGGACTATTAAAGAGTTTGAAGTTTTTAAACCATCTCGTAAATTTGGTGGTGGTCTTTATTTTTCAAATTCTAATGATTTTGCTAAAAAATTTGCAGGACCAAATGGACATATATATGCAGTATATCTTAAAATAATAGATCCTAATTATGATGGTTTTGATGGTGCTGGTGCTGGTGCTATAATGTCGTCAAATAAATATAAAGATGGTGGAGTATTTACTAAAAGACAAACAGATAAATATGCTATTAAAGGAACTAAAGAATATATTGTATTCGAACCAACACAAATTAAATCAGCCACATATAATAATGGTGATTTTGATATAAATAATGGAAATATATACAAATAGTATGAAATATATTTTAGAATATAAAGAGTTTGATAATTTAAGTATTGAAGAACAAGAAATTAAAGATAATGCAATATTTAATAATACTTTCATGAAAGCTCCAAATGGAAGAAAAACTAAACTAACACAGAAACAATGGCTTCAAGTGAGAACTAAAAATTTTATTAATTGGTTTGGTGATTGGATTAATGATCCAGATAAAGCAAGTAAAGTAGTAGATATAAATGGTGAACCATTAGTAGTTTACCATGGTACATCAAATGATTTTGATGTTTTTCATCAAAACAACCCTTATTCATATGCTGATGATGGTGCAAATTTTTTCACAAGTGATATAAATTTAGCTAGTAAATATGGTGATAAGATAATATCTGTTTATTTATGTATGGTAGATCCTGAAGTGGAAGATGCTTATGGTGAAACATTTAATGATTATGCAAATGTATCTACTGGTTTAGGTATGAATGAATATTCAGAAACTATTATTAAAAATATAAAAGATAGTCCAAAAGGAACAGATAAAAGAATTAAAGCACAAAATTTATATGTTATTGGTAATGAGTTAAATAATCAAATTAAATCAGCCACATATAATAATGGTGATTTTGATATAAATGATGAAAATATATACAAATAGTATGAAATATATTTTAGAATATAAAGAGTTTGAGAATAAAGAAATATTTAACATTGGTGATATGACTACATTGGGTGAGGTTGAAGATGTATATACTAATACTAAAATTAATCAAACTCAATATTTAATCAATGGACAATGGTACCACGAGAAATTAGTTAAGAAAGGTAATCCAGATGATGATACTTTAATACAAACTGAAATTTCAAATAGAACTCGTGATACATATGACAAATCTGTTAAAAATGTAATTTTATATCATGGGACAGATGAAAAATCAGCTGAGAATATTAAAAAAACAAAGAAATTCTCAATTGGTGAAGGTATTACATTTTTTACTAAAAGTAAAAAAGAAGCTAAAGAATATGCAAAAAATAAATCATTATATAGAGGTGGTAATGGCATAGGTGAAGTATTTACTTTTATTATACCAAATTGGTGTGTAAATAAAAATAAAGCTACAGGTGAATATGAAACAGATTTAGAATTTGATTATGTGGATGATAAACTTATACCAACTAAAGATAGTATTTTAAGGGCTATAAAAAATAAATAAAAATAAGATGAAATATATTTTAGAATATAATGAATTTAATGATCTAAGTATTGAAGAACAAGATATTAAAGATAATGCAATTTTAGATAATATTTTTATGAAAGCCCCAAATGGTAAGAAATCCAATTTAACTGAAAAGCAATGGCTTCAAGTTAGAACTAAGAAATTTATAAATTGGTTTGGTGATTGGTTAAATGATCCAGATAAAGCAAGTAAAGTTATTGACGAAAATGGTGAACCTATGGTACTTATACATAGAAGTACTAATGATTTTGAAATTTTTGATAAACAAGAATCAATTAGAGGTAGAGTTTTAGGTGATGGTTTTTATTTTTCTAAATTGGATACATATAAGGAATGTGGTAATATAAAATATGAAGTTTATCTAAATATTAAAACACCATATGATTTAACACCAAATAAAAGAGATAACGTGCCATTAGAAAAATATATAAGAATATATGGATATACTGATAATGAATATATCATAAGTAAATTAAAAGGTGGTGGTTTAGGTTTGGTTGATTTACAAAGTTATAAAAAAGATGATAATTTAATTGAAAAATTAGGCTATGATGGAGTCATATATAGTAAACAATATAAAGTAAATTATTCCAATCAAATTAAATCAGCTACATATAATAATGGTGATTTTGATATAAATAATAATTCAATTTTAGAATCAAATAGCCCAACTCACTCTGGTTATATTAGATAGAAAAGAAAAAATGTTTCTTTTAGAGAAATGAAAAATTTTGATAATGATTTAGTTTGGTAATATTTTAGTTAGAGATATATTGATAGAAAGAGGTTTATATGATGGATTTCCAAATAAAAGAGATTTTTATGTGGTTATTACAATTGAAGATGAAATAATGAAATTTGTGTACGATGATCAAAGGTAGAGAATATGTAAATTACAAACCTGAAAATATCATATACTTTAAGACTGATGAACAAGTAGAAACTTATTTCTATTCAAAATTTTAATATATAGATTATGAAGAAGAAAAATAAAATAATTTTAGAATATACAGAATTCAATTTACAAAGAATGAATGCTGATACATCCATACCTGGTGTAGCGGTTGATGATAAAACATTATCACAGAATGCTTATGATAAACATTTGGATGGTATTAGACAAGCTTTGTCTAGAATTGATTCTATATTAAATAATGTAGCTGGGACAAGTGCTTATGCTTCATTAAGGGGTAAATTGTCATTGGAACAACAAGATTTACAATCATTGAGGGTAATTAGAATAGTAAAATCTAATAATATATTATATGATGTATATGTATCTTTCATAATTGATGATATAGAATATTGGGGTGTCATTAAAGATGTATTATCTAATAATCCAGATTTCAAATCAGAAGTTTTTAGAGATATTTCACTAATCCAAAATAAAGAATGGGTTATAAGAACTAAGGGTATTATTATAAAAACTGTTAAAATTTGGCTAAAGCCAGAACCTGGTATTTATAAATTATTAAATGATGAAGTAATTTGTTATTCTATAGAAAGTGGCAAACAATTGAAAATGACTAAAGGTATGGAAATAGAAGTTATTAGATCTTATAAAGATAAAATAATAATAAAATATGGTAGTAATTGTTACAATCTAATTAATGATAATTATATATATTTTAATTGGTGGTTTGAAAAAAAAGACAGTAATTAATTACTGTCTTTTTTTAATTATAATCCATATCTTAAGGATCTTATGTATATGTCAGGACTACCAAATGTATTACCCAATCCATCTTTCCACATAACATCACCTTTACTTTGTCTAATATAGGCAACTTTGTTAGCTGGTAATATAAAACAATAATTTTGTTGGAATGTTTTATGTCCAAATTGAGAATCTGAAAAACTTGTATATATTTGTATACTATCTATAAAAATAGTAGTTTGAAACCAACCAGAACTTAAAAAATAAATATTATTCAATGGTGACGTGGTTAAGTATATGATTCTATCATAATTTTGAGCTGATATAGTCAATTTGGTTGTATCACCTTGAGTACCTGTACCAATTGAATAAGTGCCTGTATATGTGAATGTGTTATTAACTATTTTTATACCATCTTTATGTAATTTCAAAACATCCTTGGATTCCATAGCAAAACACATAGTAGATTCAGAATTATTTCTATAAATACCAGTAGTTGAACTACCAAAAAAACCTATTGTTGGTGCAGATGATGTGCCAACATTATGTAATAAAAGTTGATTTTTAGATGGGATGTATCTTAAATTAGTAGCTGACCTTATATTAGTATAAGTTCCAGTATTGGACACTATAGATATAAATGTGGAATTTGTAGAAGTTGTATCATTTGTTACAAATACATTATTAGTATTTGTAGCCACACCAACACTTAAGTCAGATAAAGATGCCCAGATTGGTTTTGTTGGTCCAGATATTATAATAGAATTTGTAGCACCATTACTAATATTATCAACACTAATACTACCAATTAAATTACTAGCATTTATGTTAGTTAAACCAGAACCATCTCCTATAAATTTTGATCCATTACCAACTACTATTATATTGCCATTTACTTTAAGTTTTTCATTCGCAGATAAGATAGTAGTACCAATACCTATATTACCACTTATTTCATATATAACACTATTTGTTATAGTGTTTGAACTTGTTAATTTAGGTATATAATTTGTTGAAGTGTTTGATGTTGTTACACTTTTAGAATTATCTACTTGCCATTGATCATTATACCAAACATGTGTAGTGCCATCTGATAAAACAAAAACTTTTAATCCCTCATATTTATATAAAATATTATTTCTTTCTGTTAAGTCATTTACTACCATCCTATTATCTATTGGTATTGAAGAATTTATTTGAAACCCATCTATTATTTCTATTGCCATTATTTTACTTTTATTTTATTATTTATATATTAAAATTATTTTTTTAATTAGGTACTAATACCTAATTAAAGTTGGTGTATCATATCAACTAACTTCTAATGTTCCATAAACAATCACATTATCTGTTGTTTCATCTCCATTATTTATCAATGCTTTATTTAGAGATAATGGTTATGATATAAACTTAATTTTTTTACTAATATCACTTATAATTAAGTTTTCATATTTATATACTATAAACTCTTTATTATACCAATAACCATTTGGTGAAGATAGTGTTTTCGTATAAGTGGAAAATGAAGCAAATATAGAATCCTCATTATAAATTATATCAGTTAATATAGGATAATTTGAATCTTGTATAAAATAAAAATCACCACTACCATATACAAATAATTCTTTATTACCATTATTTTCTATTAATTTTGATAAATTGGTCAATTCACTATTATTAATATCAGGTAAATCACTAAATCCATAAAAATATGGATAAACACCAGTTAATGAAGTTGTTGCAGATACTGATGTTATATTATCATTTACTGTTATATTAAAAATATTTGTGTTATTTTTTATTGGTAATGTAATCACTGCATTAGCAATTCCTATAGTACTCATTGTTACACTGTTAATTACATTTGGTTGCATATAAGTTAAAATAGTTGGTAACAATGGATTAGATTTTTTAATAATATTATATTGTAATTTTATATTAGGTGAAGTACCTATTTCAACAAAACCATTATTATAAGGTGCTATTAGTTCTAAAGTACAATCTGGTGGTAGATAATTATATACCATTCTTCTTAATACATTTTCAATTGATTCATTATTAAAATTATCACCTACTTTTATATCTCCTATATTTATTGGACATCCTCTTTCTTCAGTAAAATTTAAATCATATCCATTTAATAAAACATCACCATATAATTCTGTAGTTGTATTAGTAGCACCTATGACACTACTAGTAATAGCTAATGATAATTCATTAAATATCAAATCACCATTATTATAAAATAATGTTTTATTATCCAAATTATTAATATTATTATTTGGAAAATTAATATTATTTATTTTAACATTTCCTAATATATTAATATCATTTTTTGCAATTATGTTTAGTTCTAAACTCTGAGATTGAGTAAGTTGAATAACTCTACTTTGTATATAATTATCACTATTTATTGATAATTTAGTACTATTATTTGATATTGAATCTGGTTTAACATTATAAAAATATAAATCACTACCACTATTTAACAATGTTGTATCTAATATATCAATATTGTTATATGATCTTTTCCCAAAATACATTTTAGTATTTGAGTAAGTACCCATACCTATATAAGAATCAGATTTTAATTCAATATTAGTATGTAAGGTTAATATAGTATCTCTTATATCATCTGGGTTTATATCACCATTTATATTATCTTGTAATTTATCAAGAAGTGGTGTAAAATCCACTGATGTTGCACCAATTATATCAATTGTTTTACTTTCTATATCTGTTCCTATACTATAAGTCATTATTGAATATTTATTTTATTTATGTTAGAATATAAATTGAAAATTACCATTTGAATAATTACATAATTCTTTAGTTCTATAAACTCTCCAATTTCTGGTTGATCCACTAGGTGTAATTGGTACTGAATATGTAAAAGCTGAAGTAATAATATAACCATTTGGATCCTTTATAGTGCTAAAAGTACCATGAGAAGCAGGTACTATAAAATACATATAACCTGATCCATTATAATTGATTGTGATATCTTCTTTTGGTCTAATTAGTTTATTTGCCAAATTCATAAAAGTTCCTAAATCATTACCAGTTGTAATAACACTTGTAGTGAACCCATAAAAATATGGATCCACAAATGATACTGATGCTGTTGCAAAATGTGAATATATTGGGCTATTTATTGTATCATCTGCTTTTAATACAAAATCAACTGTAGTTACATTATTATTATATATGTTTTGACTAAAAGTTAATGAAAATGTAGCTCCAACACTACCAATAAATGAGCCAGAATATGTTGTTCCAGTTATCTCATAACTATCTATTGGATTGGAATATCTTGTCATATTAGCAACAAAATTAGCAGTTTGTGTCAATCCAGATTGGAAATATATATCATTATTTTTAGTTACACTTAAATATAAATCTGGTGCTACATAAGGATATAATACTTCTCTTAATACTTCCACCAAAGGCCAATTTTGACCATTGAATGAACCCTCTGAAAAAGACATACCTTGTTCTATTCCACCTATTGTAACTGGTACTATATTATCATCAATAAATTCCAAAAGATAATCATTCAATGATACTGTGCCATACATATTGGTTATACTATCAGTTGAACCTATAATAGCATTGTTTATAATTAAATCTTCCCATTTTAATGTACCATTTGGATATATTCCTTTATATTTTAATATTTTACCTTCTGTTGCATCTGTAGATGTTTCACTAATTGATGGAAATGATATACCATTGATTGACACTCTACCATTATTACTTAATATATTAATTGGGCTATTGTATAAAGATGGGTTTATGATATTAAATTGGATTGAATTAGTTAAACCTATCGCTTCTATATAAGGGGCATTTATATGTAAATTAGAATCAGTACCTGCAAGTATAGATATTTTAGTGCTTTGTGTAGCATTATCAGGTTTAGTATTTCCTATAAATATGTCTGTATCGCTATTCAATAAATAATTTGTCATGATATCAACACCATTATAACTCCTTTTACCTAAATATATTTTTTGTTTAATATCTCTATTATTAGGATCCCCAGAATCAATACCAATATATTCAACCCCACCTTGTCCAATTGTGTGCTTAAAAGCTGATTCTGCCCAAGCTGTTAGGAAAGCATCTCTTACATCTTTTGGAGATATTAATTTTTGAGTATTATTTGGTAAATCGAGTAAAACACTATGTATATTTTGTTTTCTTAATGTTTCTATATTTGTTCCATTATTTATACTATATGTAGGCATTGTTAATATATCTTTTTTACTATATATAAAAAAATAAACCTACATTTAATTGTAGGTTTATTTTTTATTCAAATAAAAAATCTAATAACATGAGGTCTTTAACTTTAGCAGTTTGTAATTTCATGTCTTCAAATTTTATTTTTTCATATGGAATATCATTCTCTGTATTCAATAAATCTGATATATCAGAATTGAATGATGCCATATCAATGATATTAACAGCACCTTGTATTGGATTACCATCTTTATCTTTACTTTGAATTATATTTCCATTTTCATCTTTTTCAGCATATCTTGCAATTATTGTTTGTTCCATTTTATTTTTATCTTCTAAAATTGAAGATATTTCTTTAATAATTCTAGATAATTTGAAAGCTATAGAAGCATTAATATCAGCAACAATTAACTTATTTATTGATGCAATTGTTTCTTCATTTAATTGAGAATTTTTAATTATCATTTTTATTTTTTATATGTCTTTTAGTATAAATTGTTTTATATTTGTGATATTTATATCATAAAAACAAATAACCACTTTTTATATATAACAATAAAGCATATAAGAATGTTAACTATGACTATTGATAACTTATTAAATCTAACTAAAACTATTGATGTGAGATTACTCCCATCACAAGGATTATTTTATCCAGATGATTTTGCTATAAAAATTAAAAAAGCAACAATTGAAGAAATAGAAAAATATGAAAAATATTTTGATGATGATGATATTATATTAACAATTGATTTGCTTAAAAATGTAGTGGAGAATAATACAATTTACTCAGATGGTTATGATTTTTTAGATTTGAAAAGTATAGATATAATTTATATCTTTTTAGAAATAGTTAAATTTAGTATGAATAAAAAAATATTCATTGAATTATATATTGATGATGATATAATAAAAGTAGAATTCTGTCCTGAAAATTTCAATTATTTCACTCCAGATAAACATATGGAATATAATCAAAAAACTAAAGAATTTATAATAGATGGTTTTAGATTTAGCTTACCAAATATAGGCATAGAAGATTCAGTTACTGAATTTTTATTATATTATATAGAAGATGATAAAGAAAGCTTATATAATAATTATGAATATGATTTTGTATATTTTTTAGGAAATAAAAAAATTCTGAAAATGGAAGAGATTGAAAATCTGATACTTATATTTAACCAAGATTTGGACATTGATGATAAGAAAAAAATTAAACAAATAATTGATAAGTTTGCAATTTTAAGAAAATATTCATTAATTGTAAAAGATGAAATATTTGAAATAAGTTCAAGATTAGATCTTAAAAATATATGGAAATAAAAAAAACCACTCTTAAAGAGTGGTTTTTTCATCTAGTATATCAGATATATCTATTGATTTCATTAAATTAACAATTTTATCATATAATTCATCATCTATTACTATTTCGTTATTTAATATATATTCAGGTTGGTTAGTATATTCATGATTTATATCAAATTTAACTATATAATCCTTAAATTCTTCTATTTCTTCATCATTAAACTTTTTAACAATAGTTAATTTATTCCAATTTAATTTATCTTTATGTTTTCTTATAAAATCAATTGGTAAATCATTAGTGGAAATCATGTCCCATAAATTATTTTCTTCAATAATGGAAACATATTTATTAAAATCATCACTTTGTGTAGATATATATAGTATCATTCTACTCCAGTTTATATATTTACTATAAATATCTATAAATTCTTGTGAAAAATTTATATGAGTTTGTATATTAAAATTTTTAATATCTTCCTTTATTATAGATTCATTTTCTAATGCTTTAATTACAAAATCTTCACTGAAATTATAAAATTCACACAAAATATCTATAGGTAAAATGTCTAAACATTCTAATATCAATTCTTCTGTCAAATCATATTCTCTTACTATATCTATTATAGTATTATTTTCTAAGAGTGTTATTATTTTTTCTCTATTCATTATATTTTTTTATTTTTAATTTTTATCAGATATTCTAAATATGAAATATAATTATAAAAAATCTATTTTATCTAATTTAGATATATTAAATCTAAACTTTGTATTATTCAATATCTGTGTAATCATATCTAAAGTAACTATATATTCACGTTCATATGAATTTACAATATATGTTGATTTTGGATAATCGACCTCTACCACATCACCTGTTACTAATATAGTATTATTAGTAAATTCATCAACCCATATAAATTCTAATTCAGTTCCCTCATAAATATTACGATTCATTATCTCTTTAGAATCATGGCTTTTTCCTATATGTTCTCTTAATTCATCTATTATTATATTTCTCCATTTTGTGTCTAATATCTTAAACATATTAAACAAATTATCTGAAAAATAAATTGCTAATTCTGTGAATATTTCTGCATTAGTAAAACTATCATTTATTAGATGTGTTTTTAATATTGAAAAATAATTATTGAAATCTACTTTAGAAGGTCGTCTACGATTGTTTAAGAAATTTAATTCTGTGTGTTTTTCTAATACTTCATATATTCTTTCTTTAACTCTCTTAGATCGTATATATTGCTCATTGTCTATGGTTTCTGAGTGATACATAGAACCTTTATCTAATTCAATAGTATCTTTTACACAATTATCATTAGCACAAGAATATAGATCCTCATCTATAGATTCTTCCTTTTTACCCTTAAATATGCTATCATATTTCAGTGCATGTTTACCTTCAGCTTTGTGTTTGGATACTAAAATCTCTTCCTCTTCCTCTTCCACTCCTTCCTCTTCTTCTATTATAATATCTTCTTCAGTATTTGAAACAATAAAATCTTCATCATCATCTAAAATAATGTCATTTATATCTATTTCTTCTATTTCATCTTCTTCCTCTATCTCCCCATTAAGTCTATTATAGTACAAATCATCATTGTATTCAATCATATTTAGTTTTTTATTTATTATATGAAAAATACTGAAAAAGTTATTGTTTCATTTCTTGTCTCTTAAAATATCAAAAATAATATCAAGAGAGATTGAAATTTTTTATATAAAAGAAAATACTTTTTATATGGAAAAAATTAAAGTTTATGATAAAGAAACATTTGTTAAAAAAGCAAGAACAATTCATGATGATAAATTTAATTATGATTTATTTGAATATACTGGATCAATAAAAACACTCTATAAATGATAAAAATACTACAATTTGAAGGTATTGACTAAAAAATGTATATTAGGATCTATTTCACTTGTAGATTTCAATTCAAATATATTATTCTCTTTATCATATATAGCAAACTTATGTTCAGGGTTAGTAACAATCATCTCACCACTTGATAATTTAATATTATATAGATCAATTGAATCTATAATTAAAAGTGCTGATGTAAAAGCTAAATAATTTTTAACAAGTTTATGTTTATGTTTATCTATATTCTTAGTTTTCTCAAAATAAAATTTATTCATCACAACATCATATATAAACCATTTATGCTCTTTACTACAAATTATTTCATCATCTTTAATTTTAATGATTGATTTATATTTTATTTTTTTTGACAAAGCATAAATATTAGATATTCTATTATTATGTGTTATAACCAAATCATCTGTATTAACTTTCTTTATTGGTATATCAACAATATCACCTTCCCTAATAACTCTAATATTAGTATCCTCATGTAAACAATCACCTTCATAAAGACCTAAACTACAAGCACTTCTGTTTTTACCCTTTGCATCAATTAATTTTTCTACTTTAATTTTAGATAATTTTTTATTAAGATCTCTTTGTAATTTTGAATCATCAGCTGTTTTTTTCTGTTGAACCCAATCTAATATAGAATTTACTATTTCAGATTTCAAAATAGAATTAACTAATTTATTAGATATTTCAAATGTATTACCAAAATCTTTAATTTCAGTTATTAATTTTTCTTTGGTTTGTGATGAAAAGGAAGGATTAACTATAGTTGAATTTAAGAATAAAAACATATGATTTTTTAGTTCAGATGGTTTAATATCTATTTTATGTTTTTTCTGAAAGAAATCTCTCATTTGAACTATTATTTGATTTAATACATAATCAACATGTGTTCCACCATCATATGTATCAGTTGAATTAGCAAAACTAACTTGCTGAAACCCATTATTTGATAATGCTATACCAATTGACCATGATTTATCTTTTTTAGTTTCATAAAAACAATTATCTACATAACAATTAATATAATCCTCAAAAGACTTAAAATTAATAAGTTTTCCATTGAAATATATCTTCAATTTTGTATTACATGCAGCCAAATCATAAACTCTTTTTTCAATCATTTTGAAATGATCATCATCTATACCTACTAATCCAAATCTTTCATAATCTGGAATATATGATATTTCAGTATGATTTTTATTGTTTGCTTTTATAACTGGTTTAGATCTTTTATGCATATTATTAGCAAATACTTGAGTAAATTGATTTATACCATCACATGTACTAATCTTAAATTCTTTTGAAAAAATATTTGAAATCTTAGAACCATAACCATTAGTACCAGCTACTATTCTCTCATCATCATCATCATAATTAGAACCAGACATTAAAGTTCCAAATATAATTTCTGGAACATATTTATTATATTCTTTATGTATAACTACTTCAATTCCACCATTATCCCATATTGTAATTTTATTGTTTTTAATAGTTACTTTAATAATGTTTAATTTTGATTCTTTTCTCTTGCCTTCATCTACAGAGTTGGTTATAATTTCATCAAATATTTTCAAAAAAGAAGGTATTATAGTTACCTTCTTTAATACCATCTTACCATTTTCTAAAACATATTTATTAGAAGTATTAGGTTGGTTTGAACCTAAATAACTTGCTGGTCTATGTAATACATGTTCTAAATGATCTAATACTTTATATTTATCTTCTATCTTTTTACTCATAGTTTTTTATATATTTAATTTATCTATTTTGTTTTATTATTTTTCATTTTTTTTCATTCTTATGTAATAATCTGGTAATTCTTTAAGATGCCAATTCAGATTTAATAAACTCTTCATTGAAACCTTTATAATCTTTTATTATATTTTTAATATTATTTTTTCTATATATAAAAAACAAAGGATTAAAAAGAAATATAATAAAAATGAATGAAAAAACAATAACAGAATTTTTATCTAATGAATATAAAGAGTTTGCTATGTATGTCATAGAAGGTAGAGCTTTAGCTTCTTGTATAGATGGATTTAAGCCAGTAAATAGAAAAATTATACATACAGCAAATCTATTATGGAAATCTGGAAATGAAAAACCACTAAAAATATTTCAATTGGCAGGAAAAGTAGCCTCTGATTGCTTTTATCACCACTCAGATACTAGTCTTGGTTCAGCTATTGTTAATATGGCACAAAAATTTAAGAACAATGCACCATTACTTGAAGAAATAGGGCAATTTGGATCTTTAAGATCACCACAAGCTGGAGCAGCTCGTTATATTAGCACTAAATTAACAGAAAATTTTAGGTTGATATATAAAGATTTTGAATTATTGAAATATAAAATAGAAGAAGGTGAACCAATTGAACCAGAATATTTCCTACCAATCATACCAACTATTTTATTAAATGGTTCTTCTGGAATTGCAGTAGGTTTTGCATCTAATATATTAAATAGAGATATAAAATCTATAATAGATGCTACTCAGAAAGTTCTAAACAATAAGAAAATAACTGATATTAAACCAAGTTTAATTGGATTTACAGGGGATTATATACAAGACACCACTAATAATAAAAAATGGTATATAAGAGGTAAATATACTAAGGTAAATACAACTACTATAAGAATAACAGAATTACCACCATCTATAACATATGAGAAATATGAAGAGTATTTGGATAAATTAGTAGATGATAAAGTAATTGTGAGTTATGATGATAATTGTAAAGACAATATAGATTACACATTAAAATTTGCACGAGCTGAATTAGAAAAAATGGATAATGATCAATTAATAAAATTGTTAAAATTAGAAGAAACTTCAACTGAAATATTCTCAACATTAGATGAAAATGGAAAATTAAAAATATTTGAAAATACTATTGATATAATTAAATACTTTGTTGATTTTAGATTAAAATATTATGACATAAGAAAACAACATCTATTAGATAAAATGAATAAAGAATTAAAATTATTATCTAATAAAGGTAAATTTATAAAAGCCATTATTGATAAAAAGATAGTAATAAATAATATACCAAAAACAAAAATCATAGAAAGTATTGAAACTCTGAAATTAGATAAAATAGATAACTCTTATGATTACTTATTAAGATTACCTATATATAGTCTTACTAAGGAATTATATGATAAGCTTAAAGAAGATTATAAAAATAAAAAAGAAGAAATAGTTATAATAAAAGCTACTGATCCAAAAGATATGTATCTAACTGATTTGGCAGAATTAAAAAAGAAATATAAATAGATTATAATCAAAAATAAAAAAGGCTCTTATAATTGAGCCTTTTTGTTATTTATCATATCTTGAAGTTTTTTCCTAATTAAATTCATTATATCTTTATCTACTTCTTTTCTATAAGGTCTAATAAATTTAATATAATTGTCAGCTTCTTCATGTTTAATCCCATCACTATATTTTACTTCACCACCAAGTATATATTTGGATATATCAATAACTACTTTATCAAGTTCTTCTGCTCTTTTCTTGTCATTATATTTTCTAAGATTACTTATAATATCTTTTTTATATTTGAATCCTAAATTAATAAAATTATCCACAATTTTATTCACTTTATCATTAATCCAATTTTGGTATTCAGTATCATCTAAAAGATATGTTACTATACTTGGATCCAGATTTTTATCTCTATCTATCATTTTCACTTTTTTATGTTTCCATTCTACTGGTGTAACATATGTTTTAGTCTTAGGACCACCGAATAATTTTTCATTATCCCATGAAGTTTTTAATATATCATCTATTGTTTCTTTATTTATATCATCACACTTTAATAATTTTTCACCAATAGATAGACAAAATCCATTTATCTTTTGTGTCAAATGAATTAGTTCATGTTCTATTGAAGTTTTTTCTACTGAGTTTTGAATTAATTCATGTATATTAATTTCAATTCTAAAAGAATTCATTACATCATAAAGATTATTATATTCTAGTCTATAAAATAGTGATGCTGCAAAATCATCTTCTTTATAATAAGGGTTGTACTTTAATATGGTCTTTATGTTACCTATTTCCAGATCTTCAAAATTTCTATCCTCTAATATTTTATTAAGTTTATTTTCCAATAAAGTATTATAATCTTTATTCAATAAGTGATATATTAACCAAGCTCCCAATTTAATCACTGGCTTATCATATAAAATTTCAGTGATATTACAATCAATATTAATATTTCTAAGTGGTAAATTAATATCATTTTTATTATTTTTGACAGATTCGATATCTGAAACCACAAGTTCATATAATTTTTCAAATATAGTTTTTGAAAATTTCACACCAACTTCTTCAATTATAAATTCATTAAACTCTTTAATATATATCATTTACTATATATAAATTATCTAAACTTATTATTATCAATTCTTTTTTTAAGTTTATCTATACAAGAAATTAGTTCCATAGCAGCATCTAAAATAATAGGATGGTTAAAGTTTTTCAAAGCATTTGAAATTTTATATAAATTAGTTATATCACTTTCAACTCCCATTAGTTCATATTTAAGTTCTTGGTATAATTTTTCTTTAATATTAATATTTTTGTCTTTATTACTTTCAATTTTAGTTTCAATCTCCTTCAATTCGGTAAATCTACTCTCTATTTCTTGTTCTTTATTTTTCAAAGCAAGCATATCTTTATTTATCTTATCTTGCAATCCCTTATACTTATTATCTATATCTTGGGTAGATAATAATACATTGTTACTAATTTCTCTTTCCCTTTCATTGATTTCATTGTTTTTACGATTGAGTTCAATTTCTTTAGCACTTAATTCTTTAAGTTTATCTCTTATTTCATCATCTTTGATGCTAAGTTGTTCTAAATTAAGTTTATAATCATCTTCCCTTTTCTCGATCATATTTAATCTTATTGAAATTTCATCTTCAACATCTTTGATACGTTTTTCTCTTAGAGTCAAATCAGATTCTTTATAATCTAATTCTTTCTTAAGATTAATAATCTTGATTTCTTTATCATTTACTTCTTGTAAAAGATTTATATCAGTTGATATAGAAGAATTATTTATAGGTGTCATAGCAGATATGACCATTTCATCTATAAAAGGTATTAATTTTTTAGACATGACTGATGGTTGTGGAATTTTATTTGCTTTTAACCATACTAATAACTCCATTTTCCAATCTATAATTTGGAATATTTCTGGATTTGCATCTATAATATCTCTATCAATATAAATATTTTCACCCTTTGCCTTAAAACAATAATCTTCAAGTATTGTATTTGTTTTAATTATAAATATTTTCTTATCACTGGTAATGTATTGATAATCAGATAATAATTTATGTTTAACTTTCATTTTATAAAATATATTTATCCTATATATAAAAAATAACTTGTTTAGTTTGCTAAATAGTTATATATTTGCAATATGAATATACAACAATTTAATAAAAATATAGATAGACAGTTACATATTTGAATTAGAAATACTATCAATTAATATCAAATATTAACAAAATCATTTAATATTGTTTGATTTAGATATATTTATCTATTTGTATTAATTCTTACTGGGTTAACTGCTAAACCCTCTATCCCATTGTTAAATGCTTTTGGGACTGCTTTTTTAAGGATATTTAATGAACCATTCAAGTCAGCATTGATTAATTTACCAGAAGATGTTCTAAAAAGACCTCTACAAATTCTTTGTCCTTTATAGGTTTTGTGTTTTTTAACTGGTTCATTATCTAAAAATGAACATTTACTTGTATAGCTTTCTTCGTTAATTATAACATTTATGCCTTTCAAAGCACATTTATAAATAAGCTGGTCTTTAATTTTCATATAAGGTATGTTAACGAATTTTTGATTATTTACTTTACCGATCTTAATGTCTTGTTTCCATCCTTTATTATATCCTATAACTAATGTATGGATATTATTTGAAACTAATTGATTCACTACTAATCTAGTTGATTTATGTATATAATCGTTTAACTTGTTTTCTCTTTTATTGTATATTTTACTCTTTTTATTTGTTTTTTGTATAGGTTTGTATTTTAAGTTATCTTTAAGGACTCTTCTTTTCTGTTTACTTTTAGTTTTGTTTAAGCTTTTCTTGTAGTTTGTGTATTCTTTACATCTGTTATTATGATTATCTATTTTTTCTTGTTCTTTTGCTATTAATTTATTGCTATATTGATTTATAGATTTAACTGGTTTACCATTTATTATAAAAGGTTTAGAATCTGGGTTATTATAACTAACTGTCATTAAGTTATTTACACCTAAATCTATCGCTGCTACTCTATCATTATATTCTAACATCTCTACATCTTTAATATAGTAAACTGTTTCAATTATGTATTGATTATTTCTAGGCACAATCCTAACTTGTTTTATGCTATCTACAGGTATGTCATGTGGATCTAACCATATATTAGTCATTGAAAGTTTGATTCTTTTAGTTTTCTTAAAATCTTTTTTATTTATAGATCCTTTTTCATAAGTGACTATAAATCTACCATCAAACTTATCGAGATAGCCAGGTATTTTAGCATTTTTATAACCTTTATCTTTTAATCTAAAGAAAGATTTATAGTTTTTCAAGACTAACATAAGTATTTGATTACCAACCTTAGCTGGTAAAGCTTTATAATCTGGTAAATGTTTAATTATTGGATATGGGTTATTTAACATTTTACTGGTTTCAAAATGATGCTGTCTTATTACATAAAGTATTGAATTATAAAGATTTTTACTTAAAAAAGATAACTCATCACACTCATTATATAATGGGTGTTTCTTATCTATTATCTCTTTTTTAACTAAATCCATAAACTATATATTAAATATTTATTCTCTATTTTAACTTCTTATTTGCTTATTTCAATTATTTATTGTATATTTGCATACTGTTATCATTTGATATGATTTTATATCAAATGATAACTTTTTAAGGGACTTGTAAAAACACACCAGGTAATAGAAAATATTAATAATTGTTAATTATTTTATTGTTAACTATAAAAGTTGTATATTTGCACATTAATTATAAAATAAACAAGATGGATAAAAGAATTTTATTTAACACTTCAATAC
>Ga0265293_10000891_pt1 | contig 68957 bp, 76 predicted proteins | sample Munlanlewell138R_FD_192505 | JGI IMG/M metagenome (GOLD analysis project Ga0265293, IMG submission 192505) | Leachate microbial communities from a municipal landfill in Southern Ontario, Canada - Leachate well 138R | ecosystem: Engineered > Solid waste > Landfill > Unclassified | place: Canada... | reverse complement strand
AAGCGAGTACACTGCGCCTTTCAAAACAAATTGTCTCCAATGCAATTTATGCTACAATGGCAGACACAGCAACCAATTATTCTTAACATGTCTCAAGAGTCCAGAATAGGGTGGGGTTATACATTTTCTTGAAATATTATTTACGCAAGAGTACAATGGCAGTGATATTAAAATAAAGCTTAATTTTATGAAAATAGTTATTTGCGGCAGCATGTCTTTTTCAAAAGAGATGCTAAAAACAGAAGAAGCGCTCAAAAAATTAGGGCATGAGGTTGTTTTGCCCGAATTTGTCAATGACCATGCTAATTTTTCAGGCGAAGGGGAAATGCCTGAAAATGAAGAGAAAGGGGATTTGATAAAAAAGCACTTTGAGGAAATAAGGAAAAGTGATGCTATTCTTGTTCTTAACATTGAACGTAAAAAAATAAAGGGATATGTGGGCGGCAATTCTTTTTTAGAAATGGGGTTTGCTTTTGTTTTAAATAAGTCAATTTATCTTTTTGAGCAAATTCCCGATATTGGGTATAAAGATGAAATAGAGGCAATGTCGCCCATAATTCTTGGCGGTAACTTTTTAAAAATAAAGGAAGATTTGATTTCTAATGATTCTCATGAAGATTATTACAATTCTTTACCTAAAAAGAGAATGTGCTCTGGCGTATTAATTTTCAATCAAAACGACGAGCTTCTTATCGTTAAGCCAAGCTATAAGGACCATTGGTCAATACCGGGCGGAGTTATAGAAGAGAATGAATCTCCTCGGCTTGCCTGTATAAGGGAAACTGAAGAAGAAACAGGGCTTTATATTGAAAATTTGGAATTTCTTAGCGTTGATTTTGTTCCTCCTAAAACAAAAGTAAGCGAAAATTTGCACTTTATCTTTTTCGGAGGAATATTAAAAGAAGAGGAAATTAAAAAAATAAAGATATTAAATGAAGAAATAGAGGATTATAAATTCCTTACGGTTGAAAAAGCCCTTCTTTTATTGGGAAAAAACTTAGGCAAGAGAATAGAAAAATCCATAGAAGCGCTTAAAAATAGAAAAGTGATTTATATGGAGAGTGGAAAATAGAAATATGGCAATAGTCCCTTTTTATTTACCTTTATTCAAGATTATGTTAATTTAATGTCGGTTCTTTGATTTTAAGACAGAAACAGGAGGAAGAAATGATAAAGCTTTCAAACGGGCATTCTTTTGATTTTATGGCTGCAAGCGGCGCTCTTGGCTACAATGGGAAAGGATGGGCCTGGGAGAAACCGCTAAGATGGCTTAATCTTTTAGACGAAACTCTTTTTACGATTGTTATAAAAACGATAACTCTTTATCCGAGAAAAGGAAATCTGCGTTGGTACAACCCTTTCAGGGCTGTGCGCTTTCTCTCTGATGGGACAGTAAATGCCGTAGGCCTTACTAATCCCGGGATTGAGTGGTGGTGCCGAAAAGTAGGCCCCGGGCTTGATTCAAAAAAAAGGCCTCTTGTCGCTTCTATTTGGGGAGAGTCGGAAGAGTTATCTGTTATGGCAAGAATGCTTAACGATTTTGACCTAAAAGGCCTTGAAATAAACGCTTCCTGTCCCAATGTTGGCAGTCATTCTTTCGTGGTTTCCGATAAAGTTTTAAGAAGCTGTGAAGAGGTTAAAAAAGAAACCCGTTTCCCGATTATTCTCAAACTCTCGGTAGTGCATGACTTTGAAGATATTGTTTATAGAACAAAAGATATAGTTGAAGCTTTTTCAATAAACAGTGTTCCTTGGGCAAGAATTTTCCCGGAAAAAGAAAGTCCTCTTTTTCATTTCGGAGGGGGAGGGGTTTCCGGTAAAATAGCCCAACCTCTGACATGGAAAATGGTTAAAGAGATTGCTGAAATATCAGATATTCCGGTTATCGGTCCTAGTGTTTGGAATTATGAAGACATGAATTTTTTGAGAAAAATCGGAGCAAAAGCGATAAGCTTTGGCTCAATATTCTTAAAACATCCTTTGAGACCGACCTTATTTGTAAGAAGAGACAAAAAATCTTCCAATTTGGAATAGTTCTGTCTGTTAAAAAGAAGCGGCAATGCTCAAAGCGCAAAGCCGCTTTTTATTTAAATAACTTGAGAATTAAAATATTTTTGGTATAATGAAAGATTATAAGGGCCGTTGGCTCAGTTGGTAGAGCGCTTCAATGGCATTGAAGAGGTCGCCGGTTCGAATCCGGCACGGTCCACAAAATGCAGAGAAGTTTTTCTTAAAATGGACTAACTGAAAGTTATTTGCTATAATCCTTGAAATATTATGTTTAAATTTCCGTCGTACAAATTTAAAAGCCCTTTTGTAATTCTCTTTTTCGTATTTATCTTCGGAACAGGTTTTCTTGTTGGAAAATATTCTATCAATGCAAGACCTTATTTATCAGATAAAGCCGACATCGGCCTTTTTTGGGAGGCCTGGGATCTTCTTGAAAGAAGATATATTGATTCTCAGTCGCTAGATTACAAGAAAATGGTTTATGGGGCAATATCCGGAATGATTGAAGCGCTTGAGGATCCTCCTACCGTCTTTTTTGACCCTCAGGACGCTAAGCGTTTTTTAGAAGACACAAGGGGTAATTTTGAAGGAGTGGGGATGGAAATAAGCATGAAAAACGGACAGCTTAAAATAGTGACTCCTCTTGAAGGCACTCCAGCCGAAAAAGCAGGCCTTAGAGCTGGCGATATCATAATTAAAATAGGAGAGGTTTTCGCTTCCGATATTACAGTAGAAGAAGCGGTTTCTTTAATCAGGGGGGAAAAGGGAACAGAGATTGTTTTTACTATTTACAGAGATAATTGGGATTTGCCGAAGGATTTTGTAATTACAAGAGGATTGATTGAAATTCCCTCAATGCGCTTTGAAATTATAGAAAAAGACAATCTTAAAATTGCTCATATAAAGTTAATACATTTTTCCTTAAAGTCCAGTTTTGATTTTTCCAAAATTGCAAAGGAAATATTGGACAGTTCGGCAAACGGAATAATTCTTGATTTAAGAAATAATCCTGGGGGGTATTTTGATGAGGCAAAAGAAATTGCCGATTGGTTTTTAATAAAAGATCAGATAATTACCATTCAAGAGGGAAAAAGAGAGAATATAGAGTATAGGGCTACCGGAAACGGCAATCTTTCCGGTTATCCGATAGTAATTTTAATCAATTACGGCTCGGCTTCAGCTTCGGAAATTTTAGCTTCAGCAATAAGAGACAATATGGACGCTGTTATAGTAGGGGAACAATCTTTTGGAAAAGGTTCTGTCCAGGAGCTTGTAACTTTAAGTGACGGTTCAAAAATAAAAGTGACTATATCAAAATGGCTCACTCCTAAAGGAAATTTAATAGATAAAGTTGGCATTGTTCCTGATGTTGTTATTGATATGTCTGAAGAGGATTACGAAGAAGACAAAGATGTTTATCTTGATACTGCTATTGAAATATTAAAAGATATGAGATAAAATAGGAAAATAGAAGAAATATAAAATAATTTAAAATTAAAACCCGACAGGGAAAAACCAATATGAAAGTAATTCTTATAGAAGACGTAAACGGACTGGGAAAAAAGTATGAAGTAAAAAACGTTGCCGATGGATACGCCAGGAATTTTTTAATTCCTAATAATTTGGCGAAAATCGCGACTGAAAATGCTTTGCTTTGGCTTGAAGCCCAGAAAGAGATAATGGAAAAGAAAACGGAAGATGATTTGGCAAAAGCCCAAAAAGTTGCCTCGAAAATTGACGGAATGGAAATAGCAATTCCGGTCAAACTTGGAGAAAAAGGCCAGCTTTTTGAAAAGATTACTGCCGTTAAAATTGCAGAGAAGTTAAAGGAAGAGGGGATTGAAGTTGAAAAAAAGCAGATTAAATTGGAAAATCCGATAGAAGAACTGGGAGAATATTCTGTCAAAATCAAGCTTGAACATAATCTTGAACCGGAAGTTAAAGTTGTCGTTTCGGAAGAGTTATAAATAAAATTTTTATTGAGCTTTATACGTAATATCTCCGGTGTTTTAATAGGATAAATTATTACGCTTAAAGTTAACGGATGAATGCCTAAATATATTTTTATCTCAGGAGGAGTTATGTCAGGAATTGGAAAAGGAATTGTAACCTCTTCAATAGGAAAGGTTCTAAAGAGCAAAGGATTTAAAGTAACGGCGATTAAAATAGACCCCTATGTCAATGTTGATGCCGGGACCATGAATCCTCTTGAACACGGAGAGGTTTTTGTCACTGAAGACGGAATAGAATGCGATCAAGACATTGGGAACTACGAAAGATTTTTAGAGGAAAATATATTTAGCGACAACTATATTACCACAGGCAGGGTTTATCAGTCGGTAATAAACAGAGAAAGAAACCTTGAGTATAAGGGACGTTGCGTGGAGGTTGTTCCTGATATTCCAAACGAAGTAATTTCAAGGATAAAGAAAGCGGGAGAAAAAGCGAAAGCAGATTTTATTCTTATAGAAATTGGAGGAACTGTCGGTGAATATCAAAATATGCTTTTTCTTGAAGCGGGAAGAATGTTAAAGCTGTCTAACCCAAAAGACACGCTTTTTGTTTTGGTAAGTTATCTCCCTGTTCCAAAGCTTCTTGGCGAGATGAAAACTAAACCGACCCAATATGCCGTTAGGACTTTAAATTCAGCCGGAATCCAGCCTGATATCATAATAGCCCGCAGTGCTGTTTCTCTTGATAATGTTAGAAAGAAAAAAATATCTGTTTTTTGCAATGTATTGCCGGAGGACGTAATTTCTGCTCCTGATGCAGAAACAATATATGAGGTTCCTCTATTGTTTGAAAAAGACAATTTGGGAAACAGGATACTTCAAAAATTAAAAATGAAGCCCAAAAAGAATGATTTGAAAGATTTGTCCCGATTTGTAAATTTTGTTAAAAATAACAAGAAGGAGGTTAAAATAGGAATAGTCGGCAAATATTTTGAAATAGGAAATTTCACCCTTCTTGATTCATATATCTCTATTATAGAATCAATAAAACATGCTGCCTATAACCTTAAATCAAGACCGGAGATAGTTTGGATTTCTTCTGAAAAGTATGAAAAAAACTCTAAAAAATTAAAGGAACTGAAAGAGTGCGACGGCATTATTATTCCCGGAGGATTTGGGGTAAGAGGAGTTGAGGGGAAAATAAAGGCGATAGAATATTGCAGAAAAAACAAAATTCCTTTTTTCGGGCTTTGTTTGGGAATGCAGCTTGCAGTTATAGAATTTGCAAGGAATGTCTGCGGTATCAAAAAAGCCGGATCAAGGGAATTTGACGATAATTGCAAATATCCCGTTATTGATATCATGGATGAACAAAAAAATCTGCTGAAAGAAAAAAATTACGGCGGAACAATGCGCCTGGGAGCTTATTCTTGCGAGCTTAAAAAAGGAACTTTGGCAAAAAGCTGTTATAAAAAGAATCTTATTTCCGAGCGCCATCGCCATCGTTATGAGTTAAATAATAGCTATAGGGATTTATTGGAAAAAAAAGGACTGGTTTTATCGGGAAGAAATCCCGAAAGAGACCTTGTTGAAATTATTGAAATAAAAAAGCACCCATTTTTTCTGGGTACTCAGTTTCATCCGGAGTTTAAATCAAGCCCTTTGTCTCCTCATCCTTTGTTTTCAGGATTTATTAAGGCCTGTCTTAGAGAACATTAACAACCTTGGCAATTCTTTGAGAACCGTCAAAGCGCTTTTTTCTTTTTGTGGTGAATTTAACAATGCCGTCTTTGAGAGCAAAAAGAGTGTCATCTGCTCCGCGCTTTACGTTTTTTCCCGCTAAAAATCTGGTTCCTCTTTGTCTTATAATGATATTTCCCGTTTTCACTTTTTGGCCGTCAAAAAGCTTAACTCCCAAATATTTTGGCTGGGAATCTCTTCCTAGTTTTGTCGCTCCCGCGGATTTAGTTGTAGCCATAGTAATTTAAAAATAATTTAAGTATTTTAAATGAAAAACGGTATTATGATAGCAGAAACAATTTCTTTTGTCAAAAGACACCAAAAAGATATTATGCTTATAGTTGGTGTTATTTTAATTTCTTTATTTTCCTTTGCTGCCGGATATATTACGGCAAAACAGCAAAAAGAGGAGCCCTTTATAATAGAGAACATTTTGGAAAATGAATAAAAAAATAGCAATTATAGGAGGAGGAACAATTGGCCTTTATCTTGCCCTAAAATTGATAGAAAAAGGCAATAAAGTCGTTCTTTTTGAAAAAAGGAAAGAAATTGGAACCGATGTTTGTTCGGGAATATTTTCCGAAAAGATTTTTAAGTTTATTCCGGAAAGTAAAAATATAGTCGAAAAGGAGATAAAATCGGCTCTTCTTCGCTTTCCTAAAAAAACAATTCACCTTCTTTTTAAAGAAAGGTTTTTTTTATTTTCCCACTCTTCTCTTGATAAAATTTTATACTCCAAAGTGAAAGAAAGCGTTATTTTGGGGAAAGAAATAAAAAGCATTCCCCAAGGGTTTGACAGGGTAATAGGATGCGATGGGGCAAATTCTTTTATTAGAAAATCTCTCGGCCTTAAGAAGCCGAAATTGAAGGTTGGAATAAGAGGATTTTTAAAAGAAAAGGATAGTTCCGACTTTGTTGAAACATGGCCTCTTAGGGAAGGATTTGTGTGGAAAATACCAAGAAAAGAAGTGATTGAATACGGAATTATGGAAAAACCGGAAATAGCGAAAAAAGCACTTGCTCTTTTTTTAAAAAAAGATAAAATTAACCTTGAAGAAATTGATGCCAGAATTATTCCTTGCGGTTTTTCAATTCCGAAAAAGGGAAAAGTTACTCTTTGCGGGGATGCTGCCGGAATCACCAAGCCATGGTCAGGAGGAGGGGTTATTTGGGGGTTGAAATCCGCTGATATTTTAGTTGAAACCTTTCCGGACTTTGAACTTTACCACAAAAGAATGAGAAAGTTTTTCAAAAGAAAGATTGCCTTTTACAATTTAATGACAAAATCCGTATATTTTGCAGGAGAAAATATTCCTTTTTTAATTCCTAAAACTGTTAAAATAGAGCCGGACTTTTTATTATAAAATGGAAAAAAAAATACCATATCACTTGGGATTGATTATTGACGGAAACAGAAGATGGGCCAGGGAAAAAAATCTTCCCGTTTTTAGCGGTCATAAAAAAGGATTGGAAAATTTAGAGAGGATAGGGGATTACTTGCTTTTAAAAGGAGTAAAGATTTTAACGGTGTATGTTTTTTCTTATGAAAATTGGAAAAGAGCTGAAAGAGAAGTTAACTTTTTAATGCGTCTTCTTTTGGGTGCCCTTAGCGATAGGGCTGTGTCGAAATTACATAAAAAAGGAGTTAAGATTAATATTATTGGAAGCAAGGAAAAACTTTCCTCTGAAGTAAAAAAAAGAATAAAAATTGCTCAAGAAACTACCAAAGACAACAAGAAGGGGATATTGAATCTTGCTGTTTCATATAGCGGAAGAAGAGAAATAGTAAGCGCAGTTAAAAAAATAATTGAAGAAAAAATTTCTGTTGAAAAAATAACAGAGGATTTTTTTGAAAAATTTCTTTATACTGAAAATATGTCTCATCCGGATTTAATAATCAGAACAGGAGGGGAGCATCGTCTTTCTAATTTTCTAATCTGGCAGTCCGCATATTCAGAGCTTTATTTTTCAAATAAAATGTGGCCGTCTTTTAATGAAAGAGATATTGATAAGGCCCTTATTGATTATAGCAAGCGTGAAAGAAGGTTTGGGAAATAAATTATGACTTTTCATATTAAAAAAGGAAAAGAAAATCTTCTTGTCCTAATAAGGAAAGCAGGTTATATTCCTACTTCTTACTCTTTTGCTACAAAAGATGAATTCAATTTTATAAAACCTCTTTCAGGAAGAAAGGAAAAGTATCCGAGATTTCATATATATGTAGAAGAAGATTTTGAAAAGGGAGATTATGTTTTCAATCTCCATCTTGACCAGAAAAAAGCTTCATACGGCAAGTATAGCGCTCATAGCGCCGAATATGAAGGAGAAATTATTGAAAAAGAAGCCAGAAGAATAAAAGAAGCAACTGAAAGATTATGAAAATAAAACCGATGGATTATAGAAAAATACTTCAGATTATTGCAGAAGCGGCTGTTAAAAAAGAAACTGTTGAAATTTATTATCCTAAAACAGACACAACCAAAGAGGGCTGGAGGGAAATAGAGCCCTATTTTCTTTCCAATGATACAACCGAAGATGCCGAGCATTTGATATACGAGCAAGACCGTCTTTCTCCCGGACACATATTAAATGCCCGCACAGTAGGGGATAAAGACGAATTTTGCCATTATTTTATAATAGGAAAAATAAAAAAAGCAAGAAAAACAGGGAAGAGTTTTTCCCTTAAAAAAAACTGGCAAGTTGAATTTTAATATCTTAAATAGTATAATAAAAATATGGAAAATAAATCAAAAAAATGGGAAAAGAGGATTCCAAGAGAGTTAAAAAAAGAAATAAAACCGAAAGGAAGTATTAATAATAAAAAACCAAAAAGGTCGCACGATTTGGCTTCTCGTCTTGAAAACAGACGGGTAGGTCAATAATACAAATTATAAATTTAAATTAAAATGAAAAATTTTATCACAATTGCTTTTCTTCTATTTTTTTCTTTTTCTTTTGCTTTTGCCCAGCAAGGAGAAGGCAATATGCAAATTAACAATCTTGACCCGATTTTAGAAGAAGTTTCAAGTGGGGAAGTTCAGGGGTTTACTCCTTCAGTATCAACTAGAATTGTTCCAAGGGGAAAAATTGTTGATTTCGGGAAAGAGAGAGAAAGAATAATGGTTGAAGCTCAAAAAGGAGCAATAGAGGTAGGTGAAAGAGCAAAGGAAATAAGAATGGAAAATCTTCAACAAACAGAAGCAAGACAGAAACTTCTCAGGGAAAAAGCAGAGGAGATCGGCGGAGAACAGCTTAGAAATCGCTTTGAGATTCTTTCTGAGAATATGAACAGAGTAAATTATAATCTTTCAAACAGATATACGGGACTTCTTTTTGCAATGGAAATTGTTTTGAATAAGATTGAAAGCCGTACTGCAAAAATAGAGATAGCTCTTCAAAAGGATTTATCTTCTGTTTATTTGAAAGTGGATGAAGCCAGAAATTCCATTGAAGTTGCTAAAGAAGAAATAGCAGAGCAAAAAGCAAAAACTTATGTTCCTGACATTTCTTCTGGAGAAGATGTTGGCCTTCAGTTTCAAAATGTTCTTCAAGAGATAAGAACAGATCATAATACACTTAGAATTAGAACTATAGATGCCGTAAAGTTTTTGATTAGGGAAATAATGGCCGAATTAAGAAGCGCAATAATAAACTAAAAATATGACAAGAAAAGAAAAATATTTACTTGCTCTCTTAATTGTTATAGTCATTGCTCTTTTCGTAATGATTTTTTCAATTTTTCTTGACAGGGGAGGACTTGCTCCGAAATTAACTCCCGAAACCACAGAAACAGAACAAGAAGAGGATTTAATTTATGAAGGACCGGAAATTCCGGAAGTTACTTCAGGGGATAGCATTGAGGATATAGAAGCGGATATTGATATGTTTGAATCCTATGATTTTGGAGATATGGAAACAGAGATTGAGAGGTTAGAAAGAGAAATTGAAGAATTTTAACAGTTAAGGAAAAGCCAAAAAAACACCTCTTTTTTAGGAGGTGTTTTTAGTTGGTCCTTATTATATTAAGCGACATTATTTATTGAAGCTTATGATATTTACTGTGTATCTCTTTGAGGTGGGGCTTTGTGATATGGGTATATATTTGAGTTGTGGCGATATTTTTATGCCCTAAAAATTCTTGAACAACGCGAAGGTCAACGCCCTTAATAAGCAAATCGGTGGCAAAACTATGCCTTAATGTATGACAGGAAGTTGTCATAGGAAGGCCGGAAAGAACCACGTATTTTTTAACAATTCTTTCAACGCTTCTTATATTAAGCCGTCCTCCGGTTTTTTTTCCTCTGTAGTTAATAAAAAGGGCTTTTTCCTTGTCTTTCCTTGTCAAAAGATAGCTTCTGAGGCAGTTTATGGCCCTTTCTGAGAGGTATATGGTCCTGGGATGGCTTCCTTTGCCTATGATCCCTATTTCAAGGTATTTTATGCCGTCTTTTAGCTTTATTTGCTCTTTATCAAGAGAAACGAGTTCTGCTACCCGCAATCCGGTAGAAAAGAGGGTTTCAAGCATGGCTCTATCTCTTAATCCGGCAATATCATCTATATTTGGGGCTTCCAGAAGCTTTTTAACCTGTTCTGGATTTAAGAAGTTAACTGTTTTTTCCGATTTGCTTTTCGGAAGTTTTACTTTCTCAGGAGGCAACGAAAGGATGTCTTTTTCAGCAAAATAGGATAAAAGAGACCTTAGGGCTATTAGATAGTAGTTTTGGGTTGATCTTCTTAGTGGCGTTTTTGACTGCCTTGAAAGAAAGAGGCGATATTTCCATATATGATCGTTTGTTATTTCGTGAGGTTTTATTTCTTCCAGATTAGAAAATTTTAAAAAATCAAAAAACTTTTTTAAAAATCTTGAATAATTTTCCTGGCTTTTTGCAGATAATCCTTTCTCAAGCTCAAGCCAATCCAAAAATTCAGGGAAAAGGCCTTTTATTGAAATGCTTGTTTTTTTCATTTAAAAGAGTGGTTATATTAAAAGGTCTCTTAGAAAGACGCTTAACATACATTATGCGACATATTATATATCTAATTATATCCTCTCTTTTCACACTGTCAAGGCCTTTTTAAGACCTTTCTCTCTCTGGTGTCAGGAGTATTCTTTTTCCCCATTCTAACATTCTCTCCATTATATTTATTTTTTCCTCCTCAATCTCTTCTATTATAAAGCTCTTTATATCTTTAAAAATGTTTTTTAAAACATCTATTACATATGAAAAAAATCTTTTTAAAAGATCAAAAATATAAGAGAATGTTTTTTGTAGAATTTCTATAAAAAACTTTTCAATTTTTTCAAAAACTCCTTTTATAGTTTCTTCCGGGACTATTATCATAATTATTACTATTGCAATTGTAATAAAAATAATTAATCTCATGTCATTTTTATTGCCGCATTTATTCTTCTTAGGGTTTTTTCCTTTCCCAGGACGCTTGCAACGTCAAATGGTCCGGCAGATGACTTTTTTCCGGTTAAAGCTACTCTTAGGGGCCAAAGAACATATCCTCTATCCCCTGTTTTATATCTTTCTGCAAAAGGCATTATTTCTTCTTCTATCGTTTTGGAATCCCAGTTTTTAAGAGAATTCAAGATTTTGAAAAGCTCCGTTAAAACAAAAGACATTTCTTCTTTTTTACTTCCTTTCCATTGCAGTAGCTCTTTATTAAAAGATAAATCTTTTTTAAAGACATAATCCGTAAAATCTGCTATTTCGGAAAGTTTTTTCATTCTTTCTTTATAAAGAGAAACAACATTTTTTAAATATTCAAAGCTTATCTCTTCTTTTGTCTTTTTTATAATAAAAGACATTGATATCTCTTTTCCTGCAATTCCGGTAAGATTGGGAATTATTTCTCTATCTTTAAAAATTGGAGTAATATATTCTTTTTCAACAAGATATGGAATACAAAACTCTGTTATTTCATCAATGCTTTTTTTTCGGATGTAGTGTCCGTTTATATAATCCAGTTTTTTTAAATTAAAGACGGCCCCGCTTTTGTTCATTCTTTCCAGTGAGAATTCTTCAATAAGTTCTTCTATTTCAAAAAACTCTCTTTTATCTTTAGGGCTCCATCCTAAAAAAGCCAAAAAATTAATTAATGCTTCTTTTAGATATCCTTCTTTTTTATAATCAAGAACTGCTGTAGCCCCGTGCCTTTTACTTAGTTTGCTTTTGTCTGTTCCAAGTATCATTGGCATATGACCGTATTTTGGAGGATTAATTCCCAAATGATTGCATAAAACTATTTGTTTTGGAGTATTTGATAAAATATCCTCTCCTCTTAAAACGTGGGTTATTTTCATTTCATAATCGTCAATTACCACGGAAAAATTATATAACGGACTTTTTAAATTTTTAGCAATTACGATGTCTCCTATTAGTTTTGTATCAAAAATTATTTTTCCTCGAATTAAATCTTTTACCTCAATTTTTTCTTCGGGCATTTTCATTCGGATAACTGACATCTCTCCCCTCTTTAGTTTTTTTTCTGCTTCTTCTCTTGATAAAGAAGAGCATTTTCCGTCGTATTTTACGGGTAATCCATTTACTGCATAATTTTGTTTTTTCGCTTCAAGCTCTTCTTTACTGCAAAAACAATAGTAGGCCTTTTTTTCATTAAGAAGCTTTTTGAGGTATTTTTCATATATCTCCCCTCTTTCGCTTTGTCTGTATGGACCTTCGTCGAAATCAATATTGAGCCATTTCAGGGCTTCTAAAATATTATTTTCAAATTCGGTTTTTGACCTTTCTTTGTCGGTATCTTCTATTCTCAGGAGAAAAGAACCTTTATTTTTTTTGGCAAAAAGATAATTAAAAAGAGCCGTTCTTACTGTTCCTATATGAAGAAAACCTGTTGGAGACGGAGCAAATCTTGTTTTCATTTTATTTCTTTTATTGTGTATTTTATTTTACCTTCTTCAAGAGAAAGTTCAACTGAGTCCCCTACTCTCTTTCCAAAAAGCTTCTCTCCTAATGGAGATGAAAATGAAATTTTATTTTTAAAAGGATCTGCTTCTGATGTATCAACCAAAGTATAGGATATTTCTTCTTTACCGTATGAAAGAACTATTGTAGAGCCGATTTCTACTTTTTCATAATTCCCTTTTTCCACCACTTTTGCCTCTCTAACCTTGTTTTCCAATTCCCTAATCCTGCCCTCTAAAAAAGCTTGCTCTTCCTTTGCTTCCGTATAGGCTGCATTTTCCGATAAATCTCCGAAAGAAGCTGCTTCCTTTATTCTTTTTGAAATATCTTTTCTTTTTTCTGTTTTTAAATATTCCAATTCTTTGTTGATTTTTTCCAATCCTTCTTTAGTAAAGTATTTTTCTGCCATTTTTTTTATTATTCTTTTAATCGTTATTTTTTTGTATCCTATTGTTAAAATACCATTCTAAAACATCTCTTGCAACAGGTATCGTTGATAATTGAATTCCTTCGACATCTTCAACTAGTATGAGAAGGGATATTTGGGGATCTTCATAGGGACCGAAAACGGAAATCCAATTATGGAAATATCCTTCTCTTGAGGTTTGGGCCGTCCCTGTTTTAGCGGCTGTTTTCTCCGGGAGAAGATTTAAAGATCTTGCCGTGGCATAGGGACTGTTCTCTCCGGTTACCGTTGCCCTCATCCCTTCTTTTATTACTTTAATGTTTTTTGGATCTATAAAATTTTCTCTTATTATTACAGGATTAATTTCTTGTTCTTGTCCGCTGCTGTTGATTATTTTTTTTACAATCCTTGGAGAATGAAGAGTTCCTCCATTTGCTATTGCTGCGTAAGACATGGCAACTTGAAGAGGAGTAATAAAAATATTTCCCTGGCCGATTGAAAGGTTGTAAGTGTCTCCGTCAAACCATGGCTCCTTTTTTATTTCACTTTTCCATTCAGGAGAAGGGATAAGCCCGCTTTGTTCGCCCGGAATATCAATGCCCGTTTTATTTCCCCATCCGAATAATTGAAGATATTTTTTGATATTAGTCGGTCCAAGCCCTTTTTGGTCTTGATATCCTCCTCCTATGGCGTAAAAATAGACGTTTACCGAAGCGGCAATGGCTTTTCGCATATTGGTTAATCCGTGAACGTAAATATCCTTGAAAGTATAGACAATAGAGGGATCATATCTGTGGGGAATTTCTATCTTCCCTCCGGCATATATTTCTTTTTCAGGGGTTATTATTCCTTCTTCAAGAGCTCCAGCGGCGATAAAGGGCTTTATTACCGACCCTGTTGGGTATTGCCCTGCAACGGCTCTGTTAAAAAGAGGATTAAGAGGATTTTTAAGAAGTTCGTTTATTTCTTCCTTTTTCTCTTCTGGAGAATTAAAAATATTATTATCATAAGAAGGAATATTAACCATGGCAAGTATTCCTCCTGTTTTTGGGTTTATGGCTATTCCTACGGCTTTTTTGCTTCCCAATCTTTGAAGATTTTCAGAGAGAGAATTTTCTAAAACTTGTTGGAGTTCCAAATCTAGCCAAAGCATTAAGCTATTCCCCGGCTCTGGTAAAGAAACAATTTCTTTTGAGATTTGATTTCCCAGGGCATCTCTTTCTATTTTAACAATGCCGGAATTTCTTCTTAAAATATCTTCATATTCTTTTTCAATCCCTGCTTTTCCGATATAATCAAGAAAGCTGTAATTAGGAAAAGATTCAAGCTCATCTTTGCTTATTTTCCCCGTGTATCCGATGATGTGGGAAAGAGTTTCTCCATATTCATATTTGCGAATGAAAGTTTCTTCTATTTCAAATCCAATAAACTCGTCTATTTTTGATTTTAGGATAATAAGAGGATTATGCTCTAAATTTCTTATTAAAATAATTTGATTTCCTTTGTTGTTCAAAAAATCCTCTCTTATTTTTTCTCTCAGAAAATCATACTGTTGGCCGGTTATCTTTGATATTTCACTTAATGTTTTTTCTTGGTTTTCTTCTTTTTGATCAAGAAAACTTCTTTTAATTATTAAATTAAAACTTGGATTATTGAATACAAGCTGGTTATAAAATTGGTCGTATATTATGCCCCTTGCTGCTTTTACTGAAAAAACGGCAAATTTATTCTCATAGGCAAAAGCGGAGAATTTTTCATTGTTTAAAATTTGATAATAAAAAGTTAGCGCTAATAAGAATAATATGGAAAAAAACATTGAAAAACGCAAAAAACTGGAAATTCTAAAAGACAAAGGAGTTTCAAACTTCTTTTCCGATATTCCTATCTCTTCTTCTTTTTTTTGAGCAAGTTTGTCTAAAAAAATCTCTTGAGGTTCTATATCTTCTTTAATAAGGAATTTTTTTATTCTAAATTTTTTGGGTGTAAGGAATAGAAACATTTTTTTTAATAACAAATTTTATTAGCAAAGACATTAATATTAAAACAAGGGTGTAATATCCGAAGAAATGAGATGAAAAAATATCTAAAAAGAATCCTCCGAAAAATGATGTCCATATTCCAAAATATTTTTTTGGGCTTTCATAAATATTAATAATTAGTACGATAATTCCAATTATATTAAAGTAGTAAAAAATAGGGAGAAAACTTGTTTGGATTAAACTCAAGAAATACAAAAGGAAAATAAAGAGGACTTTTTTAAAAATCATATATGGGCTTGTCGATAATAAATAAATTCTCGTTTCTTTCCAGTTTAAAGAAGGGAGATATGTTTCCGAAAAAATAGAAATCAGTGTCGCTTTTTTCTATTGTTTCAATCTTTCCCACTAAAAGTCCTTTTGGAAAAATTCCTCCTGTTCCGCTAGTTAGAACGATTTCTCCTGTTTCAGGTTTTTTGGAAGGAGGAATCAGGTCAATTCCAAGTTTTAAATTTCCCAGTCCTTTTGAAATTGCAAAAATATCTTCATTTACAATTACATCAAAGGAAAAATCTTTTTTTGAAGCAAGATAAACTTCTGAAAAATAATCATATGTTTCCCCTATTTTTCCAACCAGCGCTTTTTCTGCCGTAACAACCGGCATCCCAGTTGAAACTCCGTCAAGTTTTCCTTTATCAATAATAAGTATGTCGTCTGATATTTTTTTGGCAACAATACTTGATAAAAGCAAGTTATACTCTTTTTCCATTTCAAGAGAAAGAGCAGTTCTTAGTTGCCTATTTTCCGCTTCATAAAGTTTGGCGCTTTCTATTTTTTGCAAAAGAAAAGCATTTTCACTTCTAAGATTTTCCAATTCTTTCTTTTTTTCAACAAAACCGTAAAAATCTTTACTTATTGCCCAAATGGATTTTTGAAAATTAGAAGAAAGAAGATAAAAATATTCTTTTGTTTTCGCTTCAAAAAAGAAAAAAAGAAGAAAAACCAAAACTATTGCCGATATTACAATAATAGTTTTTCTATTTTTTCTTCTCTTGACCATATAGCATAATAACTTAAATAAAGGGAAAAATAAAGGGTAAAAAAAATACGGGTTTTTAATTCCGTTTTTTAAAATAGTTTACGGTCATTATAGGGGGACTACCTACTCTTGCCCATAAGGACTACCATCGGCCTTGGTGTATTTCACTTCCGTGTTCGGAATGGGAACGGGTGGAGCAACACCAGTATAGTCCCCTTATGATAACAATAAACAATTTTTAAATTACAACCACAAATTATTAGCCAACCAAATTTAAGCAAAGATTAATGATGATTTATTAGTACTGCTTGGCTGAGGGCATTTCTGCCTTTACACCTGCAGCCTATCAACCTCGTCATCTTCGAGGAATCTATGAGTCCTAATCTTGGGGTGGGTTTCGTGCTTATATGCTTTCAGCGCTTATCCCGCCCAACATAGCTACCCAGCGATGCTTTTGGCAAAACAACTGGTACACCAGAGGTTAGTTCAATCCGGTCCTCTCGTACTAGGATCAAATCCCCTCAAGACTCTGCGCCTGCGGTAGATAGGGACCAACCTGTCTCACGACGGTCTGAACCCAGCTCACGTAACGCTTTAATTGGCGAACAGCCAAACCCTTGGGAGCTGCTTCACCCCCAGGATGCGTTGAGCCGACATCGAGGTGCCGAACAGGGCCGTTGATATGGACTCGCGGGCCCTACTAGCCTGTTATCCCCGGGGTAACTTTTGGCTGCTGATCTTCGGATTTTCTACCAAAATCCGTCGGTTCACTAAGTTCTGCTTTCGCAACAGCTCGACTTATCCGTCTCGCTGTAAAGCCGGCTTATGGCTTTGTCCTAACGCTCCGATTTCCATCCGGAGCTAGCCGACCTTGTAAACGCCTCCATTACTCTTTAGGAGGCAAGTGCCCCACTTAAACTGACCGTTAAACACTGTTTTCCGTTATAAACGAAGTTAGAATTGAGATTTAAAAAGGGTGGTGTTTCATTGGCGACTCCTCCTTATCCGAAAATAAAGATTCATAGTCTACCACCTACGCTACGCATCTTAAACCAAAATTCAATGTCTAACTACAGTAAAGCTCCCGGGGTCTTCCCGTCTAGCCGCAGGTAACCGGCATCTTTACCGGTATTGCATTTTCACCGAGCTACTCCTGGAGACAGTCCCCTAGTCGTTAAGCCTTTCATGCGGGCCGGAACTTACCCGGCAAGGGATTACGCTACCTTTGGACGATTATAGTTATCGCCGACGTTCACTGGCGCTTCAATCAGTCAGCATCCTGCAAAACAGGATACCGCCAATCTTAACGTTCCAGCACTGGTCAGGCCTCAGCCCCTATACATCCTCTTACGAGTTAGCAGGGACCTGTGTTTTTGATAAACAGTCGCTAGGGGGTCTTTTGCTGCGGCCGTTCTAAATGAACGGCAAGGCATATTGCGAACTTACGCCTGCTTTTTTGCCGAGTTCCTTCAGGAGATTTCACTCGTTCACCTTGGCACACTAACGCCAACCTACCTGTGTTGGTTTTCGGTACGGATAAGACCTAATGTAGCATCTAAAAAGCTTTTCTAGGAAGCTTGCTCATTTGGGTTTATGGAATCGAAACTCCACATTCTGCCAATCCTTGTCTCCTTAGATTAGCAACGGAAATCCAATAATCCGTCCAAACTACTAAACTCCGTCACATTTTAGAATATTAGGCCATAGGGCCGGAATATTAACCGGCTGTCCATCGAGTACGCCTTTCGGCTTTCCCTTAGGTCCGCCTAACCCTTGGATGATTGTCATTGCCAAGGAAACCTTAGGTTTTCGGTGTGCAGGACTCTCACCTGCATTGCGGTTACTCGTGCCAACATTCTCACTCCTTAACGCTCCACCAAACTTTACAATTTGGCTTCAATGTATTAAGGACGCTCCCCTACCCCTCATAAAATATAAATATTTTACAAAGCCTTATCTTCGGCATCAAGCTTTAGCCCCGTAAATTTTTGGCGCAAAATTCCTTAATTAGTAAGCTATTACGCACTTTTTAAAGGATAGCTGCTTCTAAGCTAACCTCCTAACTATCTCTGGAATCTTACTTCCTTGAAAGCACTTAGCTTGATTTTGGGGCCTTAGATTAAGGTCCGGGCTGTTTCCCTTTCGACCATGGAGCTTAGCCCCCACAGTCTGACTATCGATATTGCAAAATTGGTATTCGGAGTTTGATTGGAAAGACTGAGCAAAGCCCAAGTAATTCCATTCAGTGCTCTACCTCCAACTTCTAATTATCGACGCTAGCCCTAAAGCTATTTCGGGGAGAACCAGCTATTCCCAGACTCGATTAGCTTTTCACTCCTTACCACAGCTCATCCCAAGGTATTGCACGACCTACGGGTTCGGACCTCCCCCCAGATTTCTCTGGAGTTCATCCTGGCCATGGCAAGCTCGTCTGGCTTCGGGTCTACTATATACAACAAAACGCGCTATTAACACTCGCTTTCGCTACGCTTTCGTCCCGTAAGGACTTAAGCAAGCTGCATACAGTAAGTCGTTGGCTCATTCTTCAATAGGCACGCCATCACCAGGCAGTAAATTTTAGATTTCTCATTTTAGAGAATAACAAATAAAAGACCAATCCAAAATTTACCGCCCGGCTCTGACTCCTTGTGAGCATAATGGTTTCAGGTTCTATTTCAACGGGATCACCTCCCTGCTTTTCACCTTTCCCTCACGGTACTAGTTCACTATCGGTGATATCGTAGTATTTAGCCTTGGCTGTATAGTTCAGCCAGCTTCCCACAAGGTTTTCATTCCTCGAGGTACTTAAGAATAGATACTGGGAGCATGAAATCGTTTTCGTCTACGGGGCTTTCACCCTCTCTGGCAGTTCTTTCCAGAAACTTTTGACTAACGAAATTCCATTATTTTACTCCGTTCAAAGCTTACGCTCCAAAACGTATCTACCTTTCAACCCCTTTTTTGTAAACAAAAAAGGTTTAGGCTCCTCCCTTTTCGCTCGCCGCTACTTAGGGAATAATATTTTATTTTCTTTTCCTCCGCTTACTGAGATGTTTCACTTCAGCGGGTATCACTTTGCGTAAAATACGCAATAATGCGGATTAAGCCGCACTGGGTTTCCCCATTCGGAAATCTCCGGATCAAAGGCTGCTAAACGCCTCCCCGAAGCTTATCGCAGTCACGCCACGTCCTTCATCGTCTCGATATCCCTAGGCATCCACCATTTGCTCTTAAAAATTAATTAACTTAATAGGTTGGCTAATAATTAACGGTTGTAATTATTTATTCAATTGTCAAAGTCCAATCCTTAATTACTAAAAAAACCGCTCTAGAGGCGGCTTTAATTTCCAAAAAATAAAGCTGTGGGCTAGCCGCTCCTATATTGGTTTTTATAGTTTTTCCTTTTTCTTATCATTCCGCCTCAATCTTAACAAATTAAAAAAAGAGTGTCAAGGTTCAAATATTGTTCTTAAAATAGAGAAAATAAAAGCCCCGAAAATGCAATTTCTGGGGCAAAAACAAAGAGAAAAAAAGATTTATTTTTCTTTAGAAAAATTTTCAATTGCAATATTCATGTCTTTTTTTCTGTTTTCAAAAAGAACTTCTGCTTCTTCAATTTCTAATTTTCTTTCGCGTATCTTTGAAAGAAGATCGTCTATTTTTTTCATGGCTTCATAAACTTTTGCGGACTTTTCTGGCAAATTTTCAGAATAGTCAGGGAGATTTAAAAGAGCTGGATTATTGGCAACATCGTTGCAATATTCAATTACTTCTTTTTTCAAAATTTCTATTCTTTTTTCTTTGCCAAAATCTTGAAGCTGAATAATCAAAAACCAAAAAAAAGCAATACTAACGGCAACAGCAACAGCGTTATTTTTTTTTTCGGACATGACATTCCCCTTTCGTTAAATAAGATAAAAAAGAGCTTTTCTTTTTTATAGCACGTATATTTTTAATTTCAATCTTTTAATAATAAAAAAACCGGCCCTTTGCGGGCCGATTTTGAAAATACAAATGCGCCTTCTTTATTTCTTTTCCAGTTTTTTCTTAATATCTGAAAGAAATTCTGCCGCAATGTCTTTTCCGCCGATTCCGAAAGCAATGCCTCCTGCAACGGTAATAAGGGCAACAACTCCCGTGAATAATATGAGGATTAATTCAGGAGCAATTTTTAATTGATAAAGAATAGTCAAAACGGCGAAAATCCAAATTGACCACCTTACCAAAGTGCCCAAAAGATTGCCATATCCGGACCATACTCTTTCAACTGAGGCCTTTGTAATTTTTTCCAAAAAATCGGCAATAATTATCGCAACAACGAACATTATTGCAGCAACTAAAACGTTGGGCAGGTAATTTAAAACACTGACAATAAAGTCAGCGAATTGCCTGAGACCTAATATTTCAATTGCAGCAAGAAGGAAAACGATTACAAGAACCCATTTGAATATTGCTCCGATAAATCCTGCAACGTCTATTTTAAGCTCGGCCTTCTCTATCGCCTCTTTCCATGATTCCTTTTCAAAAACAGAATTAAGGCCTAATTTTCTTAAAATTTCAGCTACAAGCTTTCCAAGCCCTGCGGCTATAATCCAACCGATGAGAAAAACCAATAAGCTGCCGGTAAGTTTTGGAATAAAGACAAGAAATCCTTGCCATAATCCCAAGATAGCTGCAGCTGTAGGTTCGTACCAATCTATAAGCATATTTTTTTTGTTTATTTTTTTTGAGAATTTCGACCTTTTTAAAAGCCAATTTTATTATAACATTAAAAAAAATAAATAAAAGAGAAACTGTGGAAAACTTTTATAATCTTAATTTAGTCCTTTTCTTTGTAAACTGAAGCTGATAAAGATTATAGTACATTCCCTTTCTTTTTATAAGTTCGTCATGAGTCCCTTCTTCAACTATTTCTCCTTTCTCTATAACCAGAATTTTATCCGCTTTTCTTACCGTGCTAAGGCGATGGGCAATTATAAAAGTTGTTTTGTTCTTTATTAGGTTTTCCAATGCTTCCTGAATTAGTTTTTCGGACTTTACATCCAAAGAAGAGGTTGCTTCGTCTAAAATAAGAATTTTTGGGTTTCGAATTATAGCCCTTGCAATTGCGAGGCGCTGCTTTTGTCCTGTAGAAAGCTTTATTCCTCTTTCCCCCACAATTGTATTATATTTTCTAGGGAGGGTCTCAATAAAGTGTGATATATTAGCCGCTCTTGCCGCTCTTAAAAGCTCTTCTTTTGTTGCTTCCGGATTTCCGTAAAGAATATTGTTTTTTATGCTGTCGTTAAACAGTACAATATCTTGAGGAACATATGCTATTATTTTTCTAAGAAAATTAAGGTTAAGATGCTTTGTATCAATGCCGTCTATTAGAATTTTTCCTTTTTTGGGAACAAAATATAAAGAGAGAAGATCAACCATTGTTGTCTTTCCTTCCCCGCTTCCTCCAACAAGAGCGACTTTCTGTCCTGGCAAAGTTGAAAAACTTATATTCTTGAGAACATTTTTTCTTTCGCTATAAGAAAAGAAAACATTTTTATATTCCACCTTTCCTTTCAGTTCTTTAATTAATTTTCCTTTTTTGTTGTATTTTTCAGGCGTTATTTTAAAGAACTCTCTTGCTCTTTTTATTCTTGCGAGGGATTTTTGTAAAGACAGCCATTGCCAAAGTAGAAACTTAAGAGGCATTCTTATTAAATTTAAATAACCCAAAAACATCACTAAAGTACCTTGTGATATATCCCCTTTTCCGGTTAAAAAAACGGCATAGGCAAAAATTCCCATAAAGCCGAGGGAGAAAAAAAGTTCTTGTAAAAATTCAGTATTTTCCCAGCTCAAAACCACTTTTTTATATGAAGGATTTATTTCTTCTTCATATATTTTTTTTATTTTTTCTTTTTGAAAATATTCCGCTCCTGACGACTTAATCGTTTGGATATTAATAAAAGAATCATTTAATATGCCGGCTGCAACATCAATCTTCTTATTAAAAGATTTTTGATTTTCTATAAGAAGAGGAGTTCTTAAAATGGAAATCGTTCCGGAAAGAATAAAAATTAAAAGAGCGCCCAAAGAAAGCTGCCAGTTAATGAAAAAAAGAATAGCAAGCCCTATTATGACCGTTAAAAAACGGGGAATTATCCAAAAAATAGTATCTCCCATTATAAATTGAAGAGCGTCTCCTGCTCTTGTAATTCTGGAAACAATATCTCCTGTGTTTTTTTCTTTATGGAACGAAAGTGGCAGGTAAATAAGAGAGGAAAATATTTTAAAAACAAAATCTCCCATTGCTTCTACGGATAGATAAGATCCTCTTAGGGATACTATTCTTTTTGATAATTCTGACAGTATGCTCGTTAAGGCCCATATTCCTACCAGAAAAAGGATTAAGAAAAAAGGAGAATCAAGCAAAACCATATCTACCATTTTTCCGTAAATATATGGAACAAGCCCCTCAAAAACAGCAAAAAAAACAGCAAGGAGAGCTAAGAAAAAAACTCTCTTTTTATAATTTTTAAGATAATCCCAAATTATTTCTAAATCCTTTAAAAATTCCATTATAATTTTCCAAATATTTTTTTATGATTTTTTTTAATTTCTTTAAAAATATTATTAAAAAATCTTTCTATAAAAAAAGAATCAAGGCCTTTTTTATTCCCCCATTTTTTTCTTATTAAGAGTATTTCTTTCTCTCTTTTTTTATCTTCCCGATTCATTTTATTTTTTCTCTTATACTCCCCTATTCTTTTCCCAATTTTAAACCGCAGAGATAAAATATTAATTAATTCCCTGTCGCATTTATCAATTTCTTTTCTTAAGTTTATAAGTTCTTTATCCATTTTAGATTTATTTTCTTTCAGATAAGCGTACCATATTTTTGAAAAAAAATAAATTACGGAAAAATTAGTGAAATTGATTTTTAATTCAATTTTAAAAATTCCCGCTATAAAAAGAGAAGAATAAATATTTAAAACAAGGCAATAAGTTAACTTTGGTGGTGTTTGTTGGAAAAAGTCAGAACCCATTTTGAACAAAATCCTGACTGATTGCCGCGCTTCGCGCGGCAGAACAAAAACTGAACGCTCGGGCGCGCAAAAAGGAAGGGGGTTGGGGGGAAGGAATTTTTGCCCGCCCTCGCTTTCGCCTCTTCTTTTTTCGCCGCCGCAATTTTTCGTGCCAATAAAATTGGCGCGCCGCCTGAATTTATTATTATCTTATCAAATTAAGCAAAATATTTCAATATAAAAAATAGGGTGCAAAAGATTGACAAAATAAGCAAAAAAATGTAAGCTGGCATATTAACAGGAAATGGTTTCCTGTTAGAAACAGCACCTTAACAACAGAAGGAGGTAAGTCATGAAAAGGTTTGATCAGCAATTCCTTGCCCGTGATTCGGAATCGTGGGTCGGAATGGAAGTCGACGAACTTGTCGGCTTCCTGTTGCCGAAATGCCAAGAAGTCATCACGACCGATCGATTGCGGCAAAAGATAACCGAACATCCAACGCTAAAAGTGAAATTCGGAATTGATCCAACAGCGTCGGAAATTCACATCGGCCATGTGGTGCCAATCATGCTTTTGCGTCAGTTTGCAAAAGCTGGTCATCACATCGACTTCATCATCGGAGATTTCACCGCTCGGGTTGGCGATCCCACCGCGAGGGACACCGGCAGAGTTCCGTTGAGTCCGGAACAAATCGTGAAGAATATGGAGACATACACCAGCCAGATCGGGAAGTACATCGATCTGCGTATGTTTTACATTCACTACAACGCCAAGTGGTTGAATCCGATGACCTTGCAAGAAATTTTCGCCATCTTCCAGCAGATCAATCTGTCGGAAGCCATGCAACGCGAAGATTTCAGAGCGAGGATGCGCAACGAACAGGCAGTGTCGCTCGCGGAAGTCTGTTACGGAGTCTTGATGGGTATAGATTCGGTTCATCTCGGAACTCATGTCGAGATTGGTGGCATCGATCAATTGCTGAATTTTCAGCAGTGCCGTAAGATCATGCGTCAATCTGGTATAGACGAAGAGGTGATTCTGATGACGCCCATCTTGGAAGGAACGAGTGGCGATGGGAAAAAGATGAGCAAGAGTTACGGCAATTATGTTGCCGTTAATGCGACTCACGAGGACAAATTTGGAAAAATTATGTCCATTCCCGATCGGCTAATCGGCCAGTACTTCCGATGTTTTGCCGATGTTCACCAGCGAGAGCTGGAGGAACTTGACGCATTCATCGGGGAGAATCCGATGGAAGCCAAGAAACAACTCGCCACCCTCGTCGTTGCCACTGAAACGCGACGCATTGATGATGGCCTGCGGGAACGTGAATCTTTTGAGCGGAAATTCTCTCAAAAGAGTATCCGCAACGAGGATTGCATTGAATTGACTGAAGACGCAAACACCACGATCTTGGATGCTCTGGTGAAAAGCGGTCAATTCAAGAGCAAAAGCGAACTCCGCCGACTGTTTGAACAACAAGGCGTACGAGCCGTGAACGAAGACGGAGAGGTTATACTCACTCCTGAAATCGTCGTTGGCCAAGTGCGTGGCGTTGTACGAGTCGGCAAGCGCCGTTTCTTCCAGTTCGTTACGGTTTAGGAGGTGGACGATGATTGCATACAATATTTGCGAATCGCCACTCACGCCTCCTAATGTCTTGCGACTCGGCTTTAGCGTCTGGGCAAGAAATCTCCCAAAAGATTACTTGTCCATCTACCCGAAAGCGGCAGAGGAAGCCCGTAAAAGAGTAGGGTCGGAAAATGTTTCTCTTTGCGCATTAGTTGATGATGTTTGGCCTATGATTACATTGTCGCGAACACGCAAAGAACAGCAAAACATTTCCGATCGTTTTATATCTCTGCTACCAGATCTCGGCTTTCATGAAGTCCATCTCGTGTCGGATTTTGTGAAGGATGTTGCCTTGGGTGAGTATTTGCCCTATGCAATTAGAGTTACTCTATCCGAATTTTGGAAACTCTTGCCACAAAGCAAGAAAACCATTTCAGATAACTTAACTCTTACCGAGATTCTCGGATTCCTTTGGCACATCCATGTGCTCAAAATCGCTCTCGGAGAGTTCCGACTGACAGGACTGCTTGTAGGCATCAGGTCAGAGTTCTTCTACCTGACGGCTCGCAAGCTGTTACCTCCACACGATGTGTATTTTGTTAACACATCGTAACACAGCCCCTTTAGATGAAAATCTTTAGGGGCTTTTTCTTTTTTAGATATTATAAATCAAGCTTAAATCTTTTTGAAAGTAATTATATCTCCGACTTTAGCATTTAAATCTTTCGCTCCATTTTCTCTCACCCTACCTAATTCTGGAAGGCCAAGAGAGCTTCCGGGATAGATTACCCATTCGCCAGTTTCTCGGCTCATCATTCTCTCGGCATAAACCGCCTTTAATATTTTTCCGTTTATATTAACCCCTAATTTATCACCCTCTTTTAGTCCTCTTAATTCGCCAGTAAATTTCATCAGTCCGAAATTATCAATATGGACAATAGCACCTCCTGCAATATCAATTTTAACAACTTTTTCAATATCAAATGGATGCCCCATATCTTTTAGTGGTTTTCCTGTAGCTATTTGTGCTACCGCCGGCGCATGAACGTATTTCCCGCCAAATGGAAAAAATCCTGGATCGTTCAACTCATATAACTCTTCTATGCCAAAATCTCTAAAAAGCCAAGTAAAAACGCCCGTATTTGCTCCCATAAAATAAATTCCTTTTTTCTTTGTTTTACCAATTAAGCGAGCTGGTCTTTCTTTGGAGGGATTTAGTATTACAGAAAAAATGGTGCTTTCAGGGTAAGCATCAGCCATCAAGCGCAAAACGAAATTACCGTTGATAATTGAAAATGGTGTAACCAACACAATTGGTTCAATTATTATTTCATCGCTCTTGATATTATCTAAAATTACACCCCTTAATTCATTATATGCCACATCGGCACAATCAGTTATAAAAACTATTCGTTTTTTCATAAAATTCTTAAATTAGCTTATTAATTTGATTCATGTCAAAAAGTTTTTCCAAACTATGACCAACATTATCTACTAAAATAACCTTTGCTTTGTTATCTTTTTCTTTTTGAAAAAATAAAGAACTGGTATAGTTTATTTTTTCATCAGATTTTCCGTGAAATATAATAACATTGGGATAATTTTTATCTATTTTAATAAAAGATTTTGATTCTTTCCCAGAAAAATACTTATTCCAGCCTTTCTTTTTTATTCCCCTAAAAGCAAATTTATAACCTCGTCTAAGAAATTCCAAATAGAACGAGTTAAAACCATAAAAATTATCTATGGCCTCTTTATCTTTCATGGATTCTAAAACTTCTTTTTTGTGCAAAAAAAGTAATGGGGCAAACAAAATAACATTTTTCACATCATTTTTTGTTATTTTAGTGGAGACAACAGGATTGCCTGAGAAACTGTAACCCATGACATATAAATTACTGTAGTTCCAATTTATCTGTTTATCATTAAAAGTTTTTATTCCTTGTTTATTTTTTACAAACTCAACCGCTAATTCCACTGTTTTTTGGCAATTTTCAAAAGTGAAACTACCACCGCTTAACCAGCTACCCATATAATAGACGCTAAAAAAGGCCGTGTTTTTATCAACTTTATTAACGAAAAAATCCTCATCAATCATTTGAGGCAATCCGGGAAAATAAACAAATATATTTTTGCTGTTTATTATCCCATTTTCAACGCTATCTTTAGAATAATAGAAATGCAGAGCTATATTTTTATAAATGAAAAGTTGTAGTTCCATATTTTTAATTAGTTAATATTTTTCCTTTTATTGCATCAACAATAATTTTTTTGTTTATATATTTTTCGATTTTTTTATTAACTATCTTCGGCTCCGTCAAGCAAGGAACATTAAACTCTCTTGCTATTACTGCGATATGCGAAAGAATCCCTCCGTTGATTATCAGGGCATTTATTAAAGGAAGTTTTTTGATTAAACTATTATCCATTTTACAATTCATTAAAACAACATCACCTTTTTTAATTTTGTCATAATCTTCGATATTATTAATGATTTTTAATAAACCATCAGATATACCTTTACAAGCGACAATGCCCGTTCCCAAAATTTTATTTTTATCAAAAAAGTAATTTAAATTTTTAGGATGTTTATCTAGGGTTGTAATATTTCTGCTTTGGAAAATATATATATTCTGACCGTCCCATCCCCACTCAACATCTTGAGGATTACCAAATACTTCTTCAAGATTTAACGCTATTTTTGATAATTTTTTCAAAAATATATTTTGCAAATTATTTATTTTCTTTTTATTCACTTCTTTCGTAATCGGTTTTTTGTGTCCGCTGACTATAGAATCTCCCAATCCTTCCGTATATTCAATAATCATTTTTTTGTCATCTTGACTGACTGGATCAGCGGTGAATATCACACCAGCAACTTTTGCTAGTATTAATTCTTGAACAGCAATAGCCATATTTTCATATTCTAATCTGATGCCATTTATTTTTGAGTATATTTTAGCGTTGTCACTAAATAATGATTGATAACATAGCTTAATAGCTCTCAAAATATTTTCTTCTCCTTTTATATTAAGAAAACTTGAATATTGGCCAGCAAAACTTAATATAGGAGAATCCTCGCAAGACGCCGAACTCCTAATAACCAAAGGTTTATTATTAAATTCTTGGTTGATTTTTTCAAGGATTGCTTTTTGATATTTAGTAGGAATTTCAAATTTAGACCAATCGTAATTTAAAGGATCTATAATTTTATTTTCCCTTAATAATCGACTGAAGATGTTAGTATTAATGATTAAAGTTTTTGGAATCAAGCACCCCGCTTTGTCTTTGATTATCTTAATGTTTTTAGCTTTGGTTCCAATCTCTTGGTTATCACAATTATCCAAAAGTTTTATATCACTAGAGACAGAATGCTTATTGTTATCTATAAATCTTAAAATCTCTTCTTTTATAAAAAGTTTTTTTCCTTTTGGATTAAGTCGGTGTGATTTTATGAGACCTTTCTTTTCCCAACGATAAATAGTAATAACTTTAACGTTAAACAATTCGGCTATTTCATTTGTAGTTAAATAAGGATTGTTATTTTCCATACATTTGATATCATTTAATAACATTGCTATACTTATATTAGCATGACTATAAATTTTATGCAATGTATTAAGGGGAGTTTCTTATTGTTGCCCGCGTATGGGCGGGTGGGACAAGGGCAACATTCCTTAGCGGAGCATTTCGCAAGGCGAAATACGAAAAATTGCGGCGGCGAAAAAAGAAGAGGCGAAAGCGAGGGCGGGCAAAAATTTCTTCCCCCCAACCCCCTTCCTTTTTGCGCGCCCGAGCGTTCAGTTTTTGTTCTGCCGCGCGAAGCGCGGCAATCAGTCAGGATTTTGTTCAAAATGGGTTCTGACTTTTTCCAACAAACACCACCAAAGTTTATTTACAGCGTGATTTGCCTCGCTCGGCGCTTCGCCCCTCGCTTCGGCGGGCATTTCGGCAAGATAATTCCACGGATTTTTGAAATCAATCGCCAATTTTCCCGCCGCAAGGCGGCGGTTCACAAATTTTTAAATTTGTATTGCGGCTATACCGCAATGAGCCGATGGTTTTCTTCCGCCTTTGGCGAAATACAAAATGAGATTTTAACAAATTGTCGGTGTAAAAGCGTTGCCTTTTATAAAATTAAAAACTTCTAAAAACTATGATTAAATACTTCATCTATTGTCGCAAATCAAGCGAGGACGAGGAAAGGCAAATTTTGTCCATTGAGGCCCAGCTCACGGAATTAAGAGAGTTTGCCAAACAAAATAATCTTTTTGTTGTTAAAGAATTTTACGAAAGCAAAACCGCCAAAGAGCCGGGCCGAGAAGTTTTTAATTTTATGATGTCGGAAATTGAAAAAGGCAACTCTTCGGGAATTTTAGCGTGGAATCCCGACAGGTTAGCGAGAAATTCCATAGACGGCGGACGAGTTATTTATCTTGTGGATACTGGAAAAATCACTTCGCTAAAATTCCCCACATTTTGGTTTGAAGCGACACCGCAAGGAAAATTTATGTTGAGCGTCGCCTTTGGACAAGCAAAATATTACACCGACAATTTGAGAGAAAACATTTTGCGCGGTATTCGACAGAAAATCAGGCGAGGCGAACTTTCGGCAAAAGCCCCGCTCGGATATTTCAACGAACCTCGCTTGAGAACTATTGAACCCGACAGAAAAACTTTTAACAAAGTAAAAGAAATTTTGCGGGCTTTTGCCACCGGAAATTACACGCTCACCGCCATTCAAAGCAAAATGTTTTCTCTTGGCTTGGTTGGCAAAGACGGAAAACTGCCGCATCTTTCTACTATTCAAAAAATCTTGACCAACCCGTTTTATTACGGACATTTTCGCTATCGTGGCGAAATTCATCAAGGAAGCCATAAGCCAATGATTTCAAAGAAACTTTTTGACCAAATACAGGAAGCGTTGATTTTGAACGGCAAGCCTCGCAAAAAGCGAGGACCGAAAAACTTTCAATTTCTCAATTTTGCGGTTTGTGGCGAGTGCGGATATTCCATAACCGCCGAACGACACATCAAAAAAAGCGGGCTAAAATTTGTATATTATCGTTGCACCCATAAAAGTAAAACGCAAAATTGTTCTCAAACTCGCTTTTTGCGGGAAGAAGTTTTAACCGAACAAGTAAAAGAGAATTGTCAAAAAGTTTCTTTGCCCGATGTTTGGCGGGAAAAATATCTTGCCAAAGTTAAAGAATGGGAAAATGAGAATCGCCAAACATCAGACCTTTTCGCTCAAAATCTCAAAACCGAACTTTCTGCCATTAAAATAAAAATAGACCGGCTTATGGACGGCTATCTTGAAGGCAGTTTTGAACTGGCGGAATTTCAGGAAAAGAAAAACAAACTTATGGTGGAAAAGAAAGATATTGAGGAAAAATTATCGGATTTTGAGCGAAAAGGAAATCATTGGCTCGAACTCACCAGAAACTGGATCTTGGAGGCCAACCAAGCCAAAAATCTCATTTTGTCTGAAAATTTTTCTGAAATGAAAAATTTTCTCAAAACCGTCGGCTCGAACCGCCGCCTTGCGGCGGGAAAATTGGCGATTGATTTCAAAAACCCTTGGCATTTCCTTGCGGAAATGCCTGCCGAAGCGAGGCGCGAAGCGCCGAGCGAGGCTAATTCCTCTGAAAATAAACTTTGGTGGACCTTGGGAGGTTCGAACTCCCCACCTCCTCATTGCAAATGAGGCGCTCTACCAAATGAGCTAAAGGCCCTAAAATGCTTTATCTTGGTGGGCGACGAAGGAGTCGAACCTTCCACCTCTTCTTTATCAGAGAAGCGTTCTACCGCTGAACTAGTCGCCCAAATTTCTATTTCTTCTTCTTTTTTTTAACTGATTTTTTTTAACTGATTTTTTCTTTTTCTTTTTTACTGCAGAAAAATTTCCTTCAAAAATATCATTTGCGGTTTTTTTGAAAAAAGCCAGAGTAATTATTATCGAATCATTGTAATTACCGGATGAAAGATATATTTCTTTGTTTTTTGACAAAGATTTGTCTAAAAAAAGAGGATATTTAAATAATTTTCCAAAAGGAGGAATTGCTCCTATTTTCACTCCTTTAAAATTGTTATTTATCCATCTTTCAGTTGCAAAATCTATTTTTTTAACAAGCTTCTCTCTATTTTTCTTTCTTATTAAATTAAGCGTTTTTTTAAATTTTTCTTTTTCCAAATTCCTGTTTCCCGGAATAACGGCAATGTAAAAAGAATTATCCCCTTTTAGAACAACTGTCTTGGCAATTAATTTTGGGTCTATTGCTAAAGTAGCCGATTTGTCAAAAGAAGTATAAACGGTTTTATGAGAAATAACTTTATGCCTTATCTCTTCTTTTTGAAGAAAGTTAATTATCTTTTTTGGAACTGCCATAATAGGAAAATTCTAACAAAAAAAATAATTAATGTCAAAAAAAGCGGGCCGCAAAAAGAAAGCGGCCCTTGAGATTTTTGAAGAAATTTTTCTCCAAAAATCCCCTTATGTATGGCAGAAATAATTAAATAAGAAAATGCTTTAAAAAGAGCTTTCTTATTTAATTATTTTTTAATTTTAGTTCTTAAAAGTTGTTCTGACTTATAAATAATCGAAATTTGAAGGTTCCTCGATCAATACCTCAGAGTTGAAAACAGAATTCTCGGTTTTCAACCAACGGTCGACACTTTTCTAAAAAAGAAATGATCCACGGACAGGTTCCCCTACCCGTGCCTTGTTACGACTTAACCCTTATTACTGATCTTACCTTGGGCCCTCAAGAGAGGGACTTAGGGTACTATCAGCTCTCCTGGTTTGACGGGCGGTGAGTACAAGCCTCAGGAACATATTCATCGCCACATAGCTGATTGGCGATTACTAGCGATTCCAGCTTCATGAGGTCGAGTTGCAGACCTCAATCCGAATTAAGGAGCCGTTTGGTGGGATTACCTCCGCCTTGCGGCTTCGCCCATTGTTAGACTCCATTGTATCATGTGTGCGGCCCAGGGCATCAAAAGGCCATGCTGATTTGGCGTCATCCTCGCCTTCCTCCTGATTGTCTCAGGCAGTTCTCTATGACATTTAAAACATAGAGTGAGGGTTGCGCATGTTACCCCATTTAAGGGTGCACTTCACAGCACATGCTGACGACAACCATGCAGCACCTGAATTAGTGTCCTTGCGGAGGGCCCGTGTTTCTACGGGATTTCACTAATCTGTCAAGCCCTGGTAAGGTTCCTCGTTTACTGACGAATTAAGCCACATGATCCACCGCTTGTGTGAGGCCCCGTCTATTCCTTTGAGTTTTAGCCTTGCGGCCGTACTTCCCAGGCGGGACACTTAACGCGTTAGCTTCGCCACTTGAAGGGTCGACACTTCAAATAGCCAGTGTCCATCGTTTACAGCGTGGAGTACAAGGGTATCTAATCCTTTTCCATGCCCACGCTTTCGTCCCTCAGCGTCAGGATCGCCCCAGCTGAATGCCTTCGCTTTTGGTATTCCGGTCGATATCAACGGATTTCACCCCTACACCGACCGTTCTATCAGCCTCTAACGTCCTCAATTTTGCCGGTTTTTTCTGCATTTCCAAGGTTGAGCCCTGGATATTTAACAGAAAACCTAACAAAACGCCTACGGACCCTTTACGCCCAATAAATCCGGATAACGCTCGGGGATTCTGTATTACCGCTCCTGCTGGCACAGAATTAGGATCCCCTTATTCCTCCGCTACCGTCACCTAAAAGGTTCTTCACGGAGAAAAGCTTTTTACACCCCGAAGGGCTTCTTCGAGCACGCGGCGTCGCTCGATCAGGCTTTCGCCCATTGTCGAATATCCTCGACTGCTGCCTCCCGTAGGAGTGAGGCCCGTGTCTCAGTGCCTCTGTTGGGGAACATACTCTCATATCCCCTACCTGTCATTGCCTTGGTAGGCCATTACCCCACCAACAAGCTGATAGGCCGCAGACCATTCCTATTCCGGCTTTCGCCTTTACCGACGAATCGGACTATTGGGAATTAGCCCATCTTTCGATGGGTTATGCCCATGAATAGGGTATGTAATCTACGTGTTACTAACCCGTTCGCCACTATTGAACATATACAAGTACATATTCAACCGTTCGACTTGCATGCCTTATCCACGCCGCCAGCGTTCATCCTGAGCTAGGATCAAACTCTCAAAAAAATTACATTAAAGTTAAACCCTAATGTAAATAAAGTCAGAACAACTTTAAAAAACTAAAATGTTTGAATAAATAATTTAGGGACTTTTATTCAAGATTAATATTTTGTTTTCAAAGTACTTTCTAAAATAAACCCCGAAGATATTTAAGCATTAAACACCTTCGGGAGAAATCTTTTTGAATTATGTAGATTCTCTATTTCATACTGCTATCTTTAGTATATTTATTTAATCTTTCTTGTCAAGTTTTTAAGAAAAGAAAAAATGTGTAATAAAAAACCCTGACAAGCCGCTTTCTTACAGTAAGAAAGCTGAAAGCTTGCCAGGGGGCTTAGTGGCTTATTTAAAGAACTTTAATGACAAAGCGCCTCGAAACGCTTTTTCCAATCCGCTATTGCTCTGGATGCTCTTTTCTGAAGTTGCTCGATATGAACGAATATTTCTCTGGCTTGCGACTCAGTGATATCGCCGTCCTCATATTTTTCAAAAATACTCCGCATCAGCGAAGCGTTCTTTTGACTTAAAGATTTATGGCTTTTTGTAAGATTTCCCTGAATTTCGGGGATTCCTACCTTAAGCTTTTTCTTTCTTCCGGAAAGAACTTCTTTAACTTTTTCAGGTTCGACATTATATTTTTCAGCAGCTTTTGTTACTGTTAATCCGCCTTCAGCAACGGCAACAACCGCTTTTTTGATTTTAAGGCGTGCCTGCTTTGACTGCACGCACTTGATATATTTTCTAACCAAACTGACTGGTAATCCCAACAGTTCGGCAATCCTTTTTTGCTTCTCTCCTTTTTCGATAAGAAGCATAACAGTATGCTCTGTGTCTTCCTGAGAAGGTGGCATTGAACCGCCCGAATTTTGCCTGTAGGCATAAGAGATCATTTCGGCCTCGTCTTCGAATTGAAGAACTTTGACCTTGATTTCTTTCAGGTTATTTAGCTCATAGGCTTCTTTGCGGTGTCTGCCGTCAACAACGGGACAAACACCGTTTGTACTTTCAGCAATTTCTATAGGGTCTTTCATTTCGACCCCATTTTCAATAAGCTCTGCAAGATACAAAACATGTTCCTGATTGAGCTCTTTTCTTACAAAAAGATTTGTCTGAAGTTCAGACAAATTAACAATTTTAGTTCCTTTTGCTCTCATGCTTTATCTCCTCGTTTCTGATGCTAAATACTGTCGTAGGGCTGGAAAAACCTGCCGCTATAGGCGCGCCATCCGGCGCGTTTTTTTCTGATATCGGACAATATTACCAAAATTCCCGGTTCGGGAAAATCTTTTTCTTGCCAAACTTTTTTATCCAAAGAAAAAGTCACAAGACCAAGGTCTTCTGAGCGGGCAACGGCATAAGGGCCGTGATGTCCGTTTATGACGATTTTTTCAACGATTGCCTGGTATTCTAACATTTCTTATCCTTTCTGATTTTCAATAATTTTTTTTGTCAATCTTGCGCTTAAAGAGTTTAAGTGCGACGAAAGGCGGAAAATAATTCCGGTAACCTCCCCAATGTCTTCTGGCTCTTCAAAAGCGTTTTCTTGCAAAAGATAAATCAGCGATTCCATTATTTTAATCGTAGCTTTTTCTTTATAATTTGAATCTTCTATTTCAAATGTTTCCTTTCCAAAATTACCGGGCCTAATGTCGGCTTCAAAAATCCTTCTTTTTTCCTCTTTTTTTTTGTTAAGTTCTTCTTTCTTTTCTTTCCAAATTTCCCACATTTTCTGGGATTTTTCTTTTCCCGGTTCTCCGTTTCCTTGAAGAACTTGATAAAGAGAAGACGCCGTGCTATATCCGACAGCATCTGCTGCCTCCTTTCCTGAAAAAAAACCAAAGGCGATAAGTTCAATAAACCCCCTTTGGACTTTTGGCATCCTTTCCAGTTCAATAATGCTATACCCAATAGCGTCAAGAAAACACATCAGTTTCATTAAGGTCTCCCCTACGGGAAGGCCTTCTGAAGAGAGCCATCTTTTTACCGTGCCTGTCGAAACAGAACAAAAATCGGCTATAACAATAAGAGAATTTTTTTGTGTTTTTTTAGAAAAAAGAAGAGAGTAATTTTGAAGACATTCTTCTGTATGCCCTCTAAAAATTTCAACTCGTTCATCTTGCATCTAGTATTCCTTTTTCAAAGAACCGTTTTTTCGGAAAGCCACTCTTTCCGATCTAGAGATTGTATAACATAAGAAAAATATTATGTCAATTTATGAGCCAGCGGTCGGATTTGAACCGACGACCTACTGTTTACAAAACAGTTGCTCTGCCACTGAGCTACGCTGGCAAAAATATTTATTTATCTTCTTCTTTCTTTTTTTCTATTCCCCTTTGCCTTATTTTTCTAAGCCAAATATCGGTTATTTTTTCCGTTTTTAAATTAAAAACCTTAATTTTAGAAAGAATCTTATGAAGAAATCCATAAAAAGAAAAGGATTCTACTTTTTCACAGAGCAAGTCCCAAAAAGGTTTTAACTTTAATATTAAAGAAGGTCTTTTTTTTCGTTCTTTTGGAGCAGATTTTGCAAGTATAGGAATTTTAGTTCCGACGATAAAGAGTATTCCTAAAAAACTGACAAAAAGGCCTGAAAGTCCTAAAATATTTTCCATATTATATCTCGTATCTTACAAACGACTTTATGGCGATATTTTCGCCGAATTTTGCTACTTTTTCTTCTATTAATCCTTTAATGGTTTTTTCAGGATCTTTAACCCATAATTGCTCAAGAAGAGAATTTTCTTTTTTAAATTTAAGGATTTTGCCTTTAATTATCTCTTCAATTACTTTCTCCGGTTTTTTAGCATCGGAAAATTGATCATTGTATGCTTTTTTCTCGCTTTCAATAATATCTTCAGGAATATCTTCTTTTTTTATAAATTTTGGATTTAAAGCCGCAATTTGAAGACAAATTTCATGGGCAAGTTTTCCAAATTCTTCGGACTTTGCCACAAAATCGGACTCACAGCGAATATCAAGCAAAACACCCACTCTTTTATTTTGGTGTATATAGCTTTCGACTATTCCTATGTTTGTTTCTCTGGAAGATTTTTTATCGGCAATTTCCTTTTCAAATCCTTTTAAAAATTCTTTTGCCTTCTTAATATCTCCGTTTGCTTTTTCAAGAGCTTCCTTGCACTTAGAAATAGAAACGGATGTTTCTTCTCTAAGTTTTTTTATTAAATCAAGATCAATCATCTTTTTAAAAGAATTAAGAAATTTCTTTATTTTCTGTCTTTACGCTTTTAACTGCAACGGGTGTTTTTATGAGCACTTCCTTTATTTTATCCAAAATATATTTTATAGAAACAATTGCATCATTGTTTGCAGGAACAAAACAATCTACTAAATCAGGATTATCATCGGTATCTATTATGGCAAAAATAAGGATATTTTTTATTTTTGCTTCTTTTACGGCTGTAATATCTTTTTGAATATCAAGAACAAAAATAGCGTCAGGGGTAGTTTCCATATTTTTAATTCCCTCAAATTTGAGGCGCAGCCGTTCAATTTCCCTGTCTATTTCCAGCCGTTCTTTTTTGGTATATTTTTCAAGTTCTCCGGCTGCTTTCTTTTTTTCAAGATCTTTGTAGTATTCTACTCTTTTTTTGATAATAGGAAAATTAGTAATAGTTCCTCCGAGCCATCTTTCATTAACGTACGGTATTTTGCATTCATCTGCCGTTTCCTTTACCAAATCCTTTGCTTGTTTTTTTGTTCCAACTAAAAGCAAGTTCTTGCCTTCTTCCCTTATTTTTTTTATCTTTTCAAGCATTTCTTCAAGCTTTTCGGCCGTTTTTTCAAGGTCTATAAGGTGAATTGTATTTTTTTCTCCGGATATATAGGGCTTCATTTTTGGATGCGTTGCCGACTTCCTGTGTCCGACAAAGAGCCCCGCTTCTGATAACTGATCAATCTTTGTTTTCATATTGTCTTTATTATATTTTCTGTTTATTTAGGACAATGTAGCATATAAAAAAGATTAAATCAAGCGTCTTTTTTCGTTTTTGCCTAAATTCCTTTACAATTACTCTTATTTTTAAAAAAAAGGAAATATAGCTTATTGCTCTTGTCCTTATTCTTTTTTTATGATATAAAAGGGGCATGAAAAAGACAATACATCCTAAATATTTTGATAAAGCGAAGGTTCATTGCGTTTGCGGCAATAACTTTACGGTAGGATCCACAAAAGAATTTCTCGAGGTAGAAGTTTGTTCGGCTTGCCATCCCTTTTTCACCGGCAAAGAAAAAATTATGGATACAATGGGTCGAGTGGAAAAGTTTAGAAAACGCCTTGAAAAGAAAGAAGAGCCGAAAAAGAAAAAAGAGCCAAAACAAAAAAAAGAAAAACAAAGCAAAAAGCTTGCTTAATTGTTTCCTTTTTTTTACTTTTAAACTTATTTCCTAAAAGGAAACTATGTCAGAAATTGAATCCTTAAGAAAGGAATACAATGATATTTTAAATCAACTCGGCAATCCTGAGTTGATTTCTGACTGGAAAAAATTTGAAGATCTTTCCAAAAAGAAAAAAAAGCTGGAAAATATCATAGAAAAAAAAGAAGCTATTCTTCAAATAGAAAAGCAGATTGAAGAGAATAAGGCCATAATATCTTCTGAAGATATGGAACTTTTAACCTTGGCGGAAGCGGAAATAGGCACTTTAAGTCAAAAGAAAAGAGAAATTGAAAAAGAATTGAAAGATTTCTTAGAGGAAGAAAATTCTTCTGTCGATCTTAATTCCGTTATTGTTGAAATAAGGGCTGGAACCGGTGGAGATGAAGCGGCTTTGTTTGCCGGAGACCTATTTAGAGCGTATCTAAAATATTGCGCTAAAAAAAACTGGTCTCATAAGGTCCTCGATTCAAACTCTACGACTATCGGAGGATTTAAAGAAGTTACTTTTGAAATAAAAGGAAATAATGTTTTTTCTCTTATGGAAAACGAGGGAGGAGTTCACAGAGTTCAAAGAATTCCGGAAACCGAAAAATCAGGAAGAGTGCATACGTCAACGGCAACGGTAGCCGTACTTCCCAAGCCGAAAGAGAAGAAAATTAATATAAGAACTGACGATTTAAAAATTGATTTCTTTAGAGCTTCGGGAGCAGGAGGTCAAAATGTCAACAAAAGAGAAACTGCTGTAAGAATTACTCATTTACCATCAGGGGTTGTTGTTGTTTCTCAGACAGAGAGAAATCAGCTTCAAAATAAAGAAAACGCCCTATCTATTCTTGGAGCTAAAATAATGGAACAAAAAAGAAAACAAGAACAAAGCAGTGTTTCAAATCAAAGAAACAGTCAAATTGGTCTTGCTAAAAGAGTAGAAAAAATTAAAACGTATAATTTTCCTCAAGACCGCCTCACTGACCACAGAATAAAAAAAAGCTGGCATGGCCTTCAAAGGATAATGGATGGCGATCTTGACGAGATTATAGAAACAACAAAAAAAGAGCTTCAGCTTATAGAATAAAACAATAATATAGATAAATAAAAGAAACCGCGAATTGGCGGTTTCTTTTATTTTATGACGGTATGAATATAAGGCCACTGCAGGTATCTGTCATTGTACCTTGGTCAATAAAAACCTGAAGACAATTTATTCTTTGAACAATTTGATTTCCATAAAAAGCATAGCTTGATTTATTCCAATTTCCTCCTGCAAAATACTTTAACGCGGCGGTTCTCTCATTGTTTGACGAAGAAGAAAGATTATCCGATAAAAGAAGTCCGGAAGCAAGAAAAGAATCATTTATTTTCCAAGGATCAGCAATGCGTCCAAGCATATTAGTAAGCCGGCTCTTATAAAGATTCCATGTTGAAGGAATAAATTGAGCAGGTCCCATGGCTCCCCCATAACCGGGTATTCCAATCACAGGACAAGAAATCGGAGTAGAAAGTGAATTTCTTCCCAATTCTTTTGTAAGAATCAAAAACGGGGGCAAATCTCTTGTCGGGTGAATTCCATTTGAAAAAATCCTTCCGGAATTTATCCCTACAGATGATCCTGTCGATGCATCTTTGAGATAACATTGTCCGACATTTCTTCCAAGGGCCGATTCTTGGGTGATTATAGCAAGAAGAAAAGCTGGCCTTACACCGGTTAACTGTTGTACCCAGCGAGCCACTTCTAGCGCTTCTCCAAAGGTTGGTGTTTCCACATCGGGAATACCAACAAGTTCAAGCATTTTGCTTCTTATTTCTTCCGCTTTTTTTTCTAGTTCTTGTTTTTCTTTTAAATATTGCTGATACTGGGCCTCTGTCATTTTCAAAAAATCTTCCTGTTTTTTCCTTGCCGCTTCGCTCTCTTTCACCTGAAGAGCCTGCAATTGAACGGTTTTTTGCAAGGAATCTTTTTCGCCATCCAAAGATATTTTATGCCCTTCTAGATTAAATTTTAAATCTTTAATATCTTTTAATACTCCTTTATTTTTCAAATTCAAAACTTCCAGATAAACAATATTATCAAAAAAATCAGAAATCGTTTCTCCTTGAAGAATTATCTCTATATATGATTTTTTATCTTCCTCTTCGGTAATTCGCAAAATATCAATCAATTTTTCTTCCATCTCTCCTATCTTAATAGTTGTCTCCATTATGGACTTTTCTGTATCCTGGATTTTTAATCCCAAACTCTGAATAACCAAATTGCTTTGCCTTATTTGAAGATTAAGCTGATCTATTTTTCTTCTAATATTGCTTATTTGATACTGAAGAGTTTGTTTTTCCGCTTCCGTCTTTGTTATATCCTTATCGTATTTTAGAATTAATTCTTCCAGTTCTTTTAATTCTTTTTCAAGCTGGGCTCTTTCTTCTTCCTTATCAGCGGCAATTGTAAACGGAAGCAAAGAAAAGAAAACAAAAAAAGCTAAAAAGAAAAATATAATCTTATGAATTTTCAGGTTCTTTTTCTTCATCTTCTTTCTCTTTTTTAATCTTCTCAACGGATTCTACGTCTTCTTCAACCGGTTTTTCAAGTTCTTCTTCAACTTTTTGAGGCGGCTGAACGTTTGCAACTACTTCATCCGGCTCACGGAGTATTTTTACTCCTTCTCCTACAAAAAGATCTTTTATCGTTATTTCTTTTTCAAAATCTGTCAGAACGCTGACATCAACTTTAATTTCATGAGGAAGTTTTTCAGGCAGAGCTTTTACTTCAACTTCCTGTATTCCTTTTACAATTGTTCCTCCGAGATTTTTAACAGCTTCCGATTCTCCAAAAAAGACTATCGGTACCTGGGCTTCAACTTCTTTGTCCAGTATTGGCTGGTAAAAATCCACGTGAATGGGCTCCCCTGTCAAAGAATCTAAAGCTACTTCATGGATTAAGACCGGATGTTTTTTATCATCAATCAAAAGAGAAACAAGAGTGCTTTCCCCTGCTTTTTCATAAATATCATTGAATTCTTTCAAGTCAATTTCTATAGAAGATGTTTCAATTTTTGGTCCGTATACAACTGCAGGGATACTGACTCCGTCTCTTTTTACTTTCTCTCTCTTTTTTGCATTTAAGGTAATCATGATTTTAATTTGTGGTTCAAGTTAATAATGGTTTTTTATTCAACAATACTGATAATTTCAACCGGACACATATCAGCAGCGTCTTTTGCGCAAGATAATTCTTCAATATCAAGCTCTTCTTCCTTTTTATCATTGACTCTTTTTTTCCCGACCAGCTGGGCTTTTTCATCATCTCCTTTTTGAAAATATCTAGGACAATTTGACCAGCAAGAGCCGCAACTTATGCACTTTTCTCTATCAAGAATAATTTTCATGTTGGTTCTTTAATTTTTTATTATTTGATTTCAAAGCTATTGGAATAAATCCAAGAATCTTCGCTGAATAATTCTTCTTTAGCACAATTATTGCAATATGGAATAGCCAAGCGGTACGTGCCGTTCCCAAAAAGATCAAACATATCTATCTCGGCTTCAAATGCTTTAATTGATTTTTTAGGAATACAAACCTCTATAATGTCTTCTTTTGAGCAATGAATATATTCTGCTCTTTCCCATACTCCTTCTATCTCCATTTCTATAAAATAAGGATTGCAGGAGGAAAAACAAACATTCTTTAAAGAGCTATTTATTATTTTTAAGGCCACAAACTGTCCTTTTTCATAACTGTTTTTGCTTGTTATAACCTCTACTTCTCCTCTATATTTTGTAATAAAAGTCACCAAAGCGAAAATAAAGAGTATTGGGACTATAATGGCAATAATTAAAAGCCTCTTCATCGTTTTCTATTCTACTATATTTTTTTAAAGCTGTGAAGTGTTTTAATCTTTTCAATAACCCTTTTTTCTAGGACTTTTTCAGTTTTTTCAAGTATTTTATAGGGTTTAATCTCCTTTGAAGAAAGTTCTTTTTTTAAAGATTCTTTCCACACATTTCGAAGTTCCGTATTAATATTCGTTTTAACTATCCCTCTTTTTATACAGTTTTTAATATCTTCATTCTTTAATCCCGAAGCGCCGTGCAAAACAAGAAAAATCTCAGTTTTTTTTCTTATTTCAGAAAGAAGATTAAGGTCAAGAGATGGCATTTTGACATATACCCCGTGAACGTTACCAATAGAGATTGCTAAAAGATCAACATTTGTTTCTTTGACAAATCTTTCAACCTTAGAAAGAGAAGTAAAATCTTTTTTAGAAACAGAAGATTTATCCTTTATAACTCCAAGTTCTCCTTCAACAAGAACTCCTCTTTTTTTAGCATAACTTACCACTTCTTTTGTTCTTTTTATATTTTCATCAAAGGGAAGAAGAGAACCGTCATAATGGACAGAATCATATCCTATATCTACGGCTGTTTTTATAAAATCAAAGTTTTTTCCATGGTCTAAATTAAGAAAGACAGGAACATTATATTCTAAATTAATAATCTCTTTCATTACAAATGCTTCTTTTAATCCAAAAAACTTCCCTTCCCCTTCTGAGGTTCCTAATATTACAGGGCTTTCCATTTTTTTTGCCGCCCTGATTGTTGATTTCATTTGCTCAATAGTTGAAAAATTAAACTGGCCTACGGCAAATTTTTCTTTTTTCGCTTTTTCAAAATAGGAATGAAGGGATTTCATAAATAAGTATTTTTAATTTTAAAATTTTGACACTTTTACTTTGATTTTTTTAAAACTTTGGTTTTTTCTAAGAAGTCCGTTTTTTGCTCCCCAAAAACCGATAGTTGAAGAAGCATTAGCTGTTCCTCTTTGAATTGATTTTACTATGTCTTTTGAATAAATGTATTCAGAAATAAACCCTGAAGAAAAAGCATCTCCGGCTCCAGTTCTGTCTAGTACCTTTGACTTTAAAGTTTTTGCTTCATAAAGAAAAGAGTTATTCAAAACAACTGATCCCAAAGGGCCTTTTGTTATAACGATTATCCCTTTGTAAAACTCACTTATTCTTTTAAGAGCGCTTTTTTCGTCTTTATAAAGAACATTGGCAAGCATTGAAGCTTCTTCTTGATTTAATATTAAAATATCAATTTTCTTGATTATCTTTTTGATATTTTTTAAAGAAAGCTGGGAATTTCCGGGATTTGCCGCAATTTTCATTCCTTTTTTTATTCCATAATCAACAAGAGAATTAAATTTCAAAGAGGCCTTTCCTGAAAGAGGGGCGAAATAAAGCCATTTTGCAAACGGCAAGAAAATATTTTCTTTTCCCATTATTTCAGAAGCTCCCCTGTAAACCAATATTGTCCTGTCTTTGTCTTTGACATTTAAAACAATTGACTGGTTAGTTTTCTTTTCTTTTGTTTTTTTAACCAAAGAAATGTTAACCTTCAGCTGTTTTAATTCTTTTAGAATATCTTCTCCTGCTTCGTCTTCTCCCACTTTTCCAAAATAAGCGGTTTTTAATCCCATATTTGCAAAAGTAACCGCGCAATTGGTTCCTCCTCCTCCGGTAAAATGATAAATATTTTCTACGTCTATCTTTGAACCTAAAGAAAGGTAAATCCCCTCTTTTGTTACGAGAGTTTTTTTAGTCGCAGATTTTAAATTCTTGCTTTTTAAAAAAGTGTCTCTTGAAGCAGAACCGAATGTGATAATATCAAACATATTATGCTATTTCTTTAATTTATCTTCTTTTTTGGCTACAAGAAGATGGGTTTTAATAATCATATTGGGATTTATTGAAATGCTTTCAATCCCCTCTTCAACCAGAAAATCTGCAAAATCAGAATAAGTAGAAGGAGCTTCTCCGCATATTCCAATATATTTGTTTCTTTTTTTGCAAATTTTAATAACTTCTCCAATTATCTTTTTGACCGCTTTGTTTCTTTCATCTCCGATATAGGATATTCTGCCATTGTCTCTATCTAGTCCCAATGTAAGTTGAGCAAGATCATTGCTGCCAATACTAAAGCCGTCAAAAATTGACAAAAAATCATCCGCTAAGATAATATTTGATGGAATTTCACACATCATATAAACTTTAAAATTATCTTCATTAAGGCCCTCTTTCCTTATTATTTCCATAACTTTTTTTCCTTCTTCAACCGTTCTGCAGAAAGGAACCATTACATTTACGTTTTTTAAGCCGAAAACATTTCTTACTCTTTTTATGGCTTGGCATTCCATTTTAAAGGCCGGCATGAAATTTTTATCAATATATCGGCAAGCCCCTCTGAATCCAAGCATCGGATTTGATTCTTCGTTTTCAAAAATTTCACCACCGATAAGATTCTTGTATTCATTGGTTTTAAAGTCCGAAAATCTGACAATAACCTCTTTTGGATAAAAAGCAGCTCCAATTTTGGCGATTCCTTCTGCCAGTTCTTTTATAAAAAACTCTTTCTTGTCTTTATGTTCTACGGTAATTTCTTTAATCTGCTTTATTATTTTCTGAATTTCTGAATTTGAAAGAAAAATGTTTTTCCTTATTTCAGATTTAGGATTCTTTATTTGTTTGTAATGATACAAAGCCAAAGGATGGACTCTTACTTTTTCTGCGATAATAAATTCTTCTCTTGCAAGACCAACTCCCTGATTTGGCAAAAAAGAAGACCTAAATGCTATTTCCGGAGCTCCAATATTAACCATGATTTTGGTCTTAATTTTAGGAAAACTGCCAAGATTCTGCCTTTTTACTTTATAGGAAATTTTACCTTTAAAAATCCTTCCGTTTAATCCTTCTGTACAATCAACTGTGATTTCTTCTCCGTCTTTAAGAATATCTGTAGCTTTATGAGTTCCAACAATAGCCGGAATTCCAAGTTCTCTTGCGACAATCGCGGCATGGCAGCTTTTTCCTCCTTCATTTGTTACAATAGCACTTGCAATACGCATAATAGGCAGCCAGTCAGGGTCCGTCATTTTAGTCACTAAAACTTCTCCTTTCTTAAAATCTTTCATTTTGGAAATTTCCCTTACAATCTTAACTTTTCCAATTCCAATTTTTTCCCCTACGGCAATTCCCGTAAGAAATGGCTTCTTTTTAGTGTTCAATTGATATTCTTCATAAAAGCTTGCTGTTTTTGAGGCATGAACTGTTTCCGGTCTTGATTGTACTATGAAAAGCTCTCCCGTTTTCCCATCTTTTGCCCATTCAATATCTTGAGGCATCCATTTGCCGGCTCTTTTTGAATAGTGGTTTTCTATAATCACTGCCCACCTTGCAAGGGTCAATATTTCTTTTTCTGTAAGAGAAAATTTTAATTGGTCTTTAATGCTGACTTTTTTCTCTTTCAGTCCCCCCTTTGTAGAATATTCATATTTTAAATGTTTTCTTCCAAGGTTTTTTGTTATTATAGAATCATGGCCTTTTTCAAGAGTCGGCTTAAAAACATAAAATTCATCGGGAGTCACTTTTCCTTTGACTATCATTTCTCCTATTCCAAAAATAGAATTTATTAAAACAACATTCTTAAACCCGGTTTCAGTATCAAGGGTAAACATAATTCCTGAAGAAGCGAGATCTGAACGGATCATTTTTAAAACGCCAACGGAAAGGGCAAACTTCAAATGGGATATTTTCTTCTCTTCCCTATAGGCGATAACTCTGTCGTTAAAAGTTGAAGCAATACATTTTTTAACAACGGAAAGCAAGTTCTTTGTGCCTCTTACGTTTAAAAATGTTTCAAATTGGCCAGCAAAAGAAGCGTTAGGCATGTCTTCACAGACAGCGGAAGATCTTACAGCGACATCGTCTCCTTTTAGTTTTTCATACGCATTTATAATATCTTCTTCCAATTCTTTGGAAAAATAGCCTTTTCTAATTCTTTCTCTTGCTTTCTTTCCAAACTCCTGCAAATCTTCTATTTTTTTCAGGTCGTATTTTTTAATCAGCGCTTTTAATTCTTTATCTATGCCATTTACTTTCATAAAATCCAAATAGGCTTTTGTCGTAATAGCAAAGCCCTCCGGAATATTTATGCCTTCCTTTAAAAAAGCGCCATACATTTCACCAAGAGAAGCGTTTTTCCCTCCAACTTGCAAAATATTATCGTAACCTATTTCATCAAACCATAAAATGTTTTTTTCTTTCATACAATATTCCTTATTTTTTAAAACACTTTGGGCAAAAGAAAGATGCTTTATAATAATTTTCTCCCACAGATAAATCTTTAATCAAATTTAAAACAAGGTCTGTTGAACAATGTCTGCAAGAAAGCTGGAAATATCCGAAATCTTTTAATAAATCCTTAGCCCCTAAAAGGTCTTCCTTTAAAGACAACTTGTATGACTTTTGTTCGCCCATGGCAATTCTAACCCTTGAGACAACTTCGTTTGGAGTAACTCTGTCCATTGAAATAAAATCTTTGGCGTTAAGTTCAATGGCTTTTTCTTTCTCATCCTTTCTTTCTGTGGAAGAAAAAATAATAACGGGAATATTTTTAATGCTTTTTAAAATATCATAACCGCTTATCTCTTCCGTATCTATATCAGCAAGAACAATATCCGGTTTTTCTTTTTCAACCAAATGTAAAACATCTCTGCCGTTATTGGTTTGAAAAACCTTAAATCCGGCCGCTTCAAAAATCTCGCAATAAGCGCTTCTCATTATATTATTTTTGATGGCAACAATCAGTTTTTTCATTCTTCTATTCTAACTTTTCTATTTTTGTTTATCAAGGATTTTCTTTATTTGGTTAACGCTTTCGGGATTTGCAAGAGTACTAAGGTCTCCAAGTTCCTCTTTTGAAAAAAGCTTTCTTAATATTCTTCTCATTATTTTCCCGGACCTTGTTTTTGGCAAGTCATTTATAATATATATTTTTTTGGGAGTTGCAATTGGTCCTATCTCTTTTCTAATTTGGAAGATTATCTCTTTTTCAATTTCGCTTGTTTCTCTCTCTTTTTTTAAAACAACAAAAGCAACAGGCATTTCCCCTTTTATTTCATCGGGAATTCCAACCACGGCGCATTCCACTACATCCTTATGCAAAGAAATAGCACTTTCCATTTCTCCAGTAGACAATCTGTGTCCGGCTGTTTTTATAACATCATCAGCTCTTCCAATTATTCTTATAAGGCCGTTTTTATCTCTTAGGGCCTTGTCGCTTGTAAAATATATTTCTTTTCCGTATTGGTTAAAATACGTATCAATGTATTTTTTTTCATCCTTATACACTCCCCTCAAAAGACCCGGCGCGAAAGGAGGAAGAACAACTAAATTTCCTTGTTTTTCCGGAAGGCAAGAATTTCCATTGTCGTCTAAAATATCCGTTTTTATTCCCGGAAATGGCAATCCGGCAAAAGTTGGCTTAAACGGACCGATTCCAGGCAAAGATGTTATAAGTATTCCCCCTGTTTCCGTTTGCCACCAGGTATCAACCAAGGGGCATTTTCCCTTTCCTACTTCTTTTAGATACCAATTCCAAGCAGAATGGTCTATCGGTTCTCCGACAGAACCAAGAACTCTTAATGTTTCCATTTTATGCTTTTTAACAATTTCTGATGCATTTTTTTCAAACATCCTGATTGCTGTTGGAGAAGTATAAAAAGCGGTTACTTTGTATTTTTCTATAATCTTGCACCATCTGCCAGAATCTGGAAAGTCAGGAGTTCCTTCATACATGACAAAAGTAGAGCCGGAAAGAAGCGGACCGTAAATAGTATAAGTATGGCCTGTAATCCATCCAACATCGGCCATTGACCAAAAAACATCGTCATCTTTTAAATTGAAAATCCATTTACTTGTAAATTTTGCCTGAACCGTATAGCCGGCGCAAGTATGGACGATTCCCTTTGGTTTGCCCGTAGAACCGCTGGTATAAAGTATAAAAAGAGTATCTTCCGAATTCATCGCTTTTGAGTCGCATTTGTCTTTTTCTTTATTTAAAAGATCATCCCACCATAAATCTCTTAAAAAGGTCATAGAAACTTTATTTCTCGCTCGCTTTACGACAATTATTTTTTCCACTTTAGTTTCCAATACTCCTTCATCAGCATTTTTTTTCAAATCAATAATTTTACCTCTTCTATAATATCCGTCGGCAGTTATTAATATCTTTGCCTTAGTATCTTCTAATCTCACTTTCAAAGCTGAAGGCGAAAAAGCGGAAAAGACAACTACATGAATAGCTCCGATTTTGGCGCAAGCAAGCATTGAAATAGCAACTTCCGGAATCATAGGAAGATAAATTCCCACCCTATCCCCCTTTTTAACTCCTAGCTTTTTTAAAGCATTAGCGGCCTTGTTTACTTCTTTGTAAAGCTGGTAATAGGTGAAAATTCTTTCTTTCTCTTTTTCGTTTTCCGGCTCAAAAATAAGGGCAATTTTATCTTTGTTTTTCTCCAAATTTTTATCAAGAGCATTTTCTGTAATGTTAATTTTTCCTTTATCAAACCACTTAAAAAAAGGCGGTTTATGAATAAACGCCTTTTGCCATTTTTTTCTCCAAAAAAGCTCCTTTGCAAGCTTTTCCCAAAATAAAACAGGGTCTTCTGTCGCTTTTTTATAAATCGAATTGCTATTTATCAAGGCCTCTTTTTTAAAATCTTCCGAAGGATAATAAAAGAGGCCTTTTTTAATAAGATTTTTTCTTTTTGGCATTTATAAAAGTTACTTCTTTATCTTTTTGCCCACATATTCTCCAAATTCAGAAAGACGACAAGCATATGCATATTCATTATCATACCAGGCAACAACTTTTATAATATTTTCATTAACCATTAAAGAAGGAATATCTATTATGGCAGAATTTGGATTACCAATGTAATCTGTAGAAACAAGAGGCGCTTCCTCGACCGAAAAAATTCCTTTCAGATTATTCTCCGCATTTTTAAATAATCTAATAAGTTCTTCTTTTGTCGTCTTTTTTTCCGTTTCAACAAAAAGATCAAGAAGAGAAACAATTGGTGTCGGAACCCTAAGAGCAATTCCGTCAATTCTGCCATAAAGTTCGGGAATAACCTTTGAAATAGCTTTTGCAGCTCCGGTAGAAGTGGGAATAATATTTAAGGCCGCAGCTCTTGCTCTTCTTAAATCTTTGTGCGGAAGGTCAAGGATTTTTTGATCGTTGGTATAACTATGAACCGTAGTCATAAATCCTTTTTTAATAACAAGAGCGTCGTTTATTATTTTAGAAACAGGAGCAAGGCAATTTGTAGTACAGGAACCCATATCTACAATTTTATCCTTCTTTGGATCAAACTTATCTTCATTTACTCCTAAAATATAGCTGGGAATTTCACTGTCTTTTGAAGGAGCTGAAATAATCACCTGTTTTGCTCCAGATGCTATATGCTTATTTGAACCTTCAAGGGAATTAAAATGTCCAGTACATTCAAAAACAATATCAACTTCCAATTTTTCCCAAGGAAGATTTGAAGGGTCCGTTTCAGAAAAAACCAAAAACTCTTTATCGTCAACAGATATTCCGTCTTTTAAAGGAATAATTTTTCTATTATATGTTCGATAAACAGAATCATATTTAAGAAGATGAGCTAACGTTTCATTGTTTGTTAAATCGTTGATTGCCACAACCTCAATTTCAGGATGTTTATCAAGCAATATTTTAAATAAAGAACGGCCTATTCTTCCAAAACCGTTAATCGCTATTTTAATTGGCATACTTTAATTTCCCAAGCAGACCGAAAAAAGATCTGCTTGGGAATACATTTTTTAGGTAATTAAAACTGAGGAAGTAAATCTTGGTCAATCTCGGTTCCTTGTGGAATCATCCATTGATCAGGAGAAAATTCGCTTATTACTATCCCTTCCGGAAAGAAAACTTTTCCATCTTTTGTAATATATGAAGAAAAAGGATTCCCAGCAACAAGAATATCAACTTTGTACATTCCTCTTTCTTCTACAATACTTACAAAAGTTGCAAGGCTTTGTCCCTGAAGCATCATATTGTTAATAAAGTCCATGGCTACTTCTTTTGCTTCATCTTTTGAAAGAGCAGCGCCCATTTCTGTTCCCGTTTGAGATTGTTCTTGTGACTGATAGCCAAGGTAAATAAAAAATCCCAAAATTACTATACCGATAGAGATAATTATTGCCGGCAACAAACTTTTTGTTTTGTCCATATTTTTTTTCGACAATCAAGGCCCCGTGGTAATAAATAGCAAGAAGCGCCAAAAGCCGAAATATTAATATTATTTATTTTTTTAAAGTCCCAATAATTGGGATATTTTTTCTTTATCAAATCCTATTACAATTTCCCCGCCTATATCAAGAACGGGTACACCCATCTGGCCGGACTTGCTTATCATTTCTTCTGCCGCTTTTTCGTCCGCAGAAACGTCAATCTCTTCAAATTCAATGTTATTATCTTTTAAAAAGTTTTTGACAGTTACACAGTACGGACAAACAGGAGTAGTATATACGAGAATTTTTTCCATGATTTTTATTGAAATTAAACTTTTCTGACCTTTAATTATCCGCAATTAGTGGCCGCGGCAAACCCTTCAAGAGTCCTTTGTCCTTGGTATGGTTTATCGTCAATAAGTATTGTGGGATATCCAGTTACTCCTTTTTCCCTGCAAAGCGTTTCTTCAACTGTGCATTCAACATAAACCGGTTCAATAACTTCCTTGCCTCCGAATGATTTAACTACCTCTGCGCAATACGGGCACCAGTCAGCTCCATAAACAACGAATTTCTTTTCCTTCAGACAAGATACTAGGCTATTAATATCCCCGCTGTAACTTGTTTCTGAAGGGTTTTGGCTTTCTTGATTGTTTATATTAACAGGAGGTTGAGTTGCAGCAAGGGCTTTAATTTCCTCAACATTCAACGCTTCCGGAAAGAAAAACTTTCCATCTTTTGTCAGATATGAAGAAAACGGCTGTCCCTCTACTATTATTTCGATTTTATAAAGACCGTACTCTTCCGTTATTTTTGAAAAGGAAGCTATAGCTTGTCCCTGCATCATGGTATTGTTTATAAAATCCATGGTTAATGTCGTCGCTTCTTCCTGTGAAAGAACAACTCCCTCGCTATTTTTTTGTGACTGAAGATTTGGATAAACAATTGCTCCGGCAATCATAATTGAAGCAACAACGATTGCAAGAGAAAGTATATTTTTATCTTTTAGCATATTTTTATTATTTTTATTATTTTTATTTACGCCCTCTGCATTATATTATCATAATTATTTTACAAGTGCAAGAATTGTTATTTATTGCAATATTCAAATATTTTCAAAGTGTTTTTTGCTTTTTAAATTCATTTTTTCGTCAAATTGATATTCTAAAATTCCGCCAAAAGGAAACTCAACGCCTGCTATTTTTTCACTTGAAATATTTTCTATATATTTTACTATCGCCCTTAAGCTATTATGGCTTGATACTACCATTATATTTCTGTTTTTTTTAATATCTTTTTCTATATATTTTTTAAAAAAAGGAATAACTCTATTGTAAACATCTTTAAGGGACTCTCCATTTGGAGGAGCAATATTATAGCTTCTGCGCCAAAGATTTACTTTTTCTTCTCCATATTTTTCAATAGTTTCTTTCTTATTAAGGCCCTGTAATTTTCCATAATATCTCTCATTTAATTTTTCCGTAACGTATACAGGAATATCGTTTTCTGAAATATCTACAAAGTTTCCCCATTTTTGCATTTTTCCCTTATCTAAATGTATAAAAAAAGGATATTTATTATCAATATTTTCGAAAATCTTAGCAACGGTATCTTGGTTTCTAAAAAGAGGAGAAGTATAAGCAACATCTATTTTGTTTCTGAAAATTATTTTTGACAAATAAGCGGCTTTTTGAAATTCCCCTTTTGCAATAGGTCCGTCCGTCCATCCGGCAAATCTATTATCTTTATTCCATTGTGATTTTAAATGTCTTACTAAAATTATCTTTGGCATGGCATTTTTAATTTATTTCCTGATAAATTTCAAGAAGGCGATTATACTTAACAACTCTTTCTCCTCTCGCAGGAGCTCCCGTTTTAATATAATCAGAAGAAATCCCCACCGAAAGATCGGCTATAAAATCATCCATTGTTTCTCCTGAACGATGAGAAATCATTATCTTTAGCCCTTTATCTTTTGCTTCTCTTATTGCCTCCATTGTTTCATAAACGGTTCCTATTTGATTGGGCTTTATTATTACTCCGCCTATAAGATCTTCTTCGGCAGCAAAAGAAATTAAGCTTTTATTTGTTACGGTAAGATCATCTCCGATAATTAAAGTTTTTTTCGCTTCTTTTTTTAAGGCCCTAAATCCTTCTATATCTTCCTCTTCAAAAGGATCTTCCATTGAAAAAATAGGATAACTCTTTATAAGGTCCAGATAAAACTTCAAAAGTCCGTCTCTTGTAAAAACATTGTTTTCAAGATGATATTCTTTGTTCTTATAAAAATAAGAAGCGGCGCAATCAAGGCCTATTTTGGTATCTTTTTTGATTATAGAGGAGATAATATCAAGAGCATGTACAGAAGATAAAATAGGAGGAGAAAATCCCCCTTCATCTCCCACATTAATAGCTCCTTTGCCGTATTTTTTAACCAGTTCTTTTTTTAAATTTTGATAAATAAGAGCTCCTTCTTCAAGATTTTCTTTATAATTTTCTTTTTGAGGGATAACCATGAATTCCTGAATGTCTAAATTATTTCCGGCATGACTTCCTCCGTTTATAATATTAAAACAAGGAAGAGGAAAACTTCCTTCTTTTTTATTATAAAGGTTTTGAATATGCCTATAAAGAGGAATGTTGTAATGAGCAGCCGATGCTTTTAAAACAGCAATTGATACAGGAAGTAAAGAATTTGCCCCTAAATTTGACTTGTTTTCCGTTTTATCAAGCTCAATTAATTTTTTATCAAACTTTTCTTGATCTAAAATATTAAGATCTTTTATCGCCGGATAAATTATTTCATTGATATTTGATACGCAAGACAATACCTTTCCGTTTTTATCCCTTATTTCAACCGCCTCTCTTTTGCCAACCGAAGTGCCAGAAGGAGAAGAAGCTTTAAATTTTCCGTCTTTTGTAATAACTAAAACTTCTGTCGTAAAATTACCTCTTGAGTCCAAAATCTGTCTTGCTTTTAATTCTTCAATTTTTTTCATTTTTAAACTCTCTTAAATATTTATAAGCCGATAAAACCGCCTTGCATCCTTCTCCCGCCGCTGTGACTATTTGCTTATATCCCCCGGCTTTAACGTCGCCAGCGGAAAAAAGTCCCGGCGTTTTTGTTTTAAGAGTTTCACATTCAATAATAATTTCATCTCTTTCATTAAAATCAACCAAGTTCTTTACAAAAGATGTTGCCGGTAAATTGCCTATTTCAATAAAAACTCCTTGGAGAGATAGTTCTTTTTCTTCTTTTGTCTTTAAATCTTCGTAAATAATCTTTTCAACAAAATCATTTCCTTTTATTTCTTTAACAGACGCATTTTTTATAATTTCAATTTTTTCGGATTTTTCAGCTTCATTTTTATTTTTTTCGTCGGCATTTAATTCTTCTTTGAATTCCAAAACATATATTTTACTTGCATAATTTTCCATAAAAAGAGCCGCTTCAAGACCAGCGTTTCCTCCTCCTATTACTGCAATCTGTTTGTTTTTAAATAAAGGGCCGTCGCAAGTAACACAGTAACTGACGCCTTTTCCTATAAACTCTTTTTCTCCGGGAACTTCAAGCGGTCTTGGATCGGCACCGGTTGAAATAATAACTGTCTTTGACAAAAAACGCTCTTTTTCTGCGGTATGAACAATAAAATTATCTCCTTCTTTTTCTATGTTTGCAACTTTAGTAAGCTTTATTTCTATATCTTGTTTTCTAAGATGGCTTATGAAATTTTCCACCAATTCTAGTCCCGTTATTTCCGGAATTCCCGGCCAATTTTCAATTTTAACAGCTTTTTTGGCTATTTGTCCGCCAAATTCTTTTGTAATCAAAAGGGTCTTCATTCTTTGTCTGCCGGCATATATTCCGGCGGTTATCCCGGCAGGACCTCCGCCTATAATAATTAAATCGTAAGTCATTAACATTTTTTATTTTATACCGAAAGCCATCCCCCATCAACGGGAATAACTGCTCCTGTCATATACGAAGAACTGTCAGAACATAGGAACAAAACAACGTTTGCTATCTCTTCCGGCTTTCCCATTCTTTTCATCGGAATTCTTGAAAGAGTTGCTTTTAATCCTTCCTTGTCGGACTTTATAGGGTCAACCATGGGCGTTTCAATAACTCCTGGAGCAATGGCATTGACTCTTATGTTATAAGGGGCAAGGTCTATTGCTAGAGCTTCTGTCATTCCGGCTATCCCTCCTTTTGAAGAAACATAGTGAACAAGGGAAGGAAAACCAACTCCGACTTGGCCCATTGCTATTGAACCGATATTTACTATTACTCCTGATTTTTGCTTTGCCATTATGTCTGAAGCAGCCCTGGCGCAAAGAAAATATCCTTTTAGGTTTATATCAATTGTTTTGTTCCAATCCTCTTCTGTCATTTCTAAAAACGGTTTAAATTGGGTAATTCCGGCATTATTAACTAATATGTCTATTTTCCCCCACTCTTCAACCGTTTTCTTTATCAGATTATCAACTTCTTCTTTCTTGGAAACATCGCATTTTATGGCAATTGCTTCTCCTCCTTTTTCTTTTATCTCTTCAACAACTTTTAAGCATTCTTCTTCTGAAATATCCGAAACAACAACTTTTACCCCATATTTAGCCAAAACCAAAGAATGAGCTTTTCCCATTCCCCTTCTTGCTCCGGTAACAATGGCTACTTTGCCTTCAAGATTGAAAAGATTTGAATTTGTCATATTTTTTTATTATTTAATGGCCTCTGGAATGGCAGATATTAAATCCGTCGCCATTACCCCTTCGCCATATTTTTTAATTGCTATTTCTCCAGCAAGCCCGTTAATATAGGCTGATGCCTTTGCCGATTTAAAAACATCGTTTCCTCTTGCAAGCATGGCTCCTGCAATTCCAGCCAAAGTATCGCCCATGCCTCCTTTTGTCATTAAAGAAGATCCGGTTTCATTTATGGCAACATTCTCTCCGTCTGAAATAATATCAATATTGCCTTTAAGCAATATCGTTGTCTGAAGGCGCTTTGCCTGCTCTTTCACAACAGAAACTTTTTCACCAAGTGACATTCCGTCTACATTTTTTTTTGTCAAAACGAAAAACTCATAACTGTGAGGTGTAAGTAAAAATGGCTTTCCCGCTAAAATATTAGTATTAAGAGAAACTGCATGTATTCCGTCAGCGTCAATTACAGAGGGTACTGAAATCTGAGAAAGATAATCAATGATTGTTTCTTGGACTTCCTTATTTCTTCCCATTCCTCCGCCTATTAAAACAGCTTCCCCTCCTCTTGAAATAACTTTAATTGATTCTGTCATTGAAATAATATCGGGCAAATCCTTTTTTGTAAGATTGTCATTTTCAATTGCGCAAGAAACTATATCGGGAGAAAATCCGGCAATAATATTTGCCGCTCTTTTTGGAGCTACAACCCTTACCATATCAACTCCTGCTCTAAATGCGGAAAGAGCGGAAAGAGCAGGCGAACCGCTATAGAGCTCCGAACCGCCTATTACAAGAAGAAAACCGTAATCGTATTTTTTAACTTCAGACGGTCTTTTTTTATATATTTCTTTTAAAATTCTTTTATCTATTTTTTCCATATTTTTTATACCTTCAAATCCTTTATTGTTTTTTTTAATTCTTCTCCATATTCCGGATGTTCCAAAGAAAGAATAATATTTGACTTTAAAAGAGCAAGCTTATTTCCACATTCAAGCCACTCCCCTTCAATTTCTTTTCCATATATTGTTTTTTTATCCCTTAGCATATCGGAAAAAGCATTTGCCAGTATAATTTCTTTTTTTGCGGTTGGTTTGGTCTTTTTTAAATAATCAAAAACCTCTGGAATAATAATATACTTTCCGACTACGGCAAGGTTTGAAGGAGCGCTTGAAAAAGACGGCTTTTCCACAATTCCTAAAATTTTATAATGCTTATTTGCTATTCTTTCTACATTGACGACCCCGTATGAAGAAAGCTTTTCCTTTTGAAGAGGAAAAAGAGAAAGAGTTGTTTTTTGGGAAGTATTAAAAACAGAAATAAGCTGGGAAAGAGCAGGGACTTTGGATTTAATAACATCATCTGCAAATAAAATTGCCACCGGATCATCTTTTACCGCCTTTTTTGTTTCCAAAACCGCTTGTCCATCGCCCAAGGGATTTTTCTGGAAAACATAAGAAAAAGTAACTTCTTTAAAAAGGTTTTCCAGCTTCTTTATATCTTCAAGAATCTTTTCTTCTTTTCTTTCCCTTAAAACCTTTTCCACCTCCGAAAATGTTTTTTTATAGTTTGTATATTCAAGAATTAATCTGTTATCTTGCCTTATTACAAAGATAATTTCTTTGATTCCGGAATTAATCGCTTCTTCAAGAATATATTGAATAACCGGTTTATCTACCAAGGGCCAAAATTCTTTTGGGACTATTTTTGAAAGAGGAAGAAATCTTGTTCCCAGGCCCGCAAGTAAAATAACCGCTTTTTTTATTTCAGTCATTTTTTTATATTATTTTATTTTTCTCAATATTGCAGGAGTTTCATAAGAATCCTCCTCTAAAAAACCTTTTTCTATTTTTTGGTTTTCTTCTTGAATCTGAAGGCCATTCCTTCTTCTCTCGTCTTCCTTTCTTTCTTTTGTTTTAACTTCAATTTCCTTCTTAGAACTATTTTTCTTAATTTTTTTATTCTTTTTTTTAGAAGGAGCTTCGCTTTCTCCGCAACCTACCGCCAAAAGAATTGTTTTTATCTTGTTTTTATTCTTTTTGCTCTGATTTATGCCGAAAATAATTTTTGCTTTTCTGCTTGCCGAATTAGAGATTGCTCTTGATATCATGGAAACTTCGCTAAGGCATAAATCTTCCCCTCCTAAAATATTGTATAAAATGCCTTTTGCTTTGCTTGCGGGATATAAAGAAAAGGGATCTGAAGTAATTTTTTTCAAATCTTCCATAATATTTTCCCTGTCGATAGAATATGAATTCAAAAAAGCAAGCTGTCCTTTGCCGCTTAAAATAGTCCTAAAATCGGCAAAATCAATATTAATCACTCCGGGAGAATGTATCATTTCGATAAGCCCTTCCAAATTTTCAGCAAGATGCCTGTTTATAATAGAGAGAGCTTCTTTAATAGGAGTCTGCTTGTCAATAATTTCAAATATTTTTTCGTTTGGAATAAGGGAATAAGCATTAAGATAAGGTTTAGCTTTTTCAATTGAAGAAAAGGCAAATCCTTTTTTTCTTTCTCCTTCAAAATTAAACGGAAGAGTAAATATCCCATAAGTAAGGATATTCATTTTTCTTGCTTCTTTTGCAAAAATAGGCATTGCTCCGGAACCCGCTCCTCCTCCAAGACAGGAAACAATAATGCAAATATCCTGACCTGAAAGAATTTTTTCAATTTTCTCTTTAGAAAGAGTAGCTGAAGATTCTCCCAAATCCGGGTCCATTCCGGTTCCGAATCCATAAGTAGCCCCTTCTCCTAAAAAGACCTTTTTTATTTTAGAAGAATTTTTTCTTGGCGCCACAGTATCGGTCAAAACAAAATCCGCTTTTTTAACTCTTGAAGAAATTTCAGAAATAATTGTTCCAGCCCCTCCTCCTATCCCAATAATTTTAATTTTTGTCTTCTGGACAACAGGAAGAACTTTCTTCTCTGCTTTTGGGGGCATCTTCTTTCCCCTTTTTTGCTTTTTAAGATTCTTCTTTTTTATTTTTTTTCTTGGCTCTTTTTTATTTTTATTCTTTGCCATTTTTTGTTTTATAAAAATATTTAAAATCTATAACTGCTATTGTTGTTTTATTGTTATAATCCTTACTCCAATACCGGCAATTTGCCCGCCTCCAAAAAGAAAAATAAAGGCAAAAATAGAAAAAGAAATTAAATTCATCATCATATTCATTGATTCGGCCGGAAAAATATTTGAAATCTGCCCTGTTTTAAAGATTTCTTCAAAAATCATTTTTTGAACCGGGTCTTCTATTTCCATTATCTCCTTTTCTTCTTCAATTGGGGCTTCTTCTATTACAAAAATTTGAGGAGATAATGTTTTACCGGTAAAGATATTATAGGACACAAGGAGAGTAAAAACAATAAGAGAAACCCCAAAAAGAAGCAAAATCCATCCTATAATATGCTTTATATAGAAATATGTCATTTTTTTAAATAAATTGTCTGACTTGGAAAAGCCATTTTAACTTTTTCTTTTTCAAGTTTTTCTTTTATTTGAAGAAGAATCGACTGATGAGTATTCATAAACTCATTATAATCTCCCGAAAGAATATAATATACAATTTCAAATAAAAGAGAAGAATCGGAGAATTCCGCAAAATGAGCTCTGTCAAATTTGGATAATTTTTCCTTCTTTATTATTTCTTCTACAATTTTTGGAATTATTTTAAGAGATTTTGTAGGTGTTGCATATTCTACTCCAAACTTGAAAACAACCCTTCTTTCTTTCATTTTTTTAAAATTTTGAATCCTGCTTGAAATAAGCTCATGGTTTGAAATTACAATCTCCTCTCCTTGAAGAGCTCTCAGGCGGGTTGTCTTGATACCGATTTTTTGCACGACTCCCATATGAGTGCCTGTAATTATAAAATCTCCGACAGTAAAAGGCCTGTCAAAATGAATAGCAAAAGAACTAAAAAGATCGCTTAGAATGTTTTGAGCGGCAATTGCAATTGCTATGCCACCTATTCCAAGTCCTGCAATAAGAGAAGTAATATTTATCCCGAAATTTGAAAAAATAAGCAAAATGCCAAATACATAAAGAAGCCCTTTTAGAAGCTTGGCAATATTTGTTATCGCATGTTTTGTCCCTTCGTCTTTTTCCTTTAAAAAGTATTTTGGAAGAAGATAATCAATTGCAACATGGGAAACAAGAACAGCTTGATAAACAATAATAATTAAAAAAGCTCCGTCTAAAATATGAAATATTATTGAATTTGCATATATAAAAAGTTTGAAAGAAAAATAAAAAGAAATAAAGACATAAAAGGAAAATTTAATTCCTTTTATTGTCCTTATTAATATTTTATCAAAATCTGTTTTTGCCTTTTCGGAGATCTTTGAAATTTTAACCAATATTATTTCCTGAAATATCTTAAAAAGAATAAGAAAAAGAAAGAATAAAGATAAAAAGACGATATAATTAAGAACGCTATTTCCTAAAAAAACTACATTTAAAATTTGATCAATTTCCATATTATTAATATTTTTTATTCATATTTTCTTGCTGATTCTCTATAGGCGCAAAAATCGCAATCCAAGGAAGAAGAAGGCAATTCATTAGACATTAAGCACTCATGAGCTTCATTTAACGCCTTTTCCACCCATAGATCATTCCCTTCATAAGGAAGAAGGACAACATCAAATTCAAGTTTTTTGTCAAATGCCTCTTTATCAGCATCTCCATTACAATAGACAAAATATCCGACACTTGAAACCTTAAACCCGTTTTTTCTAAAAAGCCACTGATAAACTTCCATCTGTCTTTTATACCCTATCTGCCAAGGCGCATCTATATTAATCTCTCCGTTTTTGGAAGTAGCTTTATAATCAACGATAATAAGCTCCCCTTTCGGATTAATCCAAACATCGTCAACTCCTCCGGTTACGATAAAATTAGTCGGTAAATGAAGATATCGAATTCCTCTTCTTAAAGAATCCCGCCATTCTTCCATTTTTTCGTGGGAAAAAGGAACAGCGTCAACTCCGTATTTTTCCATTAAAGGATGAGAACTTCCATTTACTCTATGAACATCAAATTCTTTTTTAAGAAGCTTGTCTACTGCAGAATTAAGCGAAAAAGGATATCCCGGCGGTTGAGCAACTCCAAGCCGGCGGTCAAGGTAAAAACACCTCTTACAGTTTAAAAAAAGATCTATTTTTGTTCTGCTTAGCCTAAAAGGATCCTTGGAATTCGGTTCAAAAAGAGAGCTATTTCTTTGTGAGTTATAATATTTTGACATAACTTTCAATCATCATAACAAATATCTTTCTGTTTGTTAAGGGAAGCTTTTTATTAAATCTATTCTTAATTGGTTATTCCTAAAATGTTGAGCCAATTTTCAAACCTTTCAAAGCTCTCTTTTCCGTATTTTTTAATATCTTTCTTGATTTCTTCAATTGTTTTTTCCTTCTCTAAAAAATCTTTCTTTTTTGAGAAAAATTTATCCGCAACGCAAACAATTTTCTCTTCAATAGTAAGAGGAATCATATCTTTAAAAGGCAAAGGAAAACCGCCTCTTTTTGTCTCTTCTTTTGATATTCCTGCTCCAACATGCCTTTCACAAACAAGGGCATGACTTAGAAAACCTTCTTTTTCCAAAATTTCTCTTCCTAAAAATCCATGGCAAATATATGGTCTTTTTCCAAAACAATAAATAGAAGGAGCATTGGTTAAAAAAATTCCTATATCATGAAGCATAGACGCTTCTTCTATGAATTTTAAGTCAGGATTAAGATTCTTATTTTTCCCCCCTATTTCCAGGGCCTTTTTTGCAACCGCTCTGCTGTGGCTTAGAAGAATATTACGGGCCTTGGTATTTTTTTCATAATACTTATTTATTATTTTCAAAAAATCCATATGAGGACATTATAGCAAAAAAGAAAAAGTATTCAAAAAAAAACGCCAAACGGCGCTTTGAAAGATTCTTCTTTTTTATAAAAATCAAGCTTTACTGCTGTTTAGCGTCTTAAGCTTTAACGCCACTGTTCTTTCAAATCTCTCCCCTTCTTCAAGTTTTTGGGTAATATATTTTTTTGCTCTCTCAACTTCCGGAATATATACATGCTCTAAGGAATTAACCCTTCTTCTATTTTTCTCTATCTCGCTTGCAAGCTCTCTTATCTTTAAAGAAAGAGAAGCATATTCCATAAGATATTCCCCTAAAGATGCCATTTTTTTCTTTGATAAAATAAATCGGTAATTTGATTTTTTAAAATCAACAGGACCGGAAAAGACGGCATCTTTGTTGATAATTCTATAATCATTTACTTCGACTCCCATAATATTTGACTTTGTTTTTTCAATTTCTGCTTTTGGAATAGAAGAAAGAGATTCTTTTGTTTCTTTCACCCCCAAAACATTTGAAGAATAAAAAAAATCAAGCAGCGCTAAAGGAAGTTCATTTTCAACCTTCTTTCTAAGAACAATAAGATCGTTTATCTTCTTTAGAAATTCTCTCATTAATCCTTCCAGTTTTTCTTTCAAAAGCTTATGCCCCGACTTTGCTATTTTAAGCCGTTTTTTTAGCTTCAAAAGTTCCTGACGAGTTGGATTAATTTTTGATTTCATCTTTTAAATATTTTTCAATATCTTCTTCTTTTACTCTCTTTAGCTCTTCTTTAGGCAAAATACTTAAAAGTTCCCAACCGATATTAAGAGTTTCTTCTATCTCTCTGTTCTCATTAATATTCTGTCTTAAAAACTTATCTTCAAAAAGACGGGCAAATTGTAAATAAAGAAGATCTGTTTTTGAAAGAGCCGACTCGCCTAAAATAACGGAAAGCTCTCTCATTTCAACGCCCCTTGCATAAGAAGCAAAAAGCTGACTGGCAAGACCAGGATGATCTTTTCTTGTCTTTCCTTCTCCTATTCCTTTATCTCTTAATCGCGACAAGCTCGGCAAAACATCAATTGGAGGATATATTCCGGACTGGTGAAGGTTTCTTGAAAGCATTATCTGCCCTTCGGTAATATATCCGGTCAAATCAGGTATTGGATGAGTCTTGTCGTCTTCTGGCATTGTAAGAATAGGAATTTGAGTAACAGAACCGGGCTTTCCGGTAATAAGACCTGCTCTTTCATATATGGTTGAAAGGTCGGTGTATAAATAGCCGGGATATCCTCTTCTGCCGGGAATTTCTTTTCTCGCTGCAGAAACTTCTCTAAGGGCTTCGCAATAATTTGTCATATCCGTTAGAATAACCAAAACATGATATCCTTTCTTAAAAGCAAGATATTCTGCCATAGTTAAAGCCAGACGAGGAAGAATTATCCTTTCAATTACTGGATCATCGGCGATATTCATGAAAAGAACCGACCTCTGAAGAGCTCCGGTTTTTTTAAATTCATTTAAGAAAAACTGAGATTCTTCAAAAGTAATTCCCATTGCTCCGAAAACAATGGCAAATTTATCTTCCTTACCGCCAGCAATTTTTGATTGTCTTGCGATTTGAGCGGCAAGAAGTGAATGAGGAAGTCCGGCTGCGGAAAAAATTGGAAGCTTTTGGCCTCTTACAAGGGTATTTAATCCGTCAATTGCTGAAATTCCGGTCTGGACAAAACTATCAGGGAATTCTCTGCAATAGGGATTAATAGGATTTCCGTTAATATCTACGGAATCTTCTGGAATTGGCTTTGAATGGCCATCAATAGGATTTCCTGAACCATCAAAAACTCTCCCAAGCATTTCTTCGCTAACCTCAAGAGACATAGTTTTCCCTAAAAATCTTACATTCGAGGCCTTTGTTTCCATTCCTCTTGTTTCTTCAAACATCTGAACAAGCGCCTTGCCTTCGCTCGCCTCAAGAACTCTGCCCATTCTTTTTTCGCCACTTGACATTTCTATTTCAACCAGCTCTTCATATTTAACATTATGGATATTATCAATAACGATAAGAGATCCTACCACTTCTTTTAAACCTTTGTATTTTAACGACATATTTTTAAGAGTTTTAAATTATCAATATTACCTATTGCCACTTTTAAGGAATAAATTTCATTTTTGCGATTTGCTGTTTTTCGGGCAAATCAAGAACATCTGATATGCTTTTTCCTTCATTTAACATTTTTATTCCCTTTTTGTAATAATCAACTATCGCCTTTAGCATACTAAATTGCTTTTTCAAGGGGCAGTAAGTGTCGACTTTATCAAAGGCGCTCTGGACCAAAAAATCCTCCCTTATTATCCTTCCCAGCTCCATTGTTAACTTGTCACTGTTTGAAAGCGATTCAAGGCCAACAAGCCGGACAATTTCTTCAAGCTTTGATTCTTCTCCTAAAATTTTCATTGCCGCTTCCCTATTTTCTGAAAATCCTTCTCCTGCATTTTTTTCAAAATATGAAGAAAGCGTTTCTGCATAGAGAGAATAACTATTCAACCAATTAATTGCCGGAAAATGCCTGGCATAAGCAAGTTTATCTTCAAGCGACCAAAAAACTTTTGTTGTTCTTAAAGTATTCTGAGTAACAGGTTCTGAAAGATCTCCTCCTGGAGGAGAAACAGACCCGATAACCGTTAGCGCCCCCAAGCGCTTTTTAGAAGAAAGGCATTCTACATACCCCGCTCTTTCATAAAAAGAAGCTGTTCTTGAACCAAGATATGCGGGATATCCTTCTTCTCCCGGCATTTCTTCAAGACGAGCTGACATTTCTCTCAAGGCCTCCGCCCATCTTGAGGTTGAATCAGCCATAAGAGCGACGCTATAGCCCATATCTCTAAAATATTCCGCAATGGTTATTCCGGTATAAATAGAAGCCTCTCTTGCGGCAACTGGCATATTTGAAGTATTGGCAATCAAAACCGTTCTCTCTAAAAGGGGCCTGCCGGATTTTGGATCTTTTAACTGAGGAAATTCCTTAAGAACATCTGTCATTTCATTACCTCTTTCCCCACAACCGACAAAGATAATAACATCAGCGTCAGACCACTTGGATATTTGATGTAAAACAACGGTTTTTCCGCTTCCAAAAGGCCCGGGGATAGAAGCGGTTCCTCCTTTTGCAACTGGGAAAAAAGCATCAAGAACTCTTTGTCCTGTAATAAGCGGCTCAAAAGGAACAAGTTTTTTTAAAATAGTCCTTCCTTCTCTTATCGGCCAAACCTGAGACATGGAAAAGGAAAGATTCTCTTCTTTAGATTTAATTTCAATAACCATTTCTTTTACATTAAAATCACCTTCTTTAATTGAAACAACTTGTGATGGTTTAACATTAAGAGGAAGCATGATTTTGTGAGTAACAAGAGGGGTCTCTATTACTTCTCCAAAAATATCTCCGGCTTCAATTTTATCTCCTGCTTTAACGGTCGGACTAAAATGCCATTTTTTTTCAAGGTCAAGAGAAGGAACGTCTACTCCCCTTTCTATAAAATCGCCTGATTTTTCAGCAATATATTTTAAAGGTCTCTGTATTCCATCATATATCGAACCTATTAATCCTGGACCAAGAACAACCGAAAGCTGATTGCCCGTTCTATATACCGGCTCTCCGGGACCTATTCCGGAAGTTTCTTCATAAACCTGAATTGATGCCTTGTCTCCCCTTATTTCAATAACCTCTCCAACAAGGCCTTTATCTGATACCTTTACAACTTCGTAAATCTTTGCCTTTTCCATATTTTCAGCGACTATAAGCGGTCCTGAAACTTTTATAATTTTACCTTTATTTTTTTCTTCCATTTTTAATTGCTGAGCATGGGCATTTTAGCTCCCACCGCTCTCGTTATTTCTTTTTTCAAATATTCTTCGTCTTGCTTTTTAACAATTCCGGGCAAAAGGACAATTCCCGAAATTTCTTCGCTTAGAATGTCCTGGCTTACAAAAACAACTTCAAATTTCTCTTTTTTAATTTCTTCAAAAATCTGAAAAAATTCTTTCTCATTATCAGCAGAAAAGCAATAAAATCCCAAAAAGGAAAATGCCTCTGAATATTCTTTTGGGCCGATAAATGCTATTTTCATATAATTCTGACGTTTTTTATAAGTTCGTTTATTTGAAGAGGCAAAATTCCCAGTTTCTTTGAAGAAAGTATAAGAGAAACTATTTTTTCTGCTTTTCTCTTTTTCAGTAGAAAAGCGAAAAAAGGAGAAAGTCCTTCTGTCTGCATTTCCGAAGCTAAAACAAATTCTTCTTCTTTTTCTTCAAGCAGGTCTTCTTTTTCTTTTAGTAGCTCCATATCATTCTTCTTTGCCGTTTCTTCAAATTCTTTTAGTAATTGCCCGTAGGATTTTAAGAATGCAGATACTTTCTTTGACTTTATTTTCTTTGCGGTTTCGAAAACGTTTTCCTGATTTAAAGAAAGAAGATTTAATATTTCATCTTTCGCTCCCATTTTCAAAAGAATCTTTTTAAATTCTTCTTTTTCTTCTTTAATAACATCTTCATAATTTGAAGAATCTTTTGAAAGGGCATAAGGGGCATAATCTGTATCCTGAAGAACTTTAAATGCTTCTTTTAAAGTTAGAGCGTTAATCATTCTGCTAAAATCAGTAGAATCAACTACCCATTTTTCTTTAGCTCTTGCCCAATATATGAAAAAAAGATGCTTCATGAAAAAAGTAATGATAAATCGCTTTTATTATTTAAGACCGTCTCGTCAACTATCGAAGAAATACTCACTTCAAAGGAATATTTTTCTCCTTCAACTAAAAAACCGTCTTCAATTCCAAGCGATTTTTCGGTGACTTTTGCCTTTGGTAAAAGATTTTGAATTTCTTCTTTTTTTGAAAGAGGAGCAAAAACATTTTCAAAGGAAATAAGCTCTTCTAACTTATTTATTTTCTTTTCGTAGGCCTTTTTTCTTACATCAAAAGGAGCTTTTTTCAAACTCTCTTTAATTTCTAAAATAGCGCTGGTTATTAATTTTTCTTTTAAGGAAAGGCACTCCATCTTTAACTGGAATTCTTTTTCTTCTTTGTATTTTTCAAGAATGGCTCTTTTCTCTTTTTCAATTTGAGCGCTGTTTTTTTTAAGAAGGTCTTTTTCTTCTTTATTCATTTTTTCGTCCAGTTCCCTTATTTCTTTCTCAAAGTTTTTTTTCAACTCTTCTTTTCTTTTCTTTGTTTCTTCTTCTATTTGAATAATAATAGGAGAAAGAGACGATATTGTCTTGGTGTTTGACATTTGTTTTTTCTTAATCAATTTAAGAATTTATATCACTATCCCGTTTAAAATCAGAATAGTTGCAAGAAGAGCAATAACGGCATAAGTTTCAACCATAGCTGAAAGAATAATAGCTTTCCCAACTTCTTCCGGCCTTTTAGCTAAAACAGATATTCCGGCAGTACTTACCTTTCCCTGTAAAATTCCTGAAATAAATCCGGAAATTGCAATAGGAAGACAAGCAAAAAGAATTTGCCATCCTACTTCCGAAGGAAAAACCATTGACTCTCCTGTAAACATTCCTATTTTTTGAAGAACTAAAACAGCCGCTAGAAATCCGTAAATTCCCTGTGTTCCGGGAAGAACTTGAAGCATAAGAGCTTTTCCAAATTTTTCCGGTTCTTCAGAAATAAGGCCTGAAGCGGCCTGTCCTACATAACTAATGCCGAGAGCTGAACCGATTCCGGCAAGCGCGACGGCGAATACTGCTCCCAAAATAGCTAAAAAAATTCCCATTTCCATATTTTTTTTGTTTAATTATTATTTTTATATTTAACTTATAATTTCTACAAACCGACCCTTTTTATTTAATGGTTTAAAATGCCTTCCTCCTCCTTCCATAAACTTTGAAAAAAACTCAACAAACTGCAATCTTGCCGAATGAATAAATGCTCCAAGGGCGTTAATAAGAAGGTTTGCCGTATGCCCCAAAAGAAGAACCATAAAAGCGACAAGCCAATTTATTCCCGGTATTGGAATCATATCTTTAAACAGAAAAGCAATCATGTTTATAACCATGGCGATTATTCCCGTTGCAAGACCTAAGGCAAGAAGACGAGAATAAGAAAGAATATCGCTAAAATAGCCGACTATTCCATACAAAGCTCCAAAACCGGAAAGAGCCCTCGCCATAATCCCTTTTTTGGAAGAAAAAAGAATATTCAAAAGAAAAAGTAAAATAACTCCTATAATCGCAAATAAAGATGATTTTGTTAAAAAATAAAGGAAAACGCCTAAAAAGAAAAGAATAGAACCTCCTTTTTCTCCAATTCCCCCATTTATATCCCCTTGTTTTAGACATTGGAACATTCCTATTATAATCCCTACAAAAAGCTGGAAAGCTCCCAGAAAAAGCATAAAAATTAAAGTACCAATGGGATTTTCCATTGGATCAATAATCCTGTATCCGGAAAAAACATTCGTCCCGAAAAAAGTTCCTGTTAAAATTCCGGCAATAACAGTTGAAATTCCTCCTATTATGAAAAGATTGAAAAAGCCGGAATATTCTTTCTGTTTAAGAATTTTTTTCAAAACAATGGAAAGCAATATTAAAAGAGCTCCGTATCCGGCATCAGAGAGAGCAAGGCCGAAAAAAAGAGCAAAGAAAAAAGAAAGATGAGGAGTCGGGTCAAACTCCGTTCTTTTAGGCAATCCATAAACATTTGTCACGCTATTAAAAGGAGCAATTAATCCTTTATTTTTAATACAAACAGGAGGGTTATCTTCTTCTGATATCTCCATTTCCCTTATAAACGAATCAGGAAAAGAATCTTCAATCTTTTTTTTAACTAAAGGGAAGGAATCTTCGGTTGTAAAGGCCTCTATTCTGAAAAATCTCATTGTTTCAATGCCAAATGACATTGATCCTAATTTTTCAATCTCCCAGGAATAAAAATCAATCAATGCTTCTATTTTAGGAAGAAAAACAGCCATTTTTTCGGCTTCTTTCTTTTCAATATCCCCTTCAATTATTATGGTCTCAAGCTCTTTTTCTTTTTGTTTTAAATATTTATAAGGAGAAATGTTCCAAAAAATATTCTCTTCCCTTACTTTGTATTTTTCAAAAGCATTTCTGAAAAAACTCTCATCTTCTTTGGAAAAGACCAAGGAAAAATAATTATCCTCTGTAAATTGAATGCTAAAAATTTTTCCTTTTATTTCTTTAAGAAAATTATCTTTTTCCTTCTTGGAAAAAGCACCAACAGTGCAAAGATATTTTTTCATCTTTAGCGAAGATGAGATAGAAAGGTCTTTTACTTTATTCAATATTTTTATTTCTTTTTCTAATTCCTTTTGGATTGATTTTAAGGAATTTAAACGTTCTTCAATTTCTTTACATCTTTTTACAACTTTTTCTATTTCCGAATCAAAAGATAAACTTTCTATTTCAGATAAATGCAAAAGAGGCCTTTCATTTAAAAGACCAGAGACAAGCCCTCTCTTTGATTTAAACTGATCAAGAAAGCTTTTTGCAAATTTAAGTTCAGAGTATTTTGGCAATGAAGTTGCAGAACCGGAAGATGAATTCTTGCCAGAGATTATTTCAACAGTTCCAAGTTTTTGGATTTCTTCAAGCAAAATTTCCTTCTTTCCTTTTTCTATAATAATTTCTATTTTCTTTACGGGAATATTCATAAGATTTCTCTTTTGAACTTAGTTAGAAGCAAGTCAAAGTTTTTTCTGGCCTTGTTTTTCAATTCTTCAAATTGACCAGTGCGCTTATTTTCAATTTCTTTGTCTATATTTGCAAATTCCGATTGAAGGTCTTTTTTTAAATTACTTCTCTTTTCTTCGTCCTCTTTTTTTGTTTTGGCAATTTTTTCCTCCCAAAAACAAATACGATCTTCTTTTCTTTTTTGAAGTTCTTTTTGATAATCTTCAATCTCTTTTTCTGAAACCTCTTCGGCTTCCATTATTTTAGATAATGAATCTTCTTGCATATAAAATAATATTAAAAATTTCTAAAATTAAAAAAACAAACAATTCTTGCATAGGGGGGTCCCCAAAAGAATTATTCATTCTTAAGAGAATGATATACTTTTTTCAAAAAAAATCAAGGCCGCTTGGCCTTTTAAAAAAATAACTCTCTTTTTTAACGGTTAAAAAAATAAAGTAGTACCTTTAAAATCCTTTCCTTTTAAGATATTTTTCAAATTATTCAAATCCTTCCCGTTTGCAACTATTACTTTTTTCTTTTCTTTTTTGGCAAGACGGGCCGCCAAAGGGTCAACCGGAAGACAAAGTCCAGGAGTCCATTTTAAAGGAACTGTCTTTAAATAGTTTTTCCACTTCATTTCTAAAATCGGAAGGGCATCTTTATGCTTTTCAGGGTCTTTGTCATAAACATAATCAGGTTTTCCAAGTATGATTATGTCTTTTATATCAAGATCTTTTGCGATTTGGACAGCGATAAAATCAGTTGATCTTCCAGGATTCCATCCAGAAGCGATTATAACGGAATGATTATTAAATCCTTTAACCTTATATCTCTTATCGAAAATAATCGGCTGAGCTTCTTTTTTAAAAAGTTTTTGAAGGGATTTAAATTTTTTTTCACTTAAATATCCCCTGTATTCAACTTCAATTTTTGCCATAATTAATTTTCTGCAAGCTTACTGATTAAGAGCTCTTTTGGCCGTAAACCGACTGCTTTTTCTGCCGGCTTTCCTTTTTTAAATATAATCAATGTAGGAACGGCCGGTATGTCGTAATCTTCTGCTTTTTTCGGACTTTCATAAATATCAATAATTCCAACCTTCCATTCTTTGCTCACTTCCTCAAGAATAGGAATAATAGCAGAGCAAGCGGGACATCCAGGCCTTGAAAAGCAAACCAAAACAGGTTTTTCATTTTCCAAAACCTCCTTTTTAAAATTATCTTCGTTAAGATGAATAATCGGCATAGTTTCATCCTCCCATTTTTCTAATGAAGGCCTTTAATTCTTTATTGCTTAAATTTTCTTTCAATCTTTCTTTAATTTTAACAACTTCGTCTTCTATAATGGAAGGCGAACTTTTAAGCGCTAAACTTATCTCTTTTGTTTCTTTGCCGTCTATGCGCATTTCAAAAATACCCCTTTGAAATTCATTTAAAAAAGTT
>Ga0265293_10000890_pt1 | contig 69019 bp, 64 predicted proteins | sample Munlanlewell138R_FD_192505 | JGI IMG/M metagenome (GOLD analysis project Ga0265293, IMG submission 192505) | Leachate microbial communities from a municipal landfill in Southern Ontario, Canada - Leachate well 138R | ecosystem: Engineered > Solid waste > Landfill > Unclassified | place: Canada... | reverse complement strand
TCAGCACGTTCATTGATCGAATGTCTTTATGCCTCGATCAATCTTCCTGTTCCACAGCGAACATTCTTCGGGTCACTATTGCGTCCAACTGACGCGAAAATGCTCGTAAAATGAGGGGATCTATAAGGTGACTATCTTGCTTAGCACCTTTTCAATTTCCGTGAAACTAAGCAGCGGGAAGTCGCGCGTCATGCTCAGTTCAGGAACACACCAGTTCGAAGATGGTGCGAACATGAAGTGCCGCCGACAGACGTACGGGCGAGAGTCGTAAATCGCACAACGCGCATCTCTCAGGAATGGACATGGTTCCCCATGGAAATCCCGTGATGCGCCGAATACCTTCAGGGGCTTCCGACCCGTCTCACGAACGATCAACTCGATCTCGAGTGCAGTGAGCTCTACCGCGTAGTGGCAGCACGATGCGCAGCCACGCCCACAGGGCGTAAAGCGCTTGGCCACAGCATAAAGCTCATCCATAACGCCGTAGAGAGCGCGCAGCTTATTCACGGCGTTGCCTTTGTGCCGTTCGAAGGTGTTGATCAATCTTTCCTCGCGTTCAAGTAGCCCACGAGGAATCTCCGCCAACAACCGCTCACGATTCCGTTCTGCGGCCACGATGGCGGCCTCCAACGCCATATCGGAGGAAGCGCCGTCAACGCACTCGAAGAGTCTCACTCTTAATCCCGATTAAGCTGCGGCGGTCAGAATCCGCCCGATCACGGCATCCGGGTCGCGCTCCCACTCCCGTCCGGTGATGCGAACGATTTTCCAGCCACGCATCGTTAGCACGTTAGGCGTATGCACATGTGTCTCGAGTGGTGAGCGAGTTTCCAGCCCTTCTTCACACAGGATGCCCAAGCGGTAGTTCCCTGGGTTACGTGCGTCGACCACGGCAAGTTGAACTCGAAAATCTGACGTACCCACATCCATCTCGCTGCGCACGCCCTTCTCCTCCAGCGCCATGGCTATCTGCGCCTTGAGCGGAACATAACTTGGCGGCAGGTGAGATGGGGCGGCACTACCTTGCGCAGTTGGTGCACTGCGTACGAGAGACAGCACGCGCTCTGCCTGGTTGCGCTGACCGCTGGACATGTGGTGCGCGAACTCTAGGAAGCCCTTGAATAGCTTGGGACCCTCGTTCTTACTTCGTGCGACGGATAGGAGCCCTGGTTCGAAGGAAGCGACTACAATGATCTCCTTCTTGGCACGGGAAACCGCCACATTGAGGCGGCGTTCACCACCCTTCTGCCCAAGGGGTCCAAAACGCGCCGGGACGTAGCGCTCGATCTTGCCATCACGGCGGGTTCGCTCCACTGGGGCATGGCCCAGTGAAAACACGATCACATCGCGCTCGTCACCCTGTACAGATTCCAGGTTCTTCACGAACGGTCGCTGATCCATTTGGGGCCGGGCCATCGCTTCATCGAACAACGCTGCGAAGCCAGCGTCCTCCGCGCGGCGAGAATCGATTTCATCGAGGATGGCTCGTCGCTGATAAAGGTTAAACGTAACAATGCCAACGCTCGGTTGGTCGGGACGGGCAAGCAATTCCCCTATCAATTCAACCACCCGCACCGCTTCAGCGGGGTTGGCGCCTTCCTCATAGCGTCCATCAGGAACTGCAACCCAGCGAATAGCTGCTGGAGCCAGGCGGCTTGCCGTCGATGGGATGGTGCGAAGCCCGCCGGCGTATAGCGCGTGGTTAGAGAACGCGATCAGTTCCTCGTGTAGGCAACGGTAATGCCACTGTAAGCCAATATGCTCGGCACGTGCTCGCGCGAGAACAAGCAGCGATTCCGCATCAAACATCTCACGCGCTTCACTGGTGACTTCCGCATTGTCTTCGTCGCCCCCTTTGAAGAAGCTGGACGGCGGCATCTGCTTCTCGTCTCCAGCGACTACCGCACGACGTGCACGCATCAACACCGGCAACCCGCTCTCCACAGTGCATTGGGAACCTTCATCAAGGATCACGAGGTCAAACACGGGGGCACGAGGGAACAGCACAGCCATCGTTTCCGGCGAAAGTAGCCACACCGGCATGGCGTCCAGTAGACCTTCGTTCCAGAAGCGACGAACAAATGAACGCAGGGGAAGCAATCGATTCTTCTTGCGCGCCTCCTTCAGGATTGCTTCTCGGCTCGCCTGTTCCGGGGTTCGGCGCTTTCCCTTTTCAGCCTCCGGCACCTGGAGGAACGGCCGTTCGTCCTGCGCCGCAAGCAATTGCTCGGCATTCAATGCTGAATACTGGTGAAGGAGTTCACTGAGCCGAGCTCCGTGGCGTGCGTCGGTGTCCCCGCCCTCGGCGTCCAGCCGACGGATTGAAGCGTGCGTTGTCTCAATGGCGGTGATTGCGGCATAGGACCAGGCCTTGCGTAGCGCGTCGGCCCACGAACCTGACGGAGCGCTTGGCGACTCGGCAGCGAGGCCGCGCAGCAGTCGTTCTGCCTCGGGGAAGTGGCCGCGTGCGGCTTCGAGGCACCCGTCTGCTTCGGCGAGACGCTGCCCGTCCCGAGACCATGCCAGAGACAGCGCTTCAATCGCCGCTGCAGACGGGACGTTGGGCAACCAGGGAAGCAAGGCACACAGCGGCTGCATGGCAGCCGTCACAGCATCCCGGAGACCGAGCAGGTTTCTGCGAGCCTCGACGCGTTGCCCCCACTCCTCAAGTGCAGTGCCAAGCAACGCCTTAGGCCAAGCCTGCGCCTCCTCCAATGGGGCGCGCAGGCCAGCAAGTGCGATGGCGTCCCGAGCGAGCTGCGCGGCGTGACCAAGCCAACTGCGTGCCATATTCGCCGATTGAGGACAGTCGATGCCACCCGCCAAGGCCGCTATGGCCTCGATCGCCAACCAGGCCCGCGCCGTGGCATGGCGGTCAGCAACTTCGTTCGCCAGAGAAACATCGATTCTTGCGCCTGCCTTCTCTGACCATTGGGCGCTTAGCAACTGGCGGATTTGGCTGCGCGCCTTCCACCACGTTGGATTCAGAAAACGAAGCGCGCCACTGCCAAGGCGCCGGATGTCTTCCACCGCAACAAGCTGCAATTGGTTAAGCACGAACCGCACGGGGCCGCCGAACCGTTCCGGCGCCTCGCCGGCGTCACGCCACGCGTGGACAGCAGCATCGATCTCGTCGAAGCGACTGATACCTTGAGTAGCACGCGCCAACAGCGCCGCGAGAAAGGTCCGATCTCCGTTCCCGTTGCAGTGGCCGCAAGTCTCAGAGGCGGCATTGATCGCGACGCGCGCCGCTTCGACGGAGGCGGGTTGGCTGCCGGTGAGTCCCTGCGCCGTGCAGGCGGACTCGAATGCTCTTGCCGCAGCGAAGGCGGCATCCATTGCAGCGGCGACTTCCTTCTGCCGCGGCGCGTCAAAGCCTGTGAACGTGGCGCGCGGTGCCGAACCGTCCGGCGCAAGCCAGGGTGATGCGGGGCCCCAGAGATCGGCAAACACGCGCAGCCGCTCAAAGTCGCTCGCGGCCTGCTCCATGCGCTCCAACGCGAGCCGGTCCAAACCGTCGCGCACCGAAGAAGCATCTCCGTCCACGCCGGCCGCGAAGGTGTGTAGCTCCCCAAGCGAAAGGCCGCCGTGGCGAACGGCAAGGGCGAGCGACTTCTCCTGCAAGCCATCGAACACCGTCCTGGTTTCTTCCGCGACTTTCTTGAGAGCCGCCTGCTGGTCACCCCGTTCTCCGCGTTCGGTCAGGCGTGACACAACCTGATCGAACAGGGCTCGGCGGTCCTCCTGAACATCGTGCACTACGGCGAGCAGGTGGCGCATGCCCACGCTGTCCAACCGGTTTGCAACCACGTCGAGCGCCGCGCGCTTTTCGCACACCACCGCCACCCGCTCCCCACGGGCCAGCGCGTCGGCGACCAGGTTCACGATTACTTGGCTCTTGCCGGTACCCGGTGGGCCATCCACCACCAAAGCCCGGGTGCCCCGAGCCCGGGCCAGGACAGCTCGTTGGCTGGGATCGGCATAGATCACCGGAACCGGCTCAGGGGCGTTTTCCGCGGGCGGCTCAGTGGGTTTGGCAAAGATGGTTTTGAGGTCACCGGGCAACAGTTCGACCGCACAGCTGAGGAGCTCTGAAGGCGATTCCCCTTTGCTCACCGCATCAAGCAACTCGTCATAATCCTGCAGTAGGTCGGAACCCGACTGCGGGAAAAGACCGAGCACCGCGCACTCCTCGACTTCCAAACGATCGTCGCGCCAGCCGTCCAGTTCCTCGGATCTGTCCACAAAAGGTATCAGTTGGCCCGACAGTTCCACGGCGCCCAAACCAAGACGCTCAAGTTCCCCAAAAACGGCTTGGGGCGATTCGAGCGCCAGGGCATCCAGCTTTTCGGCCAGGTCATCCGGGTAAGGGAGACGCTTCCGCGCAAACATGAGTTGCACGGCGGACTGGTTGAGGCAGGGCTCCGCTCCTTCGACAGGTGCTAGTCCGTAGCTTGCCGAGCCCAGATCGCCGCGCTCGATGGTTACGGGATAGAGCAATAGCGGCGCGCGGAACAGATAGCCGCCGACGAGACCGGTCACGAACGGGTAGCCAAGATGCAGGTCATAGGCGCCTGTCTCTTCGACCCGTGCCCGGTGCTCGCGATCGAGCGCAACCAATTCCCGTGCCAAGCCGCGCGCGCCCTCATGGGCTACGGTTTCGGCCGCATCGACCACACGCGCCTTGCGGCCGGAACGCAGTAATGTCAGCGTGCGTTCTGCAAGCCCCGTGGAGACCCGCTCAAGCAAGTGCAAATCGAGGTTTCTGCCAGTGCGGCACGTGCGCAGCCGCACGGAGGGGCTGCGGCCATCGCCAGAAATGAGCCGGTCGCGCAGGCGCGCAAGGCCATTGCGCAGCCGTTCCGTATCACCGCCCTGCCCCACGGGCGGGGGCGCGCTGCGCTCTGTCCGTGCGGCAGCCGCTTCCGGCGTTAACACCAGTTCGTGGAGTTGATCCAGCTCCTCGCCAAGCGTCGGCTCGAAGACGAGTCCCGCGCGCGCTGCTTCTGCCGCAATCGTATTGACCACTTCATCACTGCGCCGTGTCTCACCGAGCAACCGCAAGAGGCGCCGGAGAGTTACGCGGCCCCCACCCCGCCGGCTTGCTTCATCGAAGTACACCCGCAGGGCGGCTTGCGCTTCACCGCTTCGTGCGGGCATGGGGATGATCCGCTCTGAGCGCACGAGAATGGTGAGTTCCATGCCGAAATGGTCGAGCACCGGCGTGAGCAGACTCCGGTAGAGCTCGCGGCATCCTAACGCGGCGCCAATGGCAAGTATCGTGTCGATTTCGGCCTCGTGGGCCTCGCCATCCACAGCCAGCACGTGCGCCAGAAGCGCAAACAATGCGCGCTGCACCTTCGGACCGCCATTGCTGACGAGTGGTGCGAGCGCTTGGAAACGGGCGAGCGCGTGTTCTGCGTCAAGTAGCGTCCGCCACTCAGGGAGAAGGGGCGCGAACACGCGCTCAATGGCTTCCATTTCCGAATCGTGCAGTTCGCCGTCGGAACTTGCGACAAGCACACAAGCCGCGAGCGCACATTCGTGCATCTCGGGTGGTGGCTCGTCCAAGAGTTCGGCCACACCCAGTTGGATGTCTGGCCGGCCCAAGATCTGCATCAGGATCTCATCCACTTCTGCGAGCGTGCGGCTACCAGAACCTTGCCCGGTCAGCGCACGGAACAAGTCAGTTTCGCTGAACAACCACAGGGCGTACGCGCGCAAGCTGTGTTCGGGGTGCGTGGAGGCAAGTGCCGTCTCGCCTCGGGAGAGCGTCTCCTCCATCAACTCTCGGCTTTGTGCGAGGTAGGCTTGTGTGTCCCAGGTGAGTGTCTCGCCCGAGAGGCCGGTGACGGCAACCATTTCCAGGCGCAGGGCGGCATTCAAGTCGCCACAAGCAAGCAGCCCAAAGCGATCTGCGGTCAGCTCCCTGGCCATGCTGTAGCGCAACGCCGAGGCAAGGACATCGTCAGGGACACGGTCATCATGCAGCAATGTCGCAAGGACGCCGATCAAAGGCGCATGGGGGCTCTTCGGTCCGTGTGCCAGAAAATGACCAAACTCATGACCAAGGATCGCCAAGAGCGCGCCTTCATCAAGAAGTGCGAGGAGTTTGCCATGAATCTCCAGCAGTACCGGGGAATCCACCAAGTGCATGGCAGCATTCTCTGCACCGGACGCTTGGTAGAGTTCGAATGGAACAGTAATGTCAAACAAGGAAGCGCAGCGGCGAGCGGCGGCGTGTACATCGGGCGCCATTCCCTCGCTTAATTGAAGCGAGCGGGCGAGCAGCAGGCGGCGAATTCGACTGGGGTCAGCGACCACGTCGGCGCCTAGTCCCAGCACCCCTGGAATTTTCAAAAGGCCTTGGGCATAGACCTCCTCGCCGCGGAACCGAATCCCTTCGACACTCAGCGGCTGGATGAATCCGCATTGCGCAGTTCGACTTTCCCTGGCTTCGTCCACGCGTCCACTAGCTTCATTGCGCATGCTTCCAGCTCCCTCTCTTGTGCTTTAGTTTTATAGGTGCCGCACCCAGTGCTCTTCGGAAATGATGAGAATGTCGCAACCAGCAGCCTTGTACGCCACCGCTTTCTCGATCTTCCGGCCGAAGCTCGTATGTGCCCAGTCCCGACTCGCGACGGCACCTAGCACCAGGTAGTTAAGCTCTTTGACCACGCTATCGTGGATGGCGCCTCCACGGTCGCGAATCGCCGCCTCGCAGCGTTTTCGGGAGCCGAAGGCAAACTTGCCCGTCAAACAGAAGTTGCGCCCAGGAAATGCAACATCGGATACGCAATCTACAGGGAGGCGCGTAGTACCCCCCACGGCCCCTGGCTCCTCCCCCACCAAAGCACGCAAAGTTTCCAGCAGGTCCTGCCGCTCTTCTTCGGTAATTACCCCGTCGGCAAGTACGGATGCGATCCTTTCATGCAGAACTTGGCCGGGCCACTCCGCAATGATTTCCCCGCTCCTAATGCTTGCAAGCCACTGCTGGAGACTAGCGATTTCCTCATCTACCAGCTGCCTATCTGCAATAACTCCTTGCACCATGCCCAGGAGGTGATTCATGGCGTCACGCATGCACTTATCGGAAGACGTGCGGAATTGCAGGACGGTATGTATCAGCTCCTTAGCGTCATCTAACTCGTCCTGAGATATTTTTCCGTCTGCGAGGATTTGAGTGGTGCAGTCGAGCAGGTCGATTACATCGGGGGCATTCTTCAGATGTTCCTGCTCCCTTAGCCAATTATCGAGAACCAGCAACTCGTCTTCATCCAGACGATGGTCGGCCACTAGACCATTGAGAATTCCGAGCAAGGCTTCCAATGACTTCTGCCTATTGGCTTTCCAATTGAATTGTGGATTTAAGGGCTGGCCGTGGCGATCCAATATTGCGCTACTCATCTGGTTCCTTCCAAGTTCTTGGTTTCAGAATCTGCCGTACACGTTAGCCACAGCATCTTCTACTTTTCTCGGGTCCGTATCGACAATTCGTCGCACTGACTCGTAGGATGTGTATCCCGTATAGACCATGATGTCCTTTATGGTGCAGCCTTGTCGGTGAAGATGCAGGATCAAGCTTCGCCGAAAACTCGAATAACTGAGATCCTCAATCCCGCCTGCCGCAAAGAACTCTCGGAACAGATAATTAGCGCCTGATGGCTGGGGCTTCCCTGTTTCGCGTTCCGAAAACGTGAGCGACTCGAGTCGGTTGCTCACAAAAAGTGAGCTATCAGGATCTAGTCCTCCGAATGTCCTGTCTTCCGATACGCCGATGTTCTCGGCGAGCCGCCAGTCCAAGTACTCCTTGATATACCGCTGCAAAGCCGGGTGCTCTGTATACAGCTTTCGCGGGATCTCGTTGTACGCGATTTCTTTGGAAAGCTCCCAGGACAACCTCAGTTGTCCGGATGGCGCCACGACGTCGCGCACCCGCACAAGCGATAGTTCCGAGGCGGTAAGCCCCCACAGGGCTGCTGCTGCAATGATTGCGCTATTTCGAAACCCATAGGGCCCCGTTTCGTTCCGTCTTATCAGAGTTCGCAAGTCGGATATTTCAATCACACGCTGCATGGGTTCACGCTACGTGCATTTTGCTTGTTTTGCAAACCTTTGAGGTGCTTAGAAGCAGGTTCTTCAAGGAATCCACCGCTGTACCCGTTGTACCGCCTGCGTTGAGAGGAAAATTGGTGGAAGTGAACCGACGAGCAGACTTTCGGCGGCGCTTGCGGTGGTCTCCTGAGCGCTACACGTAGCGTACCTCACGTGCCATTCCCGACTCCATGTGGTAGATGTTGTGGCAATGGAAGAACCAGCGCCCCGGGTTATCTGCGATGAAGTCGAAGTCCACCTGACCCATGTGGGGTGGGACTAGGACCGTGTCCTTGACTGCACCGCCCACCTGGAAGAAGTGCCCATGCAGGTGCATCGGGTGAAGCATCAGGCTGCGATTCGACATGCGGAAGCGGATGCGCTCTCCAGACCTTACGAGGAGAGGTTCCGTATCCGGCCAAGCTTGACCATTGAGCGTCCACTGCGTCGCGGAACGTCCTGACAGAATGAGATCGAAAACGCGATCTGGTGTCCCGGAGGAAAAGGGGGAGAGCGCACGCAAGTAAGCGGAGTGAAACTGAAGGCCGCCGATGGGTCCCACGGACTCGGGGGCCGTTTTGGCCTTAGTTCCAGAATATCGAAGCACCGCTCGCGCGGGAGGACTGTTGCTTTCCACTGGCGTGGCTTCCATGAACCACACACCGGGATTGCTCGCCTGGACCAACACGTCATACCGCTCACCCATGCCGATGAACAGCGCGTCAACCTCCGAGGGCTCGACGGGTTGGCCGTCGGCGTGAGTGATGGTGAGGCGGTGGCCCGCGACGGCGAAGTGGAAGGTCGTGGCCCCTGCGGGGTTCAGCAGGCGCAGTCGTATCCGCTCACCCTGGCGCACCTCGAACGCCGGAGCGTCCGAAGGCAGCCGTCCATTGATCAGCAATCCCGCGTACGGCGGCACGATAAACCCGCCCATCATGCCGTGCATGCCCGGCCCCATCATGCCCGGCCCCATCATGCCGGGCCCCATCATGCCGGGACCCATCATGCCCGGACCCATCATGCCGGGACCCATTCCTGTGCCCTCCCCTCTGCTCGCCAATTCCTCCAGAGGCGAGGGGGGGCCTGGAAGATAATCATCCAAGACCAACGTGTACTCCCTGTCGTATGAAATGTGCGGTGTCTTCTCTTCGATGATCAAAGGCCCGTACAGACCACGGTCCAGTTGCAGCCCCACGTGGCTGTGATAGATGTAACTGCCGGCAGGGGCGGCTGTGAACTCGTAGATGAAGCGCTCGCCCGGAGCGATGGGCTCCTGCGTGAGCCCCGGAACGCCGTCCATGGCATTCGGCACAGGTATGCCGTGCCAGTGCACCGTCGTTCCCGAGGGAAGGCGATTCTCGACCGTGACAACCAAACGTTCACCCTCTTTCACCCGGATCGCCGGCCCGGGCAATTCGCCATTGTAGAGCCAGGCTTTGTAGGGCTGGCCCGATGCAACCTCGACTTCCCCTTCAGCGGCCATCAATCTAAATCTGCGAGTGGGAGCCCCCAGGGAAGAGGAGCCGACCTGTGCCCATGGACTTCCTGAGCGCAGCCCCATGGCACCTAACGCGGCGGCCTGAAGGAACCGTCGGCGGCTAAGGGTCACTGTGTCTCGCATCATGGGCACTCCCTCGCTTCGTGATGCCGCTGACAGTCACAACCAAGCTCGCACACCCACGGCAGCCTGTCAGCGTTCAAGCGACCACAATGAAGGCAAGGCAGAGGGTGCGTCCTGGGTTCCATTTGATGGTTCGCCTCTTCACAATCATCTGGGCTGCGATCCGGTTCCTGGCGCGTGCTTCTCTGGGGCGCCAGGGCGAGGACGTGCAGCGCTCGCGTGCACGCGCGCTGCGCAATATCTTTGAAGACCTTGGTACCGCATTCGTCAAGCTGGGCCAGCTGCTCAGTATCCGCAGGGACCTGCTCCCGGACGTCTATGTGGAAGCGTTTCAGGGACTACTGGATCGTGTCCAGCCGTTTGAGAGCGCCCTCGCCCGCGCGGAGATCGAGCGGAGCCTGGGGCTCTCCATCGCCACCGCATTCTCGCAGTTCGAGGATGCGCCCCTCGCCGCCGCCTCGATAGCACAGGTCCATGCCGCGGTCCTCGCCGATGGCCGCGAGGTCATCGTCAAGGTGCGGCGGCCCGGGGTCGTGCCGCAGGTCACGCGCGACATGCGCCTGCTCAAGTGGGCCGTCCGTCTGCTCGCGCGACTCTCTTCCAGAGTGCGTCAGTTCGATCCGCTGGCGCTCGTGCGGGAGCTGGAGGAAAACCTGCACCGGGAACTCGATTTTCGCCACGAGGCGAGAAATGTGGTGCGCTTTACCCTCGCCTTCAAGGATTCCCCCACCGTGTATGTCCCCGCGCTGGTGGACGAATGGTATTCCGACAGCGTCTTGATCCAACTGCGCTCGGGCGGGTTGCGGGTCGATGACCCGCGTATCCGGCTGCTCGGGAGGACGTATGCGAAGCATTTTGTCGATGCCTACGTGTATCAGTTTTTCTCGTTAGGCGTGTTTCACGGCGATCCCCATCCCGGCAACCTCTTCTTCATGGCCGACGGCCGCATTTGTTTTCACGACTATGGCCTCGTCGGCTATATCGATCGACGCACGCGCCTGGGACTTGCGAACTTCATCCAGGCGCTCGTCTATCTCGACAGCGAATGGCTCCTCGACGCCTACCTTGATCTGGGCGTCCTGGGCGGCGAGATCAATCGCCGTGAGCTCGTGCTGGGCCTCGACAATATCCTGGCGGACTATGCCGCCTTGCCGCTGAAGGAGTGGTCCTTCGCCGAAGCCTTTTTTCGCGTGGCACGGCTCGGCAAAGGCCGCAATATCCGGCTGCCACACAACTTGCTCGTGCTGATGCGTGCCGTCTTTCTCATGGAGAACGTCGTCGCGACCCTCGACCCCGATTACGTGCTCGTAGAGGGTCTGCGCGAAACGGCGGGCGAGGTAGCCCGGCTGGGACTGCCGGAACCCGCTGGCGTGGCGCGGTTGCGGGCCGAAACCGGAATGTTCGCCAGCGAGCTGCCTCGCCTCTTGGCCGCGCTGATGCGGGCGTCCCGTGCCGATGAAGATGGACAGGACGAAAGGCGCAGTGACGTTGACGAGCGCGCCTCGAAACGCATTGCATTGGCCATCGTGTTGGCCGGAGTCTTCGTTTCATGGGCACTGCTCCCCCGCACCACGGACCTGCCCCTGCTTGTTGTCCTCGCGTATGGCATCGCCCTGTGGCTCGTGCTCCGCCGCTGACGCGCACGGCGCACGGCTTACTGGACGTAGGCTTCCGTGGTATAGCGGCGCATCATCCGGTGGCTGTTGAAGAAGGAGGCGTTGCGGCTGATAGCCCCTTTCATGACGGCGATCCAGCCGCTGCGATTGCTGTAATAGAGCGGCAGGACGACCTGTTCCAGCTTTTGGTACAGCGACTCCGCATCGGCTTCCGGTGCCTTCCCCAGTTCGCCAATCGCCCAGCCGGTCACACCTTCGATGTAGCCTTCCGCCCACCAGCCGTCGAGGACGCTGAGATTGGGCACACCGTTGAACGACGCCTTCATCCCGCTTGTGCCGGAAGCCTCCATGGGCGGCAAGGGGGTGTTGAGCCACACGTCGACCCCGGCCACCAGAACGCGGGCGATGGTCATGTCGTAGTTGGGCAAGTAGGCGATGCGGATCGAGGGCAGTTCGCGCACATGGCGGTGCAGGCGTTCGATGAGACCCTTGCCGCCTTCGTCGCGCGGGTGCGCCTTACCGGCGAGCACAATTTGCAGTGGCGTCTGCTGTGCGATGTGTTTGAGGCGTTCCAGATCCGAAAACAACAGATCGGGCCGCTTGTAGCCCGTCATGCGCCGCGCGAATCCCAGGGTAGCGACGGCCGGATCCAGATCGACGCCACTGCGTTCTTTCACCATCTTCAGCAACCCCTCCTTCTCGGCGCTGTGAGCGGACCACACGGCGGCATCGGACAACCGGTCTGCGCGTACCAGCAGGTCCGGCTCGTGGCACCACCCGGGGAAATGGGTGTCGTAGAGCTGGACGAAACTGGGACCCGTCCAGGCAAAGGGGTGAACGCCGTTGGTCACCGACCGCACCTCATAGCCGGGGAACATCACGCGCGATGTTTCGGTGTGGCGTTTTGCCACGCCGTTGATGTAGAGGCTCAGATTGAGGGCGAGCCGCGTCATGTTGAGTCGTTCCTGTCCCGCGAGTGACTTGAGCGTCACCAGGTCGAAGTAGGTACCGAGCAGGCGCTGCACGAGATCGTAGGAAAACTGATCGTGGCCCGCCTCCACCGGCGTATGGGTGGTGAAATTGCACAGCTCGCGCACCCGCGGGACGTCGTAGCGTGCCTCACCGGTGCGCAGGTGGGCGCGGGGATGGGCGTAGCGGCGCAGGAGTTCCAGTGTGAGCAGGGCCGAATGGCCCTCATTGAGGTGGTATTGGAGTACCGTGACGCCCAGTGCCTGGAGCATGCGCGCGCCGCCGATGCCTAACACCATCTCCTGCTTGAGGCGATACACCTCATCGCCGCCGTAGAGATAATGCGTTATCTGCCGATCATCCTCGCGGTTCTCACCCACATCCGTGTCGAGCAGGACGATGGGCGTCCGTCCGCCCATGTGCCCTTCGAGCACGTAGAGCCAGCCGCGGATCCACACCTCGCGGCCCTCCATGGGGATGGCGACCCGTGCCTCCAGGGGTACCGCATGGTCCTCCGGTCGCCACCAATCCGGGTGCTCCACCTGACGGCCCGCCTCATCGATCGCCTGGCGGAAATAGCCGGCAAGGCTGACGAGCGTGACGCCGATGATCGGCAGGGCCAAGTCCGAACTCGAACGCATGGTGTCGCCGGCGAGCACACCCAGGCCGCCGGCATAGGTCGGGATCTCGTTCTGAAGCGCTATTTCCATGGAGAAATAGGCGACCAGCGGCCGGTAGGTGAACTCCTCAAGCACGGGCGGTGGCCTCCGTGTCCGCATATTTGCACTAAGGATAGTGTCGGCCACCGTGTCGCGGCGGCGCCAATGCCACGCCGGTGGCGAAGTTCGCTGCGCCCACCCTTCTACACTTGTGCAGATACGGGTTGACGGCGCACCGAGGCATGAACGTCGTCAAGTGGATCTTTTGGGGCTTTGTTGTCATCGCGGGATTTTTTCTCCTCGCGGAGCACCGTGCGCACCTGCTCGGTGCGCTCCCGTGGCTGCTCGGCGCCGCGGCGGTCGGCCTGTATTGGCTCATGCGCCATCACCACTCGTCCGGAGCGCGCAAGCCATGAGCCCATCGCCGGGTTACGGTCTCTGGTGGCTCGTCGCCCTGAACGTCGTGATCTTCGCGCTGTTCACCCTCAGCTTCTTCAAGCCGGCGAGCGCGCGCGACTGGCGCAGCTTCGGGGCCTTCACGGCGTTTCTCGTGGCCCTGTTTACGGAAATGTACGGATTTCCGTTAACGATCTACCTGCTCTCCGGCTGGCTCCAGTCGCGCTTTCCCGGAATTGACTGGCTCTCCCACGACGCGGGCCATCTGCTCGAGATGTTGTTCGGATGGCGCACGAACCCCCATTTCGGCCCGTTCCACTTACTTAGCTTTGCCTTCATCGGGGGCGGTTTTTGGCTCCTGTCGGCGGCCTGGCCCGTGCTCTACAAGGCGCAGCAGGAAAAGCGCCTGGCAACGACCGGTCCCTACGCGCGTGTCCGCCATCCCCAGTACCTCGGCTTCATTCTCATCATGATCGGATTTCTGCTCCAATGGCCCACCCTGCTCACGTTAGCCATGTTTCCCGTGCTCACCTACATGTATGTCCGCTTGGCACGCACTGAAGAGGCGGCGGTGAGAAAGGAATTCGGCGATGAATACCGGCGCTATGCGGAAGTGACGCCGGCGTTCATACCTCGCCGCCAAACCCAACGATTCGCGAACTAAGGGCGCCCCTGTTGCAGGTCCTCGCGCTTCTGCAAATACTCTTCGCGGCTGATTTCCCCGCGGGCATAAGCCTCCTCCAGAAGATCCAGCGCCGTTTTCTCAGTCCGTTCTGTAGGAGCGGGCGCAGACATGTGGCCGCCGCGCATCCCTCCCTGCCAGAAGGCGAGCATCATCACCACCATGATGACGACCATGGCGGCCACCACTTCACCCTTCTGGTAACGCCGAGTCACGTTCATCCTTTTCTGCTCGCGAACAGATGAACAGCTTAGTCACTCACCGGATCGGTCCAGAGACCGAGCTTGTTGCGCTGCTCCACTGTCAGCAGGCGAAATATCCTGTTCCTCGCCTCTATCCGGGCGCGCAGGCGCTGGATCTGCAGTTTCGATATCTGTTCATAAACCGAAGCAATCGCATTGGCGTCGAGCGTGTCCTTGCCGTAGAGATCGCGCAGTTTCGCCTCCTGGTCGACAAGCTTCGACTGATAGTCCAGGGTGGCCTTCCTTTGCTCATCGAGGATGCTGCCGATCGCTTTTTGTTGGTCTGCATTGAGATTCAGTGCACCGAGCGGGCCATAACCACCGCGCCCCGTCATGCCCGGACCCATCATGCCCGGACCCATCATGCCGGGACCCATCATGCCGGAGCCCATCATGCCGGAGCCCATCATGCCCGGACCCATCATGCCGGAGCCCATCATGCCGGGACCCATCATGCCAGGACCCATCATGCCAGGACCCATCATGCCAGGACCCATCATGCCGGGACCCATCATGCCGGGACCCATCATCCCCGGGCCCATCATCCCCGGGCCCGCTACGCCCCCGGGACAGGGAACCACGTTCCCCGCGCTCCCGGATGGCGAAACGGCCGTTCCAGGCGGGTGGTGTGCATCCACGGCAACGGCGACCGACGAAAAGCCGAGTACCACAAGGAAAACCAATGCATTTCGGTTCATGGCAGGCGTGCCTCGCTGTGTTCGTGTTACAGCGTAGTTCGGAGCAGGATCCCTTTCATGCAGGAAAAATCCAAGGAGCGGCGGGAGTGCGTATAAGCTTAATAAACTTAGACGCGACACATCTTAAGCGGACCGCAATGCTGCGAGCCTGAGCACGCCATGCCTGACCTCGGTCACCGCACTCGATTCGCCATCTACCTGGTCGTCGCTTTTCTCGGCGTCGCCGCCAGCGCTCTGGTTGGCATGCGATTCGTTTCTACCGTGCCAGGGGTCATCATCTTGTATCTCCTCCCGGTGCTGTTCGCCACCTGGTTCGCAGGACGCACCGCTGGTCTGATGACCATCGGAGCTTCTGTGATCGCCTGGCTGTGGGTTGGCGTCGATGACCTTGGCGGTGTTGTGGACGGCATCGTGCATTTCGCATTATTTGCGGTGGTAGTGCTTTCCATATCGGCCTACCGCACCTACTACCTGCGCGAGAAAGAACGTGCCTTGACTGATCCCTTGACCGGGCTTCTCGATCGGCGTGGCTTCCTCGAATATGCCAAGAAAGAAGTGGCCCGCGCGAACCGCTACCAACGCCCGGTCTCGGTCGCCTACATCGATGTGGACAACTTTAAGGAGATCAACGAACAGTTGGGCCATGCCGGTGGCGATACGGTGCTGCGGACCATCGCCATGTCGCTCCAGCACTCCACCCGCAAGATCGATGTGGTGGCACGTCTTGGCGGTGATGAGTTCAGCATCCTGTTGCCGGAGTCCGGTGCTGAGGGTGCCAAGTCCGCCATCAGTGGACTGCGGTCACGGGTTCGTGAGGATCTGAAAGCATTCAATAGGCCCGTCACCCTCAGCATTGGCGCCATCACGTTCGAGCGACCTGGCAGTGTCGAAGAGATGCTCAAGCGGGCGGACGAGACCATGTATCAGGTGAAGCACGGTGGCAAGGACGCCATGCTGCATTGGATAAGCCGTGAATAGATCGACTACGGCCGATTGAACTCCATTTCTGTATCGAGCCTGTCGTGGCCTTTGATGCCGTCGATCGCCAGGCGAATGCGGTAGATGCCCGGCGCTGAAAGCGTGAACCAGTTGCCGTAGGTCTCTGTATTCGCGATCGCCATGGGTTCCAGGGCCTTGCGCGTGCCGCCCGCACCCAACTCGCCCACGGTCGCTTCCACGCGGGCGCCGCTGAAACGCTGTCCGCTGTCGGCATCAAACAGGGCAACGACCACGTGGTAACGATTCTGGCGTGCGGGGACACCGCCATGCATGGCCCGCTCTTCATGCCCGAGGGGATGACCCAGCACCACTTCCGCGGGCAGGACACCGAGGTAGATTTCCACCCCATCCACCGCTTTGCTCGTGTCGGCGGCCATCGCGGAAAATGCGACAAGGCACAACAATCCGAACAAATGACTTGGATGCAGCGACCAACGCTTCATGGGAACGTCCTCTTCCGTCGCCCTCGTCGTGAACAGTCTAGGTCGCGTGCCCGATCATCGGTGAACATGGCCCTGCTCACGCGGTCTCGGCGCGCCTTCGAGCATCGTACCGGCCGTCGCCACGGCGTGCAGGCCGCGGGAGAGAGCTCTGCGCTTTCGCCGGGTTGCGCCCTCCAGTGCCGTCTCGATCCCCAGTTTCGGCGCGCCAGCTTATCCGCCGCACCGACGGCACCACTGACAGAGCTTACCGGGCCGGCCCGGGTGCGCTGCTACGCATGGGGATTGGCATCCTGATCGCGACCGCCACCGGCACCCTGCAACAGGCGCTACTGGTGTCGTTCCTCATGATGTTCCCGATCACCTTCCTCTCCGGCACCCTCGTGCCCATCGACAGCATGCCAGTGCGGCTCCAGTACGCCGCGGAGCTGAGCCCCGTGCGCCACTACATGGACGTGGTGCGCCTCCTCGCCATGTTCGCTATCGGCAGCGTGCTAATCGGCTGGGCGTGGTGGCGTCTTACACGGGGCTTGGGGTAATGCAATGGCCACCGAGAAACAGCGTGTGCCACGGGGCCGCCAAGGCGGTGGAGCCGAGTCGCAGAACCAGCCTGGCGGTTCCTGCAAGTGGAGGCGTTATCAGGGGCCGGATGCGAACTGGGCGGGGGCATGTGTCGAGCGATTTCTATATCGAATCAGGATCGTCACCGATCTCGCAGAAACGCGGTGGCGCAAGGACTGTAACGGGCGTTGGTGGTCGGTTTCGAGAAAATCTAACGGGCTATCCCTGCTCGTATCGACAACCCTCAGCCACTCGTCGGCCGACCCCTCCTGGATCTCAAAAGCCAAGTCTTCCCAGTAGCCATTGATCATGACGTAGATGTCGTCGTCTCCCTGTGAGGCGCCGTGGAGTGAGAGGGCGAGGCTGTGGGAATCGAATGAAAGGTCGGGATCGCGGCCTATCCCGTACCAGCGAACGTCACTGCGCCAGAACCGGCTTCTCGCAAGGGTCGGGTGCGCCTTTCGAAACGCGATCATCAAGCGGAAGAAGCGGAACATGTCCGGGTTGGCGTGCAGCCGGCTCCAGTCGATCCAGCCGGTTTCATTATCCTGGTTGTAAGGGTTGTTGTTGCCCCCCTGCGTGTGCATGAACTCGTCGCCGGCGCGGAACATGGGCGTGCCGTTCGCGAGGAGCAACAGACAACAGAAATTCTTGATCTGGCGCTTGCGCAGTTTCATCACCTCCGGAGGTGTGCCATCGTCTCCTTCCCAACCGCAGTTCCAACTGTAGTTTTCTTCCATCCCATCAGTGTTTTCGTGGCCATTGGCGCGGTTTCGTTTGCGGTCGTACGCGACCAGGTCGTAGAGGGTGAATCCGTCGTGAGAGGTGACGAAATTGACACTCTGATGGGGGTGATAGGCGTTCGGAAGATCGTCTGGGAACAGATCATCGCTGCCGTAGAGCCGGAGCATCAGGCTCGGCACCATGCCGGGATCGCCCCTTACAAAGCGCCGGATATCGTCGCGGAACTGTCCGTTCCACTGACAAGCCATGATTCCGGGGAAAGCCTTTCCCAGTTGATACACCCCGGCCGCGTCCCAGGGCTCCGCGATCAGGCGCAGGCCAGCGAGGGCCGGGTCAGACGCCATGTCGCTCAGCAGCGGTGCATCATTGACGTTGATCGAGCCGTCCACGGTTCGCGTGAAGATCGATGCAAGATCGAAGCGGAATCCATCCACGTGCATCTCCTGCGCCCAGTGGCGGATGCTGTCCATGATCATTTTGCGGACGGCGCGGTTCGCGCAGTTGAGTGTATTTCCCGTACCGGAGTAGTTCGCATAGGGCGCTCCGGTCCGGTTCGTGATCAAATAGTAAGAGCTGTTATCGATCCCCTTGTAGCTGTATGTCGGGCCGGTATGGTCGCCTTCGCCCGTGTGGTTGTAGACAACATCGATCACCACTTCGATATCAGCGGCGTGCAGCGCCTTGACCAGCCCGCGAAACTCATTGTGCTGTTCTTTGATGTGGCCGCTGCTGAGATAGCCGTTGTGGGGGGCAAAGAAATTGAGGGGTGCATAGCCCCAGTAATTGCCGTCGGAGGGGTCGTACTGGAAGACGGGCATCAACTCCACGACGGTGACACCCAACGCCCGCAGATACGGGACCTTTTCGATGAGGCCCGCGTAGGTCCCGCGCACCTCGCTTCCGACGCCGGAATTCGGGCTCCTGGTGAAACCTCCAACATGCAGCTCGTAGATGACGGCGGTGGCTTCGTGCCGGGGACCACGGTCACTTCCCCAGTCGAAACGCTCGCGGTCGCCGGTGAGAACGCCCAAGGGCGCCTTGCCTATGTTGGTCCCCGGCGTAGCGGCGGCCAGCCGGTCGAGCCTGGGTGGAAAGAACACCGATTTCGCGTAAGGGTCGAGCAAAGTCTTGTCGCGATCGAAGGCGTGCCACTCGAACTGTCCGACAGGATCGGGGCCATCGATGCGGTAGGCATAGTAGGCGGCGCCCTGCATCGCGGCCTGTGGGAGGCGGCAGTGCCAGACCCGGCCTGACTTGTTCTTGAGGTAATCGAAGCGGTAGCCGAAGACGGGCTCGACGATGTTGGCCTCGGTGTACAACAGCAAGGTCACGCGCTCCGCATGCTTGGAATAGAGCGCGAAGTTGAACGCCCGCTCTTCCTCAACCCAGGTGGCGCCCAGCGGATAGGGGCGCCCTTCGCTGGCGGCCCAGCTTGGGGTCGTCAAGCGTTGACTCCCCGCATCGGTGGCACGGAAAACATTTGTGCCGTTCGGGCGCTGGCGTACTCCGCAGTGGGCCCTCGATATCCGCCACCTCTGTCAGATGCGCTGCGAAAAGTAAGCACGCTCATGTACTCCACGTGCTTTCGTGCAAACCGCGCAGTCGGGTCCGGTTCACGATCTCGGTTCGTCCGCTCCGCATCTAACACTCACACGTCAGGTTTCAGACGTCGGAGGACCTCCTTTATTTCTGCCTCCGAAGGCTGCCCACGAAACACCACCTCATCATCGATGACTAGATTGGGGGAGTGGCGGATGTGGTAGCGTTCGGCCACCTCGGGATGGTCCTCCGCGCAGACAAACTCGTAGGGAATCCCCAGATTCCGGAGTTCGCGCTCCAGATTGGGCCGGTGGGTGCAGTCACGTGTGGCAATGATTTTAACGTCCATGCATCAACTCCTCTCCAGGGCGTCGGCGACGAAGTCAAGCATCGGGATCACGGAAGCGATGCGAGCCCCATGGGCTCGCGCACACTCTCGTCGGAAGCGATATCGCTCGGTATGCGCACGCAGCCGGGCGGCGGCGGAGCCGGCGCCTTGCGGTCTAGCCGCCGTACCACTGCGCTGCCGATCGTTTCGTTGGAGCCAATGACCAGGGCGATGCGTCTGTTAGCTGCTTCACTCATAAGAACCCGCCTTCCAATCAACGGTCACCGCTTCCCGAGGCCGTCATGCCGTCCAAGCGAGCCAGAAGCCGAGTGTGATATTGAGCCAGTCCTTCCACATGGCTGCGCCTCCTATTTTGTCAACGACTCCCGTCACGCGAACGGCCACGAGAGACGTCCGACTCATCCTTGCCGGCCCTACGACGGGTTTCGTCGCGCGCTAACCATCCTACTGATGCGCCGAGATAGTCGCGCGTGAGCGGGACTGCGTCGATCCTATGCGCGAGCTGCATCTGGAACACCGCGAGCTCACGCCAGCGGAACGCCGCCTCGCAGCTCGCGAGATAAAACTCCCACATGCGAAAGAAGCGCTCGCCGAGCCGCTCTTCTACCTCCTGCCGATGTTGCTTGAAGCGCTCCATCCAGGCGGCCAGGGTATAGGCGTAGTGCAGGCGCCAGACTTCCACGTCGGTGGTGGTGAGCACCGCGTGACCGGCGGCGTGAGAGAGCTCGCCTAGCGCCGGAATGCAGCCGCCGGGAAAGATGTGGCGGCGGATCCAGGCGTTGGAGGAGCTCGGGGTGCGGAACTGGCCGATGGTGTGCACCAGGGCCACACCGTTTGGGTGCAACAGGTCGCCGATCTGCTGAAAGAAGCGGCGGTAGTAAGGCCGGCCCACATGCTCGAACATGCCGACGCTGACGATCCGGTCGTACCGGCCGCGATGGTTGCGGTAATCGGCCAGTTCGAAGCGGACCTGATCTTCGACGCCTTGCTCGCGTGCCCGCGCCTGCGCGACGTCGAGCTGCCGGCGCGACAGGGTGATTCCCGTCACTTGAACACCGTAATGTTTTGCGAGATACAGCGCGAGGCCGCCCCAGCCCGAGCCGATGTCCAGCACGCGCTGCCCCGGTTCCAACAGCAGCTTGCGCGCGATGTGTCGGCATTTCGCTTGCTGCGCCTCCCCCAGCGTGATGTCGGGATCGACGAAATAGGCGCAGGAGTAATGCATGTCCTCATCGAGAAAGCGGCGGAACAACCACTCGTCGATGTCGTAGTGGCGGGCCACGTTCTGCCGGCTCGCGGCCACCCGGTTCCAGTGCTGCCACAGGGTAAGCGGCAGGCGCGCGATCCGTTCGAGGCCGGTGGCTGAGCGCACAGGGAAGTTGCGCAACAACACGCCGAGGAGGCGGGCCAGATCGCCGTCGCCCGCGTGCCACTCTCCGTCCATGTAGGACTCGCCCAGGTTCAACTCCGGATAGCACAAGATCCGCCATGGCGCCCGCGGCGACGTAATGATCCATTCAGCTTCCGGCGGGCCTTCACCGAACACGTGTTCCCGCCCATTCGGCATCGCCACCCGCAGGGTGCCGTGGCGAATCTGTCTTCGGAGCAGTCGCAGGAGCATCCGTTTTCCTCCGTCACGCCAATACTCGCGGATACCTGTAGATACACGTTGCGATAGCTACGTTATAGCGCCGCTCTTGCGCGTCCATGCGCCCGCGGCATTCGTCCTTCCATGGACATCGCCTTTAGTGGGTCCGGTATCAAACCATGCTCCTTGGCACACCCTGGCACGTAGCCGCTATTGCGCCCACGCGACCTACGACGATGCGTCAGCCCTCAATGGTGTGCGTAACGGAACTCCGCCTCCCTTGGCTCACTGCCGGGCCGGACGAATTGGACCCGGATCCGGTAGGTGGTGCCGCGGCCCGCCAATGGGATCTCGGTGACATAGACCGGGTGATGGCCATCCACCATTTCGGCGGTAAGCGGCACGCGCTCGCCGGTGCGTCCAGACTTGGCGACCTCGATCGCAACCTCCGCATCTGTCACCGCGCGCCCGGTCGCCTGCTCGGTCAGCGTCACTGTAATCCGGTGGGGAAATTCACGATGAATGCCGCTCGGTCCATGGCCGCCTACCGGCCCGTGCAGCCCGAGCGGAAGGACCTGGAACCGGACTGCGATGCCATCGACGGCCTGGCTCTGAAACGGTTCTTCGGCGGTCGCGGTCGTGAACACCGTCAAGCTTGCGATAGCAGCGAGCGCGCGAAGCACGCGGCTACCCGCGTTGCCCATGAGGGGCCTCCGTGGTCGTTTTTTCCGGGGCCGCTTCACGAATGCCAACCAGTTTTGCGCGCTTGAGCAGCAGCGCATTCAGTGCCACCAGCACCGAACTGCCGGACATGGAGAGGGCCGCCACCTCGGGGCTGATCGTGAACGGATAGAACAGCCCCGCCGCGACCGGGAAGGCGACCACGTTGTAGGCCACCGCCCAAAAAAGGTTCTGGCGCATCTTGGCGAGCGTGGCGCGCGAGAGCGTGATGGCACCGACGATGTCGTAGGGATCGCTCTTCATCAGGACCACATCGGCGCTTTCCATCGCCACGTCGGTGCCCGCGCCGATGGCGAAGCCCACGTCTGCCTGGGTGAGCGCAGGCGCGTCGTTGATGCCGTCGCCCACCATCCCCACCTTGCGGCCGCTGGCCTGGAGTTCTTTAATCTTTTCTGCCTTTTGCCCTGGCAAGACCTCGGCGAGGACGATGTCGAGTGCAAGCTCGCGCCCAATACGCTCGGCCGTGCCGCGGTTGTCGCCGGTGAGCATCGCCACCTGGATACCTCGGCTCTTCAGCGCCGTGACCGTGCGGGCCGAGGTGGGCCGCACCGCGTCGGCGATGGCGATGAGGCCGAGGAGCTTGTCGCCGTGGGCGATGTGCACCACGGTGCGACCGGCGCCTTGCAGGCGCTCGGCGTCACGCTTGAATTCCGCGAGCTCGACACCCTGCTCCTCCATCAGCCGCCGGTTTCCGAGGAGCACGGTCTTGCCTCCGAGTTCCGCCCGTGCGCCTTTTCCCTCGATCACGGCGAAGGCGGTCGGTTTTGCGATGGCGAGCCCCGCAGCGGCGGCCGCTCCCGGCGTCCTCGGCAACTGCTCCCTGCGTTGCTCTACCTCGCGCATCCCTGCGCTCGTGCCTCCCGCGGCACTTGCACTTCCCTGTGCAGCGCGCAGGATCGCCTGCGCCAGGGGATGGTCGGAACCCTGCTCCACTGCCGCCGCAATCGCGAGCACCATATCGGCCTGTGCCGCCGGCACGACCTCGACCACTTCCGGCTGGCCGATGGTCAGCGTGCCGGTCTTGTCGAACACGATCACGTCGAGTTTGGTGGCATCCTCAAGCGCCGAGGCGTTCTTGAACAGGATCCCATGCATCGCGCCGAGCCCCGTGCCCACCATCACCGCCATCGGGGTCGCGAGGCCGAGCGCATCGGGGCAGGCAATGACGAACACCGTGATCATGAGCGTGAGGCCGAAGAGCAACGGCTGGCCCATCCAGAGGGTCCACACGGCAAAAGTGAGAAGTCCGATCACCACCGCGATCACGATGAGCCATTGTGAGGCCCAGTCGGCCAGAAGCTGCGCCGGGGCCTTCGAGTTCTGTGCCTCCTGCACGAGCTTCACGATCTGAGCGAGCGCGGTATCGGCGCCCACCTTGGTCGCGCGGTAGCGCAGCATCCCGCTCTTGTTGATGGTCGCGCCGATGACTGTATCGCCAGATTTCTTTGCCACGGGCATCGACTCGCCGGTGAGCATCGACTCGTCGACCTGTGACTCTCCTTCTAGCACCTCGCCGTCCACCGGGATCTTGTTGCCGGGTCGGATCACGACGGTTTCGCCCGCCTCCACCTCCGCCGTCGGCACCTCAACTTCGTGCCCGCCACGGATCACGCTCGCCATAGGCGGCGCGAGGTCGAGGAGCCTGCGGATGGCCTCTGAAGCCCCGGCGCGGGCCCGCATCTCCAGCCAATGGCCGAGCAGGATGAAGACCAGGAGCACTGCGGCGGCTTCGTAGAACTGCGCGCCACCGAAGAAGAAGGTCGCGCCGACGCTGAAGAGGTAGCCGGTGCCCACGGACAACACCACGAGCACGGCCATGTTGAGGACGCCATTCTTAAGTGCGCGCCACGCGGCAATGATGAAAGGCCACCCGGGATAGAGGATCGCACCGCTCGCGAGGAGGAAGAGCCACCGGTCCAGCGAGATCCCGAAAGGCGGCGCGGGCGCAGGCAACGCCAGGCCCATGGGCGCGTAAATGAAGATCACGACGGTAAAAGCAAGCGAAATCCAGAAGCGGTTTCGCATGTCCCGCGCCATCGCCTGCATGTCCATTCCCGCGCCGTGGCCCATCTCGTGGGCCATCTCAGCACGGGCCGCCGGCTCGGCCGGCGCAGGGCGTGATGCGATGGAGACGGGTGCCAGCGCCGGGTCCTCCGGGCTGCAGACGTGTTTCGGAACAATCGTGCCGGTGCAATGAAAACCGCAATCGCGGATCTTCGCCTTGATCGCCTTTAAATCGACGAGTGATTCGTCATAGTGCACGGTGGCGCTCGCGGTCGCATAGTCGACGTCCACGTGCTGGACTCCGGTTAGCTGCGAGAGCTGCCGCTCCACCGCCATGTCGGAGAGCGGCGTCAGCAGGTCGCCCACATCGACGGTGCTCGTCTTCATGGTCGGTGCGTTGCCCGGAGCGCGAGGGGAATCGCGCCGCTACCCGCAACGTATAGCACGAGACAAGAGCAGAGGACGGCCGGGAGCGTGTGGCCCCCAGCCCCAGCGTCCGCGATCACCAGCGGTGTCCCAAATCGAGCAGAACGCTGCCGTAACTGTCGCCGTCGCCACGCTGGGTCGTTGCGACCTTGGCGTTGCGCTCCGTTGAGTCACGGTCGCGGAGATCGAGCAGGACGCTGCCATAGGAATCGTTATTCCCCGGTTGCGCGGCGCTCGCCGGCGCACCGCTGTGCTCGTTGAGGGGGCTGGTTTTTAGGTCGGGGTTGCCCGAGAAGTTATCGGCAAAGGCGCTGGTGCTCAGCAAGGAAACGATGGACAGCGCAAGGATTCTATTCATGGTCATCTCCATAGGTGAGTCATATCGATTGAGCGGGCTCGATGCCCGCTGTTCTTGTTGCGTCTCAAGTGTGGCAACCGAGCACCGACGGGCGGATGACTCCGCAATTACATCTTCGTAAGGAGCGAGAGGAAAACGGGATCCCGACGATGTTTATGCATGACGTCACTGTCTGGCATCAAACTCTTTACGTAAACGTCACCACCGGAGGGAGCGCAGTCCGACATTCATTTTCAGTTCAGCGTGGACACCGGTCGTCACGGTAGGAAAGCTGGATGGTTGCCGACGTTGGCAAGAGCTCATCGAGGGTGAATCGAAAGCGTGCCACCGGCGCGTCGACCCGCTTGCGCGGAAATGGCACTTCCTCCACGCGCTCCTCGCGCAGCACCGTCCCGGCACGATCGGTCACTGACAGTTCCACGTGGCCCTGGCCCCAGGTGTGCCCTGGCGCGCTTCGCCACACTTCGCCCATGACCGTCACCGCGTTGGCGGACTCAAAGACGCGAACTCGGTCGAATCGTACCTGGCTGGAAGGCAATACAGTAACCGGCGCAGGACGAACCTCGCGCGAGGTCGCGCAGGCCACGAGGGTGGCCGACAGGAGACCCGCCACGGCAACCAAGAAAGACGAGTACGAGGGCCCAACGATCCACCACCGCAACACCTCACCCACCGGTCCTCTCCGACGCACAGGATCTACTCGCCTCTCGACCCGGTGCCACGGAAGACGGTTGAGGAACTCTAAAACCATGCGCGGATCCCCAGGAGAAAGGCGGCACTTTCTACCTCCTCCCCACGCTCGCGGGCGAGATCGGCCGTGTCTCCCAATTGCCGCTGCCACGTTATGCCCACATAGGGTGCAAGCTCACGCCGAATCTCGTAACGCAGACGCAGGCCCAGTTCGATATCGTTGACGCCCTGCCCGATGCCAAGATCCTCCACTTCGCTTGCGGCGAAATTGGTCTCGAAGCGCGGCTGTAGAATGAGGCGCTGCGTGAACAGCAAGTCGTACTCCGCTTCGAGTCGCGCCGACAGGTCGCCGTCCTCGCTCACGAACGCGGTCGCTTCCACATCGAACCGAAGTGGTGCGAGCCCCTGCATGCCGATCACCGCGAAGTTACGCGTTGGCGTGGGCTCGGCATCGTGACGCAGACCGGCCTGGAGGAACCAGAATGGCGCGACAAGACGAGCGTAAAGCGCCTGGACCTCCGCCTCTTCGACACCATGACCGTTGACGTCCACACCATCGGTCTTAAACCAGAATTTGTTCCAATCCCCGCCCACCCAGCCCTGCGCATCCCATACGCGCGCGTCGGACTTCTCGTCGGAGAGGTATTCGAGGCGATCGAGCAGCAGAAAGGTGATCGTGGGGCGGTCGTTGATGGTCTCGGGCCATTCCTTCGGCGGAAGTGGAAACGGGCGCGATTGGGCATGCACTGAGGCGGTGAGCATCAGCAGGACCCCCAACGTGAACCTGCATGCCAGGGGACGCCGTTTCATGGGCGACCCTCCTGCGGCGGCAGGCCGACATTGACGACGCGCAGCATGCCGGCCTCCATGTGATAGAGCAGATGGCAGTGGAAGGCCCAGTTCCCCGGGGCGTCGGCGGTGATGTCGAAGGAGAGCCGCTCGGCGGGCTTGACGCTGATGGTGTGTTTGCGCGGGCGGTGGGCCGGCTCGGCGCCGTTGAGGATCTCCTTGAACATGCCGTGCAAGTGCATGGGATGTTCCATCATGGTGTCGTTCACCAGGGTGATGCGCACGCGCTCGCCATAGTCGAGGAAGATCGGTTCCTTGACCTCGGAGAACTTCTTGCCATCGAACCCCCACATGAAGGTCTCCATGTTGCCGGTGAGGTGGAACTCGATCTCGCGTCCCGGCGGCCGCAGGTCGGTGTTGGGCTCAAGACTCTTCAGATCGGTGTAGACGAGGACCCGATGTTCGACCTGCTCCAGTCCAGCGCCGCGCTCACTGAGGCGATTGCGCTGCACCGTCGCGACGGTGCTGTTGGCGGGCCCATGGGTATCGGGGCCGTGGCGGGCGACGATGGGGCCCGCCTGTTCCATTCCCGGCATGCCCGCGTGCGCGCCGCCCGACATCGCCGCTTCATTTTTCGGTATTCCGGACACGGCGCCCTGATCAGCGGGCGCCATCGCACCGTCCCCCATGGTCATGCCGGCCTCTCCTGCCGCGTGCCCACCCATCGCCTCCTCGCCCATGGCCATGCCGGGCATCGCCATGCCATCCATTTCTTCCATCTCCATGCCCATGTCGATCATGGTGCGCAGCGGTCGTTCACGGAGCGGAGGGATCGGGGCGCTCATGCCCAAGCGCGGCGCGAGGGTGGCGCGCGTGTAGCCGCTGCGGTCCATGGCCTCGGCGAAGAGCGTGTAGGCGCGCTCCTCTTGCGGCTGCACGATCACGTCGTAGGTCTCGGCGACGGCGATCTGGAATTCGTCGACCGTGACCGGCTGGATGTTCTGTCCGTCGGCCTGCACCACCGTCAGCGGCAGCCCTGGGATGCGGACATTGAAGAACGTTGAGGCGGCGCCGTTGATGAAGCGCAGGCGCACCCGTTCCCCGGGACGAAAGAGCGCGGTCCAGTTGTCCTGTGGCGGAAGGCCGTTGAGCAGGTACGTATACGCGTAACCCGTGACGTCAGCGATATCCGCCGGGCTCATGCGCATACGGCCCCACATGGCGCGGTCCTGTAAGGCCGCCCGCCAGCCGTACCGTTGGGCATCGCGCAGCAGATCGCCCAGGGTGCGCTGCTGGAAGTTGTAGTAGTCGCTCTGCTTTTTGAGCTTGCCGAGCACGGCCTCGGGATCTTCGAAGGTCCAGTCGGAGAGGAACACGATGTACTCGCGGTCGTACGCCACCGGGTCTGCGGCGGCCGGCTCGATGATGAGTGGTGCGTAATGCCCCAACTGCTCCTGCAAGCCCTGGTGGCTGTGATACCAGTAGGTGCCGTTCTGCTTGGGACGGAAACGGTAGGTGAAGGTCTCGCCGGGCTTGATGCCGGGAAAGCTCAGACCCGCTACACCGTCCATATCCTGGGGCACGCGCAGGCCATGCCAGTGGAGCGTCGTCATCTCCTCCAGGCGGTTCGTGACCCGCAGCGTCGCCCACTCGCCTTCGCGAAAACGCAGCAGCGGCCCCGGGACGGTTCCGTTTATGGTCAGGGCCGACCCCACCCGTCCGCCGATGTCGATAGTAGTCCGCGCGATCGCCAGGTCCACGCCGCTGTCGGTGACGCGCAGCGCGGTCGCCTGACCACCCACCGGCCGTGCGTACGCGGGCATCAGGCTGTGCCAACTGCCCAAAAGACCGAGCCCGGTCATCACCTGCAAAAAGCGCCGGCGTGTTAGGCCGTACGGTCCCCTCTCACCCTTCGCCATCCCGGGCCTCCGTGCTCGTTGTGCCTCCCGTGCATCGCGACCGCGTCCTTTCCTATCCCTGCATCAGGATCCTTGCCCTCCACGCAACGAAACTCTCTTCCCATGCTGACGATCGATCCCCAAGCGTTTGGAACGCTAGGCAGATACGCAAGCGCTCAACCCTACTGCGCCGCTTCCTTTATCTTGAGTTCCATTTCCGGTGTGATGTCGGCGGAACGTGGTGGAAGCGTAATCGCGCCCCGTTCGTCATTTTGTGCAATGTCGGCAATGAGCAACTTCATCACAGCTATTTCCCGGATCTGCGATTCGATTATTTCGTCCGCCAGCTCACGAACGCGAGGGTCGCTGATGTCGGCCTTTCGTGCGTTATTGACTGCAATCGAGTGGTGCGGAATCATTGATTTCATGAAGCTGACATCCCCGATCAAAGCCTGACTCCTGTTTACCGACAGAAGTACAAGACCGGTTAGTGTGGCAAAAGCCAGAATGCCGATTTTTACCCAATGTCCTTTGTACATTGACCACATGAAGCCAAGCATCACGATGGTCATGACGCAGCCCATCAGTAATGCAGCAATCAGCCGGTTCACACTGAACGCAACGTGATCCAGGGAGTAGATGAGTTGGTACATTAGAAAGAACATGGTGAAAGTCGCGGTGACAATCATCGCCGCGAATCTGCCCCAGCTCATACCCGTCATCTGCGTCTGCTCATCCATCATCGCTCCTTTTCCCGCCGGCTTGGGCTTGGGGGGCACTTGGCCTGCGTGTCTGCCATGCCGTCACGGCGGCGTCACAATGCTGGGGGCAACCTGCTGTCTCGCTGTCATGGGGCCTCGATGTCGCAGACTGCCGTTTACATCATCGGCGAGCCGCCATGCTGTGGTTGGCCGCTGTCGTGGACGCCGTCATGGTTCATGTCGTCATCCATGTAGCCATCGCCGTTGAAGTCGTCAGGAAGCCGTCGGTTGCCGCCCGGCACGTTATCGGGATTCGCATCGAAGTTATCCAGCAGGCCGTCACCGTCGCTGTCACCTCCCGTCGGCGCGAAGTCCGGGTCGTGACGATTGGGGATGCCGTCGCCGTCGTGGTCCATGGGATCGGTGAGGCCCGCAGCATAGTGCGAACCGCCGTGATCCGGATCGTCCCAGTCGTTCATGCCGTCGCCGTCCGCATCGCATTGGGTAAGCGGATTGCGGGCGCCTTGATCGTCGAGCACGAAGGGCGCATCCAGCACCCCGTCGCCGTCGGCATCGAGCGACGCGGCCGCGTTGGGTCCTACCGGAATCGGGACGTGACCCAGGTCCACCTGCGCGCAGCCGCCCAGCAGCAGGCGGGTGTGCAGCGCGCTGTCGTTGCCGCGCCAGCCGAGGGGCGTGACCACCTCATCCGCCGTTCCGGGGTTAGTCGTCATCAACAGGCGCAGGCCCATGCGGGCCGGCACCGCCAGCGTGAAGGGATGGGCGGCCGTGCCGTTGTCCACCGAGTCGGTGACATAGTACGCGCCGTTATCGGCAAAGGCTTCGATGCGCGTTCCCGGCACCGTGCCGGTGATGTTCACCGTCGCGCCGGTCGCGCCCGAGTCTCCGCCGCCGCTGCTGCACGCGGAGAGCAAACCCGATACAACAGCAAAGAGCGTTATGCGAAACGAGTGTTTCATAACCGCGTTTCCTCCGTCCATGGCGCGCAACGCTTAAACATAGTCCGGCCGTACCGACTCGGAATCCATGCCTTAAAGAGCCGCCATCACACGCTCCAGCCGCGCTCGCACTTCTCGCGCCAGTTGGTTGATGCCCGGCTTGTCGACGAGCTCAAGCACTGCATCGGGGTCCATGAACTCCACGTGCACCGTGCCGCCCACGTCCTGACGCACCACCACATTGCACGGCAAGAGCAGACCGATGGAGGGTTCTTCGCTCAACGCGCGATGCGCCAGTGGAGGATTACAGGCGCCTAGGATGCGATAGGGCGGCATATCCTGATTAAGCTTCTTCTTCATTGCTCCCGCCACATCGATGTCCGCGAGTATGCCGAACCCCTCTGCTTGCAGTGCCTGCGTGACTCGATAAACGGCATCCTCGAAAGGAAACGCCACACTCTTTCCGAAACCGTATTTGATCTTCATTCGCAAGGTTCCTTGGCGCTGGTGCGGCAGCCGCTGGATTGCGGCTGCCGCATGTGTTGGATAAGAGATGCTTGCGCTCTAAGGCGAGGTCATTTGGCGGGTGTGGCGCCCTGCCCCATGCTGCCCATCTGCTGGCGCATCTCTTCCATACGTTTTTGCATCGCGGGATCCGTCGCCATTCCCTGACCCGCCATTCCAGACATCTCGCCCATCATGCCGGACATCTGCTTCAGCTGTTCGGCCATCTGTTTCTGCCGCTGTGCGGAGGCGTTGCCCTTGGATAGTTCGGCAGAAATCGCGCTCATCCGGCTTCCCATGTCGGTGAGGACGCCCGACATCTGCTGCGCCCCCGGCCCGCCACGCTGACCACCCATCATTCCCGCGCCGCGATCCGTGCCGCCGCCCATCATGCCGCCTCCCATGCCCCCGCCCATTTGTGCCCAGACGGGGATCGCCAGCATCAGGCTGGCGGAAACCACTGCCGTCGCGATCAAGTTCGGTTTCGTCCATTTCATGGCGCTTCTCCTTCGCAGTCAGGTTGAGGAAGTTGATGAGACAAATTCACGCTTGGGCGTGGCCGCCCCAACGGCGATTCAGCCAGTTGTAGAGGGGACAGAACACGAGCCCGGCGTACACGCCGTAGAGGAAACTCTCGACGAGCCCGAGCAGAAAGCCCCACCAAGTGAGCCACTGGAAGGCCGGCAACACCTGCTCGAGGAAATCCTGCATGTGCAGACTCCTGGGCGTGACCAGCCCGTAGACGACACACAGCACGAAAGTGATCGCGGCCCACAGACCCAATGCCCAGGCCACCAGCCGGGTGTTCAACATAGGCGCTCCTCCTTGTGGGTCAGGCACGAGGTTCGAGGAGCGAGATGCGAGGAAGAGAAGAAATCGCTCGCACGTCGCACCACCCTCGCACCTCTCAGTGACGATGTGCCCGTGGCTTGTCCGCATCGGGCGCTTGCGGCGGTTCGCGCCGCTGTCCACCGTGCCCTCCATGACCACCATGTCCAAAGAGGTGCAGCGCGACAAAGGCAATGAAGATCACCACTGAAACCCAGTTCTCCGAAAGCCACTCCATATCTGCGACCTCCTCTGTTCATCCGCATCACTCCACGATCAACCGGCCGCGAAACATGCCCATGGGGCAGGCGAACGGGTATTCGCCAGGCTGCTGCGGCAGGAGTTCTACGGCAACGGTCTCCCCGGTGGGCAGCAGTGCGCTCTTGCCGAAATCAGGAAAGACCACGGTGTCCGAGCAACCTGCGGTCTCCTCCCGCCGGAAATTCAGCCGCACCGGCTTGCCGTGCTCGACCACAATGACGTCAGGCGTGTAGCCGCCCTTGACCAAGATCATCACCTCCTGGTAGCCGCTCGATAAGGCCGCAGCGCGTGTGCCGGGGGCCTTCTTCATCCAGAAGAACCACACGATGAACACAATGGCCGCGAGGCCACCGACGGTCACACCGATCTGGTCCGGTGTCATGGCATGACCTCTTTCGGTCGCCACCGTTTGAGGCGATTGGCATTGCCGATCACGGTCACCGAGCTGAAGGACATCGCGGCGGCCGCGAGGATGGGCGAGAGCAGCATGCCGATGAAGGGATAGAGGACACCGAGCGCCACGGGAATGCCGGCCGTGTTGTAGATGAACGCGCCGACGAGATTCTGGTAGACATTGCGCAGGGTAGCGCGGCTGATCTGGATGGCGAGCACGACCCCTTTGAGGCTGCCCTTGATGAGGGTGATATCCGAGGCTTCGATCGCCACGTCCGTCCCCGTGCCGATGGCGAAACCCACATCCGCCTGCGCCAGCGCGGGGGCGTCGTTGATCCCATCCCCTACCATGCCAACCTTCTTGCCTTCGAGTTGCAGCTTCTGCACCTGAAGCGCCTTGTCCTGGGGCAGCACCTCGGCCATGACGCGCTCGATTCCGACCTGGCGCGCAATGGCCTGTGCGGTGCGCGCGTTGTCGCCGGTGATCATCACCACCTCCAGACCCAGCTGTTGGAGCGCGCGGACCGCCGAGGCGGAGTCTCCCTTCACCGTGTCGGCCACGGCCACAATCCCGGCCGCCTTGCCATCGACCGCCACATACATGGGTGTCTTGCCCTCGCCCGCCAAGATCCTCGCTTGCGGTTCCAGGGCGGCGACGTCGATCTGGCGATCGGTCATCAACTTGAGATTGCCGAGCAGTGTCGGGCGTCCCTGCACCACAGCTTCCACGCCGTGGCCGGGAATGGCGTTGAAGCCCTGCGCCTTGGCGCGCGTCAGGCCCCGCTCTTGCGCCCCTTCGACAATGGCGGCCGCCAGCGGGTGCTCCGAGCCCTCTTCGACCGCGGCCGCCCTCTGCAAGATCGCGTCACGCGAGAGGGAGGTGCCCGGTGCCGGGACGACATCCGTGAGCACCGGCTTGCCGTGGGTGATGGTGCCGGTCTTGTCGAGGATGATCGCGTTCAGCCCCTTGGTGGTCTGCAACGCCTCACCGCCTCGGATCAGGATGCCATGAGTGGCCCCCAGTCCGATGCCGGTGGTGAGCGACATGGGCGTGGCCATGCCGAGCGCGCAGGGGCACGCGATGATCAAGGTGGTCACCGCCACGATCAGCGCATAGGCGATCGCCGGTGGCGGTCCGAAGTCGTACCAGACCACGAAACCGATGATCGCAAGGATCATGACCGCTGGCGTGAAATAGCTGCTGACCACGTCCACCACCCTTTGGATCGGCACCTTGGTGGCCTGTGCGTCCTGCACCATGCGGATGATATTGGCGAGGGCCGTCTCCTTGCCCACCTTGGTGGCTCGGAACCGGAAGCTGCCGGTCTTGTTGAGGGTCGCCCCGATCACTTCGTCCCCCACATGCTTCTCGACCGGAATCGACTCGCCCGTGATCATGGATTCGTCCACCGCCGAAGCGCCGTCGGTCAGCTCGCCATCCACCGGGATCTTCTCGCCGGGCCGCACCACGACCGTGTCACCCACGAGGACCTCTTCGACGGGGATATCGATCTCCCTGCCGTTTCGCACGACGCGTGCCGTCTTCGCCTGCAACCCGATGAGCTTCTTGATCGCCTCGGAGGTGCGGCCCTTGGCCTTGACTTCCATCGCGAGGCCCAGCACGACCAGAGCCGTCACCACGGAAGTGACGTCGTAGTAGACCTCGGTGAAGGCCGCCGCGGGAAAAATCTGGGGAAAGAGAACGGCGATGGTGGAGTAAACCCAAGCGACGCCGGTACCGACCGCGATCAAGGTGTGCATGTCGGCGGTGCGATGGCGCAGGGAGCGGACCATGCCGGTAAAGAATTGGCTGCCGCTGTAGGCCATGACCGCCAGCGTCAACACACCCATGAACATCCACAGGTAACGCAGCTGTTCGCTGCCCCGCGGCAGGAGATCGCGTAGATAGGGAAACAGCCAGGGATACGAGAAGATCATGGTGAAGGTAGAGACGCCTGCACCGAACCACCACTTGCGCATGAGCCGCCGGTATTCCGAACTGCGCTCGTGCTCCTGCTTTTCGAGGCCCGTCGGCGTGGGCGCCGCCGCTTCCGCCACGGCATAGCCTTGCTCTTCGATGGCGCGTTTCAAGGATCCGACATCCACAAGACGCGGCTCGTAGAGCACATCTGCAACAGATTCGGCCGGGTTCACGCTCGCGGCCAGCACTCCGCTCCGCTGCTTCAAGGCTTCTTCGATGAACAGCACACAGGAGGCGCAATAAACGGATTTGATCTCAAACCGAGTGCGTGCGACGCCGGGGGTGAATCCGGCAGTACGGAGGGCCTCCACCACTTCAGTGGCGGTTGTTGGCGCATCGTAATGCACTTCGACGAGATCCGACTCCACGTTGACCGCAGTGCGCTTCATCCCGGTCAGCGCGCCAAGCGCCGTCTCAATTCGGGAAATGCCATCAGGACGCTCCAGCCCAGCCACAGGGATCCGAAGGTGTGAAGAGGGAATGCGCGTGGCAATGCGTGGCGTGCCGGCCTGCGCATATCGTGCCGGATCGGCGTCAAATGCATCGAGGCAGCCCGGCGAGCAGAAGTAGAACTCCCGGTCACCGTAGGGGCGCTTCCATGGGGTGCTCTTTTCGTCGACCTCCATGCCGCACACCGGATCAATCGCCATAGTCGCCTCACTCCGCCTTTGTCACTGGCATCCCGTGTACTGGCGTCTTCTGCCGGAAATCACCGCTCGCCGACAATTCGCGCTCGATGCGCTTGAACATGGCGATCCTGGCGTGAAGCAGTGACTTCACTAGGTCGTGCTCTTCTCCACGCACGTCTCAGCAAGCGCTCCTGTAACCGCATGAGGTCAATGCAGATGCGTTTTCGGGTCCGGCGCAGATGCGATTCCACACTCATCTGTTCCTCACTGGTACACGAGTTAATGGGCCGGCAGTTCGCTGCCAATGCAGCAACAATCACTCGCTGCCGGACTCTAACGCATGAAATCTTCACCCGCTCCCTGTCGTTCGCTGATCGGTCCGCCCTTCCGTCCTAACGCGACTGCCTGAATTGAATAATGAGCAAAATAAGAATCAGGGCAATAAGGACCCAAAAACAGCAAACCTACCAACCAATCAACCATGATCCGCGCATCCGCTCATTTCACACTCATCAGCCTGTGCAGCCCGCGAAGGCGAGAGGGCGGTTGTCACTCCGCCTCGTTCGCTGCGACGGGTTCAAATTGAACCACCGTGAAGGCACCATTGACTTTGTCTGCAACAAAACGGATCTGATCTCCCGCCTTCATCTCGTCGAGCCAAGTGCTCTCTTTGACCCGAAACACCATGGTCATGCCGGGCATATCCAGATTCTTCAGCGGACCGTGGCGAAGGGTCACTTTGCCCGCAGCAGTGTCCACCTTCTTGACCGTGCCTTCTGTCCACGCTTCCGCTGACGCCGTGGCAGGCGATGGCGTGACCGGCGCTTCAGCGAATGCCGGAACGGCTCCCATGGAAGAAAGCATCAGCAGGATGACAGCCATCAGGGTCTTCATAGTCGAGTTCTCCTTACTTGGATACCGCGATCGTGCCCGTCATGCCCGCTTCGAGATGACCGGGAGCCATGCAGGCGAAATCAACTCTCCCCGTCCTATCAAAGGTCCAGGCCAGCTCTCCCTTCGCGCCAGGAGCGACCGTGACTGCATTGGGGTCGTCGTGCTCCATTTCCGGGAACCTGCGCATCAACTCGGCATGAGTTTCCAACTCGGCAAGTGTGCCCATCACCATTTCATGCTTGAGACGGCCGGCATTCGTCAGCACGAAACGGATGGTCTCGCCGCGCTTCACCTCGACGCGACTGGGCGTAAAGCGCATGTTGTCGTCCATGGTGATTGCGACGGTGCGGGTGGCGCGGGCCGGGTCCGCGGCCTTGCCAAGAATGGCGTCGTGCCCGTGCGCGTCAGAGGCGCCGCTCGTGCGCGGCATGTCATGCCCGGACATCATGTGCCCATCCCCGTGGTCAGCGTCGTGATTCCCGTGAGAGCCGGCAGCCCAGGCAGAAACACCTGACGCGATGAGAAGCGTGGCGAGGATCCCAATTGCTACTGTTGTTTTCATTGTCCTTGTCTCCTTGGTTAACTCTTGCGGTGAATATCAGGCAGTTCACCCGCCCATTCGTGGGCTACCGTGCCTTCCGGATGGGTGTACCAGCCGGGGTCGCGGTAATCGTTGCGCGCTAGGCCCGCGCGCACCTTCACGACCGAAAACATCCCGCCCATCTCCAGCGGTCCGAAGGGGCCCGTGCCGGTCATCATCGGCAAGGTGTTGTCGGGAAGGGGCATTTCCATCTCGCCCATTTCCCCCATGCCGTGTTCGCCCATGGGCATGTAGTCGGGGATGAGCTTGGTGATCTTGTCCGCGAGCCCCTCCTGCGATACGCCGACCATGGTGGGCACGGCATGGCCCATGGCATTCATGGTGTGGTGCGACTTGTGGCAGTGGAACGCCCAGTCGCCCTCCGCATCGGCGTCGAATTCGATGGCGCGCAGCGCACCGATGGGAAGATCCACAGTCGTCTCCGGCCACTGGGCGGAACGGGGCACCCAGCCGCCGTCCGTTTGCGTCACAGTGAAGTCGTAGCCGTGCAGGTGCATGGGGTGATTGGTCATGGTGAGGTTACCGACGCGGATGCGCACGCGATCGCCTTTGCGCACGACCAGGGGATCGATGCCAGGAAACACCCGTGAATTCCAGGTCCACATGTTGAAATCGGTCATGGTGTTGACCCGCGGCGTCGCCGTCCCGGGATCGATGTCGTAGGCGGTCGTCAGGAAGATGAAATCGCGATCCACGCGGTGGCTCGCTGGATCTTTCGGGTGCACCACGATCGCGCCGTGCATTCCCATCGCGAGCTGCACCATCTCGTCGGAATGGGGGTGGTACATGAACAGGCCGGCCTTCTTCATCACAAACTCGTAGACAAAGGTCTTGCCCGCAGGGATGTGCGGCTGAGTCAGACCACCTACCCCGTCCATGCCGTTCGGCAGCAGGATGCCGTGCCAGTGCACCGCCGTCTTTTCCTTCAGCTTGTTGGTGACAAAGATGCGCACGCGATCCCCTTCCACGCATTCGATGGTGGGCCCGGGACTTTGGCCGTTGTAGCCCCAGAAGTTGGCCACCATGCCGGGAGCGAGTTCGCGCTGCACCGGTTCGGCAATGAGGTGAAACTCCTTCCATCCGTTCTTCATGCGCCACGGCAACGACCAGCCGTTCAATGTCACCACCGGCTGGTAGGGACGCCCGTCCGGTGGCAAGAGCGGCGCGCCGGTGGCGGCCGCGCTTTGCAGCGGCGCCTCGGGGAGTCCTGCGGCTTGTACGCGGTTTACCAGTCCTGCGCCCACGATGGCACCGGCAGACAGGAGAAAGTTACGGCGACTCGTCATGGTCTCTTCTCACTCTTATTCCGTGGCGGCCTTCGCCGGCGTGTTGTTCAGGACCCCTGCGCGACCACCCACCGCCTGAGCGAGCGCCGCCTCGGCCAACCAAAAATCGCGCACCGCTTCCACATAGCGGATCTCGGTGGCGATCTGATCGCGGGCATCGATGAGCAGGTCGAAAGGCCCGATGAGCATGCCGTTGTAGCGCAGCACGTTCTCTTCGGCGATCTTTCGGCGCACGGGGACGACTTCGTCCCGGTAATAGCGCGCCAAGTCATAGCCGCTCTTGTAGGCGGCGTAGGTCTCGCGCACCTCGGAACGGGCATGGATCGCCAATTCGGTCACCCGGTTGAAGGCTTGCATGTAGATCGCCTCCGCCTTCGCCACCCGCGCACTGCCCCAGTCAAACAGGGGCAGTTCCAAAGTGATCTCGTAACCGGTCTCGTTGGGACCGTCTGCGTTGGTATTGCTGAGGTAGCCCACCTCCAGGACGTTGACGAAACGGGTGGCCTTGGTGAGCCCGAGGGATGAAGCGAGCGATTCGATCTCGCGCTTACCCGCCGCCACGTCGAAGCGGCGCGTGAGAGCCAGTTCCTCGACATCTCGGATCTCATCCACCTGTTTCGGAAGTTCCGGCAGACGCTCGGAAAGCTTCATCGGTTCCTGCTTCGCGAGTCCGAGGATCCGCACGAGATTTTCCCGTTCGGCCAGCGCGATTTGACGGGCCTGTGCCAGTTCGGCGCTCACCTCGCCGTAGAAGGCCCTCTCGCGCAGGAGATCCAGTTGACTGATGTTTCCCGCCCGCGCCATGCGCTCGGCGAGCTCGCGACTCGCTGCTACGGCTTCCTGCGCATTCGCCAGGTAACGCGCCGTCTCCTGCGCGGCGACCGCCGACACGAAGGCGCGTCTCGCGTCGGTCGCTACCCGAACGATGTCATCCGCTACCCGCAGCTTGGTTTGCGCGAAGCGCTTCTTCTCGATCTTGGAAGCAACGGGCATGGTCAGGAGGCCCAGGAAGTCGAAGGTCACGGACCGCTCGATGCTGACGCCCCCTTCTCCTTCGGCGCTGAGTTGGGCGTAGGAAAAGCCCGGGTTGCGCAGGCGGCCCGCCTGGACGAGATCGGCCTCTGCAATCCCCAGTTCCGCGTAGGACGCCTGCAGGCCGGGGTTGTTCAGCAGGGCGACACGGACCGCGCTGTCCATGTCGAGGGGCGGGGCGAGCAGCCGCTCCACCTCGGCACGGACTGCCGCGCGTGCGCCTTCATCGGGTGTCCAGCGGGCCTCGTAGCCGGTACGGGCCTGAGCAGTCTCGGCCACTTCGGCAAAACCATGATCGGCGGTCAGACTGGCACACCCCGAGAGGGCCAGAAGGCCGGTGGCCGCCAGGGGAATTCTCAGGGGATGCTTGGGTTTTGCCATGCTCACGCCGCTCGAATGTTCTTGGTTGTCGGGCTTCGTTCCGCAGCCAAACTGCAGGACACGCTGGGGAGTATGGGCAGGCAATCCCGACGGGAAGCTGACGGGCGGATTACAAGTTTGTAAGCTTTGGGTCAGGACCCCTTCGCCCTTCGTACAATGGGTCTCGCGGGGGAAACGAAGGCGAGGCGGTGACGATGAAGATCCTGATCGTGGAAGACGAGCCCAAGACCGGCGCTTACCTGAATCAGGGGTTGCAGGAAGCTGGATTTGTCGTCGACCTTGCCGCCCACGGCATCGACGGCCAGCACCGCGCTTTGAGCGGCAGCTATGACCTTATCATTCTCGATGTGATGCTCCCGGGGCTTGATGGTTGGGCCATTCTGCAATCACTGCGCGCCGCCGGACACCAGGAGCCGGTCCTGTTCCTCACGGCGCGGGACCAGGTCTCCGACCGGGTGAAGGGACTGGAACTGGGGGCGGACGATTACTTGGTGAAACCCTTCGCCTTTGCCGAACTGCTCGCGCGCGCCCGTACCCTGCTCCGCCGCGGGCGCGCGCGGGAACCCGAATCGCTTCAATTGGCCGATCTCGAACTTGACCTGCTGCGCCGCCGCGCCACGCGTAGCGGCCGGCGCATCGAACTCACCGCCAAGGAGTTCGCGCTCCTGGAGTTGTTTCTGCGGCGCGCCGGCGAGGTGCTCTCGCGCAGCTATATCGCTTCGCAGGTGTGGGACATGAACTTCGACAGCGACACCAATGTGGTCGAGGTGGCCATTCGTCGCCTGCGCGCGAAGATCGACGATGGTTTCGAACCCAAGCTGATCCAGACCGTGCGCGGGATGGGTTACGTGCTGGAGGCGCGCGGCGCTTCATGAGACGTCCCTCCATTGCACTGCGGCTCAGTCTGTTGTTCGCTGTAGCTGTCGTCGTCGTCTTCACCGCCTTCGGTCTCTATTTCGAACGTGCCGTCGGCCACCACTTCGATGTCCTGGATGCGGCCGAATTGCGCGGCAAGATCGAGATAGCCCATCGGGCGTTCGCACTCGCGTCAAACTCCCCCAGTGCCGGCGCCGAAGAACTCTCACGCGCCCTCTTGGGCCACCCCGGCTTAGCGATGGTGGTCACCGATGCCGATGGGCGCGATCTCTTCGTCTCAGCGGGGGATCGCCCGCTGCTGGATGCCTTGCGGGCCGAGGCCCGTTCTGCGGGGGATCGCCTGGAAACCCGCATCGTCTTCGCGCCCGTGCGCCGCGTGGTCGTCACGGCCGGCCCTAACGCCATGGCGGGCGCCCCGCTCCTGCGGGTAGCGGCGACCAAGGACAGCCACGAGCACGAACACTTCATTGCCGAGCTTCGCCGGCAGTTTTGGACGGCGATCGTCATCGGGGTGCTGGCCCTCGGAGGACTCGGCGCGGGCATCGCACGCTGGAGCCTGCGCCCAGTGCGCGCGATTGCGGAGAAGGCCCAGTCCATCAGCGCAAACCAGCTCAATTCGCGCATCGATGTAGGCACCGTTCCGGTGGAACTGCGCGAGCTGGTACAGGCGTTCAACGGGATGCTTGACCGACTGGCACAGGACTTCCAGCGCCTGTCCGATTTCTCGGCGGATCTTGCCCACGAACTGCGCACGCCGCTCAGCAATCTCGTGACCCAGACGCAGGTCGCCCTGGGAAAACCGCGGGAGCGACGCGATTACGAGGATCTGCTTGCATCCAGTCTGGAAGAGTTCGATCGCATGTCCCGGATCATCGGGGACATGCTCTTCATGGCGAAGGCCGACAAGGGTCTCATCGCCGTTCGCGCCGAACCGCATGACCTGCGGGAGACTATCGAACGGGTGATCGAGTATTACAGCGTGCTTGCTGAGGAGAAGAAGGTGCGGTTCGCGATCAGCGGCACCAGTGAGGTGCTGGGGGACCGCGGTTTACTGGAGCGACTGGTTGCCAATCTTGTCTCGAATGCCGTTCGGCACGCCCAGAGTGGCACGACTATTGATGTGACCATCACAGCAGCCGCGAAGCCGAAGACTATTCGGCTCGACATCGCCAATACCGGCCCGGAGATCCCTGCAACCCGGTTGACGCGCATTTTTGACCGCTTCTATCGCGCAGATCCTTCGCGCCATGGCTCTTCAGAACACACCGGCCTCGGCCTCGCGATTGCCCGCTCTATTGTGACGGCGCACGGCGGTGAAATTCATGCAACCTCGTCCGCACCGAGAACGACATTCACCACGTTCCTCCCTGCCGCCTGACGCTGGCGGCATCCGCGCGCTACCGACAATTCGGTAGGCCGAAGTGTTGCAGCTTGCATCCTCGCGCTCTCTGCAATCTGCGGTGGCCCGGGCGTCCCGGCGGGTTGAGAGGAAAACTTGGGACTGCAAACTTGAGGAACCGCTTCCGACTTGAAGCGGTTAGCACTTTGTAAGTCGGCGAGGGATCCTAGGATTCCGGCACTTCTTATCGACTCTTCGCCCGCGCACCTACATCCGCTTACCACGCCCAAGATCGATCGCATCTTGCCTAGCGCTTAACCCGGGATAAGGGGGCAACTGTGCAAACCACAGGAATAGACGCCAGACCTTGATGTTTCGGGTGGGCAAAGCTCCGCCACTGTTGGGCCGGAGATCCGTGAGCCCTTGGAATACCTCATCCACCGGGTGCTACGAGCGTGGTCCGGTAACGCTTCAAGCCACCGGAGCCTGCGAGTGAGTACCGACGAGAGAGCCAGCGCTTCACGAACTCTATAGCGAAAGTATTGGGGGTTCCTCCGCAGCCAAGTATAGAAGGAGGCATGTGGCAAAAGGATCGCGAACGGGCCAGCCGCCGGATGTCTCCGACTGACTGTGTTGGGCTGCGAACGGCAGCGGGTATAGATGCTTGCTAGTGAATCCACTGCGTATTCGGTCTCCGTCGGCACGTTGGCAGCAGGAATGGCAGTGTCATCGCAACAGGGCGTTGTATCGCGTTCTTCCTGAATCACAGATGAAAAGTGCGTTCAGGCTGAATTCAGCGCGCAACTGCACACTGTGGCCCACGGTGGTTGCTGAGCCCCCCTCACGAAACTCGACGGAGAGTCCATTATGAAGAAGTCATCCATTCTCGCCATCATTCTCGGCACGGCTGTTTTCACCGGCACCAGCTTCGCAGGCAATGTCGTTCCGCAGACTTCGAATCGTACCGACACGTGGCTGACCATCCCCGCAATCTACGAAAAGGTTGTAGCCGCGGGCTACAGCGACATCGACGAAATCGAGCTCGAAAAGGACGGCTACGAAATCAAGGCGTTTAACGCTGACGGTGAAAGGGTCAAGCTCTATCTGGACCCGCGCAACGGCGAGGTGCTGGACGTGCGCGTGAAGCGGGACAAGCGCGTATCGCGAAATTGGAGGGATTAAATGGCGCGCGAACCTGCGTGCGCGGGACCGACACGCGATCGCGCTCACCCGACCATGACGATCCGCTCGGGCTCGTAGCCGGGGATCCGTTCCGCGGGATAGCCGTACGGATTGCTCACGACGCGACAACCAGTCGGCAGCACATAATCGACCGCCGCATGGGTGTGGCCGTGGATCCACAGGGCCACGCTGCGCGTGAGATCCTCCCGATCCGAGACGAACGCCCCAAGGAGGGGGTCGAGTCCGTAGTGCGGATTCGCCGAGCGCCGCGAGGGCGCATGGTGGGTGACCACCACCGTCGGGCCTGCGAACGGGCGACGGAGCGCGTCCTCGAGCCAGGCGACCGACTGATGGTGCCACGCCAGAGTGTCCTCCGACGAGATCTCCGCATCGTCCTCCGTGCGTCGGATCCGGGCGTAATCGGCGAGCTGGGTCCGTGCGGCGGCGGCTGCGCGTGCCGGATCGCCCCCCGCACGAAAATCACTCCACAAAGTGGTCCCGAGAAAGCGGACCCCACCCCATACCCACGCATCGCGCTCCAGCACGTGGACTGGGGCCCCACCCTCCGTGGCCCGCCGCTTCATTGCCTCGATTACGCATGCGCTCGTGCCATAGAGCTCGTGGTTGCCCGGAACATAGAGAACGGGCTTGCCCTCAGCGAACGACTCCACCATCGCCCACTCGACGCCGCGGTCGGCCACGTCAATGTCACCGGCGATCACGATGAGATCGGCGGCCCGGGCGTTTAGCGCAAAGAAGAGCGGGCACCCGGGCCCGTGGGGAGAGTGCCCGAGCTAGCGTGCGATCGCGAGGCGTCGCTCGCGGCGGGCGAGCTGTTCCGAGGCCGTGTCAATGACGCGCGTTTCATGCCGGAGGGCCTCTCCAGCTGTTCCTAAGAGCTTCCGCCCCACTGAGCATGCAGGAATCCGTTCTGCCGTAACGGCGGTCACGCTCTGCTCCTTTGCGACTGGTGCGGCGCTGGGAATCTGAAACTGCGCTTTCGTGCAAGTAGCGCATAATCCGCATTCCCCCCGGCACACGGGAAAAGTCCGTTGGGGCGGCCGCCGGATCGAACCGTAGGCAGCGTGAGAACTCGAACAATCGGTTTACGCCGGTGGTGTCTTTGTACGCTTTTAGCGAACAAAATACGTGATGGGTAAACCATGGGATGAGCGTTCTTCAATAAGGCGCTGCACCTCCACATGTCCAACGCTCTCGTGCTGCAGCACCCGTCATGCCGGATCGGCCGCGAACTGTCCGTCGCCTCGCGCAGGATTTCGTCCGAATGCTTGGATTTTTCGCAATCCGGTTCGAGTGATAAGCGTTCACCACACGTTAAACTGCATGCTCCCCCGAAGCAAAACAGCACCGCTTGCCCAACTGATGCTACGGACGTCTCCTGAAGTCTATGGCGAGCGCGGCCAGCGTCCTGTTTTGTCCGGGAGCAGCAGCTCAATGGCTGATGGATTGGCGAAAATGCCGATCTGTCTGCCGATGGCAAGCTGGCATAAGTCATTGGATCATGCGAGGAATATCTTCTTGTCCACGACAAACATGAAGGCGGAATGCCGATCATTGTGCCGTTCTGCGGGGTGCGGCTATCGCCGCGCCCGAGCTCCCACGCGGCGCAAGATTTTGCATGGAAACAAGCCTAGTTGCCATGACGAACGCCCCGTAGCATAGTGCCACACGTCGGATTAACATCCCGGGCATGCAGAGCGAATTAAGACTTCCCAAGGGTCTTCCGTTGAGCTGAGCATGCCAACCGAAATGCGACAACAATCACTAGAGCGAAATGACGAAGGTCTGCCGCTGATCATTCATGCCTTAGCCCTTGGCTTGAGCGGCGGCCCAGCAACGAACGCTTTTCCTGAACCGGATCACTCCATTGAACTGACTAAGCAATGGATAGAACGTCAGAGGAAACGTAAGACGCAAGATGCGTATCGCAGTGAAACAGAAAAATTTTTTCTTTGGATGCGGCTTACCCTAAAAAAGTCTCCAACCGAACTGCGACTGGCGGATTTCAAGGCTTACCACGAGTTTCTCAAGGAGCCTTTACCTGCGAAAATGTGGTGCGGCCCAATTCGCCCTCGCCAAGTACCTCGCAAACGTGCAGAACAGATGGAGAATAGTACGCGTTACTCCGTAGAGGAAAGGGCGGAAATTCAAAAGATGCTGGAGACCTTTCCGGATGTTGATGTCATACCAAATCCCTTATGGCGACCATTCAAGGGCGGCAGACCTGAGCAAGGGATTCGGTATTCGCTGAACGTTCTGCATTCTTTGTTCGAATTCTTGGTGACGGTGGACTGTATCCATGGCAATCCCTTGGCTCTACCCAAGCTCGCCCACCCCGATTTACGCTTACTGAGTGCTAATCGACCCAAGAACGTTCCTCCGAAAGAGCGTGCCTTCGATGACATAGAATGGCGGGCGATTCAAGAAGCGTGCGAAGCGATGCCTCGAAGTGCTCCGTGGGAACAGGATGCTTATGAACGCATGCGCTTTCTGCTTAACTTGTATTATTACTTGGGGGCGCGCCTTTGTGAGCCAGTGTTGCTTTCTATGGGTTCAATAGAGAAAAGGACCGAGGGCTGGTTTTGGTATGTGAGAACGAAAAATGGAGAAGAAGCAGAGCTCCCAGTTTGTGCACCTTTGATGGACGCATTGCGTCGGTATCGCAGCCATCTCAATCTCGCGCCGCTCCCCTTTCAGGGGGAGAATGTTCCGCTCGTACTGTCGCGAAAGGGCAAGAAACCTATTGGTACAAGGCAGGTCCATAGCCTCTTCAAGCGATTATTCGCCAACGCCGCGCAAATCATGAGGGCTCGTGGCGATCATCATCGTGATCTTCGCCTTCGTTCGGCAAATATGCAGTGGTTGCGCCACACCTTTGTAATGCACCTTTCAGAGGCAACTGACGATCCGAACGCGCTTCAGTACCTTGCACGCTTCGGCTCTTACCGGACTGTGAAACTCTATATTTCCCCTGGCAGGCGCGAAAAACAGCGCGTTATTGCATCATTAAAAGACAAGAGTTAGATGTCGCGCACGTGCACTAACACGTCAAGAATCGTCACTCTCGCTTTGTGCGCGCGGCATCTTGCGCATCAGCCGTCTGTGAAATTCAATATGTCTCTTCGCTTCTTCCACGACCTGTGCTGCATGTGGCGCCCCGCCTATCTTATTAGCCGTTTCAACGATTCGTGTAGCCGAATGAGCATCACGACGACACAACCAAAGAGTGCTCACGCGTGAATGGTTATCGGGCGGTGACAGAACCATCGCCGGCCAGCCGATCTCGTTTCCGCGCACAGCAACTATCGGCGCGTTAGACAGCTCCCATGCGGATAAAAAGGTCTCAAAAATGGCTTGGGCAAAAAGACGCCGCCGGATCAGGCTTTCCCGGAGAAGTATTTTCGTCCCTTCGCTGCCAATGTAGCCATCCTTCTCAATAGATACGGCATTTCTTAAATCAAAAAAGCCGTCTCTTTCGAACTGGTCCCAATCGGGGATCAACGAGGACCATGCACGGTCCCATGCAATGAATGCTCGTGCAACAGGGCACGGGATGGTATCGATAGCACGTCGAAGGCGAACGCATTCGCTGTGTTTAACTAGAAAAGTCCGCTTCAGAAAACGCCTGATGGACTTGTGAACACCAACAAGCATCTGCGCGCTGCCGATGCGCCAAGCAGAGGCCGAAGTTGTGTGAGAAAGCGACTCGAGAAAGACCGTGCTTGGTAGCCTAATTTGGCACGGGCCACCGAGTGGCACGGTAAAGTGGATTGCGACATGGTTGCTGGCTGTGTAGCTCAGATGGCGCTCGTCAATCTCAGGGCTGCGGTAAAGGAGACGAACAATTTCGTCAGAACCTGTTATCGAGGGGGAGCTATATGTCTGCTCGCGCCAAGGCTGGGGAGGGCGAATTTGCGTTAAGGCGAGGCTGTTTCTTTCCGTGCGCCTCTTCCATAGACGGTATGCGCCAAGGAGCCGAATATCCGCCCGCGTTAATGCAGGCTGCCATGTGTCGTCATCTCTTAAGGGCCAGAATATGTGCCCACATGAAGGACAACCGTAGGGTATTGCGAGGGAACCTGCGGTTAACTCGAGCGGCACGGGCGTGCCGCACGAGATGCACCCGAGGCGGAGTGGTATGTGGTGGATAGGACAGCGGGCGACAAAAGGAGCATGAAACAGCGTGGAGTGAAAGCCATTCGCCAAGCACTCTGGGCAATATCGAAGAGAATGCATGTAAGGCTCATTGGTGAAACCACCCCCCACCATGGAGGCGAGTCTCGCAGGCGACAATGACAAAGCACGAACAGCTTGCGACGTCAGTGGCTTAGGCCAATGCAGAAGGTTCCAGCGCGTGACAAACGTGGTCCCAAAGAAGAAACGCTTTGCTTCCTGACGCGTGGGGGCGTTCAAAAACAAGAACTTGTGAACATACGACCACGCCGACTCAAAGGGGCAGACGGCGTTCGGTCGCCAGTTAATTCGAGTGGATGGATGACTGTTCTCGGGGTAACGCACGTTTCTTAGGGTGCTTTTCCGCGCCTAAATCCACCTGGATGGTAGGTACGAACAGGGGGGGTAACGGTGACCCAAGGCACCATTTTGCCTCTCTTTTGGCATTTATGGTCGCGGGAAGATGACTGTTACTCGTTGAGATGACTGATGCCGGGTCGTTGCCCGCCGCCTGAGTCTGGATAGCGAGCGAGGCGAGGAAGCCCGAGGTAGCCGGGCCTTGCGGGCGGAGCAGCCAAGGCGTGCCGGGGTAGAGTCACTGTGGAAGCACAGCGGATGCAGGACAGCCGGGGCCGCGCGTGAGCCTAGTGTCGTCGGGTCAACTCTCACGTTACGGTGACTTCTTGAGGGCCAGGACACGCCGGAAAACAAAGGTGAAAAGGATCTGTCCGATTCCTAGGAATGATTTTACACACACTTACTTCATGCAGCGAAAAACCGGGCATTGCTTTCTTGACGCACCTGATGCCATTTTGTGAATGATCGCTCACAGGCTAATAAAAACACCAATCCTTTCCGGGATAAAGCTAACAGCTTTTTTTATGCTTTTAGTTCATCCGGACAAGGCCAAAGCAGTAAACATGGGCGCAATCCGGCCAGGATTTTCTCCAGGATTCTTGCGCCCCTCAAATTTTCACCTGTTCATCAAGCTGACCGCCAAACCCAGGTGGGTATAGTCCACCCCTGAAATACTTCATTTCGCGTACCAGCACGCCAGTGCTGATCAGCGGCATGATGCTCTTCTCCTTCCTCGTGCTGCCCTCGTGCTGCTCGTCCTCTATGCCACCTGGGCGACCAAGTCGCGCGGGCGTTCAAGTGCGCTCGTACCACTGGGCAGACTCCTCCCCTGGCCGCCTTTCGGACTTAGTGAAGCGCTGAATGAAGCCACCCTGGCTTTCTCAGCACACGGTGGCCAAAAAACGCGTGGTTTTCTGTCCGCGTTCACAACAAACCGCTTGTGTGGAAGAAAATGGACGGCACGTCCATGTGCCGCGGCAAACACCGCTTAAATCCGCGTTTCCCTAAGTCCGAAAGGCTGCGAGACATTGCCATCGGATCCGGGGGCCAGCAGAATCATGTCCGTTCGCCGATCATGTAAACGGTGCGTCCAGCGGATCGAAGCCATGGAACAGAAGCAACGTACTTTCTCGGTTTGGTATTTTGTGCTCGCCCTGCTGTTGCTGATGTCGGTGCAGAGCTACCTGTCCGCGCCTCATCAGGAGAACCTCGCCTACAGCGAATTCAAGGCGCTGCTGTACGCGGACAAGCTGGAAGCGGTGGAACTCGGTGAGCGTGTGATCCAGGGGACGTTCACCGCTGCGGGTCTTGAAGGACTGCTGCCCAGGCAAACACTCGATCAGCTGAGGCGTATTGGCGATGAGCGCTATCGCTTCGTCACGGCACGTGTGGAGGATCCCGAACTGGTCCACGAACTCCAGGCGGCCAGGATACGTTTCGAGGGTGTGCCCGAGAACCGCTGGCTGCCAACCCTCCTCGGCTGGGTTGTCCCCGTGGTCCTCCTCTTCGCTCTGTGGAGTGTGCTCATCAAGCGCATGCGCGGGTTCGGCAGCGGCATGTTGGAGATCGGCAAGAGCAAGGCCAAGGTATACATGGAGCAGCAGACCGGAGTCAGTTTCAACGACGTGGCGGGTGTGGACGAAGCCAAGGAAGAGCTCGAAGAGGTGGTGGGCTTTCTCAAGGACCCCAAGCGTTATGGCCGCCTCGGCGCGCATATCCCCAAGGGGGTGTTACTGGTTGGCCCCCCGGGAACCGGCAAGACGCTGCTGGCACGCGCGGTCGCAGGCGAGGCCGGTGTCCCGTTCTTCTCCATCAACGGTTCCGAATTCGTGGAAATGTTTGTCGGAGTCGGTGCGGCACGGGTGCGCGATCTGTTTCAGCAGGCACGTACCCAAGCCCCGGCAATCATTTTCATCGATGAGCTCGATGCGCTGGGGCGCGCACGCGGCGCCTTTCCACAGATGGGCGGCCATGACGAGAAGGAACAGACGCTGAACCAACTCCTGTCGGAATTGGATGGTTTTGACCCCAGCCAGGGGCTCATCCTCCTGGCCGCGACCAACCGGCCCGAGATCCTCGACCCGGCGTTATTGCGCGCCGGACGCTTCGACCGGCAGGTGTTGGTCGATCGGCCGGATCGCCTGGGGCGCGCCGCCATCTTGCGGGTACACATGAAAAAGGTACGCCTGGCGGCAGATGTCGAAGCCGAACCCATCGCGGCACTCACCCCTGGTTTCACCGGCGCCGATCTCGCCAACCTGGTCAACGAGGCGGCGCTCCTAGCCACCCGTCGTGGCGCCGACGCGGTGACCTTGGATGATTTCAACAACGCCCTCGAACGCATCGTCGCCGGACTTGAAAAGAGGAACCGCCTGCTCAATCCCAAGGAGCGCGAGGTGGTCGCCTACCATGAGATGGGACACGCCTTGGTGGCCATGTCGCTGCCGGGCACCGACCCGGTGCACAAGGTATCGATTATTCCGCGCGGTGTCGGCGCCCTGGGTTACACGATCCAGCGTCCCACGGAAGATCGTTTTCTCATGACACGCGTGGAACTGGGTAACAAGATGGCCGTGCTGTTAGGCGGGCGTGCCGCCGAGCACCTCATCTACAAGGAGCTCTCGACGGGCGCTGCCGACGACCTGGCCAAGGTCACGGATATCGCCCGCAGCATGGTGGTGCGCTATGGCATGGTGGATACGCTGGGGCACGTGGCCTACGAGACCGAGCGGCCCGCGTTTCTTCCTCACACCGGCGTGCCTGGGCCGCGGCGTGAATACAGCGAAGAGACGACGCAGGAGATCGATCGGGCCGTACGGTTCATCGTACAGGCTGCCTTCGAAAAGGCCGCGGGGATCGTAAAGGCGCGCCGCGCAGAGCTGGAGCAAGGCGCCCGCGAACTCCTCGCCCGTGAAACCCTCGATGAAGAGGACCTGCGCAAAATTGCCGGGCAAGGCGGCGTGACACCACCGCCATCCGGCCGCAGCGACACCTTTGCGCACTGACCGAGGCGCAGCCATTCGATCAGGCGCCGGATCGGACAGCTCTCCGAATGCGCCAAGCCCCTGCCCTCGTGACAGCGCCTCAGCCGTGTGCAGGCCGAGGGTATGGAGATACTGGGCGGAAAAGTCGGGCCCCAGATAGCACCGTGGCCCCAGATGGTGCCGTTTTCCATCAACCCATACTTGAGGAACACCTCCTGGCCCGCGCGGATGTCTGCACCAGTGAAAACCGTTTCACCGGTGGCCAGCACCACCTTCTCCGGCATGGGCGGGGCATCCACGTAGATCCGCCCGGTCATCCAGATCAGTACCGCGAATCCGATGATCAACGTGGCGGCCACGCCCCAATACCACGACGCGGAAAGGCGTGGGGCGTCTGGCGACTCTCCACCGCGAGCAGTGTCTCTCGGGCCGGCCATGACGGCACCTCTCGGGTAAATCCTTAACCCGCGTTCGCAACCCGCGCATCAGGTCCAACACCTCAGCCCGGCAGAACGTGCGCAACCTGCGCCTTGTCGTCATACGACGCGGGCTGTTCTTCGGCACTCTCGCAGCGGGTGGTTTGAATGATTGAGTCGTCGCAAAGGTTCAATATAGAGCACCGTCACGAAGTCGGATCTAGCGGCTACAGCTATGCTTCTTCCAACAGTTCCCCTGGAACCTCGTCGCCATTACGGAATCAAAAATATTTAGCGCCGCGCACAAACACACCACGCGTAATCCTCCTTCGTCAAACCACGAACGCGGTGGTTTTTAGTTGTTGTGGCGCAGAGAAACGAAGGGAGAAATCGCCACAATGTTTTCGATCAACGACTATGTCTGTTACAGCACATCGGGCGTCTGCCAGATCATTGACAGAAAACGTGCGCGTTTCGGCAATGGAGAGGAACAGGAGTATTACGTCCTGAAGCCCTTATCCTCCGACTCAATCGTCTACGTCTCCACCGCCAACAAGTCCAGCATGGCAAACATGCGGCCGATAATGACCGATGGCGAGGTTCTCGAGCTGATCAGCAGCGTCACCGAGCGGACCGGCATCTGGCCCGCTGACGAGCACAGACGTCACGATCTCTTCCTGGCGAAGCTGCAATCCGGTGATAGCCATGAGCTGGCGTGGTTGATCACCAGCCTTCAATTGGAGCAGAAGCGCAGAAACGAGGCTGGCAAGAAGCTGCACGTGTCCGATGCCAAAGTCATGGCGACGGCGGAGAAGTTGCTTCACGAAGAAATTGCATTCGTCATGGGAATAAGGATGGAGGAGGTTGTGCCATTCATCCTGGAGCGCATCCATCCGAATTAACGCATCGCTGCGATGCGCCGCCGGCCGATGATGGTTCGGCAGCATGCGCTGCGCGCCCGGACGGCACGCCCCGCCGCCCCCCATGTCCCCCGCCCAGCATCCCCATCAGTGGTGCATTGCCACCGGCACGCGGCGGCCACGCAGCCCCCGTGCAGTCGTTTCTGCGCTTTTCGCGCTTTTACTCCAGTCTTTTCCTCGAAAAAACGTTAACCTACTACACTTTGACGAGATCCCGTGGCAGCGAAAACCGTCGCTTCCAGCGGACATCTTCACAGCGAGGCAAGCGTGGCAAAACCCAATTTCCAATTCGAGAAACGTCAGCGAGAGCTGGAGAAGAAGAAGAAAAAAGAGCAAAAACTGCAGCGCAAGGCCCAAAAGAAGGACCCGTCCCAGATGGATGGCGAACAGCAGCACCCCGCGGAACCCGCCGACTAGCCGGCGTCGTCTGTCCAGAAGGCGCACACTCGCGACTGATGAGCCACCGGGCGACGCTTGCCCCCTCTCCTATTGCCCATGAGCCGCATGAAAGCCCCGAAGCGGATTGAACCCCTTATAGAAGACAGCTTGGTCGATGAAGTCCTTTCCCAGCTGAAAAGCGGCAAGGAGGCCACGGTCTATGTGGTCCGGTGTGGCGACCAGATCTGTTGCGCCAAGGTCTACAAAGAGGCCAACAAGCGCGGCTTCCGCGGTCACGTCCGCTATCAGGAAGGGCGGAAAGAACGCAACAGCCGACGAGCCCGGGCGATGGCGAAATCCAGCCGTTACGGGCGCGAAGAGCAGGAAGAGGCGTGGCAGAACGCCGAAGTCGACGCGTTGTATCGCCTCGCCGCTGCCGGTGTCCGGGTGCCACGACCCCATCTGTTCAGTAATGGCGTGCTGCTCATGGAACTCGTCACTGATGCGCACGGCAATGTCGCGCCACGCCTTGACGATATCGTTCTCACAGAAGAAACAGCGCGACGCTATCACCGCGTACTCATTGATGATGTCGTCCGCATGCTCGGAGTCGGCCTGATCCACGGTGATCTATCCGAGTACAACGTCCTCATCGACGCCCATGGACCGGTAATCATCGACCTCCCCCAGGCGGTTGATGCCGCCGGTAATAACAGCGCCGGACGAATGCTGATACGCGACGTGGACAGGCTAACCACCTACTTCGCTCGCTATGCTCCCGAGCTGATGATCACCGATTACGCCCATGAAATCTGGTCACTGTACGAAAGCGGCGCCCTCACGCTCCAAACCCAATTGACCGGACAATATCAACGCGTGGAACGGCCGGCCGACGTGGAGGGCGTGCTCGAAGGGATAAAAGCTGCCCGAGAAGAAGCCATGCGGCGCCAGCAGGCCCGGGCACTTGAAGAACTATGACCAACCATTCACTGGAAGACTGAGGTACACCGGGAGCCCCGCCGGGGCAGCTCGGCGCCGGGTTCATTACGGAAAACCTGGTTCCCTAATCACGTCGCGACGGTCAGCGACGAGAAGCCGCCCGCTTCATCTTGCGCCTCATCAGCGAAGAAGGCATCGTGTGCGGAATATCAAGTGGGGCCGCTGGAATTCGCAGGGAAGACCTTCGCGGTCATCCTGCCCGATGAGGGCGAATGCCATCTCGCCAGCGCGCTCTTTGCCGATGTCATCAACCCGGCAAGGCCATGATGCGCCGGTACGCGCCGCATTCGAACGTAAGGACCGGAGGCGCTTCGCACATGCAAATAGAAGAAATACACAATCACCGCTTCGCCTTGCACCACCTGGGATTTCGCCCGTTCTTCCTGGCCGGCGCCTTGTTCTCAGTGGCGGCGGTGGCCGTTTGGTTCTGGCTCTACCGCTCCGGGGCCGCGCTGCCCATGCGCGTGTTGCCCCCCATCACCTGGCACGCCCACGAGATGATCTACGGCTACGCCTTGGCCGTGGTGGCCGGTTTCCTGTTGACCGCCGTATCCAACTGGACGGGCGTGCGAACCCTGAACGGTGCGCCGTTGATTGGCCTCGCGCTGGTATGGCTGGCGGCACGGTTGATGCCGTTTTTCGGCGATGCCGCGCTCGCCCCCATGGCCATTCTCGATCTGTTGTTTCTCACCGCGCTGAGCGCCGCGGTGCTCCATCCCATCGTGAAAGTACGTCAGTGGCCGCAGATCGGCGTGTGGTCGAAGTTGGCGCTGCTGCTGGTGAGCAACGCACTGTTCTATCTGGGCCTGTTCGGCGTACTGGAGAACGGGGTGCAGTGGGGGATCTACTCCGGCCTTTATCTGATCATTTCCCTGATCCTCCTCATGTTGCGGCGGGTGCTTCCCTTCTTCATCGAACGCGGCGTCGAGGGTCAAATCACCTTGACCAACCGCACCTGGGTCGATATGTCGAGCCTGGTGCTGATGTTGGCGTTCTGGGTGGTGGAGGTCTTCCTTTCCCTGCCCAAATTCTCGGCGCTGCTCGCAGCACTGCTGTTCCTGTTGCACGGCTTGCGGATGATCGACTGGCACACGCCGGGGATCTGGCGCAAGCCGCTGCTGTGGGCGCTTTATCTCAGCTACGGCTGGATCACTGCCGGCTTTGCCCTCATCGCCCTGGCCAAGTTCGGCGCACTCAACCCGTGGCTCGCCGTCCACGCCTTCGCCTACGGGGGCATCGGCATGGTGACGCTCGGCATGATGGCGCGGGTCTCCCTGGGCCATACCGGCCGCAACGTCTTTGAACCGCCTGCGGTGGTCGCCCCTATGTTTTTGTTTCTGCTTGTCGGCGCGCTGACGCGGGTGGCGGCGCCGCTTCTGGCGCCGCAGTTTTACCTGCTCTGGATGGAAGCCGCGCAACTGTTGTGGGTCGTGGCCTTCGCCTCGTTCACCGTGGTGTACGCACCCTTCCTGGTGCTCCCCCGCATCGACGGTCGCTACGGCTGACGGCCTGGCGTCACGCCTCGCTTTGACGGCGAAGCGGCGCCCACAGGGCCCCGTGTCACGCGCATGGGTGGGCCGTCCCGCCGGCTGCAACCGCGTTGCATCACCCTCCGCTGCGGCGCCGTTTGCATCTTTCTTCACCACCTGGCTTCAGGTAGGGTGCCTTGCGCGGACGCGGCTGAATCACCGCGGTATTCGGAACAACAAGGGGATCCCATGACGGTTGCAGCAACATGGTGAGAATCGTAATTCTGATGTGTGCTTTTGCCTGCGCCGCACCCGTGGCCGCCGCAAATGCCATAGACGTGCCGCCGTCCTGGAAAGACCCTTCCACCGGCATGGAGTTTGTCCCGATCACCGGCGGCTGTTACCCGATGGGTGATACGTTCGGCGATGGTGACCACAATGAACGCCCGGTACATGAGGTGTGCGTAGACGATTTCTACATTGGCAAGTATGAGGTCACCCAGGGGCAGTGGACCCGGATCATGGATACCAATCCTTCCGCCTTTGCCCACGGCGATGACTACCCCGTGGAGAGCATCATGCTCTCCGAGATTGAGGAATTTATTCGCCGCCTCAACCAGCAAGGCAAGGGTTTTTTCCGGCTACCCAGCGAGGCGGAATGGGAGTATGTCTGCCGCAACGGCGGGCAACCGGTCCGCTACGGGACCGGCGGCGACGAACTGAGCCATGGGACCGCCAATTACTTTGGAGATGATGGAGACCCGTGGCCGGAAACCGCGCCGGTCGGCACGTTTCCGCCCAATGCCCTGGGCGTGCACGAAATGTCCGGCAATGTCTGGGAATGGGTGGCGGACGTTTACGCGTCCGATGGCTACGAGAAACACACCCGCCTGAATCCGCTGTTCACGGACAGCGGCCCCAGCCGACTGGTGCGTGGCGGTGCCTGGTCCCACGACGCGCACTTCGCGCGGTGCAGCAAGCGTCATATGCACTGCCGGCCCAGTGTCCGCTACGACATCATCGGTTTTCGGCTGGTGCGCGAGGCGCCTGTGGGCTCAGGCGACGGCCTACGCAGGTAAGCCCCCAAGCGTTCTGCGGGCAGGTGAAAGGCTATGGTAGACTACGAGACCCCGCCCGATTGATAAGGCGGGATCACCTGTTCTGCCAAGGACTTGCCGCTAACCGATGCGCTTTCACAATGCTGCCACGAGCACCAAGGCGCCCAGCACCCCCTGGTTCCGGCGCGCCTGTCCGCAGGTGCAGAGCCGGTGCATTTCCTGGGCCTCGGTGCTCGCTGTCTCGCTCCTGGCCCTGCTGATCATCGGCGTTGCGGCCCTGCGCGGCCCCGCACATCCCATGCAGTTGGCGTGGCTCCTGGCCCTGGCCGGCGGCACCGGGCTCACCGCCCTCTTCTACATGGTCCGCACGGTCCGGCGCGAGCTGTTCCTACCCCTGGCCGAGGTGCGCGACTGGGCGCTGCGCATCCGTGGTGGCAACCTGGCGGTGCGCCTGCAAGAGCCCGCCGAAGGCACCTTCAAGGAACTCGCCCAGGACATCAACAGCGTGGCCGATGCCCTCCAGGCGCTCTCCCTCGACATGGAAACCGCGGTCTGCAAGCAGACCGAGCGCATCGAACAGAAAAAGCGCTCGCTGCAGGTGCTGTACGACGTGGCCGCGAGCCTCAACGTCTCCCGCGACCTGAACGATCTGCTGGTGCGCTTCCTGCACACCATGCGCGACATCGTGGACGCCAAGGCGGGCACGGTGCGCATGCTCAACGAGCACAACCAGATGGAGCTGGTGGCAAGCATCGGCCTCGACGACGAGGTCATCGAGAAGGAACGCATCGTCGCGGTGCAGCGCTGCCTGTGCGGCAACGCCGTGTCCGAAGGCGAGGTGATGTTCCAGAACGACCTGCGCAACTGCGGCCACTTCGTCGGCAAGCCCATGCTCGACAACGCGGACAGCCTGGAGATGATCGCGGTCCCACTGCAATACCGCGGCGAGACCCTCGGCGTCTACAACCTGTTCGTGGAGAAATCCAGCTTCGAGCTGCGCGAGGATCTCAAGGCCCTGTTCACCTCGGTGGGCCGCCACCTGGGCATGGCCATCGAGAAGACGCGCCTCGACAGCGAAGCCAAGCGCCTGTTCATCATGCAGGAGCGCACCGCACTCGCCAACGAGCTGCACGACTCCCTGGCCCAGACCCTCGCCAGCCTGCGTTTTCAGGTGAGCATGCTGCAGGAGACCATCGACGGCATCACCAAGGATGCCCTCAATGATGAGATCCAGCAGATCAAATCCGGTCTCGACGATGCCTACGTGGAATTACGCGAACTGCTCGCCCATTTCCGCGCCCCCATCAACACCCGCGGCCTGCTGCCGGCCCTGGAAGACCTGGTCAACAGCTTCCGCAAGCAGACCGGCATGTACGTGCTGCTGCAGACCGAATGGGATTCCGCACGCCTGCCGGTCGATCTGGAGATCCAGGTGCTGCGCATCGTCCAGGAGGCGCTGGCCAACGTGCGCAAGCACAGCCAGGCGCAGACCGTGCGCGTCATGCTCAAATCCGATCAGGACGGCAGCTATCGCGTGCTGGTGGAAGATGATGGCGTCGGCTTGCGCAAGCCGGCCTTCTCCGGTCATCCTGGCGAACACATCGGCCAGTCCATCATGCAGGAGCGCGCGCGCCGCCTGGGCGGTGAACTGTGCATCGAAAGCGAAGCCGGCGAAGGCACCTGCACGTTGTTGACGTTCCGCTATCCCAATGAAGTCAAGCCCCGGGAAGCGCAAAGAATCATTCCCTTGGTACGCAAGAGCTGACCATGCGTGTTTTGCTGATTGACGATCACGCCCTGTTCCGCAGCGGCCTGGAAACCTTGCTCGAACGCCACGGCATCGACGTGGTGGCCGCCGTAGGTAACGGCCTGGAGGGCAAGGTCCTGGCCCAGCGCCTGGAGCCCGACATCATCCTGCTCGACATGCGCATGCCGGAGATGAACGGCCTGGAAGTGCTGCGCCTCATGCGCGAGGCCGAGCTCATCATGCCCATCGTCATGCTCACCACCAGCAACGAGGAGCGTGACCTGGTGGAATGCCTGCGTAGCGGCGCACAAGGCTATTTGCTAAAGGACATGGAGCCCGCCGATCTGGTCGCCGCCCTGCGCGAGATCAGCGAGGGCAAGACCGTGGTGGCGCCGGAACTCACCGCCGTGCTCGCCAAGGCCATCCAGGGCGACGGCGGCGAGGATCGCCCCGCTGCCAACCCATTCGCCGACCTCACGCCGCGCGAGCTGGAAATCCTCTGCCTGCTCGCCGAGGGACAGAGCAACAAGGTCATCGCGCGCAACCTCGGCATCTCCGACGGCACGGTCAAGCTGCACGTCAAAGCCGTGCTGCGCAAGCTCGACGTGCACTCGCGCGTGGAAGCGGCCGTCATGGCCGTGGAAAAGAATCTCTGCACGAAGAACACCTGAGTTCTTCGCTCTTCCATGCAGGAAAGACAGCCCTCTCGCCAAGGCGCAGAGAGCGCCTTGTAGCAGACCCAAAGAAGGAGTTGTCCTTTTCTTGGCCTTCTCTTGGCGATCTTGGCGCCTTTGCGAGAGTTCTGTGTGTTACGCCATTTCTCTCTGCGCCTCTGCGTTGGGCCGTTTTCTTGCCGCCGCGGCAACGGCGGTGCCCCGGATTTCGCTGCGCTTCATCCGGGCGACGAACTTTCGGCTCCTCCGCAGAATTTGTGGGTGGCCCTGAGCGCCCCGTTCCTTCCGGGAGAAACGGGTCACTTTTCCACATGCCCCCTCACAGAGCGCTCCTTTCCCTCCGGGCTGTCTCTTAGTCACATTTCGCCGTTGTAGCCAGCCCTTCTTACCCCCTCTCCCTCCGGGAGAAGGGACGCAAGCTTCTGTCTACGCCACAGTTCGACTGGGCGCGCCATTGCACCGGCCATGCGGCCATGCCCGTACCGCCGGTATTTCAGCCCGAAGTGGCCGCGCGCGCCATCGTGCACGCGGCGTTCCACCCGCGCCGCGAGACCTGGATCGGCCTCCCGGCCGCCCAGGCGATCCTGGGCACCCGCTGGCTGCCGGCGCGCTGGATCGACCGCTATCTCGCCACTCGCGGCTATCGCGGCCAGCTCCTGCCCACGGAACAGCCGCCCGGCCCCGGCAATCTCTATGAGCCCTGGGAGCAGGACATGGGTGCCCACGGCCGCTTCGATGAAATTGCGAAACCGCACAGCACACAGGCCTGGCTCAGCCGCTGGCGCGGCGCCACCAGTGCTGCCGCCGCGCTGGCGGCGGGCTATGCCCTGGCAAGGCGGCACGCCTCGCAAAGGAGCAGACCGCCACAGGCGTGACCGCCTGATGGCCCGCCAAGGCCATGTGACAGCAACCCCGCTACGTACCCATCAGGCCCGATTCAGCACGTGCGGAAGCGCACAACCCGCGCGTGATGATCGCCGAACCGCTGGCGCTTTCTTTCGTACATGGCCGCATCGGCGCGCGCCAGCACGTCATCGAGCGATCCGTCCTGGGGGCGAAGTTCCGCACTGCCGATGCTCGCCGTGATGTGAAGCCCACCGGATGAGGGCTGCGCCAGGTGTGCCTCAATGCGCGCGGCGATGAACCCGGCCTCGGTCGCGGACTGCGCCGGCAACAGGATGGCGAACTCGTCGCCGCCCAGCCTTCCCAACACATCCCCCTTGCGCACGCAGGCGCGGCAGGCGAACGCCAGTGTGACGATGGCGTCGTCGCCAACGCCGTGCCCGAAGGTGTCGTTGATCCCCTTCAGGCGATCCATATCGATGAGCAGCACCGACAGCGACTGCCCGCTGGCACGGGCGGCCGCCAGTGCCGCTTCGCCCACTTCGAAGAAGTGGGTGCGGTTGGCCAGCCCGGTGAGTCCGTCCTGGGTGGCGCGGCGGTGCAGTTCTGCGGTGCGCTCGGCGATGCGCTGTTCCAGACTCTCGTTCAGCTCGCGCAGGCGCTGCTCTGCGGCACGCCGTTCACTCACCAGGGCACCCACGACCAGGGTCGACACGCCCATGGCAACCACCATCAGCCCCACTCCGAGCAGCGGCCGTTCGGCACCGAGCAGATGAAACGGGCCGGCGTCGGCAATGGTGCCGGTGATGGCAATCAGGGCCAGCAGGGAAAGCAGACCGGTCCCTGCGCGTACCGAGCAGCGCACCGTCAGCCACATGAGCGGCACCAACAGCAGGTACGGCAGCCCCGAAAAGGGATGGAAGTAGCCGCGGATGCCGAAGAACATGACGGCCGCAAGCAGCAGGGCGGCCAAGACCACCGCGCCGTTTTCGAGCCACTGAGCAAGGGTCAGCGAAACCTTGCGGTCCTGCCACCAAAGGAGCAGCGCCGGGGCGAACAGGAAGGTGCCGCCCGCGTCGGACAGTGTCCAGAGAAACCAGTGGGTAACGGCCTCGCTTGCGGCCACGGTGTTGCTCATCACCGCGAGCGCCACCCCGCCGCTCGCCGCAATCAGCCCGTGCAGCAGCGCACCGAACAATACGAACCAGAGCACGTGGCGCAATTCGAAAAACGGCACGGTCGTTTTTGCCGTGCGGCGGATGAGCGCCGCACCGAGTGCGGGACCGACCACGTTCGACACAGCGATCAGTGCGGCAACCGCGGGGCTGGCCCCGAACAGCAGCCAGTTGGCCGCAAAGGAACCCAGATAGATACCGGGCCATAAGCGACGACCGGCCATCAGGGCGGCCGCCAGCGCGATGCTCGCCGAGGGCCACAGCGGTGCAGGAAAAACGCCGTAGGCAGCGAGGAAATTGAAGGTGGCATAGGCGAGCAGGAAATAGCCCGCAGCCACGCCGAGGTTGCTGGGCAGGTTGCGCATAGGCGCGGCATTTTGTCAGAACAGCTTGTGAATACCAATCGTTCTGCAACGGATGCCGCACGATGAGATTTTGTCGGTGCGTGTACCTAAGGAAATGCTGATTTAATCAGCGTTTCCCGCGGCACACGAATGTGCCGCCATTTTCGCCGCGTAGCACAAGCCTCGCGGCTTGGGGCCGCTCCTACTCGGGAGGCGGAACCGCCACCGTGGAGGGCGGCGGTGAGTGCAGCACGTTCTTGCGGATGCGGCCCATCACGTGCATTTCACAGGCGCGGCAATCGAAGGTCAGGGTGAGCTTTTCATTGCCGTTCACCAAGGTCATGGGTTCGGCACGGACCTGGCCCTGCACACCCTGCACGCCCTTGGCCTGCTTCGGGCACAGGCTGAATGAATAGCGCAGGCAGTGCTTGGTGATCATCAGCGACACCTCACCGGCCTCTTGATGGGCCTCGTAGGCCGCATCGATCGCACGCACGCCATGCCGTTCGTAGAAGACTCGTGCCTTGTGGTTATACACGTTGGCCAGGTAGCTGAGTGAACTGTCCGGATACTCGGCCGGCGGTTGTGCCGGCGCCTTGCGGGACGGGCGGCGCCATGCGGTAAGACGCGTCTGTTCGAGCCTGGCCACCGCCTCGCGCCGCAGCGTGTTCACCAGCGAAGCCGGCACGAAGGGCACGGGCGCGAGCTGCAGCTGGATATCACGGGCTGAGAACAGCGTGTTGCCCAGTTTTCCCAGATTCTCACGCAGTGCCGTCGCCGCGCGTTCCGGCTGTTGCGCCGGCTCGACGGCCACCTGTGTCTCGACCGTGGCGCTGCAGCCATCTTCATCGGTGATGGCCAGGCGCAGACCACCGGCCATTTCCTCCAGGCTTAACGTCACGTCGATGCGGCGCTCGGCGGATTTCTTCAGCAGCGCCTGTTCCCAGGCCTGGTCGCGGTTGCGGAACATCTCGGTGCCCGGCTTCATCCCCGGCATGGCGCTGAGTTTTTCATTCGGGTATACGCGCCATACCGCGCCCCTTTGCTCCACGCGATCGGCACGCATGCCGAGCACCTCGCGCTTGCGCATGTAGCTGAGCCCGTCGCCGTTGTGCAGCGCCTGGCCCGCTTCCATCTCGAACCAAACATCGCCTACCCGGCTAACGGTGCCGATGGGCACACCACGGAAGGTAGGTGCATCGAACGAGCCGATGTCGGTGCTGCGCCCGTTGACGAAATAATCGGTGGCGCCGCGATGGAAGGTCTTGTCCGGGTCCGGCGTGAAGGTGAAGGTGCTGCGGCCGCTGGAAGCGCGCGCCAGGTCAGTGCGCTCCTCGAGGAGGGTATCGAGCAGCTGCCGGTAATGGGCGGTGATGTTCTTCACGTAGGGCGCCTCCTTGTAGCGCCCTTCGATCTTGAACGAGCGGATGCCGGCGTCCACCAGCGCACGCAGGTTGGCGCTCTGGTTGTTGTCCTTCATGGACAGCAGGTGTTTTTCAAAGGCCACCACCCTGCCCTGTTGATCGGTCAGGGTGTACGGCAAGCGGCACGCCTGCGAGCAGTCGCCGCGGTTGGCGCTGCGCCCGGTCTGCGCGTGACTGATGTAGCACTGCCCCGAGAAGGCCACACAGATGGCGCCGTGGATGAAATATTCGAGGGTGGCATCGGTGGCGGCGTGCACGGCTCGGATCTCCGCCAGTGACAGTTCGCGGGCGAGCACCAGTTGCGAGAACCCCACGTCGCTGAGAAAGCGCGCCTTTTCCGGGGTGCGGATGTCCGCCTGGGTGCTGGCGTGCAACGCCATGGGCGGCAGATCCAGCTCCAGCAGGCCCATGTCCTGCACGATGAGCGCATCGACGCCCGCATCGTACAGCTGCCACACCAGCGCACGGGCCGGCTCCAGTTCATCGTCGTGGAGGATGGTGTTCAGGGTGGCGAACACCTGGGCATGGTAGCGGTGGGCGAATTCGGCGAGCGCCGCGATGTCGCTCACCGAATTGCCGGCGTTGGCCCGTGCACCGAACAGCGGGCCGCCGATGTATACCGCATCGGCCCCGTGCAGGATGGCCTCGCGGCCGATCTCGGCGGTCTTCGCCGGGGCGAGCAGTTCGAGGGTGTGGGTGGGCGAAGTCATTGAAGCGACCGGCAGGCGGGGGAGGAGAAAGGCAAACAGCCTAACGCAAAGGCGCAAAGACGCAAAGGACGCAGAGGAAGGGATGTGTAGGAGCTCCGGTACGAGACGTCCAGGCCGCGATACGAAGCCGGAGAGAATCGCGGCCGGTGACCGCTCCTACAGGGCTGCGAACCGGGCTACGGCAATTCAGGGTTCGCGTGGTTTTCTGGGGGGTGGCAGGTCGCCGGGCGAGGCGTTACGGGCCTGGCTGGGTACGCGGCGTTTGCCCTTGTTCTTGAGGTCGCGGTGGCGCTGCTTGGGTTTAGGTGCCGCAGGTTTCTCGGGCTTGCGGGGCGCCTTTTTGGCGGCGCCCTTCACCTTCTTCGGCCCCTCGAACTTCGCCTTCAACCCGGGAATGACACGCCGCTCCACGTCCAGGCGCAGGTAGCGCTCGATGCTCGCCATGTTGTTCCAGTCGGTGTGACCCACCAGGGACACGGCCAGCCCGCGCTCGCCCGCACGCCCGGTGCGGCCTGTGCGGTGCAGGTGGTCGTCGCCGCTGCGCGCCACATCGAAATTGATCACCAGCTGCATGCCCGGCACGTCCAGGCCCCGGGCCGCCACGTCGGTGGCCACGAGGACATTGATCTGACCCGCGCGCAACAGGCCGAGCACGCGATTACGCTCGCGCTGCTCGATGTCACCATGGACCACGCCGGCACGCACGCCCTGGGCGCGTAACGCATTGCCTAGCCGCGTGGCGCCCTCGCGGGTGTTGGTGAACACCATGGCCTTGTCGTACTGCTCGTTCTGCAACAACCAGGTGGTCAGGGCCTGCTTGTGTTCGGGGCTGTCCGCCAGGATCACCTGCTGATGAATCACATTGGGAATGGCCCTCGCAGCGTCGACCGTCACGACCTCGGGGTTGCGCAACAATTCATCGGTGAGCGGCTTGAGGCCACGATGATGGAGCGTGGCGGACAGAAGCATGGACTGACGCTCCTGCGCGCAAAAGGTGAGAATCCGCAGCACGTCCGGCGCGAAGCCCATGTCGAGCATGCGATCGGCCTCGTCGAGCACCAGCACCTCCAGATCACCCAGCTCCGCCTCGCCGCGATCCAGGTGTTCCAGTAGGCGTCCAGGCGTGGCGATGAGGATCTCGGGATTCTTGCGCAACGTGGCTGTCTGGTGGCGAGTGGGTGCGCCGCCGGTGATCACGTCTGCACGCAGGCGCGTGTAGCTGCCCAGCTTCATGAATTCGTCGTAGATCTGCCGGGCCAATTCGCGCGTGGGCACGATGACCAAGCCCCGCGTGCCCGCCTCGGGCGGCGTGTCCGGGCTATCGAGGAAGCGCGCCAGCATGGGCAGCAGGAACGCGGCCGTTTTGCCCGAGCCGGTGGCTGCCGAAACCAGCAGGTCGCGACCCGCCAGCGCGGGCGGGATCGCCTGCGCCTGAACGGGCGTGGGCTCGGTGAGCCCGAGTTTGTCGAGGGCGCGCGTGAGTTCGTAGGGGAGATCGAAGTCGGCAAAGGTCATCATGGCGCGCAAGATACACCAATCGACCGGCGTTGCGGCAGCCCAATGGCGCGCCGCACGTGTAAGCGCTATGGCGAACGGGCAGCGCGGTTACCGAGGGTACGACGGATGGCGTGCACGAAGGCCGGCAGATCCGCGGGCTTGCGCGAGGTGATCAGATTGTCGTCCACCACCACCTCGCCATCAATGTAATCGGCCCCGGCGGCCTTGAGCTCGGCGGCCACCGCCGCATAGGAGGTCGCCTTCTTGCCGCGCAGCACGTCGGCGGACACCAGGATCTGCGGCCCGTGGCACACGGCCGCCACCGGTTTATGCGCCGCCATGAAGTGACGCGCCAGGGACAGCACCTTCGGGTCCTTGCGCAACGTCGCCGGCGCCTTGCCGCCGGGCAGCACCAGCAGGTCGTATGCTGCCGCGTCGGTGCCGTCGATATCGCCGTCGGCATTTACCACGGCCCCACGCTTGCCGTGGATGGCTTGGGCCCCGGGCGTCACCACGTCGACCGTGAACCCGTCTGCCCGCAGTTCATCCCGGGGCACGAGCAACTCCTGGTCCTCGAATCCGTCGGCACTGATGATCAACGCGCGCATGAGCTTTCTCCTTTTTGCAGGGATAGCAAAAGCGGCATGAGATGCACGGCGCGGCACCACGCGCCAACAGGCCCCGAAGCGTCCGCTGCAAATAGGGTTTGACAGCCGCAAAAGAGCCGCTAAAATTGCGCCCCTTCAAGCGGGAATAGCTCAGTTGGTAGAGCACAACCTTGCCAAGGTTGGGGTCGCGAGTTCGAGTCTCGTTTCCCGCTCCACTTTCCTCCTCACCGCCCGGTGAGCCGCAGGATCAATCTCTCCCCTTTCATGCGTTGCTCCCAACGTCCGCAGCCGTTGGCCCATGCCTTTGCGGCGCCCTGCTGCTCTGCATAGACTCCGATAAGGACGCGCCGTCGGGCGGTGCATTTCACGCAGCCAAATTGCGAAACGGAGGAGACTCCATGGCATCTGATCTGTCGATGCTGGATCAGACGTTCCTCGAAAAGGCGGCCCAGGACGGCGCAGCCGAGATCGAAATGGCGAAGCTCGGCGCCGACCAGAAGCGTTACGCCGCGAAAATCATCCCCATCCTGAAAACACATTTCGACGCGGCCAAGTCCATGCACCCGTGAATGTGAAGCCCGTCCGGGCACCGATGGCTCGACAGCTTCCTTTGCCGGGGCACTTCGACGGCGCGGCCGTGTCCGGCGTCTGGCGGGTGCCCTATGCCCAGCGCGCGCGTGACGCCGTGCAGTGGGCCGCAGCGCACGGTGTGCACCCGGCGGCGGAGGATCGCGTCCGCATCTGCCTGCTGCTGGTGGACGTGCAGAACACCTTCTGCATTCCAGGCTTCGAACTCTATGTGGCGGGCCGATCGGGGAGCGCAGCGGTGGACGACAGCCGGCGACTTTGCCAGTTCATCTATCGCAACCTGCACCTCATCACCCGCATCACACCGACCCTCGACACTCACCTCGCCTATCAAATATTCCACCCCGCCTTCCTGGTGGACACGCAAGGCCGCCATCCCGAGCCGTACGTACGCGTGAGCGTGGAGGACGTGGAGGCCGGGCACTGGCGCTTCAACGCCGCGTTGGCCCCGGCGCTCGGCATCTCCGCGGCGTACGGCCAGCGCCATCTCCTGCACTACGTACGCGCCCTGCGCACCAGCGGCAAGTACGACCTGACCGTGTGGCCCTATCACGCCATGCTCGGCGGCATCGGCCATGCGCTGGTTTCGGCGGTGGAGGAAGCGGTGTTCTTCCACGCCCAGGCGCGCCGCGCGGTCACGGACTTTCGCGTGAAGGGCCGCCACCCGCTGACGGAACACTACTCGGTGCTCGGCCCGGAGGTCACCACCGGTCCCGACGGCGAGATCCTCTCCGCGCGCGACGAGGAACTCATCGCAAGCCTGCTGCGTTTCGATGCGGTGGTGGTCGCGGGACAGGCCAAGAGTCATTGCGTGGCCTGGACCATCGCTGATCTGCTGGCACAGATCCGCGCCGGCGACCCGTCCCTCGCGCGACGGGTGTACCTGCTGGAGGATTGCAGTTCGCCGGTGGTAGTGCCGGGCGTGGTGGATTACACCGAGCAGGCCGATGCGGCGTTCCGGCGTTTTCGTGACGCCGGCATGCACGTGGTGCGCTCCACCGATCCGCTCGAGACCTGGGAAGGCCTCGACCTGGGTGCATGAACATCCTCACGCTGTTCCTGTGCGGCGACGTGATGACGGGCCGCGGCATCGACCAGATCCTGCCCCATGCCGTGGAGCCCCGCCTCTACGAGCCCTGGATCAGCGACGCGCGCGACTACGTGACCTTGGCCGAACAGGTGAATGGCCCGATCCCGCGGCCGGTGGATCTTGCCTATCCCTGGGGCGATGCCCTGGATGAGCTGACCGCGGCGGCGCCGCACGCGCGTATCGTCAATCTGGAAACCAGCGTCACCGTGTCCGCCCGGCCGTGGCCCGATAAGGGCATCCACTATCACATGCACCCGGGCAACGTCGGCCTGCTGTGCGCTGCGGCGATCGATTGCTGCGTGCTCGCCAACAATCACGTACTCGACTGGGGCCGCGAAGGGCTGGCAGACACCCTCGCGGTACTGCACGGGGCCGGCATCCAGACCGCCGGCGCGGGCGAGGATGCCGGCGCGGCACAACGCCCGGCCATCCTCGACACGCCCGCCGGCCGCGTGCTGGTCTACAGCTGTGGCCACGCCAGCAGCGGCATTCCCGAGGACTGGGCCGCCACGGCACAGCGCTCCGGCGTCAACCTGCTCGCCGACCTGTCCGCCGCTACGGCGCGGCGCATCGGCGAACACTGCCGCGCCGTGCGTCGCCCCGGCGATCGGCTGGTGGTCTCCATCCATTGGGGCGAAAACTGGGGCTACCCCATCCCCGCAGCGCAGCGCGCCTTCGCCCATGCGCTCGTCGACCTGGCCGGTGCCGACCTGGTGCACGGTCACTCCTCCCATCACGTGCTGGGCATGGAGGTCTACCACGGCCGTCTGATGCTGTACGGCTGCGGCGATCTCATCAACGACTACGAAGGCATCGGCGGCCATGCCGGCTATCGCGGCGAGCTGTCCTTGCTGTATTTCCCGCGCCTTCGCGATGACGGCGCCCTGGAGGCCCTGCGCATGCGTCCCATGCGTCTGCGACGCATGCGCCTGGAGCGCGCCGATGCCGAGGCCGTGCAGTGGTTGCAGCGCACCCTCACGCGCGAGGGCGAAGGCCTCGGCACCCGCGTGGTGACGCTGCCCGACGGCGGCCTTGGGCTACGCTGGAGTTGAGTCGCCGGACAGCGAGACCACCCACGTGTTCGCCAGCCGTGAGCAGGCCGCAGAACGCATCGCCGAACAACTGGCCCGCTATCGCGGCCAGCACCCGTTGGTGCTCGCCATTCCGCGCGGCGGCGTGCCCATGGGACGGGTGGTGGCCGATGCCCTCGACGGCGAGCTGGACGTGGTGCTGGTGCACAAGCTCGGCGCGCCCGGCAATCCCGAATTCGCCATCGGCTCGGTGGACGAGAGCGGCAAGGTGGTGCTTTCGCCGGCGGCCCACGCCTTGCACATCGATGAGGACTATGTGGCGCGGGAGAGCGCGCGGCAACTGGAGCGCCTGCACGAGCGGCGGCTGCGCTACGGACGCGCGCCGGTGGATGCGCGCGCACGCCTCTGCATCGTGGTGGACGACGGCGTGGCGACCGGCGCCACCTTGATCGCCGCTCTACGTGCGCTGCGCGCGCAAGGCCCGCGGCGGCTCATCGCCGCCATCGGCGTCGCGCCGGCCGAGACCGTCGCGAGCCTGGAGAAAGAAGTGGACGAGCTGGTCTGCCTCGCGGCGCCCACGGTGTTTTATGCGGTGAGCCAGTTCTTCGCGGAATTCGCCCAGGTGAGCGACGACGAGGTGATCGCCCTGCTGTCGCAAGGAGCGCCCGGATGAGCGAGGTTTTGATCGAGAGCCGCGGGGCGGCCCTGCCCGGCGACCTTGCGCTGCCTGTGGGCGCGCACGGCCTGGTGTTGTTCGCCCACGGCAGCGGCAGCAGCCGCTTCAGCGTGCGCAACCGTTTTGTGGCCGAGCAGCTCAACGGGCACGGCCTCGCCACCTTGTTGTTCGATCTGCTCACCCCGCAGGAGCAGGTGGCCGACATGGCGACCGCGGCGCTGCGCTTCGACATCGCGCTACTGACGGAGCGCCTTGCCGGCGCCGCCGATTGGGTGCACGCACAGCCGGCCACTGCGGCGCTGCCGCTGGGGCTGTTCGGCGCCAGCACGGGGGCCGCCGCCACATTGAACGTGGCGGCCGCCAAGCCCGCTTTGATCGGCGCAGTGGTGTCACGGGGCGGCCGGCCCGATCTGGCCGATGCGCTGCCGCTGGTGAAGGCCCCCACCCTGCTCATCGTCGGCGGCCTGGACCAGGGGGTACTCGAACTCAACCGCACGGCAGCCGCCGCCCTCGGCGGGCCGCACGAAACCGCCGTCGTGCCCGGCGCGACCCATCTGTTCGAGGAGCCGGGCACGCTGGAACAGGTGGCGCGCCTGGCGGGCGAGTGGTTCGTGCGCCATCTCAAGGCCTGAGCATGCATGGGCCGCCCCTGGTGTTCGCCCTGGAGGCCACGCGCCCGTTGGGCGAACGGGTGGCCGCCGCCCTCGGCGGCGCTCTCGCGCTCCACGAGGAACGGGGCTTTGAAGACGGCGAGCACAAATCGCGCCCGCTCACCAACGTGCGTGAGCGCGACGTCTACGTGCTCCAGTCCCTGCACGGGCTGGGCGGGCAGAGTGTGGACGCCAAGCTGCTGCGCCTGCTGTTCTTCATCGCTGCCCTGCGTACCAACGGCGCAACACGGGTGACCGCCGTCGTGCCCTACCTGGGCTACAGCCGCAAGGACCGCCGCACCCAACCCAACGATCCGGTCACCACCCGCTACGTGGCCCAGTTGTTCGAGGCCGTGGACACCGATCGCATCTTCACCCTCGAAGTACACAACGTCGTCGCCTATCAGAACGCCTTCCGCTGCGCCGCCGAACACCTGGATTCCCACCACCTGTTCACCGGACCCGTGGCCACCGCGGTGGGCGACGCCGAGGTCGTGGTGCTCTCGCCCGATGTGGGCGGCGTGAAGCGTGCGGATGGATTCCGGCGCGCACTGGAGGCGAAGCTCATGCGCCCGCTCGGCGCCGGCTTCATGGAAAAGCGCCGCAGCGGCGGGGTCGTGTCCGGCGAGCATCTGGTGGGCGAGGTGCAAGGCCGCACCGTGGTCATCGTCGACGACCTGGTCGCCGGCGGTACCACCGTGCGCCGCGCCGCGGAGGCGTGCGCCCGTGCCGGCGCGACGCGCATCCTCGCCGTCGCGGCCCACGGTGTGTTCAGCGCCCAGGCCGCGGACAACCTGAACGTGGCGCCCTTGGAGTCGCTGTTGGTCACCGACAGCATCCCCGTGGATCTGGCACCGGCCCCGTTGCACAGCCGCCTCACCGTCGTCGGCTGCGCCCCCGCCCTCGCCGACGCCATCCGTCGCCTGCACCTCGGCGAACCGTTGCCGGGCGACATCGGCGGGTGAAGGAAAGGTCCAACACAGCGGCGCAGAGTCCGCGGAAGCCCGCTCCCACAAAACGCGGTCGTACCCACACGGCCGTAGGTCACGTTGACGCGCAGCGCCTACGTGACATCTTCAATAAGGAAGCGCTTCGCGCAAAGATTATTTAGACGGGGGATTCCGTCCCCCTACGCCGGGTTCCTTTTCTTTGAGCGGCCAAAGAAAAGGAACCAAAAGAAGGGTGGCCCGGCGCGCGAGAGCGAAGCGGCTTTGACGGCGACGGGCCAGTGGCTGCG